>ERZ791569.19-NODE-19-length-124687-cov-7.625810_pt1 | contig 124687 bp, 118 predicted proteins | sample MGYA00509973_ERZ791569 | MGnify/ENA primary metagenome ERZ791569 (study PRJEB30046, sample SAMN00791902) | human gut metagenome | study: EMG produced TPA metagenomics assembly of the A metagenome-wide association study of gut microbiota in type 2...
ACGATTCATAAATCTACCCTTAATCGTGTATTGAATGATAGTTGCGGATTTTAGGTTTATACTAACTGATATACAATATTAAATATGGCTAAAAAGGTTTTGATTTTATCATCTAGTCCACGTCGTGGAGGTAATTCCGATACGCTTTGTGATGAGTTTATGCGTGGAGCAGTAGAAAGTGGAAATCATGTAGAAAAGATTTTCTTGCGTGATAAGACGATTCACCCTTGTCTTGGATGTAGCGTCTGTAGCCTGCATAAAAAACCGTGTCCACAAAAAGATGATGCGGCTGAGGTTATCGGAAAGATGCTGGAGGCTGATGTCATTGTTATGGCAACTCCTGTCTATTTCTATGCAATGAGTTCACAGATGAAAACACTGATAGATCGTTGCTGCGGTCCTTATACAGAAATGAAAAACAAAGAATTTTATTTTATAGCGACAGCAGCGGAAGAAGATGAAACAATTATGAAACGCGTTGTAGACAATTTCTGTGGTTTCCTCGATTGTCTTGAAAATCCTATAATAAAAGGAACAGTATTCGGTGGAGGAGTCTGGCATGTAGGAGAAATAAAAGATAAGCCTGTATTGACAGAAGCTTATGAGATGGGTAAGAAAGTTTGATAATAATGGAATTGTATTTGAGATATTATGAAGATAAAGAGTTTTTTAATCGTATTTTTTATGTCAACGCTTATGAATATACTTTATGCACAGGATAGTGATAGGACTTTTCCTGTAAGTGACAAGGTAACAGTAGAAAGTGTCCGTTTTAAAAACCGTTTTGGAATTACGTTGGCTGCCGATTTGTATAAGCCTAAGCAGGCTGAAGGGAAACTTCCGGCTATTGCAGTGAGTGGTCCTTTTGGGGCAGTCAAAGAACAGTCATCAGGGCTTTATGCGCAAACAATGGCTGAACGTGGATTCCTGGCTATTGCTTTCGATCCTTCCTATACGGGTGAAAGCAGTGGTGAACCTCGCTATGTTGCCTCTCCCGACATTAATACGGAGGATTTTTCTGCTGCTGTAGATTTTCTTTCAATTCGTGAAGATGTAGATCCAGAGCGCATTGGGATTATCGGTATCTGTGGATGGGGTGGCATGGCTCTTAATGCGGCTGCTATCGATACTCGTATAAAAGCAACTGTCACTGTTACTATGTATGATATGAGCCGTGTAAATGCTAATGGATATTTTGATGCGATGGATGCAAATGCACGTTATGAACTTCGCAAGAAGTTGAATGCCCAGCGGACTATAGATGCACGGAATGGTTCATATGCACTGGCAGGAGGGGTGGTGGATCCGCTACCAGAGGATGCTCCTCAGTTTGTGAAAGATTACTATGATTATTATAAAACAAAGCGTGGCTATCATAAACGTTCTCTGAACTCGAATAACGGATGGAATGTTACTTCGTCCCTTTCATTTATCAATACACCGCTGCTGACATATAGTGATGAAATTCGAAGTGCTGTGTTAATGATTCACGGTGAAAAGGCACATTCCCGTTATTTTAGTGAAGATGCCTTTAAGAAGTTAAAAGGGGATAATAAGGAACTACTGATTATTCCAGGTGCAAGTCATGTAGATTTATATGATAATCAGGCAGGAGTTATTCCATTCGATAAGATAGAACGGTTTTTCTATACCTATCTGAAATAAGACTGCTATACGGCCAATTTTAGATGTAAGTAATAATTGTGTCAGGAAATGAGAAACCAAACCAATAAGGCTGAAGCTCTGCTTTCACTTATTCGCAGGGGAGAGCATATGACATTTAAGCAACAACTGGAGCTTACCATACGTTTGAGTATTCCGGCAGTTGTAGCTCAGATTTCATATATTGTTATGCAATATATTGATGCTTCAATGGTTGGTAGTCTGGGAGCGGAGGCTTCTGCTTCTATCGGTTTGGTTTCTACTTCTACCTGGTTGTTCTGGGGAGTATGCGTTGCTTCTGCTACGGGCTTTTCTGTGCAGGTAGCACATCATATCGGAGCGAAAGAATTTGGTCAGGCACGTGCTGTCCTTTGTCAGTCTTTTGTTGCGACTACGATATTCAGCTTGCTCTTGACTGTAATTGGTGTACTGGTTAGCACTCCTCTTCCTGCATGGCTGGGAGGTGATGTTGCCATTCAGCATGATGCTTCTTCCTATTTTCTGATATTTATTTTATTTCTGCCGGTCCTTCAGCTTAATTTTTTAGCGGGAGGTATGTTAAGATGTAGTGGCAACATGCATGTGCCTAGCATGCTGAATGTTCTGATGTGTATAATGGATGTTGTCTTTAATTTTTTTCTGATATATCCTTCCCGGGAGTTAGAGATAGGTAATATATCTGTTTTTGTTCCTGGAGCGGGACTAGGAGTTGAAGGTGCTGCTTTGGGTACAGGACTGGCTGAGATGTTGGCTGCCATTATGATGACTTGGTATCTCTGTCGTTGTTCGAAAGAGTTAGCTCTGGTGGGCAGACCTGGAAGTTTCTTTTTGACTTCGAAAGTATTAATAAAATCGTTCAAAATAGGAGCTCCCATGTGTGTAGAGCATATTGTTATTTGCGGAGCACAGATCTTGACAACTGTTATTGTTGCTCCATTGGGAATCTTTGCTATAGCTGCAAATTCTTTTGCAATAACCGCAGAAAGCTTATGTTATATGCCGGGTTATGGTATTGCTGATGCTGCAACGACATTGATCGGGCAAAGTCTGGGAGCGGGAAGAAAAGATTTAACCCGATCTTTTGCCCGGATAACAGTAGCAACTGGTATGTTGGTAATGGGAGTGATGGGCGGTGTCATGTATTGGGCTGCTCCTTTAATAATCGGGGCAATGACACCTGATGCAGAGATACTTTCATTAGGTGTAATGGCTTTGCGTATTGAGGCATTTGCAGAGCCTATGTTTGCTGCGGCAATTGTTGCTTATGGAGTTTTTATCGGTACGGGAGATACACTCATGCCGAGCATAATGAACTTTGTCAGTATATGGGCTGTACGTCTTAGTTTGGCTTCATGTCTTGCTCCTTCGATGGGGTTGAAGGGAGTTTGGCTGGCTATGTGTATTGAGCTTTGTTTCAGAGGGGTGATATTCTTGATAAGGTTGGAAAAAGGAAAATGGATAAAAATTACCTGATGCTATGAGATATTGCTTATTGTCGGGAAGATTATTTATGTCTGTGATAGCTGTCTTGTTATTTGTTGCAGTTACATCGTATGGCAATAATCTAGGCAAAGCCCCAATCCAATTTAATAAAGATAAAATTTGTAATAAAAGTAAGACAATGGAACGTGATACAATTAAGCTGCATATTGGCAGTAAAGTTTTTGTTGCTGTGTTGGAAGATAATTCTTCTGCAATGGCTTTGAAAGAATTATTGGCAAAATGCAATGTAACAGTAGAGATGAGTGATTATGCCCATATGGAAAAGGTAGGAACATTAGGGGTTAGACTGCCGAGAAATGATGAGTGGATTCAAACTGATTCTGGAGACTTGATTTTATATCAGGGACATTATATGGTTATTTATTATGATCGTAATAGCTACTCTTTGACTCGATTGGGTAAAATAATCAATGTTACTCAAGATGAGCTTAAAAATGCTTTGGGTAAAGGGAATGTTACGGTTGTTCTTTCTTTAGAATAATTGTTTGTACGAGTGAGTTTTCTATTCGAAAAGTGAAAGTTATAGGATGAAGATTGTATCTTTTAAATATTGCTTGATTGCAGGTCTATTGTTTTTTACGGCTTGTTCCCCTGATGATATTCCTGATATTGACGAAACGATTTCCCCTCCGTCTTCAAATGTTCCGGAGGATAATGTCGACGGAGATTGTTCTCCGGTCAAGCAGATTGTTGTGACAATAAATAATACTCCGTTTACTGCAACATTGGAGAATAATGAAACGGTTCGTGAATTTCTTGATTTATTACCTCTTACTGTCGATATGACTGAATTGAACGGAAATGAAAAATATTGTTACCTTCCTCAAAGTTTACCGGTAGATAGTCGCCAGATAGATGTTATTCAAACCGGTGACCTAATGCTTTATGGCTCGAACTGTATTGTCCTTTTCTATCAAACGTTTTCTTCCAGTTATAGTTATACCAGATTAGGCCGGATTGATCATACTACAGGTTTGAAAGATATTCTTGGGCAAGGTAATGTTACTGTAAACTTTCATATAGTTAATCAATAAATACGGATAAATTATGCAACAGATAAAAAATACAGAGTTTGGAGGCGAACGCCCTTTGTTTGCTTCTCATGATTTGCAGATTGATAATATAACAATTCATGCAGGAGAATCTGCTTTAAAAGAATGTAGTAATATTATTGCAGTGAACTGTCGTTTTGAGGGAAAATATCCATTTTGGCACGTCAATGGCTTTATTGTCAAAAACTGTCTGTTTACTGAAGGAGCACGTGCTGCACTTTGGTATTCGCAAAATTTGAAAATGACGGATACAAAAGTGGAGGCTCCTAAAATGTTCCGTGAAATGGATGGACTGGAGCTGGTTAACGTACACTTACCTAATGCTCAAGAAACGTTGTGGCATTGTCGTAATGTCAATTTAAAAAATGTGCATGTGGATAATGCTAATTATCTTTTTATGCATAGTGAAAATATTACCATAAAAGATTATATGCAGAATGGCAACTATTCGTTTCAGTATTGCAGAAATGTAGAAATTCACAATGCAGTGATCAATTCGAAAGATGCGTTCTGGAATACAGAAAATGTGACGGTGTATGATTCTGAAATTAATGGAGAATATTTAGGCTGGCATTCTAAGAATTTACGCTTGGTTAATTGTAAAATCTCGGGCACGCAACCTCTTTGTTATGCTCACGGGTTAATAATGGAGGATTGTGTTATGGCTGATGATTGTGATCTTGCTTTTGAATATACTTCTGTGCATGCTACGATTAAGGGTGCAGTACATAGTGTAAAGAATCCTCGTACGGGATGTATTACTGCCGAAAGTTACGGACAGATAATTCTTGATGAACATATTAAAGCACCAGGTGATTGTGAGCTGAAATTATGGGATGGACTTACTTGTTTTTCTGATTAAATAAAGTATGAAATATAATTTTGACGAAATAGTTTCGCGACATCATACTAATTCATATAAATGGGATAGTGTGACGCTGCCGGATATTTTGCCTATGTGGGTAGCGGATATGGATTTTCGGACAGCTCCAGCTATTATTCGTGCGCTGCAGCAACGTGTACAGCACGGCATTTTTGGATATACTCGCGTTCCGGATGAGTATTATAGTGCTGTTGTAGGATGGTTTAGTCGGAGGCATCGGTGGCAGATAAATTGTGAATGGATTATTTATACTTCGGGAGTTGTTCCGGCCATATCCGCCATCATAAAGGCATTAACGGTTCCGGGAGATAAAGTTTTAGTTCAGACACCGGTTTACAACTGTTTTTTTTCCTCTATCAGAAACAATGGTTGTGAGATAGTAAGTAGTCCCTTACTGTGGGATGGAAAAACTTTCTCTATCGATTTTGACGATTTGGAACGAAAGGCAGCAGATCCGGAAGTGAAGCTTATGCTGCTTTGTAATCCGCATAATCCTGCTGGCAGAGTGTGGAGCAAACAGGAATTGTGCCAAATCGGAGAGATTTGTATTCGTAATGGGGTGACAGTCATTGCAGATGAAATACATTGTGAGCTGGTCTTTCCAGAAAATGTCTATACTCCTTTTGCTTCACTTTCTGAAAAGTTTCAGAAGCATTCTGTTACTTGTGTATCTCCTAGCAAAGCTTTTAATATCGCAGGCTTGCAAATTGCTAATATTGTTTGTGCAGACGAATATATTCGCCATAAGATAGATAAAGCGATTAATATTAATGAAGTCTGCGACGTTAATCCTTTTGGCGTTATTGCCACGATAGCTGCCTATAATGAGGGTGAGGAGTGGTTGGCGCAGTTGTGTCGTTATCTGTTTGAAAACTACCAATACATGAAAGACTATTGTGAAAAATATTTGCCTGATTTTCCTATTGCTGAATTAGAAGGTACTTATCTAGTCTGGATGGATTGCCGGAAGTTGCTTCTACCATCCAAGGAACTGGAATGTCTATTAAAGGAAAATGTTCATTTGTGGCTGAATTCTGGAGATATGTATGGAGCAGAAGGCGAAGGGTTTATGCGTTGGAATATAGCTTGTCCGAGGGCCTTGCTAACAGAAGGATTAGATAGATTCAGAGATTTTGTTCATCATAACTAAAAGAATAAGCAGGTCGGGCACTTTCTTTTTTCTGTAAATGTGATAAACGTTATCATCATCTGCTGCCTGTACCTGCTTTTTCTTTGATAATGTCATGACTTCTGGTTATCTTTGCGTAGAATAATTAAAAACCGGAATTTATGGATATACAAACAATACTTGCGAATTTGAAAATAGAACAGTTGAATGTGATGCAGCAAACAGCTGTCGATGCCTATCGTGAAGGAGGTGATTTAGTCCTGCTTTCGCCTACGGGCTCGGGTAAGACTTTGGCTTATTTATTGCCTCTTGTTTCTTCTTTGAAGCCCGGTCAGCAAGGAGTTCAGGCTGTTATTTTAGTCCCATCCCGCGAGTTGGCTTTACAGATAGAGCAAGTATTTAAGTCTATGAATACGGAATTTAAAATAATGAGTTGTTACGGAGGGCGTCCGGCAATGGACGAACATCGTACAATGAAAGGTATCTGTCCGTCAGTAATTGTCGGTACACCGGGACGAATGAATGATCACTTGGAAAAACAAAATTTTGATGCTTCTACAGTGAAGCTTTTGGTGATTGATGAATTCGATAAATGTCTGGAGTTCGGTTTTCAGGAAGAAATGTCGGATGTTATCAGTAAATTGCCGAAATTACGTCGTCGTTTTCTGCTTTCGGCTACAGATGCTGAAGAGATTCCTCATTTTACCGGCTTGAACCGTACCGTCAAATTAAATTTTCTTGATCCTGATGGAGGTATTTCTGAACGTTTGCATTTGTATAAAGTGATTTCTCCTGTAAAAGATAAGTTGGAAACTTTATATAAGTTGCTTTGTTGTTTGGGAAATCAGTCTACTCTGGTTTTTTGCAACCATCGTGAAAGTGTAGACCGTGTAGGTAAATATTTACATTCCATGAAAGTGTATTGCGAAACGTTTCATGGTGGAATGGAGCAGGATGACCGGGAAAGAGCTTTATATAAATTTCGTAATGGTAGTTGTCATATTTTTATCTCGACCGATCTGGCAGCACGTGGTTTAGATATTCCCGATATAAAAAATGTTGTTCATTATCATCTTCCAGTTGCAGAAGACGGGTTTATACACCGGAACGGACGTACGGCACGCTGGGAAGCTGATGGTAGTTCTTATATCATTCTTCATTCTGAAGAACAGTTGCCTTCTTACATAAAGGAAGAACCGGAGGAATATCTCTTGCCGGCTGTGCTTCCTAAACCTGCCCTGCCTGATTTTGTTACCTTATATATAGGAAAGGGGAAAAAAGATAAAATCAATAAAATAGATATTGTAGGTTTTTTGTCTAAAAAAGGAAATTTAAGCAAGGAGGATATTGGCCGTGTAGATGTGAAAGATCATTATGCTTTTGCAGCGGTTTCTCGTTCTAAATACAAACAAGTGTTAAAACTTGTGCAAAATGAAAAGATTAAGGGGGTAAAAGCTTTGATAGAACTGGCTAAATGATAACTTTGTGTCAATAAAACCTTGTCTCGATAAGAAATTCTCTCAAAATGCTATGACTCTAGTCTGTTCAAAAGTCATAGAACTTACTTCTTGTGTCAATTTGTAAATTAAACCGCATTGTTTTGTGTAATTTGTTATTAAAAGCCCTGAGTTGCTAGAAAAATATTACAAAAACTTTTGGAAGTCTAAAAATAATCGCTATATTCGCAATTGTAAGAACGAACAAATGTTTAACCAAAACAAACTTCCAAATGAAAAAACATAATTTCAATGCGGGACCTTCTATATTGCCTCGCGAAGTGATCGAAAAAACAGCTCAGGCTATTCTTGACTTTAATGGTTCGGGACTTTCGTTGATGGAAATCAGTCACCGCGCTAAAGACTTCCAGCCGGTGGTAGACGAGGCTGTTGCCTTGTTTAAGGAACTTCTGAATATTCCGGAAGGGTATTCGGTACTTTTCCTGGGTGGAGGAGCAAGTATGGAGTTCTGTATGGTTCCTTATAATTTCCTTGAAAAGAAAGCTGCATATCTTAATACAGGTACATGGGCAAAAAAAGCTTTGAAAGAAGCGAAGGCATTCGGTGAAACAGTTGAAGTAGCTTCTTCCGAAAAAGACGGATATACTTATATTCCGAAAGATTATACAGTACCGGCAGATGTGGATTATTTCCATATTACTACAAACAATACGATTTATGGAACAGAACTCCATGCCGATTTGGATGTAAATGTTCCGATGGTTGCCGATATGTCATCTGATATATTCTCTCGCCCGATTGATGTTTCAAAATATATCTGTATCTATGGCGGTGCACAGAAAAACCTGGCACCGGCAGGTGTTACTTTTGTCATTGTGAAAAATGAAGCTTTGGGCAAAGTCTCACGCCATATCCCTACCATGTTGAATTATCAGACTCATGTTGATAAAGGCTCTATGTTTAATACACCTCCTGTAGTTCCTATTTATGCAGCTTTGCAGACATTGCGCTGGATAAAGGCTCAGGGTGGAGTAGAAGAAATGCAACGCCGTGCTAAGCAACGTGCAGATATGTTGTATGCTGAAATCGACCGTAATAAATTGTTCCGCGGAACGGTTACAGATAAAGGCGATCGCTCTTATATGAATATTTGCTTTGTAATGGCAGACGAATATAAGGATTTGGAGGCAGACTTCTTGAAGTTTGCTACAGATAAGGGAATGGTTGGTATCAAGGGACATCGCTCAGTAGGTGGATTCCGTGCTTCTTGTTACAATGCCATGCCTGTAGAAAGCGTTCAGGCTCTGATAGACTGCATGCAGGAGTTCGAAAAAATGCATTAATTTATTAGTCGTTTATAAAGGCACACAGACCTGCACGGATAGATAGTGTGCGGGTATGTGTGCCTTTTTTATTTATATTAAATCTGATAGTTATGAAAGTTTTAGTAGCAACAGAAAAACCGTTTGCAAAAGTTGCAGTCGACGGTATTCGTAAGGAAGTAGAAGCTGCTGGTTACGAACTGGCTTTACTTGAAAAATATACAGAAAAAGCACAGCTCCTTGAAGCTGTAAAAGATGCCAATGCTATTATTATCCGTAGTGATATTATTGATAATGAAGTGTTTGATGCCGCTCCCGAATTGAAGATCGTAGTTCGTGCTGGAGCTGGTTACGATAACGTTGATCTGGAAGCTGCTACTGCACATGGCGTTTGTGTGATGAATACTCCGGGACAAAACTCAAATGCAGTTGCTGAGTTGGCTTTCGGTATGATGATTATGGCGGTTCGTAATTTTTACGACGGCAAATCGGGTACGGAACTGATGGGTAAGAAGCTGGGTATTCATGCATACGGTAATGTAGGACGCAATGTGGCTCGTATAGCAAAAGGAATCGGTATGGATATTTATGCTTATGATGCTTATTGTCCGAAAGAGGTGATGGAGGCTGATGGTATAAAACCGGTTGATTCTGCTGAAGAGTTGTATGCTACTTGTAACGTGGTGTCTTTGCATATTCCGGCTACTGCCGAAACCAAAAACTCGATTAACTATGACTTGGTAAATCGTATGCCGAAAAACGGTCTGCTGGTTAATACTGCCCGTAAGGAGGTGATTAATGAAGCGGATTTGCTTCGCCTGATGAATGACCGTCCGGACTTGAAATATGTAACTGATATTATGCCGGCACATCATGAAGAGTTTGCCGATCATTTTCCGGGACGTTATTTCTCTACTCCGAAGAAGATGGGTGCACAGACAGCTGAAGCAAATATCAATGCCGGTATCGCAGCGGCCCGTCAGATTGTGGGTTTCCTGAAAGATGGTTGTGAGAAATTCCGTGTAAATAAAAAGTAACTCTTTTATTTGTGCATAAATGAAACTGATTGTATACGAACGGCATTCGCTGATCCCATTGGGGATCGGAGCTTCCTTGCTGCTGGTGAATTCTTTGTGCAGGTCGTTTCTGGATGATTTCTGGAAAGGATTTCTGTGCGGCAGGGCATTGATGTGTTTCCTTTATGCGCTGTGGACGTTAGTGTTATTTTTCAAACGAAATTTCAAGCATTATGGCAATAGTTAAACCTTTCAAGGGTGTTCGTCCGCCGCAGGACTTGGTGGAGCAGGTAGCTTCCCGCCCTTATGACGTGTTAAACTCGGCTGAGGCCCGCGAAGAGGCGAAAGGCAACGAGAAATCATTGTATCACATCATTAAACCGGAGATTGACTTCCCGGAGGGAACAGACGAACATGATCCGTGTGTGTACGATAAGGCGGTAGCGAATTTCCGAATGTTCCAGGAAAAAGGATGGCTGGTGCAGGACGACAAACCGTGTTATTATATTTATGCCCAGACCATGAACGGCAAGACGCAGTATGGACTGGTGGTAGGAGCTTACGTACCCGACTACATGAACGGGGTGATCAAGAAGCATGAGCTGACGCGCCGTGACAAGGAGGAGGACCGCATGAAGCATGTGCGGGTGAACAATGCGAACATCGAACCGGTGTTCTTTGCTTATCCGGAAAACAAGACGCTGGATGCCGTAGTGGCGAAATATACGGCTCAGAAGCCGGTGTATGACTTTGTGGCACCGGATGACGGCTTCGGCCATCAGTTCTGGGTGATTGACGACGACAAGGACATTGAGGCAGTGACAGAGGCGTTCAAGGAGATGCCTTCGCTTTACATTGCTGACGGACATCATCGTAGTGCGGCAGCAGCACTGGTAGGGGCTGAAAAGGCGGCTCAGAATCCGAACCATCGGGGTGATGAAGAATACAACTACTTTATGGCAGTGTGTTTTCCGGCAGAGCAACTGACTATTATCGACTATAATCGTGTCGTGAAGGATCTGAACGGACTGACTCCGCAAGCCTTCCTTGAAGCGTTGAAGAAGAACTTTGTGGTGGAGGAAAAAGGTACGGACATCTACAGACCGGCCGCCTTACATAATTTCTCTCTTTATCTGGAGGGTAAGTGGTATAGTCTGACAGCAAAGCCAGGTACATACGACGATAACGATCCGATCGGAGTGTTGGATGTAACGATTTCCTCTAACTTGATTTTGGATGAGATTCTTGGCATCAAGGATTTGCGCTCAGATAAGCGTATCGACTTTGTGGGCGGTATTCGCGGACTTGGTGAACTGAAGAAGCGGGTAGACAGTGGTGAAATGAAGATGGCGCTTGCACTTTATCCGGTTTCCATGAAACAATTAATGGACATTGCAGATACCGGAAATATTATGCCGCCTAAGACTACTTGGTTCGAACCTAAGCTTCGCTCCGGTCTGGTGATACATAAGCTGGAGTAAGTGTATGATGGAATAATATTAGTTTTATATGGGATTTCTTTTGCTGTATAAAATTGCAAAGCAGAATTGGCTTATGTTTTTATGCTGCTGCAGTAAGTCCCGGCCAACACTGGCGAGTGATAATAGCAACTTTAACAGTTAGCTTGTACTGGGAAATATTCTTTTCGGCAAAGATTAATCCGATATATAGTGAGGTCAGGAGATTTTAGCGAAAATGTCCTGACCTTTTTTATGATTGTGCCAAATGTTTTTTACTTAAATTGTGTACCTTTGCATCTGGTTTTGCAAAAGTAACAGATATTTCATGGCTAGTAATACATTCAAAGGTTTTGTTTATGGAGCAGTGGCAGCTGCCAGTTATGGACTGAATCCTCTATTTACTCTGCCTCTTTATGCTGATGGAGTAAGTGCTGATTCGGTATTGTTTTACCGTTACGGACTAGGTGTAGTGATGCTTGCTTTGCTGATGAAGGTGCAGAAACAGTCGTTTGCATTGCATCGTAGCGAAGTATTGCCTTTACTTGTTATGGGGATGCTGTTTGCATTTTCCTCGCTTACTCTTTTTCAGAGTTATAATTATATGGATGCAGGCATTGCTTCTACCATTCTGTTTGTTTATCCGGTATTGGTTGCTGTTATTATGGCTGTTTTCTTTAAGGAGAAAGTTTCTGTTATAACAGCTGTTTCTATTGCTTTGGCTTTTGTTGGCATATCCTTATTGTACAAGGGTGAAGGTGGAAAGACGTTAAGCTTAATCGGAGTTTTACTTGTCTTTATATCCTCACTTACATATGCTATTTATATTATAGGAGTGAATCGTTCGTCGCTGAAAGACATGCCTACTGCAAAACTTACATTTTATGCTTTATTGTTTGGCTTGAGCGTATTTGTTGTCCGTTTGAAGTTCTGTACGCATCTCGATCCTATCAGTACTCCTTGGCTGTGGATCAATCCGATAGGGTTGGCTTTGTTCCCGACTGTAATATCTTTAGTCGCCATGACTAAGTCTATACACTATATAGGTTCTACTCCCGCGGCTATTTTAGGTGCTTTGGAGCCGATTACAGCCTTATTCTTCGGTGTCTTGGTGTTTGGTGAACGCCTTACGCCACGCATTATTTTAGGAATTATTCTTGTGCTGTCGGCCGTTACACTGATTATTGTAGGAAAGTCGCTGGTTAACAGAATCCGCGTACATGTATTGCATAAGTAAATACTTGAATCTGATATAAAAACGAATTATTTTGGAAGATACTTATAAAACCATTGAAGGACAGTCAGAGTCTGTTTATACAGAGAAGCGAAGCAAGTTCATAGCCATTGCTATCCCAGTGCGTACACTTGCCGAAATAAAACAATATTTGGAAGAGTACCAGAAAAAGTACTATGATGCACGCCATGTATGCTATGCATATATGCTTGGAGCTGAACGGAAAGATTTTCGTGCTAATGACAATGGAGAACCTTCAGGTACAGCCGGAAAGCCTATCTTAGGACAAATCAATTCGAATGAACTGACCGATATTCTGGTTATTGTGGTACGTTATTTCGGAGGAATTAAATTAGGTACCAGTGGATTGATTGTGGCCTATCGGACAGCAGCCGCACAAGCAATAGCCGAGGCGACGGTGATAGAAAAAACGGTAGATCAGGATGTGACGGTTGCTTTTGAATATCCTTTCATGAACGATGTAATGCGTATTGTAAAAGAAGAATCTCCCGAGATATTGGAACAGTCGTACGATATGGACTGTTTCATGCGCCTTCGCATCCGCAAATCTTTGATGCCTCGTCTGCGTTCTCGTCTGAAAAAGGTAGAAACACTTCGTTTCCTCGAAGACGATGTAACATCTTTGTAATAATTATGACATAATCAAGTTACGTGTGCCTTGTACTTTTGCTATCGAAATAAAAAGCAGAAGTATAGTGAATAAGAAAAATTTAAAAACACGATGTGCCTTTATCGCAGGCTTGTTAGGATGTGTGGCTATGCCGGCGCATGCCGAAGATAAAGAAGAAACCCCGAAAGGCAAGGCTATTATTACGATTTTTTCTGATATCCATTCCGGCTTTGGTCATGTGAATGATGACCGTGGTTTTAATTTAGACCGAGCGTACTTGGGATATCAGTATGATTTGTCGAAAGAACTTCAGTTAAAGGTAGTTGCCGATTTCGGACAGTCTAAAAGTGTTGATGATCATCAGCGTATAGGTTTTGTTAAAAATGCCCAGATATCATGGAAACGTGAAAAGTGGACATTGCACGCAGGTTTGATTTCTACTACCCAGTTTAAGTTTCAGGAAAGCTTCTGGGGTAAGCGGTATGTGATGAAATCTTTCCAGGATGAGTATAAGTTCGGAAGCAGTGCCGATCTTGCTGTATCGGCAGCTTACGATTTCAACGATTATGTATCGGCAGACGTTATTCTTGCCAATGGCGAAGGTTACAAAAAACTTCAGGTAAAAGACGGTCTGCAATATGGGGCAGGAGTGACACTGATGCCTGTCAAGAATCTTTTTATCCGTCTGTATAGTTCTTATAATGAAGCTTCGGAAGAATCAGGTAAAGGTATAACAAATCTGGCTTCTTTCATCGGATATAAACACAAGTCATTTTCTCTGGCGGCAGAATATAATTATCAGAAAAATGCCAGCTACACAGACGGACAAGACCAAAGCGGTGTGTCAGCCTATGCAACGGTCAACTTGTCTAAGAAAGTCGGAGTCTTTGGTCGTTGGGACTATCTTACTTCAAAAAACAAATGGAATGAAGAGAATGATGGTATGGCAGGACTTGTAGGAGCGGAGTTCCGGCTTGGAAAATACATAAAACTTTCTCCTAACTTCCGGATATGGTCGCCCAAGGCAGGAAGTATGCCCAATTCATATTATGCTTATCTGAACGCTTCTTTCTCCTTATGAAATTATCAAAGAGATTTTTAAATATAAGAAAATTCAATTTATTAAATTAATAAACAATGAAAAAACATTATTTGCCTTTGGTGGCAGGTATAATGGCTATTGCCGTTACTGCATGTGGTGGACAAAAATCATCAACTGAATCTGTAGAATTAACTGGTGCGGGAGCAACTTTCCCATTACCTTTCTATAACATGAGTTTTGAAGGATATGGTGCTACACACGATAATAAAGTTTCTTATGGTGGCATTGGTAGTGGTGGTGGAGTACGTAACCTGAAAGATGGTATCGTAGACTTTGCCGGAAGTGATGCTTTCTTGAGCGATAAGGAAATGTCAGAAATGGAACCTGTAGTACACATCCCGACATGTATGGGAGCTGTGGTATTGGCCTACAATTTACCGGATGTAGTTAAATTGAACTTGTCGGGTGATGTTATTGCTGATATTTATGCTGGAAAGATAACAGACTGGAATGATGCACGTTTGCAGGAACTGAATCCGGATGTGAAATTGCCTGCAAAGAAGATAATTCTTGCATATCGTTCGGATGGTAGCGGTACAACATTTGTATTTACCGATTATTTGTCTAAAGTCAGCGAAAGCTGGAAAAATACTTTCGGATCAGGTAAAACAGTGGATTTCCCTGTCGGACAGGCTGCAAAAGGTAATCCGGGTGTAGCTGGTATCATTGCACAGACTCCGTATTCATTGGGATATATTGGTTCTGAATATGCTTTCGCACAGAAAATTCCTTATGCAGCTGTAAAGAACCAGCGTGGTGAGCTGATCACTCCGTCTACAGAAAGTATCTCGGCTGCTGCCGGTGATATTCCTCAGGACACTCGTTGTTCTATAACCAATGCCGATGCAGCAGGAGCTTATCCTATCAGCTGTTTTACCTGGTTGCTGATTTACAAGGAACAGAATTATTCAGACCGTTCGGAAGCACAGGCTAAAGCTACATTGGATTTGATGCAATATATGTTAAGCGACAGCGTACAGCAGACTACTGCTACCGTACACTATGCTCCGCTGCCTAAGAAAGCTGTTGAACAAAGTCTGGCAAACCTTAAGACTGTTACTTATCAGGGACAGCCGATTCTGAAATAATAGATTATTACTGCAAAGCTGATATTTTATGCAAGACAAAATTTTTAGAGTTTTACTTATTCTGTCGGCTGTTGTTATTCCTATCATCGGTGGGGGAATCGTATATTCCCTCACTGCCGATGCCTCCGGAGCGTTCGAACATTTTGGTTTCTGGAATTTTATCTTCTCCGACGACTGGGTAACGACGGCAGGAAAAGAAAGCTACGGAGCACTTCCGTTTATTACCGGAACATTGCTTACTACAATTCTTGCTCTGCTGATGTGTATACCGTTCTCTTTGCCGGTTGCCTTGTTTACAGGTGAGTATTTCCGTGGAAAGAAAATTGCAGCAGTGCTGGGAACCGTTACCGATCTGCTGGCTGGTATTCCTTCTATTATTTATGGCTTGTGGGGATTTTATGTATTGCGTAACGTATTCATGCATTTAAACCTTTCTCCGCAAGGTTCGGGAATCCTTACTGCGGCTTTTGTGTTGGCTATTATGATTGTACCTTATGCAGCTTCTCTGAGTTCGGAGTTTATCAAAATGGTTCCTTCCGATTTGAAAGAAGGAGCATATGCTATGGGAGCAACCCGTGCAGAAGTTATCCGGAGAGTGGTTTTCCCTATGGCAGGATCGGGTATCTTTTCCGCTTATATTTTGGCTATCGGACGTGCTTTGGGAGAAACGATGACAGTTACAATGCTGATTGGTAACACCAATCAGATGCCTGAGACCTTGCGTACTACAGGTAACACGATGGCTAGTATCATAGCCAATCAGTTTGGTGAAGCCGACGGACTGAAACTTTCGTCATTGATTGCCATCGGTTTGTTATTGTTCCTTATAACAGCCGTTATCAATATGATTGGAAAAATATTGATACGCAAGGCAAGACATGTGTAATCTATAAAATAGAATTTGTATAAATGGTACGTGATAATAACATTCGAATCCGTATATTCAAGAATCGGTTGCTTTATGTGCTGGTGTGTGTGCTATCCGGACTGACAGCGATCCCCTTGCTTGCTATTTTGGGAGAAGTGCTGATAAAAGGATGGAAACAGTTGGGATGGTCATTCATTACCGAGGCAACTCCCAATGCATATAAGGCGATGCAGGCTGTTTCGGCGGGGCAGGATATTCCGGGTGGTATTGCCAATGGAATTGTGGGTACTTTCCTGATGCTGATGCTTGCTGCCGTAGTTGCTATACCAGTGGGCGTGTTCTGTGGAATCTGTTTGTCTGAATATCGGAAAAACTGGTTTGCAACGATTGTCAGTTACCTTACTGACTTGCTTCAGGGTACTCCTTCTATCATTATCGGTATTATTACATATATCTGGGTGGTAGTGCCGATGAAAGGTTATTCGGCTATAGCCGGAAGCGTGGCACTGTTCATTATGATGCTGCCTCTTATCATCCGTTCTACAGAAGAAACAATGAAAGTGCTGCCGGAAACATTGAAAGAGGCCGGACTGGCGCTGGGAGGTAGTTACTGGCGTGTTATGCTGCAGGTAATGCTGCCTTCTGCTTTGGGAAGTATCTTTACTGGTATTTTGCTGGCTATCTCGCGTGTAGTAGGTGAAACAGCTCCGCTGATGTTTACTGCACTGGGAGGAGCTGCTATCAGCTGGAATATGACTAAGCCGATGTCGGCCGTTCCCTTGCTTATCTGGGAATTCTTCAATGACCCTAATTTGCAGAGCCTGATTTGGGGAGCCTCACTGTTCCTGCTTACTTTTGTACTATGTCTGAACTTATTAGCAAAACGAATCGCAAAGAAATGGAAAATATAAAAGAACCGATATTACAAATAAAGGATGTCTGTATTTCATATACATCCAGTACGATGGCTGTGAAGCATGTGTCGGCAGACATTCAGAAAAATACAATTACGGCTATCATGGGACCTTCGGGTTGTGGAAAGAGTACTTTACTGCGTGCCGTAAACCGTATGCACGAACTCTATAAAAATATTCGTGTGACAGGTGAAATTCTGTTGAATGGCGAAAATGTGCTTCAGATGCAACCGATGGAAGAACGCCGCCGTATCGGTATGGTATTTCAGCGTCCGAATCCGTTTCCGACCATGAATATTTACGATAATGTACTGGCTGGTTATTTATTGAATGGAATCCGCCTTTCCAAATCGGAAAAAGATGAAATCGTAGAGCGTAATTTGCGTAGTGTTGCTCTGTGGGATGAAGTGAAGGACTCACTTACCAAACGTGGTACATTCCTTTCAGGAGGGCAGCAGCAGCGTTTGTGTATCGCTCGTTCGCTTGCGTTGAAACCGGATGTGCTGCTGATGGACGAACCTACTTCTGCCTTGGACCCTATTGCAACCAAGTATATAGAAGAACTGATGGACGGTCTGAAGAAAGATGTTACTATCTTGATCGTTACCCACAACATGTCGCAGGCTATGCGTATATCCGACTATTCGATGTTTATGTATATGGGTGAACTGATAGAGTATGACCGTACAGACAAGATGTTTGATAACCCGACAGACGAGCGTACACGTGCTTATCTGACAGGAAAAATGGGATAAGGTCATACTTGTAACTATTCTGGGTACTCCGGAGCAGACGGGAAAAATGGATGTTTTTCCGTTTGTTCCGGAGTGTTTTTTAAAGGAATTGCAACAAACAGGCAAAGTGGTTTGTTTATTAGGTAAAAGATTCTTTTTTTGAAATTTTTTTATTACTTTTACAATGAACATTAACCTCCTTGCTATGAAAAAGGGCTTCTCCATATTGCTGTTGACCGTTTGCTTGTTTTTATTTGCTTGCGGCGAACAACAAACCGGTATGCCCCGTCTGTCAGAAGAAACAGAACTAACTCCCGACAGTCTTCTTCTTCCGGTTCTTCCGGCTCATACTCCGGAACTTCTCGTTGCGGCTGATATCAATCTGACCAAAGATTTGCTCTACGATAAATATACACTTGAGGATACTTATCCTTATGGTGATACCGTACGCAGTTTCAAATGGGAAACGATACGGAAGTGTCTTGCCTTTATCGAAAACATGCATCGTGATACGTCGCAATGGGTAGTGTTGCGAAACTATAAAAACCTAAACAGTGAGGCTCCTCTGGTACGACGTTATATACGGAATGCTTATGGACGGGTCGCCGATACACTTGGTGTGGAGCGATATCAGTCTGTTCCCTTGTATCTAACGACAGATTCTTCTGTCCCGGAACGTTATGGACGTGACGGCTCGCTGGCATATCTCCGTGGAAAGGCTGGCAGTTTCCTGCGTATAGCTCCGGTGGTGGAAGATGAAGAATATCTTGTGCCGCCGCGCTATCTTCGTGTCTTGCCCGACAGCACTGTTTTTCACTATGTCGTTTTTGTCGACCGGGGCGATCAGAATATAGCAACTTTAGAACGTCTGTCAGAAGGTGAGTGGGTGATACGAAGCATGAATCCGGCTACTACAGGCGTGCATCGTCCGCCTTATGCTCAGGAAACGCCATTGGGAATGTTTCTGCTTCAGGAAAAGAAAACAAAAATGGTGTTCCTGAAAGACGGAGGTTCAGCTACGGGCGGATATGCTCCTTATGCCTCACGGTTTACCAACGGGGCATATATACATGGAGTGCCCGTTAATGTACCCCGTACAGCAATGATAGAATACAGCTGGTCGCTGGGAACCATTCCCCGTTCGCACATGTGTGTGCGTAATGCTACTTCACATTCCAAGTTTATATTCGACAATATGCCTGCCGAAGCTACGCTGATAGTCGTAATAGAGTGAATAAATAATAAAACTTGTTGCTTTTAACTATCTGATAATAAATAGTTACAGATAAAATGAGTAATTTTGCAGCCGTTATTTTTAAGAAAGACCATGCTGCGTATATCATTAACTGTATTTTTCCTGTTTGTTTCTTTTTTGTATTCCTTTACCGGACTGGGTGAGGGAGCATCTGCCGTACCTGAAGTTAAAAGTATGGCAAAACCCGACCGGTGTGCTGAACTTTTTAGAGAAATGCAATTGGAGGGTGAAGTGAATTACACCGCTTTTCGTCAGGCGGTAACAGGATATTACCGGATTGCTCAGCGCAAAAAAGAAATACTGACTCTGATAGATTTTTCCAAACCTTCTACCGAAAAGCGTCTGTATGTATTTGATATGAAAGAAAAGAAAATGCTTTTTTCTTCGGTTGTAGCTCATGGAAAGAATAGCGGAGGAGTATATGCAACGTCTTTCTCCAATGAATATGGCTCGTACAAAAGTTCATTGGGATTCTATCTTACGGCTTCTACTTATCAGGGAAAGAACGGTTATTCGTTAATACTCGACGGACTGGAGAAAGGTATAAACGATCGCGCCCGCGAACGTGCCATCGTAGTACATGGAGCTGCCTATGCCGATCCTTCCGTCATTCGTGCAGGGGGGAGGCTAGGAAGAAGTTTCGGATGTCCTGCCGTTCCGCAAAAACTTTCCCGGCCGCTTATCGATACTATCAAAGGAGGAAGTGTGATGTATATCTATGCTGCTACTCCCGAGTATCTTGCACAGAGCCATATCCTGAACTCCAAAGACCGTGCCTGACAACTTTATGGTAATACCATGCACCAAAGCAGTCGGCTAATATCCATCCTATAGGAATCGACCACCAGATGCCGTGAACACCTATGGCTGGTATTGCTGCCAGTGCATATGCCAGAACGACACGTGTACCCAGTGAAAAAACAGTCAGTACAACCGACATGCCCGGCATGCGTACAGCCCGGTAAAACCCGTATAAAAGAAACAGATAACCTATACCTACGTAGAAGCTGCCTTCTACCCGCAGATATTCGACTCCGATATTGATAATTTCAGTTTCCGTGTTATCGATAAAGAACTGCATCAGCGGGCGGGCAAAGATGAACACCACTGCCGAGATTATCAGGCAAAACCACGTTGTAACACTGACAGCACTGCGGATACCTCGCCGGATACGTTCTTTTTGTCCGGCACCGAAGTTCTGTGCTACAAATGTAGAAAAGGCGTTTCCGAAATCCTGTACCGGCATGTAGGCAAGCGAATCAATTTTTACCGCAACAGCAAAAGCTGCCATGACGCTTGTCCCGAAGCTGTTAACCAGTCCCTGTACCATCAGAATACCGAAATTCATAACGGATTGTTGCATACACGTTAGCGACGAATAAGTAGCAATTTCTTTTACCGATTTCCGGTGCAGGCGGATTTGGTTACGCTTCAGTCTGAATATCGGAAAACGATACAATGCATAGATACAAAGTCCTGCCGCTGCTATGGTTTGCGAAATGACAGTAGCCGCTGCTGCTCCTGATACTCCCCAATGAAATATCGGAATAAAAAGTAAGTCGAGCACAATATTCAATACTACAGAAACTGCCAGAAAATAGAGAGGTACTATTGAATTACCCAGTGCGCGCAGCAGGTATGCGTAATAATTATAAATGAATGTACTTGCTATGCCCAGGAATATGATGAACAGATAGTCGAACATCAGGCCTTCTATTTCTGCGGGAGTCTGAAGTAGGCGGATGATAGGATGGATACCAGCTAGTGCAATTATGTTCAACACCAGTGTGACACCTCCTGTCAGCACCAGCGATGAAACCAGACTTTGTTTCATACCTTCATAATCTTTAGCTCCGTATTGTATCGAAAAGACAGCGCCGCTGCCCATGCACAGACCGATAAACACCGATGTGATAAATACCATAAGCGTATAAGCCGATCCTACGGCAGCCAGTGCATCTGCCCCTAGATAATGACCTACTATCAGTGTGTCGGCTATGTTGTAGCACTGCTGCAGCAGGTTGCCCAGAATCATCGGAACGGCAAAGCGCAGCATCGTTCCCATGATGCTGCCTTGGGTTAAATCGTTTGCTCTGTTATAATGTAAATTCATTTTTACTGCTAATTTGTAAGGGCCATACAGCCCTTTCCCTCTTTTGCAGGCGCAAATTTATTGCATAAATCAAAAACATGTGCTACCTTTGTCACAAATTATAAGTGTCTATAAATAGAAAAAGATATGTTCAGAACGTATACATGCGGCGAGTTAAGACTTGCCGATGCAGGTAAAAACGTGACACTTGCCGGATGGGTACAGCGTACACGTAAAATGGGCGGAATGACATTTGTTGATCTCCGCGACCGTTATGGCATCACTCAGTTGGTGTTCAATACAGATGTGAATGCAGAATTGTGCGAACGTGCCAATCATTTGGGCCGTGAGTTTGTCATACAGGTGAAAGGCCAGGTTAGCGAACGCTCAAGCAAGAATGCCAATCTTCCGACAGGAGATATTGAAATCATTGTTTCAGAACTGAATGTGCTGAATACTGCACTGACTCCTCCGTTTACAATCGAAGACAATACCGACGGTGGCGATGACCTCCGTATGAAATACCGTTACCTTGATTTGCGCCGTACGGCAGTCCGTAAAAATCTGGAACTGCGTCATCGTATGACGATGGAAGTACGCCGTTATCTCGACAGCAAGGGATTCCTCGAAGTAGAAACTCCGATGCTGATTGGTTCTACTCCTGAAGGTGCACGCGATTTCGTTGTTCCTTCTCGTATGAACCCGGGACAGTTCTATGCACTTCCACAGTCGCCTCAAACACTGAAACAATTACTTATGGTTTCTGGTTTCGACCGTTATTTCCAGATTGTAAAATGCTTCCGCGATGAAGACCTTCGTGCCGACCGTCAGCCTGAGTTTACACAGATTGACTGTGAAATGAGTTTCGTAGAACAGGAAGACATTATCCAGATGTTCGAGGGTATGGCTAAGCATTTGTTTAAAGAATTGCGTGGCGTGGAACTGACAGAACCGTTTATCCGCATGCCATGGGCTGATGCCATGAAATACTATGGTAGCGACAAGCCCGATTTGCGTTTCGGTATGAAGTTTGTCGAACTGATGGATATTCTGAAAGGTTACGGTTTCTCTGTATTCGATAATGCAGCTTATATCGGCGGTATTTGTGCCGAAGGTGCAGCGCACTATACACGTAAGCAGCTCGATCAGCTGACAGAATTTGTAAAACGTCCGCAGATTGGTGCGAAAGGATTGGTTTATGCACGTGTGGAAGCCGATGGTAATGTGAAATCAAGCGTTGACAAGTTCTACAGTCAGGAAGTGCTTCAGCAGATGAAAGAAGCTTTCGGTGCTAAACCGGGTGACCTGATTCTGATTTTGAGCGGCGATGATGTGATGAAGACTCGCAAGCAGTTGTGCGAGCTTCGTCTGGAAATGGGTAACCAGCTGGGCTTGCGCGACAAAAACCAGTTTGCTTGCTTGTGGGTAGTAGACTTCCCGATGTTCGAATGGAGCGAAGAAGAAGGCCGATTGATGGCAATGCACCATCCGTTCACTCATCCGAAGGACGAAGATATTCCGTTGCTTGATACTAATCCGGCTGCTGTCCGTGCAGACGCTTACGATATGGTAGTAAATGGAGTAGAAGTAGGGGGTGGTTCTATCCGTATTCACGATTCACAGCTTCAGGCCAAGATGTTTGAGATTTTGGGATTCACTCCCGAAAAGGCTCAGGAACAGTTTGGCTTCCTGATGAACGCCTTTAAGTTTGGTGCGCCTCCTCACGGTGGTTTGGCATACGGACTCGATCGTTGGGTTTCGCTGTTTGCCGGACTCGATTCTATCCGCGACTGTATTGCTTTCCCGAAAAACAATTCCGGACGCGATGTCATGTTGGATGCACCGGGTTATCTCGATCAGAAACAGCTCGACGAGCTTAACTTGAAAGTTGAAATAAAAGAATAAAATAAAGTTATTTTCAGATATTATAATTTCGAGCAAGGCAAGATAGTCGCGACGACTGTACTTGCTTTGCCTCGAAATCTTTTTATGCCTTTTCCCGATTATTTTTGATGAGAGAGTCTGTCCGTATTCTACGTTTTGCCATAGTAGGTACATTGAACGCCCTGATAACTGCACTGATTGTAGGATTGCTCATGCATATAGAGGGTGAACATTACATGATAGCCAATGTAGTGGCTTATGTAGTGGCGCAGATTCATAACTTTATATGGTGTAAGTTCTGGATTTTCCCTTTTGATGCTGACCGGAAAAAGAATACCATCTGGCATGAAATCTTGTTTTTTGCCTGTGCTTTTGCGGTAGCGTATGCAGCGCAGTTCCTGTTTCTTTTGTTTCTTGTCGAAATTTGCGGGTGTAATGAGTATCTTGCTCAGTTCCTTGGACTTTTTGTGTACGGTGCAATCAACTTCATGAGCAACAAGTGGATAACCTTCCGTTGATTTTCTTTTCTCTGGCTTCTCATTCTGGAAGTCATATCTTATTTCAAACTATATTTTATTGTTTACTTTTATGCTCTTTACTGCATGTATGCGAGGGAAGAAGTATAATGGTAAAGCACTCGTTGTGCAATATCCCTACAGTTAAAATTCAGAAAGAATTTGCAGGATAATTATTTTATTCGTAGTTTTGCGAACAACAAATAATAAATATTCTATGGCTGATAAGAAATATACAGACGAACAAGAACAGATAGCCCGTTTTGCCAAAGCGATGGGACATCCTGCGCGCATGGCCATCTTGCAGTTTCTGCTTCGCCAGGAAACCTGTTTTTTTGGTGATATTCACGAAGAACTGCCTATAGCGAAAGCTACAGTTTCACAACATCTTAAGGAGCTGAAAGAAGCAGGTCTGATTCAAGGAGAAATAGAGGTTCCTAAAGTGAAATATTGCATCAATAAGGAGAACTGGGCACTGGCGCAGAAAATGTTTGCCGGTTTCTTCGGACAACAGGTGTGCAAGAAAGAGAGCTGTTGCGGCTAAGCCGGCTCTTTTTTTCTATTTATTGTTCGTTATTCTACGAAAGACTAACTTTAAGTATATGTAAATATGAAAAAGATTTTATTTTTATTAGCTGCATGTTTTGTTTTTGTTGCTTGCGGGATGAAATCCAAGACTGAAGGAACCGTTTTGCCGGCAGAAAAAGAAATGGCAGTTCGTTCGGATGGTGTAGAAGTTCTTTGTTTCCACAGCAAGCAACGCTGTGCTACCTGTATTGCAATCGAAAAAAATGCAAGGGCAGCAATTGACAGTGCTTTTGCAGACAGACTGGCAGACGGTACATTGAGTTTCAGAATTATAGACATCTCGAAACCGGAAAATGAGGCAATAGCCGAGAAATATCAGGTAACATGGTCTTCTCTTTATATTGTCAGTCATAAAAACGGGCAGGAAAAAGCCGAAAACATGACTGAATTTGCTTTTTCGAATGCCCGTAAATCTCCGGGAGAATTTAAGAAAGGATTAGTGGATAAAATTAATGAAATGATAAACTGATTTCATTATGGACTGGCTACAGACATTATTGGATAATAGTACGACACCCCTGCTGACAGCCTTTTTATTAGGTCTGCTTACAGCCCTTTCACCTTGTCCGTTAGCAACAAATATAGCTGCTATCGGTTTTATCGGAAAAGATATTGAAAATCGCAGACAGATTTCCCGTAACGGCTTGCTTTATACGCTGGGGCGTATTGTTGCCTATACCTTACTGGGAACTATATTGATTACTGTACTGAAGGAGGGATCCAGCATGTTCGGGATTCAAAAGACAATAGGTACATACGGTGAATGGCTGTTAGGACCGCTGTTGTTGCTCATCGGACTGTTCATGCTTTTCGGAAGCAGACTGAATCTTCCTCAGTTTGGGTTTAGTGGAAATGCCGAAGGCTTGGCCAAAAAAGGAGGGTGGGGTGCTTTGTTGATAGGCATTCTGTTTGCTCTTGCCTTTTGTCCTACCAGTGGGGTGTTTTACTTTGGAATGCTGATTCCGATGTCGGCTACTGCAACTGCCGGCTATGTTCTGCCTGTGGTTTTTGCTGTAGCAACTGCTATTCCGGTACTGCTTGTAGCATGGGTACTGGCGTTCAGTGTGCAGCGTCTGGGCACTTTTTACGGAAAGATGCAGGTCATACAGAGATGGCTGAATCTGGTGGTAGGAGTGCTTTTTGTCATTATTGGCATGTATTATTGCTATATCATGTATTTATCATAAATAATCATTTAAAAAACATTTAGAATAATGGAAGTAAAAGTTTTAGGACCGGGTTGTGCCAAATGCAAAACAACCTTTCAGGTGATAGAAAAGGTAATAAAAGAGAACAATTTAGACGTGAAGCTTACAAAGGTGGACGATATTATGGAAATGATGAGTTATAATATCATGACCACTCCTGCTGTAGTAGTAGATGGTGAAGTGAAGATGAAAGGGCAGGTCCCTTCGGAAAGTGATGTGAAAAGACTGTTAGGTATTTGATAGTAAATATATGATACAACGATTTGCCGACTGGCTGGTTTACGACATCTTCGGACTAAGTGCAGATACCTCACTGGGAATAGCAGTCAATTTCTTCTTTTACGATACTGTCAAGATTCTTATTCTGCTGTTTTTCATCAGTGTGCTGATGGGTATTATCAACGCCTATTTCCCCATTGAACGGCTGCGTAATTATCTGGTTACTCATAAAATGTATGGGTTGCAGTATTTACTGGCTTCTTTATTCGGAGCCATCACTCCGTTCTGTTCGTGTTCATCCATTCCGTTGTTTATCGGATTTGTGAAAGGGGGTATTCCACTTGGAGTTACATTTGCATTTCTGATAACTTCTCCGCTTGTGAACGAAGTTGCTGTGGCAATGTTTCTCGGTTCATTCGGACTGAAAGTGACACTTATATATGTTATCAGCGGCATACTGCTCGGAGTGATCGGAGGATTTGTTTTGGGAAAGATGAATCTGTCACCTTATCTGAGCGATTGGGTCCGCCAGATTCAGGCAAACTCTTCGGCTCAGGCAGACGAGTGGGAGAAAGAACATATCTCTTTCTTCAAACGGCTTCCGTCTATCGTTCGCGATGCCTGGCGTATAGTAAGAGGAGTACTGATATATATACTGATAGGTATCGGTATCGGAGCCTTTATGCACGGTTTTGTGCCGGAAGGATTTTTTGAAGCCTACCTTTCGAAAGACAACTGGCTGGCTGTGCCGCTTTCTGTAATTTTTGCGGTTCCGATGTATGCCAATGCCGCCGGTATTGTACCGGTCATCCAGGTATTTGTTGCAAAGGGTATTCCTATGGGAACAGCCATTGCATTCATGATGGCAGTTGTCGGTCTGTCTTTGCCGGAAGCCACATTACTCAAGAAGGTCATGACCTGGCGTCTTATCGGCATTTTTTTCGGTACAGTCGCATTGTTTATTATCCTTTCAGGATATTTGTTTAATCTAATTCTGTAATAATCAGATTCATGTATTCTATGAAAATATTGATTCTTTGCACAGGAAACAGTTGCCGGAGCCAGATGGCGCACGGCTTTTTGCAATCGTTCGATGCTTCTCTTGAAGTTTATTCGGGAGGAACTCACCCCGCAGCTTGTGTCAATGCCAAGGCTGTGGAAGTGATGAAAGAAGCAGGTATCGATATTAGCAGTCACATTCCCACTCATGTAGATACTTATCTTGACCAGGCCTGGGATTATGTAATAACCGTATGTGGAGGAGCCAATGAGAGTTGCCCTGCCTTTACGGGAAAAGTAGGCAGACGCCTTCACATTGGTTTCGACGATCCTTCGCATGCTGTAGGGACACCGGAGTTTATAGATGCCGAATTCCGTCGTGTGCGCGATGAGATTAAAAACGCCTTTGCCCGTTTCTATCTCACGGAAGTCAAAAAGCAGGAACTTCCCAAATGCTCTTGCGGAGGATGCTGTGATGAATAAAGATGCTCTCTTGTTTCTTTAAATAACTATTTATGGGGGAGGCCGTATCTTCTGTCATGAGAGCAGAAGTTTGGTTTCCCCCCGTTTTATTTTCCTGAGTGAAACGGACTGTTTATCTCAGTTTGATGGAAAGCCTGTTGAAACGTTCATCCATCATGTGTGCAGGTATGATTGCCTTTATGGTGTCGAGTACGGCATTTACCATCCTCTCCCTTATAAAATCGTCCTTTATAAGAATCGAGACATTTCTTTGTGCAGGCGGATTGACATCGAGAGTCTGTATGTTCTTTTTCTGTTCTTCATTCAATGTACTGATATGCAGTTCCGGAATAATGGTGTATCCACCGTTTTTATCTACTATTTTTATGAGCGTATCAATACTTCCCGCCTCATAGATATGGTTACCTATATCTTTGTTTTTACAGAAATTTATGCCACTGTTGGGAAGGCAGTGTCCCTCTTTCAGAATCCACATGTGTTCCGGTGGCAGATTGCCGTTTGCGATTATCTGCCGTGCTTTACTGCATCTTTCCGAGAAGTAGGCAACAAACTTTTCCACATATACCGGAATCTCCAGAATGTTGGCCTGCGCTTCGGGAGGCGTGGTGATGGCAATGTCCAGATTCCCGAATCTGAGATCCTGAACCAGCGATTTGTTCTCCTTTTCGTCGATGGAAAGATTCACATTGGGATATGTATTTCTGAAATGATAGATAAAGTCGGGAACAAGATAGGGAGCGATGGTTGGCAGGATGCCGATACGCAGACTGCCGTTCATGCTGCTGCTTTCATCAGCTACCACCTCTCTGATTCTCTGGGTTTCGTTCAAGGCTATTCTTGCCTGCCTTATTATTTTTTCTCCGATGGCAGTAGGAGAAATATTCTTCCGGTCCCTGCTGAATATTTTCACATCCAACTCTTCTTCCAGTTTCTGGATCATGGCACTCAGAGTAGGCTGAGTCACACCACAAGCCTCGGCAGCCAGCACAAAGTGACGATACTTGTCCAGCGCTACTATATATTCCATTTGCTGTAAAGTCATACATCAATAGATTTTATCTATACAAAGATAGAAAAAAGCTGTTGTAAACCTTTCAGGCAGATTGTATTTTTGCATCAGAAACAAATACCTGATCATTGAAAATGAGAAGAATTTGTTCCGATAGTAAAGTATAAACCATAAAGATAAAAGAATATGAAAGCAGTAAACCTTACAAAAGCCGATTTCCTGAATAAAGTAGCAAACTATGAAGTAAATCCCGAATGGAAGTTTTTGGGTGAACGTCCCGCAATAATCGATTTCTACGCTACCTGGTGCGGCCCATGCAAGATGCTGGCTCCCATATTGGATGAAATTGCCGAAGAATATGCCGGTCGGGTAGACGTATATAAGGTAAACGTAGACGAGGAAGAAGAACTTGCAGCTCTTTTCAGAATCAGAAGCGTACCTACCTTGCTTTTCGTCCCGTTGACGGATGCACCGCAGATGGCACAGGGAGCACTTCCTAAGAAAACACTGGTAGAAGCTATTCAGAATGTACTGTTGAGTGGTAAATAAATGTTCCATAAAAGAAAATTGATATGAAAAAGATATTATTGCTGATTGTATCTGTTTTTATGACAGGCAGTCTGGTTTACGGACAGACAGGTAAAGTTATTCACATCAACCAGTCGGAGTTTATAGAAAAGGTATACGACTATAAGAAGAATCCAAACAAATGGGTTTATGAGGGAAGCAAACCAGCCATCATCGATTTTTACGCCGACTGGTGCGGACCTTGCCGCAGGCTGTCCCCCGTACTGGAGAAGCTGGCAGAAAAATATAAGGATAAGATTGTAATTTATAAGGTCAATACCGATAAGGAGCGTGAGCTTGCAGCAGCCTTCGGCATTACAAGTCTGCCTACTCTCGTATTCATCCCATTGGGAGATACGCCACAAGTTTCACAAGGTGCTTTGCCACAGGAAGTTTTGGAGAAAGGAATCGAAGAAGTCCTTCTGAAATAAATCAGGCTAGATAAAAAATACCCCTTACTTTTGAAAATAGTTGAAAAGTAAGGGGTATTATAATTTTTATGCGAATATATTTTGTCTGCTTTGCTGTCTTTCAGAGAATATATTGCTCTACCTGTATGGCTGCTGCATACTGGATATCTTCTTTCAGGAAGTTGCTTAAATTTTCGTAAAACGGATAGACCGGACCATATCCGGAGCCGAACTTGACATTCGATCCGTAGAGAATCGCATTGTAGATGAAATTCTCTGCCTTGTCGACAGCCGTATTCATGTCGTATCCCCTTGCCAGATAAGTTGCGATGGAAGAAGCAAACGTATCTCCCGTGCCGTTTACGTTCTTGGTCTGTATGCGTGCCTTCTTGTACAGTTTGAAGCACTTGCTGATCGGGTTGTAAAATACATCAATCAGGTAATCTCCGTCTTCTATGGATTTGACGATGACACAGTTTCCCCACTTGCTCAGTTCGGGAATATACTCCTTCATGTTATCTTTGGTCAGGCTCTTTCCCAGTAGCAGGTCGGCTTCTCTCCGGTTGGGCGTGATGATGGTAGAATAGGGGAAAAGACAATCCTTGTAGGCCTGGATTGCATCGTCCTGCAGCAGCTTGTCGCCGGCAGAAGAAACCATCACGGGGTCTACCACGATCGGTATAGACTGTTTTTTCACCACATCCCCGATAGCCGTTACCAACTCCTGAGAGTATAGCATACCCGTCTTGATGCAGTCGGCCCCTACGTCTTCCAGAAACGAATAAGTCTGGCTGACAACCATCTCAACAGGGATGGTCTGAATACTTTTTACCTTTATTGTATCTTCATCGACTATGCAGGTAATTGCTCCGGCAGCATATCCTCCACATGCCGATATGGATTTGATGTCGGCCTGCATGCCCGCCGTGCCCAGCGGTTCACTTCCAGCAATTAAAAATACCTTATAGAGTTTGTTTGTTAAGTCCATTCTTTTCAATTTAGTGATTACATCCTGAGCCCGTCTGGATATGGCAGGCGTTGGGATCTTTTTTAAGTGCACTCTTGTTTGAAGTACAAAGTAAAGCAATATCGCGTCTGAGTAGATACCTGAAATGTGATATTAACATAAATTTTAAGAATTATAAATAGTGTGAGAACCTTTCTTGGCAATATCTCGTGATAAATAGTGCGTATTATTTGTCTGACTGGAAGAAAAATTCTTTACATTTGTATAATCTTTAAAATATCATGCTATGTTAGGTGCAGTTATAGGTGATGTAGTGGGTTCCGTGTACGAGTTTCACAATACCCGCGATTACAATTTTCCGATGTTTTCTCCTTCCAGTAATTATACAGATGATACCGTTATGACCATGGCAGTAGCCGATTGGGCGATGAAGTGCAAGGCGGCAGGCGAAACGGCTTACCCGCATCAGCTACTGGAAGAGTGTATGGTAAAAGTAGCCAACGCCTATCCTTGTCCGATGGGTGGTTACGGAGGTAAGTTCCGTCTGTGGCTTTTTTATCCTCAAAGCCTGACAGACGACACAACCGGAAAGCCGGCAGTACGTCGGTGTCCTTACAATTCTTGGGGAAACGGCTCTGCCATGCGAGTTTCATCCATAGGCTGGCTGTTTGATACGTTAGAAGAAACCGAGAGAGTGGCCGGCATTTCGGCTTCTATCACACACAATCATCCCGAGGGAATAAAAGGTGCGCAGGCAGTAGCGGCAGTCATCTATCTGGCACGTACCGGCAGCGGAAAAGAAGAAATCAAACAATATATCGAAAAACGCTTCGGTTACAACCTGAATGAAAGCTGGGAACATTTGCATCAAACCTACCGTTGGGATTCGAGTTGCCAAGGCACGGTTCCGCAGGCACTGATTGCTTTTCTCGAAAGCAAGGACATGGAGAGTGCACTCCGCATGGCAGTTTCCATGGGCGGCGACAGCGATACACTTGCCTGCATCACGGGGGCAGTGGCCGAAGCATACTATCAGGAAATTCCCTCGTTTATAGCGGACAAGGTACTTTCTTTATTACCTGAAGAATTTCTCAGTCTGCTGAAGCAGTTGGCAGACGGAGCTTATGCCTCATGTTACGCAAAATATATAGCCGGATACACTCCGGCAAAAACCAGAGAATATACCCCCGACCGGATTTCCTCGCTGAAACCGGGTGAGGTATTTGTCTTCGGTTCTAATCTGGCAGGACATCACGGTGGTGGAGCAGCACGACTGGCCTATGAACGATTTGGTGCGAAGTGGGGGACAGGCGTTGGAATGACCGGACAATGTTATGCCATACCTACCATGCAGGGAGGAGTAGAAACCATCCGTCCCTATGTAAAAGATTTTGTAGCATACGCCAAAGTACATCCGGAAAATAAGTTTTGGGTAACTCGAATAGGCTGTGGAATAGCAGGATTCAAGGACAAAGAAATCGCCCCACTGTTTACCGATGCACTCGACGTGCCGAACATCATCCTACCCAAGACCTTTTATGATATACTGATGAAGCGATGACGAATAAAACAAGCTGAAAACTGTTGGTTGTCTGCTTTTTTCTGTTTATCTTTCGACTGAATAAGATTTGAAAACAAAAAATAAAAATTAATATGGGAATCATGAATACTATTTTCGGAAATGTTTCCGAAATGGATATTGCCAGTTTACAAAAAGAGTTTGGCGCATTGCTTTGCGAGGGAGAACGTATTGAAAGGGCTTATAAGCTGATAAGGGACAAGTGGGTATTTACCAATAAGCGTCTGATCATTCAGGATGTTCAGGGAGTGACGGGTAAGAAAAGAGAATATTTGTCTGTACCCTATCGTTCCATAGAACGTTTTTCGATAGAAACTGCCGGTACATTTGATATGGATGCCGAAATGAAAATCTGGATAAGGGGATGTGAAGAACCTCTGGAACAGAATTTTGGTAAGGATTCGAACATTATAGAGATACAGCGAGTACTGGCGCAGTATGTGCTGTAACAGCTCGCTGTAATTCATGCATTTGTTGGATTTATTATTAAGCTATAATCTGTAATATGCTGAAATTCATTCTTTTTGTGTTAGCAGGTGCTGTAATTTATGTATTGTTTTCTTATGTATTGAGATTATTTAATCTGTCTGATGACTTGATAATTGGGATTACCAGCGTATGTGTCAGTTGTATACAAGGATATATTGGATATCTTATTTATATTAGGTCTGATAAAACGAAGATTCAGTAATTCTGGAAGTCGTTTTTATTCACATGCCTTTTTATTTTTCCACTCGTCTATAGTCAAGAGTGTGAAATGTTCTGTCCGTACATCTCCTAATGGGGATGGTTTTCCTTGTTCTGTATGATGGAATTTAAATCCGCATTTGTCCATTACCCGGCGCGATTTGAAATTCCCATCGTAATATCCGCACCATACTCTTTTAATTCCCAAGTCTTCAAAACAATGTTCTAACAGGCGATGTACGGCTTCCGGTATCAGACCTTTTCCCCAATAAGGAACTCCTATCCAATAGCCTATTTCTGCATCGCCTTCCTGCATGTCTGCACTGTGTACACTGTCGCCAAACATGATACCCACACTTCCTATGGGTTCTTTGGTATCTTTCAATACCACAGCGTATGTTTCAGGGGCAGAGAGAATGTTGCGGATAACATTTCTGCTATCTTCCACAGATGTGTGTGGCGGCCATCCTGCTATAGGACCGATATTCGGGTTTTGAGCATATTTGTAAAGTGCTTCTGCATCATTTTCGTTCCATCGACGCAGTATTAGTCTTTTGGTTTCCATAGCTTGTGTTATTATTAGGCAAATATTTTTTATTGTGCATTAGAAAATATGATGCTGTTTTCGTCGAACAGCGGGGCGTCTTGACCTATCTCAATGAAAATCGCTTTATCGGGATTGCTATCGTGTATTTCAAAATATCTTTGTCCACTGTTGCCTACACCCCATCCGTTACAAGGAGCTGGAACGGGTTCAGACTGCATCTGTGCTTTAACTTCTGTAGCATAATCGCCATCAGGAACCATAATAAATTTTCTGACTCCTTTTCTCTGGGACTTTATTTCTTCAAATTTACATGTCTGTCGTTTATCCCAGTTCTCCGATTTTTCTAAAGTTCTGATGACATCATTTATATCTTTATTTGGCAGATGAAAAACCTGAATAAGCATATGCGGTGCTTTGTCACCTTTTCTTACCATCGATATGCCTGGTAAAGACGGGTCGGCTATAAGCCGGATATTTTCATTCTCCTGCACCCATAATGTAAGACCGGCACCAGAGATTTTCTTCCATACAAATCCATCGTATGCTTTTCTTGTTGGTTCGTTCTTTACAGTTTCTGAATGATTACTATTCTTTACAAATACAATATTCCTTTTTCTTCTTTCTACAACAAGAGTATCTTTATTGCATCTGATTATATTCATCGTATCGGAAAAGTGAATTGTTTGGCTATTACCTATACTTTCTCCATTCAATATCAATTTTTTGTCTGTTACTTTCCACTGATGATAAAGCAGGGTACTCATACCTATCGACTGTGCAGAGCCATCTTCTTTTAGATCCATGCCCTGAATATAAGATACGTTCTCTGGAAGAACCTCTATCCATTGGCCTGCCAGATTAATGTTGTTATTAGAAGAACAGGCACATAGGACTAAGGCAAAGATTGAAATGATCTGTTTCATAGTGTAACTGTTTTAGTTAGTGATATTGATTTGTAAATATGGTTTCTACTGTAACGTAAAGTTAAGAATAAAGATAATCTGTTTTATTAAAAAAGCACCGTTATCCAGAGATATACGGTGCTTTTTTCGATAATTTGTTTATTAATTATTTTGTTTCTCCCAAAAGAATATCTGCTCCCTGAATAAATGTAATATCACGCGGTATGCCTGCACCATTGATTTTGTCGAGGTCTGCCTGAAGTGCAGGAGTGATTCCACCGTTTTCGGCTCTGTACTTCGTAGCGAACTCTACGTTTCCGTCTCCCTGTGTTTGGAGGATTAGCGCAGCCCAGCCGTTCATGGCTTCTTTTGCTTTTCCGAAATCTATTACATACTGACCTTTGGCGTCACGTGAGAAGGCTCCTGCTTTTTCCATATAGTTGAAGCACATCATGTTGGCTTTTCCATGCGATGAAGCTGCTCCAAATCTTACGGAACGCAAGATGCCTGCAATATAAGTAGCGATAGCATCTTCGGCTGTAATATTGGTGATTTCGCCCATTTCGATAAGTTTGGTTACCATGAACAGACCTAAGATATCTGCTTTAGCTTCTTCCCATGAAGTCTTTTCGGTTCCCATCACGGCATCCACACTTTCGTTGGTGTTAATAGTCTGCTTAACACCCAGTCCGTGTGCTACTTCGTGGAAAGTAACATTCCAGAAGAATGCGTCGAAGTTAAGGTATTTCTGCTGTTCGGGTGTTACGATAAGTTGTCCGATAGGCATAAGGATTTTATCAAACTTTGCTTTCATGGAGTTTCTCAGTTGCAGACGACGAGTACCTTTCAGTGCGTGTACTCTTTCATCGTTCGGCAGATTGATGGCGATCGTCTTACTGCCGGCGTTGCAGTCGCCTGCATAATACACGGCATCGTATACGTTCAGGTCGGACGATGTACCCGGAACAAATGTCTTGTATTCTGGTGCACAAGGCAATTCTTTCTGGAGAGCTGGAAGCATGGCTACAAATTTTGCAAGGTCTTTGCTTCTAGCTTCGTCTTTCAACAGGATAAACGACTCGTATGAGGCTTTGGTTTCCTGGAACTTGTCGTCGTAACTTTCAATAGGACCTGTCACAAAATCTATTTTGCTGTCTTTCATGTCCATCCATGCAAGGTCGCTTTCCAGATAGTCATCTGTCTTGAATGCCTCGATACGCTTCTCAAGATAGTTTTTCAGCCCCGGATCTTCTGCCAATGTCACTGCTTTCTCCAGTAAAGCACAGATACGTCCTATTTCTTCGGCATAGGCTTCATGATACCAGACACTTTTTAATGAACCATCTTCGTTTCTGCGGATAACGGTGTACCATGAATTCTTGTTAGCGTCTTCGAATGCGTCGAACTCCTCTGCTGTAATATCATGTGGGTAGTAATTACATACGGCCGGTTTCTCGCCATAGCCGGCCAGAAACGGTTTGTTATTGTCAAGACGGTCCCAAGCCCCATAGTGAATCATGGCAAACTCTTTTGCATAACTGTCGGTGATGGTATCGAGCTGGCTCTTGTCACCAAAAGTCTGCTGCCAGAAAAGATCGTCGGTGATTTCTCCTACCTGAAAGAATATTTTTACCAACTCTTTTTCCTTGTCATTCAGATTGTTTACAAGGTCGGATTTCAATTCTACTTGAGCATACTCCTCAACTTTTGCTTTCATAGGAGATTCCTGCTGTTGGGTACTGCAAGAAAACAATGTTGAGGCTACAGTTGCAACTCCCAACAAAGATGCCGAAAGGTTAATCATTTTTTTTCTCATAATCGATTGTTTATTCTTTGGTTTGCGAAGATACGAAAAGTAGCTGACAATACATTAGTTTACATAAATCTCATCCACAAAAATAAAGGCATCTCCACCTGGCCAGGTGTGCCATGAGGGGAGTTTAGGAGTGATTTTGCCAACTATCCTGACATAGCGTGCCTGTTGTGTGTCGAATGTCAGTTCATGGCGATAGATACCGTCAGGATCGTCTTTCTTTAACACAGGTTTTGAACTTTCTGCCACTTTGGTGAAATGCTTTCCGTCGGCAGAACACCATACTTCCATACCTGTGATGTCCATTACGGCAGATCCGATTGCTACATCGGTACGGAATGCTGCACTCGATACTTCTGTTTCCTTTCCTAAATCTACTGTAGCATCCAGATCGCAGAGGAAGCCCAGCCAGCGGCCAGTATTGTAACGTGTATCTCCAGTCAGTCCGTCGGTCAGTATGGAAGCTCCTTTGTAAGTATAGGTAGGACTCGGCTGTCCGGCCAGCGTTACAGGGCAGAATGTAGCTTTGTTTACACAGATCGTATCACACACTAAACTGTTGTCTGTTTCTCCCGGCATAATAACCTTTGCCTTAAGTATGGCATTGCTGTTTATAGTGAACGGTTCCTTATAAAGTTGTGATGCTTCTGTAGGTTCACTGCCATCCAAGGTATAATATATCTTTCTGTTTCCAAGAGTATTCAGTCGTATGCTGAGTTTACGGTTCAATGTATCATTCTCGTAATCGGATGTTACTTCGAATGCTCCCTTATGGTAGCTCAGTCCATATTTGTCATATCGCTTTATGATGTTGAACATACGTAAAGCAAATTCATGATAATCTCTGTTCTGCTTGTCAAAACCGTTCCATGTAATTTCTGCGAGTGCGGCAAGTCGGGGCAGCAGGCGGTACTCTATCTGCTCCATTGTTTCTATGTCTTCGCTCCAGAGGCAAGCTTGAATACCTTTAATGTGTGCAGCATCAGTCTCGGTCATATCGCTGAGGACAGGATTAAAGTCATATACTTTTCTTATGGCATTATCTCCCGGCAGATTGAGCACATCCATTGCGCTGAAGTAAAGTTGTCCGCAAGGAGTCATGATTACATCGTATCCCTTTTTAGCCGCTTCTGCACCATATTCCGCATTTCTCCATGCCATAACGGTAGCATTGGGTGTCGCTCCTCCGGCAAGAATCTCATCCCAGCCTATAATGCGCCGTCCGTTTTCCTCAACAAATTTTTCCACTTCGGTCATGAAGTAGCTCTGCAGTTTGTCCTCTGCTTCATACTGCTTGGTATCTTTCCATCCTTGAGCCTTGATAAGGGCCTGACATTTGGGACATTCCTTCCAGCGGTCGCGCGGACACTCGTCTCCACCAATGTGAATGTAGCGTGAAGGGAACAGTTGCATGACTTCTGTCAATACATCTTTGACAAACGGCAAAGTCTTGTCACTTCCTACGCACAACACATCCTTGTGTACACCATATTCTACAGCTGTTTCGTAGGGTCCTCCGGTACAACCGAGTTCCGGATAGGCAGCCAGTGCCGACTTGATATGTCCAGGAAGATCTATCTCGGGTATAACTTCTATGTATCTTTCGGCTGCATATTTTACAATTTCCTGAATATCCTTTTGCGTATAGAAACCGCCATAAGGTTTTCCGTCAGTCCCTTTCACACCGTCTGTACGCAGTGATTCCTTTCTTTTGGAGCCTATTTCGGTGAGTAGGGGATACTTCTTTATTTCTATTCTCCAGCCTTGATCTTCAGTAAGATGCCAGTGAAATACATTCAGATTGTGCAGTGCCATAAGGTCGAGATACTGTTTCACTTGCTCTACGTTGAAAAAGTGACGTCCTACATCGAGATGCATGCCCCGGTATGCCAAGCGGGGATAGTCTTCGATGTTAGTCTGTTGGAAAGCAATTTTGTCGCTTGCCTCTACAGGGGAAGCCTTACGAAGCGTCTGTACCCCATAGAAGACACCGGCATGCGATCCTCCGGTTATGGTGATACCGTCGCTGCTTACGGCGAGCCGGTAACCTTCAGGATTTTTTATGCTTTTGTCTATATTTAACGTGATGTAATTTTTTGTTGCCTCTGTCGATGTGGCGAGGGTGTAACCTGTACATTCGTCGATGTAGGCGTTCAGGAATCCGGCAATGGTCTTCATTTCATTGTCATTTTCGGGAGTAACAATGACGGTTCCTTTGTCCAAAATAAACGGCTCAGTCTGTGGCGTTACTTCGGTATGCTGCGGCAACGGGATAATGGCATAGTCGGCAGTTCCTTCCCGTATATCTCTGCAAGAAAAAAGAGTTACTGTAACTGTTGCTGCGAGTAAGAATGATTTTAATTTCATATGTTATCAGTTAAAGGTTATATACGTTCTTAATAATTCTATATACTTATTGTTTTTGTCTAACTCCAGATAAACCTTTTCGGAGCCGTTTGAATAATAAATTTACCTTCTAATTGTTAGTCGTAACTTTGGGCTACTTCTTCTGTTTTTTGTTGTCCTTACGACAACTATATATGCTGAACAGAATTTATACATAAGATTGTATACCTTATGTTCATATCGTTTTTTAATGTTTGGTACGTAACTACAAATATAGAGAATTATATAATTATAAATATTCTTCTTGTTATCTTTCTGTTTCCAGAAAAATATTTCTTTGAAGTCTAATACTGGAGCTGTTTCTGATATCGCTATTCTCTTTATTACTACTTTTGTAATAAAAAATAATTATGGATAAAATAATCAGTTCTATAACAAATATACTCAATATTGATGACGAAATTTTAACTAAGTTTCTTAGTTATCTTCATCCAATGACTGTCCCTAAAAAAACAATATTAATAAGGCCTCTCATTACAGATGAAAATGTATATATAATTGAAAAAGGAATAGCTCGTTCCTATATAATGATTAATGAAAAAGAGGTCACGTCATGGTTCAGTAAAGAAGGTGAACTGATATTTTCAACTAATAGCTTTTACGGAAAAACAGAAGGATATGAAAATGAAAGGGTACAGATTCTGGAAGACTCATTGCTTTACTATATTAAAATTTCCGATCTGGAGGAACTCTGTTTTCAGCATATTGAAATATCTAACTGGCTTCGGTTGCTGCATCAAAAGGCATTTGTGGAAATGGAAAGGAGGCTTATATATCGTTTATATATGTCTGCAGAAGAACGCTACAGAGATTTTTATGCCAAAAACCCTGAAATATTTCAGCGTGTAAACCTTAGCTTCATAGCCTCGTATCTCGGAATATCTCAAGTTACATTATGGAAATTGAGAAAGAATATTAAGTAGTTAAAGAAATGGTCGGTTGTAGCGGTACTTATTTTGTATCGTATCATACAAAAATATAGTTTTGTGGTAAATTATTGAAGTTTTATAAAAGATATGTTACCAAAGTTACCAGCAAAACAGCCGAGGATAGTATGGCTTGATGTACTCAGGCTATGTGCCATATTTATGGTTATCTGTATTCATTGTTCTGATCCGTTTAATGTCTCTCCAGAGGCGCGCTCCAATCCGGAGTTTAATTTGTGGGGAGGCATTTATGGCTCTTTTCTTAGACCATGCGTGCCATTGTTTGTCATGATTACAGGTATACTGTTGTTGCCTGTAAAAATGTCTTTTGAAGACTTTTATAAGAAAAGACTTCTCAGAATAGCTGTTCCATTTCTTTTGTGGTCTGTTTTATATAATCTTTTTCCATGGCTAACCGGAGTTCTAGGCTTGCCGCAAAGTACGATGTCCGATGTATTTGCTTACGCACCAATTGACGCGTCGCAATCTTTCAGTGATGCAATCAAAAATATAGCTCTTATTCCTTTCCAATTCAATGTTTATACAGTACCGATGTGGTATTTATATATGTTGATAGGGCTTTATCTATATATGCCGTTCTTCTCTTTTTGGGTGGAACAGGCAACGGTTAGGCAGAAAAAGATTTTTTTGATGTTTTGGTCTTTTTCTCTTTTCTTACCTTATGCTTATTCTTTTTTTTCGCCCAACCTTTTAGGTGTTAGTGCTTGGAATACATTTGGTACACTTTATTATTTTGCAGGATTCAACGGGTATTTACTACTTGGAAATTATCTTGTCAATGATGTAAAGGAATGGAAATGGTGTAAGACAATTATTTTAAGCTTACCTGTGTTCGCTATAGGATATATTGCTACATATATAGGCTTTAAAACGATGACAGCTAATCCGGAATGTTCGGAGCAGGAAATGGAATTATTCTTTTTATACTGTTCTCCTAATGTCGCTTTAATGACATTAGCATTTTTTCTTGTTATACGTAAAGTCAGAGTAAAGTCGAAAAGAATGATTTTTATGCTTGAGAATATTACAAAATGCGGCCTGGGAATTTATATGATACATTATTTTATTGTAGGGCTTGGATATGCTATAGCTGATGCCTTAGCGATTCCGGTATTTTTACGTATTCCTGTTACAGCCGTTATTGTTTTTGTTATTTGCTGGGTATTTGTTTCTGCTTGTTACAAGTTTGCTCCGAAATATTCAAAATGGATATTCGGATGAGAAAATGGCTTTAATGTTAATCTTATGATGTGATTTTAATAGGGGATATACATTTGAATGGTCATGATATAAAATTTACTTTTTGTCAAAATGAAATTTAAACTTCTCTACAATCGTAAAATCAGTAGGGGATATCATATTTATTATAGATTTGTTATTCTTATACATGTAAGCAAGTTTGCGATGAAAGGTATTCTTAATTATATACGAATATCTGTCTGTAAATGTGGTGTGAATAATAGTATGTTTGACATAGATGGCATTTTTCTTATAGCATAATGATAGTTTTTGAATGGGCTGTCTGAAGCTGAATTTAGATTGAGAAATCTTAAATTCTAGTTTGATTTCTATTTAAAAATAAAATATGTCGGGGTTTTAAATAAAACAACAGGACGTTTTTGTCAACTTATCAGGATGTTTTTGATGAAATATCAAGGTGTTTGGATGCTTTTAATTCTTAATATAAGTACACTTATTTAACTGTTGGAGAATATTAGATTACAATATGAATAGTTACAAACGAAGTTGACATTAACATTGCGTTCTATTTGACGAAAATCTTCAGAATATGCTGATAGAGAAAACAGATTAATTTGACAGATTTGATACTCAATTGGTTGTTTGGTTGCCTTTTTGATATATGAAATTATTGCGGTAAAGTTATCCCGAAAGTTTTTTATCTAACTTCCGGAGTTAAATTATTTTGAGTGATGGTATGATTCTTTATTTTGTTTTTAATATGTCTAATTTTAATTTGAAAATTCTCTTCTCTAAAATTAAGTATTGACACATCTTCTCGCAATTATTACAAATCCATTTCACCCTCACTCAGCATTCAAATAGCTGACAGAGAAAAAGTTTACCCCATTATAAAAATATTTGAAAGCATCCTTCATTATTTGCGCGTCTTCAGGATGCCGGTCTTTTATATAATTGGCTGCATCAAATCTATTCTTGCTCCGATTACAATGCTCACCAGTTTTCTTGTAATATAAAGAATCCGGAATGAAGATTCAGTTTATATTCAAAACATGCATATGCTTGTGACCTACAACGTATGGGGATTTCCTTTTTTATCATTCGGAATAAACTGATAGGTTATATTCCGTCATGTATTGGGGAAAGCCTTGAAATAAGCCATTTGCTTCTCCTTGCTATCTGGATGTTTTAGTAGTTCACGGTAAGACTGCATTCTGCTGTGAAGTTATGTATAGTTAGTTGTTGCTATCGCGAACAGGATAACAAAAAAATAGGCGTTTCATAATGATATATCTATTAGTATTTTCGAATGTGCATTTTCATAATAATCATTTGGGAGTAAATAAGCAATATACTCATAACTTTTCTGTTATAAAGTTGATTGATAGAGTGCTATTGCTTAGTACTGGTAATCGGATATATTTCTGTATCTTAAGTAGAGCCGTTATTGACAATGATTAACTCTCATTTCGAATAGGTTTGTCTTTGGAAACTGGCAATACTCTTTGTATTTTTATGTTTGATAAAGATACAGAAAAGGATATATTTTTCTTGTATAGCTATCAGATAAAATTTTGCAGCTCATTTTCGTTAAATTTTTGTCGCCAAACAATAAAACCTAATAATGAGCAAAGCATACTTTTAGCAGACAAATATTCTATAGTCAGGTCATAAAATTGCTGGATAAGTCATAAAACCTTTAGATAAGCCGTAAATATGGTATTCATCTTCTTTCTGCATTCGATTTGTACTTCTGTAATAGCGGGAGAAATATGTCCATTATTATCATTATCTTGTGAAAATTGGAACATAGGTAAGTATTTATAAAAATAGAAAGGAAAGTGGTGAGGTCGTGAACCACAATATTTAATTGACGGGCAAAAATATAAGAGTCTTTCCTTTAGGCATAGAAAAAAGTGATAACTTTGTAATTAAATACACTGACAATCTATTTTATGAACTATGATTGATAAATTCACGATTTTTATAAAGAAGGGAAAGAGTTTATTATTTTTGCTGTCATTTGTTATATTACCAGTTTCGATTCAGGCGCAATCCCAGATAAAATCAATAAACACATTGGAAGATAAAATTTATGGATTGAGTCTTCTTTGGTCAGAACTTAAATATAATTTTGTAAATATAGACCGTCTGGGGTTTGATTTAGATAGCCTTTACCGAGAAACGATGAAACGCGTAATAGACACTAAAGACGACGTTTCGTATTATAAAGAGCTTGATTGCTTTTTAAATCGTTTTAATGATGCTCATACCAACTTATTTGATTACCCGGATTCAGGTTATGAAGAAACGGACTATCCTAATTACGGAACGAAATATATTGGCGGGAAATATTATTTCATTAAATATAAAAAGGATTGTCCTTATTCTGATCCAGACTTGCTTGGTGCCGAAATTGTAGAGATTGACGGATTGCCTACAGAGCAATATGTGGAAAAATTTGTGTTGCCATACCTCACAGGTTCGACATTGAAATATAGGTTGAATCAGGCTGGTCGTTTATTGTTAAATGGTTTGGAAGGCAGTTCCATCTGTGGAAAAGCAATATGCAGGGATGGTAAAATGAAGACTTTTAATATCGTACGCAATGGGGAAGCTATTCGCAAAAATGACGATGTATGGTTGCCTGAAGACGAGTATTCTTTTCATACTAGCAAGGCTGTAACATTAAATTGGAAAGATGATATTGCCTTTTTGAATATTCGCCGTTTCATACCCGAGTCAGTATGCAATGACATAGATAAGGCTATGGCCGAAATCAATGCACGTCAATGTCGTGGGGTAATCATTGACTTGAGAGGAAATGGAGGTGGAAGGACTGATGTGGCATGGAGGCTACAGATGTACCTTACACAAGCCGATACAATACGTTCTTTTGGCGCTCAGACAAGAATAAACTCCGGTTATGGCCGCTCACAAGGTAATTATAGAAAAGAATATGAAGATTTTTATTTGTATAAAGCTTATAAGAATGAACCTCCTGAACTAATAACGAAACCACAAGGAATAAAGGTCTTGAGTTGTCCTGTTGCCATATTGATTGATAACAATAGTTTTTCTGCATGTGAAGACTTTCTTATAAATATTTATGAGATGCCCAACAGGCCTGTTCTGATTGGAGAAGAAACTGCCGGCTCCACGGGAGCTCCACTTGTTATCGAGCTACCTCATGGTGCTGTAGCACGTATATGCACACTTAGGCCACTATTCCCATACAGTATGAAACCTTTTGTTGAAAAAGGAATTATTCCAGATATAGAAGTTATACCCACTTTGCAAGAAGTCTTGAAAGGTAAAGATGTTGTGATGGAAAAAGCTTTACATTATATCCAAAATAAGAACTAAGCAAGTCAATAAGTTGGGAGCGTGTCAGGTATCTTACTCCTTTCTGGAAGCGGACTGAACGTCTCTTGTCCCGTTCTATTATCGCTGTACTTGATACTTTGAGAATGATGCTTCTCAGGACATAGAACAATAACCATGCGCTTGTCAGGCATAGCCAAAGACACATGGTAGGTGATCTTTGTTCATATAGGCCAGCCATGCGAGTAGTAGCTCGGTTATGGTATAGAGAACCATGTGTTTTCGTAGCGTTTGTTCCTCTTTCTTGAATTAACCTTTTCTGGATTGCCGTTTGAGGTCATTATTATTTTATCAGGATACAGGTAGCAGTATTCGATCATTGTTTTAAAGCGTATTACTTTCTCCATATTCATATCAATTGTCATTTTTTCATATTGATAGTCATTTTCATTTATCTTTTTGAAATAACAATTTGATTTGAAACTTGTATCTGTAGCAAAATTGTAGCAGAACTTGACTAAGATGTGATTTTCAATTATGCTGGGGATGACTTCAAAATGGCACTATAAAATAAAAGATACGAGATTCACTATTACTAAATCTAATAGCAGGTTTAGGCTGTCTATTTTTATATTGCTCCAATTCCTGCTTTGATTTCTTTCTCTTCTTTTGATAGTTCTTCTTTAATAAGGTATGTTTCTGGCATCTTTCTATATACCAGACCATTCTCTCTTGCTTTTAATTAATAATAAGTTATTATCAGAACTAATCACTACAACGTTTTGAATGTCATAACCGGATTTAAGTGCTGATAATATAAACCTCATCATTTATGTCTTTATTAAAATCTCCGCCTTCAAAACACTCTTTTGACGGATCTTTACATGTTTCAATTATGAATTTTGGCTGAAAGCCTTTAATTTTACAACGTAGGGCGCTGCCCTACGTTGTGAATCCCCCATACCAAATACGCCCTGAAATACAGGGCATTGGCCTGTACTATATAATTTAAGGCTTTCAGCCAAAATATTTCCGTGCTTGTCAGGATTAATTTCAGTTCATTTTCTAGCCTTTATATCCAGCTTCACCGGCTTAATCATATTCTTAGGATCAAGGATTGTATCCAAATCTTCCTGAGTAAGAATTCCTTCTTCAAGAACAAGGTCGTAAACGCTTCGTCCTGTTTCCATTGCTTTCTTTGCAATATAAGTTGAGTGATCATAACCAATATACGGATTCAGAGCTGTTACAACACCGATACTGCGCTTAACTTCATTGCGGCAAGCCTCTTCGTTTGCAGTGATTCCGTCGATGCACAATGTACGCAAAGTATCGAAACCGTTTATCAATAAATCAATAGATTCGAAACAGCATTGTGCCATTATCGGCTCCATAGCGTTGAGCTCCATCTGTGATGCTTCGCCTGCCATAGTTACACAAAGTTCATTTCCCATGACCTTGAAAGCAATCTGGCTCATAACTTCAGGTATTACCGGATTTACTTTTCCCGGCATGATTGATGAACCCGGCTGACGTGCGGGAAGATTTATCTCTCCGAATCCGCAACGCGGACCGCTGGCAAGTAATCTCAAGTCATTACATATCTTATTAATTTTAACAGCTACTCTTTTCAGTGCAGACATATAACCCACCATACATGAAGTATCGGAAGTCGCGCCTACCCAATCATCGGCAAGACTTACTTCCCAACCTGTTATTTCCTTCAATGCTTCGATAGTCTTTTCAGCATAACCCGGTTCGGAACATATTCCTGTACCAATGGCTGTTGAACCCATATTCACAACAAGGAAATCTGCCGCAGCTTCGTTAAGATGTTTTATTTCATTTCTCAGGATACTTGCAAAACCATAGAAAGTTTGTCCAAGTGTCATCGGCACGGCATCTTCCAGCTGTGTGCGTCCCATCTTTATAATGTGAGCAAATTCATCACCTTTTTTCTGTAAAGCTTCAATCAAAGCTTCAAGATGCGGTAAGAATTTAAGATGGCTTGCGTAAAGTCCCATGTGGATAGCTGTTGGATAAGCATCGTTGGTTGATTGCGAGCGGTTTATTGTGTCGTGAGGTGAGCAGAATTCATATTCTCCAGCTTTCTTTCCAAGATGCAATAATGCTATGTTAGCAATTACTTCGTTGGCATTCATATTGGTGCTTGTTCCGGCTCCACCTTGAATCATATCCACCTGGAACTGGTCGTGATATTTTCCGTCGAGAATATCTTTACATGCAGCTTCGATGCTTTTCAGTTGTTCGTCGCTAACTAAACCTAAAGCGTTGTTAGCTTTTGCAGCAGCAAGTTTTGTATATGCCAGTCCGTGAATGAAAAGAGGATAATCCTGCAATTTGAACTTACTTATTGAGAAATTTTCAATACCTCTCAGTGTCTGTATTCCATATAGTGCGTCTGCCGGAAGTTCTCTTGTTCCCAGCAAATCATGTTCTATTCTTGTATTTTTGATATTTTCCATAAGGCATTAATATTTAGTTGTTATTATTATATCGCAAAGATATAAACTAACATTATGTAAGCAAATATTATTGTGTTAAATAGTATTTTTATTGTTTTATATAGTGGAATTGGGCGTGAGTAATGTGTTTTGCTTACAAATTGCATACGTAAATGTAATATCTCTTGGAGCGGAAAAAGCTATATTCCTATATGAATTTTGGCTGAAATCCTTTAATTTTACAGCGTAGGGCGGATGAGCAATCATCCTAATATTGGCAATCCTTTTAAGAATGCCAATAAAGCGGAATTTAATGCAAGAATGAATTATAATTTCATTTATACAGATGTAATGCTATACCAAAAAGAATAGCATTGTATTTAAGTAATATTTAAATACTATTTAAAAAGTATATATAAAGCTAGGGGATAAATTAACCTCTTAGCTTTTTGTATTTTTAAGAAGAAAAATCACATTTCGTTTTGAGGCTTGTATATTCCCTTCCGAAAACCGCTTCTGCCTTTAGTAACGATTTAGTAACGGAACTATGTCAGAAGTAGGCATTTTAGTGTCTTTCGATTGTCCGTCGGATAAATAAAAAAAGTCCCGTAAAACATTGATTTTACGGGACTTGTCTATTTTTTTCCTCCTAATTTCTTAGGTCGTTGCGGAAGCTGGGGGATTCGAACCCCCGGTACGGTTACCCGTACGGCAGTTTAGCAAACTGCTGGTTTCAGCCACTCACCCAAACTTCCAAATTTATTGTTTCTGCTTACGTTTTCTCTCAAACGCGGTGCGAAGATAGAGGGATTTTTTGATTTGTGCAAACTTTTGCGATACTTTTTTTATGCCTTCTATGGTATTGTTTCGATAGTTTTCTGATTCTAAACTGATTAAGATTTTTATTTTTTTCTTTGAGTCGGACTGCTTGTCTGTATTTGTCGGATGTATTTTAATTTTTCAAAGGTTGGGATTTTTATATTCATTTTTGTAACTGTTGCAAATTGATAATATCACTAATTTTAGGTATTGTATAATTAGGCTTTATTGACTATCTTTGCATTCGGTTTTCAAATAGAGTAAAAACTAGATTAAATTATCAATTATGGCAATGAATTTTAAAGAAGGTCGTTGGAACCATGAAATCAACGTTACCGATTTCGTAAAGACTAACATTACCCCTTACGAAGGCGACGCCTCATTTTTGGCTGGTCCTACCGAACGTACAAAAGCTGTATGGAACAAGTGTCTGGAAGCTTTGGCTGAAGAACGTGCAAACAACGGAGTACGCTCGCTCGATCCTTCTACAGTTTCTACTATCACATCTTTTGCAGCTGGATATATTGACAAGGATAACGAAGTGATTGTAGGATTGCAAACTGATGAAGTGTTACGCCGTGCCATCAAACCTTTTGGAGGTATTAAGGTGGTAGAAAAAGCGTGCCGCGAAAACGGAGTAGAGGTTGACCCTAAGGTAAAAGATATTTTTACCCATTATCGCAAAACGCATAACGATGGTGTATTTGATGCATATACTGAAGAGATTCGTTCGTTCCGCTCTTTGGGATTTTTGACTGGATTACCTGATAATTATGCGCGTGGACGTATAATCGGTGATTACCGTCGTTTGGCATTGTATGGTATCGATCGTCTGATTGAGGCAAAACAGGACGATTTACGTCATCTTACAGGCCCTATGACTGATGAGCGAATCAGATTGCGTGAAGAAGTGGCAGAGCAAATTAAGGCTTTGAAGGAAATAAAAGTGATGGGACAGCAGTACGGACTCGATTTGAGTCGTCCGGCTACTACTGCACAGGAAGCTGTTCAGTGGGTATATATGGCTTACCTGGCTGCTGTGAAAGAACAGGATGGTGCTGCAATGTCACTTGGTAATGTTTCGTCATTCCTTGATATTTATATTGAGTATGATATGGCTCACGGAAATCTTGATGAGTTGCATGCTCAGGAGTTGATTGACCAGTTTGTCATTAAGTTGCGTATGGTGCGTCATCTTCGTATGCAGGCTTATACGGATATCTTTGCCGGTGACCCGACTTGGGTAACGGAATCTATTGGTGGACGTTTTAATGATGGCCGTACGAAAGTCACAAAGACTTCATTCCGTTTCCTTCAGACTCTTTATAACCTGGGTCCTTCTCCAGAACCTAACTTGACTGTTCTGTGGAGTCCGCAGTTGCCGGAAGGATTCAAGGATTTCTGTGCTCGTGTGTCGATTGATACATCATCTATCCAGTATGAAAATGATGATTTGATGCGTGAGGTACGTAATTCGGATGACTATGGTATCGCATGCTGTGTGTCTTATCAGGATATAGGTCGTCATATTCAGTTCTTCGGTGCACGTTGTAATCTGGCTAAAGCTTTGTTGCTGGCTATTAATGGTGGGCGCTGTGAAAATACAGGAACACTGATGGTGAAAGATATTCCTGTACTGACGGGAGATGTGCTGAACTTCGAAGAGGTGCTGGCTAACTATAAGAAGGTCTTGAAAGAAATGGCTCGTGTGTATAACGAAGCGATGAACATCATTCACTACATGCATGATAAATATTATTATGAAAAAGCTCAGATGGCATTTGTTGATACAAATCCGGTTATCAATCTGGCGTATGGTGTAGCGGGTATGTCTATTGCTGTCGATTCACTTTCGGCTATCAAATATGCTAAAGTTACCGCTAAACGTAATGAAATCGGCTTGACTGAAAGCTTTGATATCGATGGCGAATTCCCATGCTTCGGTAATGATGATGACCGTGTAGACCATTTGGCTGTCGACTTGATTTATTATTTTGATGAGGAATTGAAGAAGCTTCCGGTATATAAGAATGCAAAACCAACATTGTCTATTCTTACTATTACTTCGAATGTGATGTATGGTAAGAAGACTGGTGCAACTCCTGATGGACGTGCAAAAGGTGTTGCTTTTGCTCCAGGTGCTAACCCGATGCACGGACGCGATAAGAATGGTGCTGTCGCTTCTTTGAGTTCGGTTGCTAAATTGCGTTATCGTGACTCACAGGACGGTATCAGTAATACGTTCTCTATTGTTCCGAAATCGCTTGGTGTAGATATGGAGAATCGTGTAGAGAATCTTGTTACAATGATGGATGGCTATTTTATCAAGGGTGCTCATCACCTGAACGTAAATGTGCTGAACCGTGAGATGCTGGAAGATGCTATGGAGCATCCGGAAAAATATCCGCAACTTACGATTCGTGTTTCCGGATATGCTGTCAACTTCATTAAATTGAGCCGCGAGCATCAGTTGGAGGTTATTTCTCGTAGCTTCCACGAACGTATGTGATTTTTGTAATCATTACTTGATATGTAAAACATTTGTCGTTCTCCTCGCTGAGCTGGGCGGCAAATGTTTTTTCTTTAATTAATATTGAACAGATGATTAGAGTACATTCATATGAATCGCTTGGTACGTACGATGGTCCGGGGATTCGCCTTGTTGTCTTTTTGCAGGGCTGTAATTTCCGTTGTTTGTATTGTGCCAACCCTGATACCATTGATGCAAAGGGAGAGAGTAAGGAAACTGCTCCTGAAGATATTTTGAAGATGGCTGTCAGTCAGAAACCTTTTTTCGGAAAGAAAGGGGGAATTACATTTAGTGGAGGTGAACCGACTTTTCAGGCTAAAGCGCTGATTCCATTGTTTCGGATGTTAAAGGAGGAAGGTATTCATATCTGCATTGATACTAACGGGGGTATCTGGAATGAAGATGTAAAAGAACTCTTTTCACTGGCAGACTTAGTTTTGCTTGATGTGAAAGAATTCAATAATGAACGTCATAAGACTCTTACCTCACGTAGCAATGAGCAAACACTTCGTACGGCGGCATGGCTGGAAGAAAATGGAAAACCATTTTGGCTGCGTTATGTACTGGTGCAGGGCTATAGCTTCTTTCAGGAAGATATTGAGGCGTTAGGAGAGCATTTTAAAGATTATCGCATGATACAACGGGTGGAAATTCTTCCGTATCATACCTTAGGAGTACATAAATATGAAGCAATGAAGCTGGAGTATAAACTGAAAGGTGTGAAACAAAATACGCCCGAGCAACTGGAAGAAGCCCGGACGTTATTTGAAAAGTATTTTGATACAGTTTATGTAAACTGATTTATACGCTCTGAATATAACCTTTCGAGTTATTTGTCAGCCTGATGCATGATGTTTAACTTTGCATCAGGCTTTTTTATTTAGCGGTTATTCTTTTGCAAATGGATTGCATAGGCCAAGATGACAATAAAACAAAGCAACGGAACGATAAAGCCTGTAGCTGTGCTTATTGTATCTGCGATGTATCCCATAATTATGGGAGCTATGGCTCCTCCTACAATGCTCATAATAAGATAGGAAGATGCGCGTTTAGTATGTTCACCTACACCTCGTATGGCAAGTGCGAAAATGGTGGGAAACATAATAGATTCGCATAGGAAGCAAAGGAAAAATGCACCTACCGATATGACTCCCATACCTAACATCACTAAGATCATGGCTAGAATAGCTCCTGCCGCCATATACGTCAATAAACGTTCGGCACGGATGAATCCCATCAGCCAGCTTCCTCCCATTCTGCCGGCCATAAAAAGTCCCATGCCGACAAATGACAACCAGAGGGCTGCCTCACGTGCGGATATATTGATGTGCTCTGTCACATAATTAATGAAGAAACTGTTAATACCTGTTTGAGCTGCAACATAAAAAAACAGAGCTATCAGTCCGAAGGTAAAATTGCGATGCTGCCATAAAGAACTTTGCTTATTGGTTGCAGTTTCGACTGGCTCTTCGGCAAGTGTAATTTCAGGCAGATGAATGCGTGAGAAAACAATTGCTACGAGCAGAACTAATATGCCGATGATGGCATAGGGGATAGCAACACTTCCGCTTCCTCCATCTGCGGAAAAGAGGAACAAGCCTCCTACCAGTGGGCCGCAGATCCAGCCCAGTCCATTGAATGATTGTGCCAGATTTATTCGTCTTTCGGCGGAGTCTTTATCGCCTAGCACCGTTACATATGGGTTGGCTGCTGTTTCTAGGCAGGTTAATCCACATCCGATAATAAACAGTGAGAGTAAGAAAAATTCGAAAGACATGATCTGTTCTCCGGGGATAAACATGAGTGCACCGATGCCATAAAGCAATAACCCAGTGACAACTCCTGCCCGATAGCCATGGCGACGGATTATTTCTCCTGCTGGCATGGCCATCAGAAAGTAACCTCCATAAACTACCGCTTGTATAAGTGCTGAATGAGTTTTTGAAATACTTAATGCATCTTGAAAATGTTTGTTCAGCACATCCAGAATGCTATGTGCAAATCCCCATAAGAAGAATAGTGTAGTGATAAGTACAAACGGGACGAGGTAATTTACCCCGTCGGCCGTTTGCACCAGTCTTATTTTTGGTTTCATATGTTTTTGTTTGATAGTTATTAACTACGACTTACCTCCAGACCTTTATTGGAAAGGCTCATTTCTACAAAACGGGCACGGTCGTTTGGCGGGTTCTGGGTAAGTATTTTACGAATACGCAAGGCGGCTTCAGGGTCTTTGGCAACCATGTATAAATAGCCACCTCCTCCGGCTCCTGGAAGTTTATAACCCAAACAAAGATCATCTATCTGTTGGGTAATGGCCGCTACACTGTTAGGATTGGTTCCTGAATCGAGTGCCTGATTCTGTTGCCATGTTTTGCGTATCAATCTTCCCATTTCCTCGAAACTGTTTCGCTGGATTGCATCGTATAGATCGATGGCATGTTGTTTCATTTGTCCCAGTAAATTCAAGTGCTCTGTAGAATTGAGGAACATGCCACGTACGATTTCTGCCAAAATACCTTTTGCGGTACGTGTGATACCTGTATAGTATAATAGATGACATTTTTGATATTCATCGTGTGTAAACAAGTGTTCTGGCAACCAGCGTACCATTGGCTCCTGGTTCCATCCGGGTTGTGTCTGCAAGAGTTTCACACCTTGAAGCACGCCTCCGTATTGATCTTGCCATCCCCCTCCGGTTGTAAGCAACTGTTCTAATATCAGTGTACGGCTTCCGATTTCGTGTTTGTCCCAGTTTAAGCCACAAAAATCGTTTATTGCTCCTAATACAGTAGAGGCTAGGATAGAGCTTGTTCCTAATCCTGAGCCGGCTGGAATAGCAGACAATAGTGTTACTTCTATACCAGCTCCGAATGAACGTAATTTTTCTTCCAGTGAAGTACATCTTTCTGCCGAGAAGTCAGGGTGAAAACCTGCCAGTACTAACGCTGCCTTAGGAATAGAGAAGGGAGAGCCTACTTTATTGAATGTATGTAGTTCATCGAAAGTGGTGATAACTTCCATTGCACCCAAGTCGATGGAACGAAGAATGATTTTATACTCATTACAGGGTTTGACATAGACTTGTAACGGGGGTTGACCGTTTAGCTCTATTGCAATGTTTACCACGTTTCCTCCTTCCATCAAACTGTATGGAGGGGTATCTGTCCAACCTCCAGCTAAGTCTATACGTACCGGACTGCGTCCCCATACAATCTGGTCCGGATACACCGAAAGACGAGGGTGCTGTTTATGGTCGACTGTTGAAGTAAGCCCTTCACGCATCAGGCTGAAAGCTTTTTCTTCTTCCCGTGCTATTTCTTCTGCCAAATGGCCGTCTGAATCACGCAGTTGTAATGTTCGTGCACGGAACATTGCATCGCTGATACGGGTCATTAACGGTGCAGAGGAGGGAAGGGGAGCGGGTAATTCTAATTGATGATGTGCATATTCTTCGGCTGCTTCTTGCAAATTGAGCTGATAGAATACACTGCGTTCATAATTTTTAGCCAGGGCAGTCCAGCTGTTTTTACGGAAAGCTTCACGCTGCTCTGTCAGACGGCGCAGATTGGCATAAGCTGAAATCTCATCGGCTGAAACTTTTTGTGCGTGTATCCAGATATCTTTTCCCTCGTTCAACTTCGGCTCGTCTGTCATCCAACGCATGACGATTCCAAGTTCGTCGACAGATGTACATATCGGGAATATGCGTGCAGCCTGAAGATCATGGTTACATGCTATTTCATCAGCTGTCAGGCCACGGTCTGATAACCATTTCTGAACCGGTATTCCTTGATATAAGGTTGAATCATCTTTCAGACTGCCTTTGAAAGCGTCATTAAATCCATAGGGACGGGCCACATAATTACTTTCTCCCATCGGTATGACGTCAATACAGATTCCCTCAGGAATATTGATGTGCCATTGATTGACAGGTACTCCTGTTATGATATTGCGCTTATGGAGTGTCCAGTTTTTACTTATGCAACTGTTTTCTATCCATACCTCTGAGTTTTCGGATGTCAGTGTATAGTCGGTCAGTGCATTTTGCACGAAGATAGCCGGATGAGGCTTTACTTTCTTGTGCATAATTGCTCTCTGGTCGATTACGCAATTTTGTATTGCCAGTGTAGACGAAATCATCTCCCGGCTTGTTCCATAGTGATGAAATTCACCACCCGGCAATGGCAGGATTGCTACTGTAAGTTTGTTTATTTCGGGATCGTTGATACGAGGATGGCTGCCTAGAGCTGGTCCGAAGTCAGAATACATATCGTAGAAGCCGATTGATCCATCCTCTTTGAGTGAACGTTTTACCATTAACTCTACAGCCCGGTCACTTAGCAGCCAGATGCCAATATCCATCAGAAACAGATAGTTTTGCATCAATGCTCCTAATTCATTTACACTCGGCTTTTGAAGCATGAAGTCCAGTTTTTCGGGAGTATTGCGTGATGAAACAAATACACCGTGATTCTTTGCCAGTTCAGGATCTACCCACAGTCCGTAGCATACAACGTCTGCATCGGGGATTTCTTGTAAGGCTTGTTCTGCACGGATATATACATCTCCGCTGGCAATAAGTGTATGCAATTTCTCCGGGGCTTTCTGCATGATTTGCTCATACAGGGGAAGCTGAAGTGACAATAAGTTTTGTGTAAGCTTTTGACCACGTCCCCAGCGGAAAACAGGGATTGGGGTAAGTATTTTACCGGAAGGAGCATATGAGGGTAATCTCCGACTTTGGCCGCCGGCGTGTAGCAGGATACGTTTTTCGTGAGCAAGCCATTCTGTGAGTGGAGTAGTGTCACTTTCGCTGTTTTTGCATGCTTGTAATAGCCATGCAGTTCCACCACCTGAACCTAACTTTGAACCTACCGGATCGGATGTACAGAACCATTCTTGATGGTTGGCATGCTCTATATCGTGAAAACATTCCACCAGATTAGGTGGAAGCGATAAAAGTTTCTTCATATTGGATTATGTCGTTTGATGATTGATGCAAATACCTTTCAGATACCATTCGTAAAGGCGATGTATTCCTTCGTCAATTTCTACTTTGTGATGCCAGCCTAAGGCATGAAGTTTAGAAACGTCGGTAAGCTTACGCATTGTGCCATCAGGTTTTGATGAATCCCATTGCAGCTTGCCCTTAAAGTCTATTTCTTTCATGATTTTTTCTGCAACTTCACGGATTGACAGCTCTTTTCCTGTACCTACGTTGATGTGGCAGTTGCGTACTTCTTTTGCCCCTTCTGCATAGGTATCTTTGAAATCGACATTTAATAATACATGTACGCTGGCGTCTGCCATTTCCTCACTCCATAAAAATTCGCGTAATGGCTTGCCTGTTCCCCATAAAGTAACGGCTTGAGGGGTAATGCCGAATTTAGCCAGTTTATCAAGAATTTCCTGGTCTGTGCAGTTGCCGTCTACACCTTCTACCGGACGCAGATTGATATCTTTTCGTACAGCTTCCCAGTCATTTGTATTCAAGCATTTAGCAAGATGGATTTTACGGATCATTGCAGGCAATACATGACTGTTTTCCAAGTGAAAATTATCGTTAGGACCATACAGGTTGGTTGGCATAACAGCAATGTAGTTAGTGCCATACTGTAAATTGAAACTTTCACACATTTTCAGTCCGGCTATTTTGGCGATAGCGTATGGTTCATTAGTATATTCTAACGGAGAAGTCAGAAGAGCTTCTTCTTTCATTGGCTGCATCGCTTCACGAGGGTAAATGCATGTACTGCCTAAAAATAATAGTTTTTTTACTCCGTGGCGGAAACTTTCACCTATTACATTCTGCTGAATCTGTAAATTGCGGTAAATGAAATCAGCTCGATACTGCAGGTTAGCCATAATTCCTCCTACATGTGCAGCTGCCAATACTACTGCATCAGGCTGTTCATTGTCAAAAAACTCTCGTACTGCTATCGGATCCAACAAATCAAGTTCTTTATGGGTGCGTCCTACCAAATTGGTAAAACCACGTTGCATTAAATTGTTCCAGATGGCAGATCCAACCAAGCCTCGGTGTCCTGCCACGTATATTTTTGAAGATTTATCTAACATTGTTTTTTCGTTTTTTATAAAGTAGGAACGCGAACTTAATCACTAAGTTCGCGCTCTGAATTTCATTTTTAATGAATTTATCGGTAAAAATAAAGTAGTGTCTTTTGCAGGAAATGACACTGCTATATTGATTTATAATGCAATTTTTTTACGAATTTCATATCATGCTCTACCATGATACGGACTAATTCTGCAAAAGGCGTTTTGGTAGGATTCCATCCCAAAAGAGTCTTGGCTTTCGTTGGATCTCCTAATAGTTGTTCTACTTCACATGGGCGGAAGTATTTGGGATCTACTTCAACTAATACTCGTCCGGTTTCACGGTCAATACCTTTTTCGTCTACTCCACTACCTTGCCATTCAAGTTCAATACCTAAATAGTGGAAAGCTAGTGTACAGAATTCACGTACGGTATGCATTTCTCCTGTAGCAATGACAAAATCTTCAGGGGTATTGTGCTGTAAAATAAGCCACATGCATTCTACATAATCCTTAGCATAACCCCAGTCGCGTTGTGCATCTAGATTACCTAGATATAACTTATCCTGAAATCCTTGTTTAATGCGTGCTGCAGCCAATGTGATCTTTCGCGTAACAAAAGTTTCTCCACGTCGTTCTGATTCATGATTGAACAAGATACCGTTTACAGCAAACATATTATAACTTTCACGATAGTTCTTTGTTATCCAGAAACCATATTGCTTTGCTACACCATAAGGCGAACGGGGATAGAACGGTGTGGTTTCCTTTTGTGGAACTTCCTGCACTTTGCCAAAGAGTTCTGAGGTGGAAGCCTGATAGATGCGACAGGTTTTTTCCAAACCGCAAATACGTACAGCTTCCAATAAGCGTAACGTGCCTATGGCATCGGCTTCGGCTGTGTACTCTGGTACGTCGAATGATACTTTTACATGGCTCTGTGCTGCTAGATTGTAGATTTCTGTAGGATGAATATCACCAATAATTCGGATAAGCGAACTGGAGTCTGTCATATCTCCCCAATGTAGGTTCACCAAACGTGACTGTTTCATGTCGCGCACCCATTCATCCAAGTAAAGGTGTTCGATACGTCCCGTATTGAACGATGAAGAACGGCGTAAAATACCGTGCACTTCATATCCTTTATCTATAAGGAATTCGGCAAGGTATGAACCGTCTTGTCCGGTAATACCGGTTATTAAAGCAACTTTTCTCATAAATAAAACTTAACTGAATAGGTTGTTTTTTTATTTCTCAACACAAAGATATGTCAAAAAAGCTTTATCGCCAAGTGCGGTTTATATTATTTCCATATTATTCACGTCTTCTTGAATTTGGATTTTTCGGCAAATGGTTCTACGATTTATTTGTTTGCGTACCCAGTGTATCCCCCTTATTTTTAAGTTATAAAGTACGATAGGTAAAATCCGTTACATGCACTTCACCTTCACCCCCTGCATATATGCCAGGACGGAGAGATAGGAATTCTCCCAATGTATTGTGATGGTAGCCTTGCATATCAAATCCCCATGGATATTTATGCCATGTCTTACCATCGGTGCTATACCATCCGGAAATGATGTTGTCGTAATTGCGTAAGCGTATCCATAAACTACATTTTCCGTCATTTACGGTTATTTCCGTTTTGGGTTGGCTGGTATGTACGGCTCCACGGCGATAACGAAGAAGTTCACCGGGACGGAATCCTAACCCAAAATGCATGTCTTTATTGTAGTAGATGACTAATCCGGCTGAAGCTTCTGCATTATTCAGTTCAAGGCATGCTTCGATTTCATACCGGTGGTCACCTGCACGTGCAAGAAGGGGAGAGGCATCTTTGGGACTTTTACCTTTTGCTTTCAGTGTGATGAGTTCTGGAGTGACATGGAAGCGTGCGGAGAAGTTTTCTCCAGCTGCTTGCCAGATAAAATCTTTCGCTGTACGCAATGACGGACGTTGAGGCTCCGGCAATGGAGCGGGTTTGTCTGTGAGATGTAGCCATCCGTCATCACCTATAACAACTTCACGTGTTAAAGTTTGTCTTCCTAACGTAAGATATCCTTTCTCATATCCATGAAAAAAAAGCATCAATTTACCTTCTGGAGTATCAACTACTGATCCGTGTCCTTGACTCCACCAGGTTTCTTGTGGTGACTGAGTTCGTAATAATGGATTCTCTGGCGCATTTTCCCAAGGACCGTGTACGCTTTTTGAACGTGCCTGTACTACCATGTGTCCTGTAGGAGGTCCGGCAGTTCCACCTTCAGCCGCTAGTAGATAATACCAATCATTGATTTTTTTCACATTCAGGCCTTCTAATGAGAAGCTTTCTATATCCCATTCTTCAGGTATCTCCCAACCTTTATAGATGATTTCAGGCTTACCTGTAATGGATAGTCCGTCGGCGCTTAATGGATGTAAATCGCCTGCGCTGAGTAATAGATATCGGTTACCTTTTTCATCCACTACATGCTCAGGATCTATTCCTCCTACTTTCAGATCTACAGGTTTACTCCATGGACCTTCAGGGCTGTCTGCCCATGTAACCATATTCGTTTTTTCTCCTTTTTCATTGCGGGTCGGGAAATAGATATAAAAACGGTTGTCGTACACACAAATATCAGGAGCCCAAATGTCACCTGTATATTCGGGTAATGCTGCCGAGCAGGGAGTCCAGTCTGCGAGATTTTTTGAACTGTATACCACTAGTCCCGGAGTGTAGATGAATGACGAATGTACCATGTAATAAGTGTTACCTACGCGTACTACTGATGGATCTGGCATATCGCCTTCCAACAGGCGAACTGTTGTTGAAACGGGCTCGGTTTTGTCTTGTTTTTTCTGATTCTCCGTAGCTGTACAACTTGTAAATAAGGCTGCAAGCAGAAGAGCATAAATGCTGGTTCTCATAGTTAATAAAATTTGTGTTAAGTGTTATGTTTCGCAAGTTCGTCAAAATAAGTGAAATATCCAAATATTTAGATATCTCAGGTAAATGTGTATCGATAAAATCAGGCGTTGAAGAAAAAATAACAGTAAATTTTGGAAATTCCCAATTCTTTTCAGAATCGGTAGGTAGTTTTGCAATAGAAAATTAAACGAAAACAAATAATAACTCTTTAAAAACTTATGATTATGAAAAAGTTAGTATTTTTCTTGGTGTGTTTGTTTACAATGCAGGTTGTAGTGGCTGACAATGATAAGCCTGTCACTTTTGAACAACTTCCTCAAGCGGCTCAGAGTTTTGTAAAAAAACATTTTGCAGACCGTAATGTGGCTTTCTCAAAAATGGATAAAGATATATTTGATGTTACTTATGATGTCATGTTCGTTAACGGTGATAAATTGGAATTTGACAAGCAGGGTAACTGGAAAGAGATGAAGTGTAAACATGGTTTGGTGCCTGAAACTGCAGTTCCGGCACAGATTGTAAAATATGTAAAAACAAATTACCCGGAAGCAAAAATCTTGCAAATAGAAAAAGACCGCTATGAATACGAAGTAAAGTTATCGAATTTTTGGGATTTGAAGTTTGACTTGAAATTTAATCTGATTGATATGGATCGTGATGACGATTAAAAAAGGAAGATAATTTTAAAGTGGCATGCCTCCTCTATAGTATTAGAAAGCATGCCACTTTTTTTAAGGTTGTTTTTAGTATAGTTCTTCGCCGTAAGAGAACAGCCAATCTGCATCTTTCAATAGCGGATGGTGTTTGTCTTTTTCTGAAAGAATTACTTTCTCGGCAGGAATTTTCCAGTCTATGCCAAGAGCAGGATCATCCCAGGCAATAGCTCCTTCACTTTGAGGTGCATAGAAATTATCGCATTTATACTGGAAAATAACTTCATCAGTCAGCACGCTGAATCCATGTGCAAAACCACGTGGTATAAAAAATTGACGATGGTTTTCTTCTGTCAGTTCTACTGCTACATGCTGTCCGAATGTTGGAGAACCTTTTCGGATGTCAACTGCAACATCAAGTACAGCTCCTTTTACAACGCGGACTAGTTTGCTTTGTGCAAAAGGTGGTTTTTGGAAGTGTAATCCGCGTAAAACACCATAACTCGATTTACTCTCATTGTCTTGTACAAAGCGTACGGTACGTACCTGCGCATTGAAATCTCTTTCGGAAAAAGATTCAAAAAAATATCCTCTGTCGTCCTTAAACAGACGAGGCTCAATGATGACTACCCCGTCGATTGCTGTTTTGATAACGTTCATCTTTCGTATAATCGTTTTTTAATCGTTTAGTCCCAATTCGTCTATTACTTTCAGCAGGTACTGACCATATTGGTTCTTTAGCATTGGTTGTGCCAGCTGACGCATCTTCTCAGCGGTGATCCAGCCATGACGCAAGGCTATGCCTTCCAGACATGCTACTTTTAGTCCTTGACGTTTCTCTATTACTTCAATGTAAGTGGATGCTTCGGCTAGTGAATCGTGAGTACCTGTGTCAAGCCATGCAAACCCGCGGCCTAACGTCTGTACTTTCAGTTCTCCGTCGGCAAGGAAGCGTTGGTTTACTGTTGTAATTTCCAGCTCACCACGTGCCGATGGTTTTATATTTTTTGCCACATTTACTACTTTGTTCGGATAGAAATAAAGTCCTGTTACGGCATAATTAGATTTCGGATGTTCTGGCTTTTCTTCAATGGAAAGGCAATTTCCAGCCTCATCAAATTCAGCAACACCGTAACGTTCCGGATCACTTACCCAATAACCAAATACTGTTGCTTTAGCTTCTTCTTCAGCTGTTCGTACAGCTTCTTTCAGCATTGCGGTGAATCCATTTCCATGAAAGATATTGTCACCCAATACCAGGCAGGCAGCATCATTACCGATAAATTTTTCTCCAATAATGAATGCTTGCGCCAGACCATCGGGTGAGGGCTGTTCTGCATATTCAAAATGAACACCGAAATCGCTTCCATCCCCTAATAGACGACGGAATCCCGGAAGATCATGTGGAGTAGATATAATAAGTATTTCCCGGATTCCGGCAAGCATCAGTACCGAAATGGGATAATATATCATAGGCTTATCAAAAATAGGGAGCAGCTGCTTTGAAACTCCTTTTGTGATGGGGTAAAGGCGGGTACCTGAACCTCCTGCTAAAACTATACCTTTCATAATTCCTTTGTTGTGTATTTCTATTTCTATGCAAAGTAAAAAGTTTTTCTTATATTAGCAAAGTTTTTGGATATAAACTCATTATATATTGGATTTTCCGTATTTTTGTAAAGCTAATGAATTTATTGCACAAAAAATAAAGTTGAATGAATAAACGACATTATCTGGTAGCAGCCATGTGTCTGATGACGTTGGCGGCATGTACACAGAAAACAGAATTGCCCGAAAACCCAAAAGATAAAGAAGAATACCGAGATAGTCAGGGAAATAGCTGGATTTACAATGCCATGCTGATGCGTTGGGCACTTATGCCTTCTCTGACTAATGGCTTGAGTACCACTCATTATTATTATCCGAAGTCTGGTTCATGGACCGATGCCAATGGTTCTCGGGTGAATCCTCCTTCGGGAGTAAAAGTCAGCCCATCGGGTACAAGTAAATCGAAATCGAGTGGGAATGTATTTGGTACTACCCGCCGCTCATATAGCATTCACGGATAAATCAGGAGCAGATGGAAAAATTCAATATGACCCCTCGCTCTGATTATAGGGAGAAAATTGAAGCTCTTGGGTTCGATTTTCATGGTGATTATTGGCGTGAGGAAGCTTATTACCGTTTTACTCCCGCAGAAATAGAGCGACTTGAAGAGGCGACAAGAGAAGCCTATCGTATGTATTGTGAGGCTGCTGAATACATTATTTCAGAAAAGCCGGATTTTATGGAGTGTATGTTGCAGATACCTGCTGAGGTATGTGAACGCATCTGTGAGTCCTGGAACCGGGATGAATTGAGTTTGTATGGGCGTTTCGATTTTCTGCTTGACGAGAAAGGTGTTCCTCGTATTTTGGAATTTAATGCAGATACGCCTACATCCCTGCTCGAAGCGTCAGTCATTCAGTGGCAGTGGAAAGAAGAATGTTTTCCTGAATGTGACCAATATAACGGTATTCATGAAGGCTTGGTTCAATCGTGGAAAGATATATTCCCTGCGGGAAGCAATATACACTTTGTCGGAGCTCTTGATGATCATGAAGATACTGGAACATTACAATATCTGGCAAGTACTGCTATGGAAGCTGGATATTCTACACGTGTGCTTGACATTAATAGCATGAATTTGCAAAATGGTCTTTTTTATGATCCTTCCGGTGAATGTATTCAGAAATGTTTTAAACTTTATCCTTGGGAATGGATGATTGATGAAAGCCCGGATGGATGTCTGGCTCAGGTTGAGTGGCTGGAACCAATTTGGAAGCTGGTAATGTCGAACAAGGCTATTTTAAGTATACTGTATGAATTGTTTCCTGATTCTCCTTATGTATTACCCTGTTATTTGTCACGTCCACAACAAGGAGTATTTTGTAAGAAACCAGTTTTCTCGCGCGAAGGGCACAATGTAAGTGTGGTTGATATTCGTCAATGGGAAGAACATGCGCTTCTGAAAGAGACAGAAGGTGATTATAATACGGGAGCTTATGTATATCAGGAATATGTAAAGCCTGTGGCTTATAGCGGACGATATCCTGTCATTGGTTCATGGATAGTGGGCGGAGAGCCTGCCGGAATCGGTATTCGTGAAAACCGAACAGAAATAACCGACAACCTCTCCGAGTTTGTTCCACATATTATTTCATGCCTCTAGCCTTGTAGATGCGTTCCTTTGCATTGTTAATGCTTTGGAACTTTTCCTCGGCAGCCTTGCGAATATCTTCTCCCAATGTTGCTACACGGTCGGGATGGTGTTTCAGCGCAAGGCGTCGATAGGCAGCACGGACCTCGTCGTCGGTAGCCGTAGGTGCTACTTCCAGAACTTTGTAAGCTTCCTCTAAAGAATTGCCAGACAAGTTCAGCATAGACTCTACCTCTTTGGCTGACAATTGCATAGACTGTGCAACTTCTTTTAAAGCATCTATTTCGGCGGCGCATACATTTCCGTCGCTGCGGGCAATTTGTGCCAGGAAGCTCAGAAGTTGCAAACGTTCTTCATAACTCATGTTGGCAGCAATCTGTGCTCCGCATTCGCGGATGGTATTCTGAAAAGCATAAGGATTGGTTGCTTCCATACGTTTGCGCTGTTCGAATAAGTTAAGCAATATCTGCTCTCCTTCGGCTACAGCGTCTTCTCCAAAATTTGTTCGCAGGAATCGCCGTACAAATTCCATTTCGCTATGCATGATTTTTCCGTCTGCGCGAATGATGTACGAAGCCATGACAAGCAGTGAGAACAAAAAACTATTTCTCTGTCCGGTATATGTTTCATTGCCGGCATCCATATTTTCAGGAGCGTATGCAGCTTTGTCGAACAGTGAACCGATTGCATAACCTGCAAGTGCACCTAGCGGTCCCATAGCCATAAAGCCCATGATGCCGCCAATCCATTTTCCTAATTTCATATTTTCTATCTTTGAGTTTGAGACGGTAAAGTTAGTAAAAACAATGCATATTCTATAAAAGAATGCAGGATGATATTTCGCTGATATGTAGAAAACCTTTACATTTGCAGCATGATGAAACCACAATTATTAATTGGAGCAGCTACTTCAGGTAGTGGAAAAACGACTTTTACGATGGGACTGTTGCGTGCGTTGAAAAAACGTGGCTTACAGGTACAGCCATTTAAATGCGGTCCCGATTATATAGATACACAGTTTCACGCAATAGCATCTGGACGGCCTTCGATAAATCTTGATACTTGGATGATGCACCATCATCACATGCAGCGCATCTATAACTTATATGCAGAAAATGCAGATGTATGCGTGACAGAGGGAGTTATGGGCTTGTTTGATGGTTATAGCCGCGATAAAGGAAGTGCAGCCGAGATAGCAAATCTGCTGAATTTGCCTGTTGTATTGGTTATAAATGCACGGGCAGCAGCTTATTCTGTCGCTCCGATGCTATGGGGATTCAAGCATTTTGCACAAAAAGTGAAGATTGCTGGAGTTATATTTAATCAGGTTTCATCGGCTTCGCATTATGCTTTTTTGAAGGACGCATGTACAGATGCTGGCATTGAAGCTTTAGGTTATATTCCTTTTGCTGATGAGTTGTATATTCCATCCCGTCATTTGGGACTTACGCTTACAAGCAAGTCTTCGATGAATGACGTAGCAGAAAAAATATCCATCCTGATAGAAAAATACGTTGATATAGATAAGCTGACTAGTTTATGTCAGGCTGTATTTCCATGTCCTTATACATTACCTTATGTATCGGAAGAAGGTATAAATGAGGTTTTTCAGCGGAAAATAAGAATCGCAGTGGCCAGAGATGAGGCTTTTTGTTTTACGTATCATGAAAATTTGAAGCAGTTGTCGAAATGGGGGCATATAACATATTTTAGCCCCCTGAGAGATAATAAACTTCCAGCTGCTGATCTGGTTTATCTGCCTGGAGGCTATCCGGAATTATATGTTCGTCGTTTACACCATCGTAAAGAGATGATGCAGCAGTTGCGGACTTATGCAGAGCGTGGAGGAAAAATATTTGCAGAATGTGGTGGAATGATGTATCTGGCACGTACGCTTACCGTCAAAAAAGGTAAGATATATGATATGGCAGGTATTTTACCTATGGACTGCACGATAGAGCATCCTTCTCTTAATTTAGGCTATCGGGAAATGAAATACAAAGGTGTGTTGCTTCGTGGGCATGAATTTCATTTTTCCATGACAACATCTTCTGACGTTTTGCATTCGGTGGCACAATTGTACGATGCTTATGGTTCTGAAGTCAACACCCCTTTGTACAGATATAAGAATGTTATAGCCGGATATACTCATTGGTATTGGGGAGAAACAAATCTTATGCAATTATGGGAATAGCTTATAGGTGAATTAGATTTTTCGAATGATACGGGCTGGTACACCTCCCACAATCGTATTTTCGGGAACATCTTTTGTTACTACCGCACCTGCTGCTATTACCGCATTGTCACCTATGGTAACACCTTGTAGAATGGTAGAGTTGGATCCAACCCATACGTTTTTTCCAAGTGTGATAGGGGCAGGATATGTTGTCTGGCGGTCTTCTGGGGCTAATCCATGATTTAATGTTGCAAATACCACATTATGTCCAATTTGGCAACCATCGCCTAAAGATACTCCTCCGTGGTCTTGAAAATGACAGCAGGCATTAATGAATACATTTTTCCCCACTGTAATGTTTTTACCAAAGTCAGTATAAAATGGAGGGAAAACTCTGAAAGATTCATCTACAGTTTTTCCAAAAAGGCGTGATAATAAGTTACGTACTTCTTCGGGAGTATGGTAGGCGTTATTCAGTTCAAAAGTGATACGTCGTGCCTCATTGCTCATATCATTCATAAACTGATGTATTTCTGCCGTATTGAGAGCACGGCCTGTCTTTACGTATGCTAAAAAATCAGAAAGCTCCATAGTTATAGTATTATTAATTTGTGGCAAAGATACTTCCTATGGTACAATTTGGTGTAGATAAATTACAGATATTGTAACCTCTATTACAGATTTTAACGGAGATGTAAGTAAAATATCTCTTGGAATAGGAGTTTGATAAAATGTATAGCGTGATGGTTGGTAAATGATGAGTGTTTATGTTCCTCCTTTACTGTATGAAAAGAAGAACATAAACACGTAAGATTCATTTATTTTTCAGGAATTACTTCGTTCAGGCAAGTTATGGCATTGAGTGTTCTCGGATAACCTATATAAGGTAATAATTGGGTTGCAACTGCGAGTAATTTTAACTTGTCATTTCCGACATTTACGTTTCCTGTAATGTGTCCTTTTACTTGTGGTTCGCATCCTCCTAATGAGATCAAAATTGCAAATGTAAGTAATTCTCGGGTCGGTATATCAAACACAGGGCGGGTCTGGTAATCTCCAAAGCAATTTGCAGATAGGAATTTTTGTATGTGTAATTGATTCTCTGGAGATGTTTCATACATCCGGTCTATTTGATCGCCGAAGATACTCTTCTGAAGCGCGAGGCCTTTTTCCTGTCTTGTTTCGGGTTGCAGTATAGATTGCGGTGCCAAAGGCAGTTTTACACCTCTGTCTTCCAGAAATTTATTTGCGATTTCCACCATCTCTTCTACCTTTGCCATTCCGGCATAGGGTACGGCGTGATAAAGTACTTCTTTTATTTCCAGCGGAGTGATTCCGTTTGAAAGAGCTGCATGAAGTGTTTGGAGATATGTTGTTTTTGCATTTACTGTTATAGCCGAAGCCATAGTTACTAAAATACGTGTGCGGGTATCCAGGTTACTGTATTTTTGTACCTCACCAAAGGCAAAGTTACCAAATATTTTTGTTAACTCAGGATCAGAAACAGCCAGTTTGTCATTTACGCTGGAATACCATGTAGCCTGATTTTTTGCTGCTTCTGCTGAAAGTGTATTACTTTGTGAGGTCGCAGCAAGGTATTGCTCATCGTCAACAGGTTCCAGCCAGGTGTTTTTATTACTCTGTGGGTTACATTCTATTGCGAGATGTGAAAACCAACTGTCAGGAGCTGCTCCGTGCCAATGAATTACGTTTGGAGCTATTTCTACGATATCACCAGGGAGTAGCAAACGTGCCGGTTTGCCTTTTTCCTGATAATATCCTTTTCCTCCTACGGCTATCAGGAGCTGTCCTCCTGTATGGCTGTGCCAGTTGTTCCTGCATCCAGGTTCAAAGGTAACATTACATACAGGAGTGTTTAGATCTTTATTGCTTGTGAGCGGAGCCAGGTATGATTTCCCGATAAAAAATCTGGCATATTGTACATTCTCTTCACCTAAAGGAAACGCACTAAGGTATTCGGGGAGTTGTTTTTCTTTTTCCATATTCTGTGCTTTTAATGTAGTCATTGGGAACATTATTGCAGTTGTAATACATACTAATATAAAATCCTTTATTCTCATAGTACAATCGTTTTATGATTTGTCATATTCGTGTACTGCAAAAATATTGGCTTTTATATAATGGGTACGTAACCAAATTACTGTTTTTTCTACCCGAATTACCGAAACGCATGCTTTGTGAAAGGAAACATATATTTTCTATTCTGGATGAATTTCATTGGGTGAAGGTAATTGTTTCCATCCTTCTCCAAAAGTATCATAGGCATCAGTTACTACAACAAATGCTCGGGGATCTGCCTTTTTTATCGTAAGTTTTACACCTGCTACTTCTTTATAACTTACTACGAGGAAAATCATTTCTTTCTCCTTACCTGTATATAGTCCACTGCTCTTAATACAAGTTGCTGTACGGTCAAGATCTTTTAGTATGTACGTATGCAGTTCTGTCATTTTTTTATCGCTGATTACAAATATCAGCTTGTCATTTTTGGCTCCGTTTATCATATATGCTATCACTCTTGAAATAATGAAAATAGCGATGAGGGAGTAAAGTGACAAATGCCACGAAGGTTGTATAGAATCTTCTGCACTACCTATGCCAAAGCCAATGACTGCCAGTCCGAAACATACTACGGTTCCGTCAACTAAAAGTATGGCTTTTGAGAAGCGTATGTGGCAGTATTTTTGGAGTAACATTCCTACGATATCACTTCCGCCTGTAGTGGCTTCGTTGCGTATGACAATTCCTGTTCCTATTCCGATTAAAGCTGCACCTATAACACAGGCTAACATCAGATGATCAGATAAGTTCATGCTTCCACCTGCAAGCTGTGCTGGATCGAGTGCTTCCAATGCTTCTTTGGTAGGATAAACTAGTTTGGATATGATATTCATCAGTAAAGGGGTAATGAGTGCGGCAGCAATCGTACGTGAACCAAGTTTGGCTCCCAGCAAAACGACTGAAAGAATGAGCAATGGAATATCGAACATATAGCCAAACGTTCCTACCTGAATTGAAGGAAATAAGTTATGAAGTACGATACTGGCTCCATACACACCCCCTGGAACAATGTTGTATGGATTGATGAAAAAGACAAAGCCAGCTGCCAGAATAATGCATCCTATCAGGATACTGAACCATGAGTAGAGCGTATTTTTCATATAATTTCTATTTTTATGCAACAAATTTACATAAAAACTAGCATTTTAAAACACTATTCGTGAAAAATAAAAAAACTGTTCTATTTGTTTACTTTTGCTGGTTTTATTCCTTAGTTAATTATTTTTGAATTAAATGTTATGATTAAAAAATTGATATATATCATGTTAAATGCCTTTTAGATGCTTTTTTTCTTATTCTTTTGAACAAAAAAAGAATTCAATACGTTCTTGGATAGAGAAATGATATGTGATTTTTTTTATATTATACTTAATTTTGTATCTGTTTTTAAAAAGGAACATAGGCATATACAGAAATATTTTTAATACATTATATATAGCAAAAGCAATAAACGAATGAAGAAAATTACTTTTTTTACTTTTTTATGTAGTCTGTTGCTGGTGGCTTGTAGCCGTGAGGAGTGGAGTAATACGGCTAATACAGATACACCTGAGGCAGTTTTTAAGTTGTATGATGCAGACTACGAAGGTAACCTCTCACGTGCAACTACATTAGAAGAATCCCGTTACGATCGTTTGGAGTATTGTATTGTAGATGAAGCAGGAGTACGTGTGCGGGATATAAAAAGCAAGTATAATCCATCAACTGCAGAAATTTATGTAGAAGGTTTGCATGAAGGTAATTACCGTTTATTGGTGTTGGGGATAAAAGGAAACGAAAACCTTGATGAAGTAATGATCCATGAGTTGAACTCTGCTTCAGATGTATGGTTAGAGTTTCCGGCAGATTTACAAAAGCCGTTAGATGCTGAATATTTTTATTCTCAGACTCCGTTTACGGTAACAATGGAACAAACAGAGAATGGTAAGCAGGAAGTAACATCGATTCGTCAGGATGTAAAGCAACAGCGGATTATTGGTAAGATTGATTTTAAATTTGATTATAATAACCCTTATGTGCGTAATGCCGTAATAGAGAAAAAGGTTTCGCTTGGCTCAGCTCATTTTTATACTACACTTTCTGGTGATGGAAACATGGCTGGTGAAAGTGATGGTGTTATGCGTGATCTGGTTCTGTCTGATACAGCTACCTATAATTTCATGCCATTAGTGGAAAATACTTCCTTTAGTGGAGAAATTACAATGCGTACGCGTAGCTATCTTGGAAATGAAATAAGTCAGGTGTACGCTTTCGAGCAAACACAGCTGGAGGCTAATCATATACATAGTATAGAAACAAACGTTACGCATCCGGAAGATAAGTCTGTAGTTATGTTTTTGACTCAGTCTGCTTACGAACAAGGTAACCATTCTAAAATTTTACAAGATGATGAGCCTAAGGAGGTATATACTGATCCTTCGCAGAGAAAGTTTAATACAGCGCAGCCGCTTCAGCTGAATATCACTGATGAAGGGAAACTGCATGTCCGTTTCTATTCTCCTCGCAATTTGGGGAGTGTATTGGTTAAAGCTTGTATTCCTTCAATAAGTGATGAATATTTTGATCTGGCTTATTTTGATACAATACCAAGTTTTGCTGATTTCTATGAAACGCTGCCTTTGGTTCAACGTTCTACCATGTGCCGTACAGAGCGGGGACGTCAGATTGAGGTTAAACAGATGACAGCTTCTGAGTTGACCGGCGCTACGTTCAAGGTTGAGTCTACAGACCCATATTGGGGAAAATTGCAGAAAATAGAACATGGCTGGTATGTCTATTGGGGATTGTATGGTGGAAATCCTGATTTGGAAAACGGAGGTCCGGTGGGTAACTGGATGGGTATCCGTCCTGTACACTGTCGTGAGTCTGTGGCTTTGTTCCTCAATTTTACCTATATGATAGACATGCCTGAACACGAACAGATATTGCGTGATAATGCAGATAAGCTTTATGATGACAATAAGAATCCGATAAAAGTTGAACAGGTGCTGCAACAAATGAGACAGCAACGCACGTTGCAGGTCGGATTGGTTTATGCAGGCAATGGTGTACTGGGACTAGGAGGAGGAAGCACGTTTGGAGCTTACCAGCAGGCTTGGTTCGAACATTATTGGAATGCTTATTCATGTAATATTATGTTCCATGAATTGGGACACGTAATGGGATACGGACATAGTAGTGCATTTACTTACGGTCCGTGGGCAGAGGAACTGATGAACAATTTTTATGTTCAGAATCTTAGCCAGTTCCCTATTGACTCATATAAATATCTGGATAGTAGGAATAATCCTCATCGGTATAAATAGTCTGATAACGTAGTAATAGAAAAACGATATAATTTATAGATAATAATGGATAAAATGAAAAATATAATTGGGGTATGTACTCTTTTGTTATTGTTCCTTTGTGGATGTAGTGCAGAAGATAGCATGCAACAAGAATTGCCGGAAGGTACGATAGGAGTCCGCTTGATAGCAATGGGAATGGCAGAAGGAGAAACTTCCAATTCTGAGTCTGTTGTAAATGAAGTAGAGGGCTTCCGTTTTGAGGGTGGTATGCTGAAAGAAGTGTTTGACCGCTTGAATCCTGATACTGAAGGAGTATGCCATTTACAACCTTTACAGATGCGTGGAACTGTCTATTTCCTGGCTAATGCATCCGATATAATTCAGAAGGCTGCTTTGCAAGTTGATAAGACAACGCTTGAAGAGTTTTTGGACTTACAGGCTACTGCCTCTGAAATGACAGCTTCGGGTATTGTTATGAGTGGACAGATTGAATTGAGTACAGACATGACCTCTACCTCTGTTATTCTAAAGCGCAGTGTGTTGCGTATTGATTTAGATTCTCCGTTCGAAGGCATTCAGGTAAATAATGTAAAGATTCGCAATATTCTTTCAACCGGATATGTTAATGAGCGCCAGGGTGATGCTTTGTCGGTAAACGTACAGCCGGAAACTATTGGGAAAGATTTTGGTGATACTCCATTTGAGAATAATAAAGAGACATTGTTTTACCTGTGCGAACAGAAAGCCGGAGCTTATGAAGTAGAACTTATGGTCACATCTGATGATGGAGCTTGGCATCGTCTGAAAACTACATTTACAGCGTTAAAGCGTAACACAATCTATACGTTGAAAGTATATGGTAACGGAGCAGATCTTCGTGTTGAGGTTTTGGTGGATGATTGGGAAAACGGTGCCTCTTCCGAATCCGGACAAGTATTAAAAGGTTTGATTGATAAAGCTGCTTCTGAATTGTCAGAGGGCGTAGAAATAAATGAACGTGGAGATACTGTTTTCATTCCTTATATGGGAAGTAACTTCCGTTTGGTGTTGAAGGCTGAAGAGGATGCAAACCTTATGGTAAACGGAGTGGTAGAAGGCGTGACGATTGCTTCTCAAAGTTCTTCACGTAGTATGGAGCCGTTTGCCGAAGTTGTGGTAGAAAGCGATAGAAAAATGCCAGGAAGTGTACAGGAATATATTTATCTGGATGTGTATAGACAGACGGTACAGACAGGTAGAGTTGTATTGGTATTCCGTCCGAATCCTATTGGCCTTTCAGGTAAGCTGGCGTTCGATTCAGATGCTGTATGCGATTTTGCTCGCTATATCGATGGGGAACTTGGATTAATTACGTTGCCCGAAGGTAAGAAAATCGAGCTAGAGATACCTCAGGGGGAGGCTCCGTGGATGAAAATAGAGGTTAATGAAGAAACCGGAGCACATCGGGTAATTGCCGGTTGGAAGCCAAACGATCCTGATGCTGATGGACGTGTACAAGAGGCACGCTTACTCGTTTCTGACATTGATGGAAGTCATCCTGAAGTCTATACCATAAAAAGACAAAACTGGGGACTGCCGGTCGTAAATGTAAATGGAACGTGGTGGTGCAAATACAACTTGCGCGGTAATGTCAAGAATTACTCAGATCAGATTTTGATTAATAACGATCCTGTACCTGATGAGCAAAATGTTTTTGAATATTTGAAAACTTGTTCCGATGAAGAATTGTTGAATATAATGGGAGATCAGTATCAGGCAGGGAATCCTGAAGGACTGAAATTGACACACGATGGCAGTAAATTTTACTATGAAGGTTACCGAACAACTGTATCTGGTAATTTTGGTACAATGCTTCCTACAGAAATGGCTCCTGATGGGTATCAGATTCCTAACTACAATAACTATCGTTTCTTTGCGTGGGGCGATAACTGTAATTTAGGTTACAGCGAATGGGGAGTTTTTAATAATAATTTAGGGCAACGCATGAATTATTCAGTTGCAGAACGCAGTCTTACTGTGGATGGTGTGAGATACGGAACCCTTGGGTTGTATGATTTTGTGTATGAAAATACTCATTGGGCAATCTTTGGTTGGGGGCATCAGTATAATGAACAAGAAATTGCTCCGATGGCAATATTACTTGCTACTTATGGCAATGCAGGTAGTTCATGGCAGCTGGAAGGTTATCCAAAGAGTGACGGTAGAGGAAACTGGATTAAATTTGGAGGACAGAATTCGTCAAAAACCCGTACGATACGTTGTGTGAAAACTCCTGTAGAATATATATATGAATAATAACAACTAAATTAAATATAAGAAAACAATGATGAAAATGAAAAATTTAGGATTAGTAGGTGTTGTTTTGTTGGGATTGGCTTTTACTGCATGTTCAAAAGAAGAAGATAATGGTGGTGTTAACGAAACACCTCGATCGGTGGTGATAACTACCCGTCAGATAAATTACGAAGGTTCAGGCCAGGCTATAGAAGATGAAAATACTATTACCGATATGAAAGCGTGCCTTTTTGAGAAGGGAACGATGACTAAGGTATTCGAAGATTTACAACCTTCGGCAGATGGATATAATTTGCAAATCAATAGCTATGAAGGTACTATCTACATGGTTGCCAATGCTGGTAATATGATAGATCTTCAGCAGATGAAGGAAGAGGGTATCAGTGAAGAAGAGTGGAAAAAGACTACTATGGCTATGAGTAATGGTAAGGTTGTCAATTTCTTTACAGGATCACTTGTTATTGACGGACAAAACCAGCCTTCACAGTCGCTCACTTTAAAGCGCGGTGTAGCACGTTTTGATTTAAATGTTGACGTGGCTGGTTCTGCTGCTATAGAGAGTCTGACTTTAAAAAATGTAGCTCAGTCAGGTTACTTGTTTGCGCAAGGTGAGGTAGCTGCATCTCCGGCAGATGTTGAACGTAATGATGTTACAGCTCATTTCGATACTGCATTGTCTGCTTCTACTCCTGGTGTACTATATGTCTACGAGCAGGAAAATGCTGGCATAGAAGTAAGTATCGAGGCTGTAATAGACGGACAACACAAAGTTCTGACAAAGACACTGGAAGGCAATCTGAAGCGTAATACAATCTACACCGTAACAGTACGTAAAAATGATATTGATATAGTCGTAAAAGTCGGTATTGACGATTGGGAACCGGGTGAAGATACAGAAATTATTCCGCAATTATAATAAAGTTTATTAATCTGATAGATAGGTAGCAATGGTATATAAAAGAAATTATTTATGGCTGTTTGGTGTGCTTCTGTCTACCTTATTCATGACTTCGTGTTCTGATGAACACGAAGCTCTGCAAAGTACAGATCAAACTTCCACGGTAGTACAGGCTAGTGTTTCTGCTTTTAAAGTTGACGGGAAAATATCTTCTGTCGCCGGAGAAAACGAGATTAACGATATACAGGCATGTCTGTTCGAGAACGGCTTGATGACAGCGGTTTATTCAAATCTCGATCAAACGTCGGATAGCTATTCACTGAAACTGAAAAGTATGTCTGGAACACTTTATATGCTTGCCAATACGGCCGACTTGATCGATTTGCAGCAGATGAAAGAAAGCGGTATGACTGAACAGGAATGGCTGAATACAACGATAAAGGCAACGGATGGGAAAGCACCACGTTTTTTTGCTGGAAAGCTTAATTTAGATGAGCAGCCGCAGGGACAGTATGTTTTGCCTATGACGTTACAGCATGGTATTGCCCGTTTCGATTTGCTCATGAGAGCAGGAGGAGCTATTTCTATCAAGAGTATTACCTTGAAGAATCTTGCACAGGCATCATATTTGATATCTCAGGATGAAGTCAGATCCCCCGAAGGAGCAGATGTGCAAGATTTGCAATTTACTTTTGATCAGCCATTGTTGAAAGATACACTGGGACTGGCTTATGTGTGCGAACAGACAAATACCGATTTGATGGTAGAGGTCGAAATGGAAATGGGAGGCCAGATCTATGTACAGCAGGCTGCATTACCGTCAGTTCTGAAACGAAATACAGTTTATACACTGACAGTCCGCAAAGATGCGTTGTCAGCCGATATCAAGCTGGAAGTATCTGCATGGGAGGATGGTGGTGAAACCGGTTTGCATCCGGATTGGGATAGCCATATTACGGTAAACAAGGGTTTATCTGTGTTACCGGAAGGAATAACCATTTCAGAGTCGGGAGATGTGGTTTCTTTGCCTAGCAGAGCAATGGAATTTACATTGGCCCTTAACTGCGATGATGAACTGGAGTTTGTTTCTTCACAAAGTTCAGATATTACAGTAGAAAAATTGCCGTCGGTAACTCCTGGTGATGGAGTGAACCGGTTCTTGTTCCGTAAGACACTTTTGCCTCCCGGTTATCAGGCAGAAAACGTGAAAGTGTATTTTCATCGTAAGGGACTGAATGAAAGTTATGAAGAAGATTGCTTGAAACTGGTTCTTGAAGAAAATCCTATTCATTCAGAAGGATTTAAATTCGACCGCCAGAACTATACGCACGATTTTGGTCGTTATATTGATAATGAAATGGGACGTTTCATTATGCCTGAGGGACTGGAGCTGGTGGCAGAATTTGATAATGAAGATCCATGGGTGAAAATAGAGAAGGTCGCGGATGAAACAAATACCTACCGTGTGATAGGTGGATGGAAACCTAATGATCCGAAAGCTGACGGACGTAAGCAGGCTGCACGTCTGGTTGTACGTCGTATTTCTGACGGGCAGGAAACGGAAGCTTATATAGTGGAGCGTCGTAATTACGGGTTGCCTGTTACTTATCTGAATGGTACATGGTGGTGCCGTTACAATGCGATAGGTGATTCTCGCAATTTTGATGATCAGATTTTAAGCTCCAACGATCCGGCTAGTCTTGCAGGTCAGACTGTACAGGAATATCTCAAGACTTGTTCTTCCGAAGAATATGTACGTCTGTGGAATGCTGCTTACGAAGGGAATAATGGTATGGCCTTGCAGGCAGTATATCGTGATGGAAAAGTTACACTAGACGGATGGCGTAGTGGCGAGTCGAACCATATCAATAAGGCCGAACCAACTTCGCTTTCACCTGATGGCTATGAAATGCCTACATTTGATGATTATAAAAACATCCTTTCTAATTTTACTATACCGACAAATTGGGCAGGATTTTATCCTCAGAATGATGTGACCAACAAGCAGTATCGTAGTGAGATTATATTGGAAAAGCGCTCGGGTGTACAGCTTGACGGACAGGATTTAGGTGAACTTTGGAGTTTCTCTGTCAGAAGTATTGCCGGACATGGTGATGAACCGCTTACTTTTTATGGAGTAGGATGTCAGTGGAGTAATGATGGGGTTAATAGAAACTGGTTACTTTTAGCATGTTATAATCCGGAGGTGACCGGATGGCTTGTCCGGGGTAACAATGCAAGTCTGGAACACAACGGTGCTGGTGCAAATAATACCCGTAACGTACGTTTCAAGAAGTCACCGGTAGAATATATCTATCAATAAGAAAGACATTAGAATAGATCGGGTACATATTTCCGGAAAGAGCAGAATCGGAATATATTGTACCCGATTTTATTATGTCATGTTATCTCGTTTTGTCAGAATTTGCTATCTTTGCATGCCGATTTGTCGTAAAAATTGGTCAAATAAATTCACTTTAAAAGAAATAGAAAGAAAATGAAGAAGATGAACATTATCAGATTAATTTGCTTATCATGCTTTATGTATATGGCAAGTAGTGCAGCTAGCGCACAAGATTTGAAATCCATACTTTCGGGAGTAGCTAATGCTGTTGCCAATAAAGTTACAAACTCATCCGGAGTTTCTTTGGAGGGAACCTGGAAATATACCGGTCCGGATTGTAAGTTTGAAAGCGATAATTTCTTGGCACAGGCAGGTGGAGAGCTTGCGTCGAAAAAAGTAGAGGAAAAAATGTCGGATGTACTTACTAAACTAGGTTTTACCGATGGGTGTACTTATGTCTTTAATGCCGACAGCACCTATACTTCTACGGTAAAAGGTCGTACAACTAGTGGTACTTATTCTTATAATGCCGACACAAAAGAACTGACTATGAAAACGAAGCTGGGTATAAAGTTTACAGCCATTGTATCGCAGCAGGTTTTATCATCAAATAAGATGAGCTTGCTTTTCAAGGCAGACAAGTTGATGTCGCTGGCTCAGACCATCGGAGGTGCTTTGGGCAACTCTAATTCTACAATCAGTGCTGCTACTTCGTTGTTGAACCAATACGAAGGATTGCAATTAGGTTTTGAATTGGAGAAACAATAAAAACGATTTTTTTCGATAAGTATTTCATGTCAGAGTCTGGTATCGTAAATGCCAGACTCATTTTGTTTATAGAAACAACATTCCGGTTTGTTAGTGATATATCTCAGCATAATTGTCATTAAAGAAAAAAATAGTACTTTTGGAGAGCGCTACAGAGCTTCTTCTCGGGAGAAGAATACCTCGAATATTACTCATTTACTTTTAATCTATAAATGAAACATATTATGAAAAAACTTATTTTGTTGCTTTCTGTGCTGCTTTTTAGTCTGGAATTTGTTGCAGCGCAGGATGAGTATGAACGCAGTGTCTTTGTTTCTTCGTCGGGGGATAGTCTGAATTATCGCCTGCTGGAACCGGAAGTGATGCAAGCAGGAGAAAAGTATCCGTTGGTATTGTTCTTGCATGGAGCCGGTGAACGGGGAAATGACAATGAAAAACAACTGACTCATGGCGGGCAGATGTTTCTGAATCCGGTTAACCGTGAAAAATATCCGGCTTTTGTGCTATTCCCGCAATGCCCGGAAAGCGGATATTGGGCATACGAAAACCGTCCGCAGTCTTTTATTCCCACCCAGATGCCAGTCGGAAAAGAAATGCCATCTGTGTTTCAGGCTGTGAAAGAATTGCTCGATATGTATTTGGCAAATCCTCAGGTAGATAAATCGAGAATCTATATCATGGGATTATCAATGGGAGCAATGGGAACATACGATATGGTTTCCCGTTTCCCTGATATTTTTGCAGCTGCCGTTCCTATCTGTGGAACAGTTAATCCGACGCGTTTGTCTGCTGCCAGAAATGTAGCTTTCCGCATCTTTCATGGCGATGCTGATGATGTCGTTCCTGTAGCAGGCTCTCGTCAAGCTTATAAGGCCCTGAAAGCGGCAGGTGCTTCGGTAGAGTATATTGAATTTCCTGGCTGCAATCATGGAAGCTGGAATCCTGCTTTCAATTATCCGGATTTTATGAAATGGCTATTCACTCAGAAGAAGAAATAAGATTTCCAACATGCTGAGACAGTGAGGCTGTCTCAAAATAGAAATACAAAATAAAAATCTTATAGATTGAAACTTCGTAATAAAAGAACTCCTGCTTTAGCCCTTATTTATTACTATTATAAGACTAAAAGCAGGAGATTTTTATGTTGTGGCTTATAGATTGTAAGTAAACTTATCTCTGTTTTTGATTTTGGGATAGCCTCATTTTGTTTTCAGTCTTTTGAACCTTGCATATAATCAATGCTTATGATGTCCCGGCGCATCAAATTTAGCCGATTTATGACCATGTATTTTCTTGGCATGTCCTGGTGGAATTTCTTTTTTATGCGGTGGCCGGTGATGATGCCTGGTGACAATACACGATGTTGTACTCATACAGAGTGACAATACAAATGACATTAGTAATAACTTTGTTTTCATAGTAGCTTGCAATGATTTTTACAAAGTTAAGATAATTTTTGAATGTTGACATATAAAACGGATTTCCTTTTCCAGACATTTCTTATTGTATCGATAGTTTTGTATCTTTGGGAAAGTCTAAAAAATCAGCTACTATGAAAAACGTATTATTACTTTTATGTGCCTTTTTAGGATTGAGCGGGTGTCATGCAGCTCAGGACGGTGATACGATAGACAATAGCACCGTATCTGTATTTGATGTCCGTCGCTTTATGGGAAAATGGTATGAAATTGCTCGTTACGATCATCGTTTCGAAAAAGGAATGACACATGTCACTGCTACCTATTCTTTACAGGAAAATGGAAGCATTAAAGTAAAAAATGAGGGATATAAAAATGGAAAACACAAGGAGGTAGAGGGGCGTGCCAAACAGCCGAATCCTGTCGATCCCGGTAAGTTGAAGGTATCATTTTTCCTTTGGTTTTATTCCGATTATTATGTACTTGATATAGATCCCGATTACCGTTATGTGTTGATAGGAAGCAGTTCCGACAAATATCTTTGGATAATGAGTCGTGATAAAACTTTATCCAAAGAAAAACAGGCGGAACTGCTTGATAAACTCCGTGTCAGGGGATATGATACAGAAAAGCTACTTTTTGTCGACCAAAATTAAAGCATCTGTATTCAGGCCCTGAATCCGATACGGCAAGGCGGAGTTATTTTTAAGTCTGCTGTACGGAGAAGTTTGGCTTCGGCCTCTTCCACATCACATGCCTCTATTGTACTGAAAAGCTGGAGTTGTGCCGTTTCCGGATGGGGCCCTGACATCACTCTCCGGGCCATACTCTTGATTAGGCCATGCTCTATCAGATTATGCACCCAGCGTCCGTTGCCGAAATACTCATCCCGTTGTCTGGCCTCTTTTTCTATCAGACGGTTCAGGCGCAGGTTTGCTTCAGGAGTCAGGACGAAATTCCGGCTTTTCAAAATACGGTGAGCTATTTCGCTCAGTTCGTCTGCCGTATAATCCTCAAAATGGAAACGGAGCGGAAAACGGTCTTTTAATCCCGGATTACTTTTAAGCAGCTTTTTCATTTTATCCTCATAGCCGGCCAGAATGACAATCATATCCGGATTCGGTTCCGACAATACAGTGAGCAGTGCGTTGATGACCTCTTTGCCGTAGTCCTTCGTGTCACTTCCACCTTCTATCAGTGTATAAGCTTCATCGATAAACAATACACCTCCACGAGCTTCCTCGATAGCCTCCTTCGTGTTTTTTTCCGTATGCCCCAAGTATTCACCTACCAGGTTCGTGCGGCAGGTTTCCACTGTATGCCCTTTCGACAATAGTCCCATCTGATGATACATTTTCCCTACCAGTCTGGCTACCGTTGTTTTTCCTGTTCCAGGATTTCCCAGAAAGAGCATATGGTAACGGCTATCTCCACATAGATCGAGATTGAGTTCCCTACGTTCTTTAAGAAAAAGCGACATCATCCGTGCCTCCTGTATATCCTCTTTAAGCTGTTTCAGTCCGACCATCTGCTGTAGTTCCTCTTCGGCTGAAAATTCGGCAAAAGGTGTTTCTCTCAATGCCGGCTGAAACTCAGTATCGTTAAGGGTTATCGGAGGCATTTCAGTGGACAAACTGATGCGGAAAGTGTTATATTCGGCAAACATTCCGGCTATCGCCTCACATTCCTGAAACAGTTGATTGACATGCTCTTCTGTACCATGGAAAATGAATACCGGACGGGAGAAATCTTCTTTGCTGAGTATATCACCCAACATGGAAAGCAAGTTTACCGTGCTGGCGCTATATTCCAGTTGCGGGACATTCATCACGATCACCTGCTTCTGTCTGATGTGTTCGGTCAGTTCACTCCATTGCAGATTGCCCGAAACCAGTTCACTCAGTGAAAAAACAGCCTGTTTCGACTTGTCATTACCGGTGAGATAAGCAGCCAGAATGAAGCAGGAAAAAGCCTTTGTCATCAGGTTGTTTCCCGTTACGAGAAGGTGAGGACATACCCCTTCTGCCTCCGAGTAGGAATAAAGCTTTCCGATTACTTTTTCGACTGAAGGAAATTGGAACTGTTCAGAGTACATGTTTTGCCACCAGTCGGTCGGGCAGAGGCGCTCGATAAAAAACTTCTTGTCGGGATGTGATTCCAGTTCATCCAACTTCTCTTTTTTCCATACCTCGTAAGAAGGCGAGGGAGACAGAGAAACAGTCCATTTGGGAAGTCCGTTCTGAAATACGAAAATATGATACAGGTTTTCGTCCCAGAATGTATCCGACAGCACAATAAAACGTACCTTTCGGGGAGTTTTTCGGGAAGACGGAGAATAGACATCCGCCCCAATCAACTGGTAGTCTTCCGAGTAAACACGTACAGCCAGCTCGTTTATAAAAACAGGAGCTTCGGGGAATATGATTTCAATAGCCAATTGATTTCTGGCGTATTCAGGAGCACATACACTTTCATCTAAGGTGCGCATAGCACGTAAAATAATATTTTCCATAAACAACAAATGAATAAATGAATTAGATTTTGAAGTATAAAGCAGTATGGCGGATGATATGAGTTGATGTCCGCCTCATCAAAAGCAGAGAACCTCAGCTTTCCCTTTTAAAGCAGAGGTTAGAATGCCAAGTACGTCAAAGAACACAACAATCCCTGCCGCCCCGTCAGCAGCAATTCGATCAATTAAGTTCTATGCCAGAAATTCCTCAGGAAACCAGCCGAACATAACGAATCATTTGTTTTGTGTCTTTGACAATCATTTGTTGTATATTCAGAAATTCTATAAAATTATCACCCGATGGTGATATGCGTTTCATTGCGCCAAAAATAGATATTATTTCTGTTTTGTACAATAAAAATGAAAGAATTTTGTTTACCTTTATCATTCGAAACAGCAAACTAAGAAAGAATAAACTATGTTAGCCTATACTTATATCAAACATGGCACGTTCCAGATGATGGAGAAACCTGTGCCGGAAATAAAAGATCCGCGTGATGCTGTGGTACGCGTCACACTGGGGAGTATCTGTACCAGCGATTTGCATATCAAGCATGGAAGTGTACCCCGTGCCGTACCCGGTATTACAGTCGGCCATGAAATGGTGGGTATTGTCGAACAGGTAGGAGAGAAGGTCACTTCCGTAAAGCCTGGCGACCGTGTGACGGTCAACGTGGAGACCTTTTGCGGAGAATGCTTTTTCTGTCGTCATGGATATGTAAACAATTGCGAAGACGAGCAGGGAGGCTGGGCATTGGGATGCCGCATCGACGGAGGACAGGCAGAATATGTGCGTGTCCCTTATGCCGATCAGGGGTTGAACCGTATTCCCGAGGGAGTAAGCGATGAGCAGGCACTTTTTGTAGGTGATATTCTTGCCACTGGTTTTTGGGCAGCACGTATCTCCGAGATTTCGTCCGACGATACGGTGCTCATTATCGGAGCCGGTCCTACTGGTATATGCACCTTGCTGTGTACCATGCTGAAACATCCCCGGCGTATCGTTGTATGCGAAAAGTCGGAAGAGCGTATCCGCTTTGTACACGAGCATTATCCGGAAGTAATTGTGGTGCGCCCCGAAGAATGTGTCGAACAGATACGCAAGCTCAGTTCACATGGAGGAGCTGATGTCGTCATCGAAGTTGCAGGAGCGGAAGATACCTTCCGGCTGGCGTGGGAATGTGCCCGTCCGAATGCCATCGTTACCATCGTGGCACTTTATGATCGTCCCCAGCAACTCCCATTACCCGATATGTACGGAAAGAACCTGACTTTCAAGACCGGTGGTGTAGACGGATGCGACTGTGCAGAGATTCTTCGCCTGATAGCCGAAGGCAAGATTGATACGACACCACTCATTACCCACCGTTTTCCGCTTGACAAGATAGAAGAAGCATACCGTATTTTTGAGAATCGGCAGGATGGAGTCATCAAAGTAGCCATTACGGAGAAAACAATGTAATACCTGAAAAAAAGAATCTAGCTGAAAAGATATATTTTAAAGAAAGGAGTAAATACCTATGAGAAAGAATTTTGGTGTAAAGACCTGGTTGTATCCGATGCCCGTATTTATCGTGGCAGCTTACGATGAAAACGGATTACCCAATGCCATGAATGCAGCATGGGGAGGAATTTATACAGACAACATGGTTGGAATTTGTCTGGCAGAAGAACACAAGACAACAAAGAATATCCTTGCGACACGTGCATTTACCGTAAGTATGGGTACGGCGGACCGCGTAGCGGAATGCGACTATGTAGGTATCGTGTCCGGCAATAAGGAACCGGACAAGTTTGCCCATGCCGGATTTCATGCAGTAAAGTCGGCGTTTGTCAATGCTCCCGTCATCGAAGAACTTCCCATGACGCTGGAGTGTGAGCTCGTTTCATACGATCCCGAAACCTGTTTCATGACAGGACGGATTGTCAATATTTCTGTAGATGAATCCGTATTGGGCGAAGACGGTAAAGTAGATGTAACCAAGTTGAAGCCGATTACCTACGATCCTATTCATCATGATTACCTGGAGATTGGTAAAAAAGTCGGCAATGCCTTTTCTGATGGCAAGAAACTGAAATAAACCGAGAAAGTCAATCAGCCTGTAAAAAATGTTCAGGCTGATTGACTTTCTGTTTAGATTATATCTTTTAATTTTTTGATTCTGATAAGACAGCTGTCATTGATAGTTAATCTGGTATTGTCTGTACGTTGTATAGATACTGTATCATTCAGGCTGTTTGTACGAATCATTTACTTCTTCTCGTTCCCCTTAAAGAATTTCTTCCGGTAATACGAATTGGCAGTATAAAGAGCAGCAGCCGGATTGTTTCCCGTAACACGGTCTTTTGTTACCAGCGTGGTAGTATAAGCCTCAGCATACTTGTAGAACAGACTGTCATGTCCTACACACAATCCGATTACCACATTCAGGTCTGTCTTTGCTTCATTCAGCAGCCGTGCCTGTAAAATCGGGTTACACATGGCCGCTCCTATACTTTCACATTCAGCAGGAATACCCATCGAAGTCTTGGGTTGTCCGGCAACCTTGCAGATTACCGAATACGCTTCGAAACCGTTTGCCTGAAGAATGCGGGCAAAGATACGCGCTTCATTTATCAGTCCGATACAGTTGGCTATACCGATGCGGTGTGCATTTATTTTACGTGCAAACTCCATGATTTCCTGTACACGTGTCCATTGGCAGTATCCCTCGTATTCCACTTCCGCACTGGCTATCATCACCTGGCGGTTGTTTCCCTCGTCGTATCGTTCCAGCGCCCACTGGCGGTCTTCTTCCTTCAAGTTAGTTGTCAGGCAGAAATCAGGATAAGTACGGTCTTTATACTTACAGTTTTGTGTACCGCAGTCCACACAAGAATGTATTTCTTTTTCCTTTTCCATAAAGCAGATCATTTTATTTCAGAGATGCTGCAAAGATAACCATTTCTTCAATCAGATAAGCCCCAGCCGATGGATATATGCCATAAACTGCTCTTTATAATTTTCTCCAATGGGGATATACACGTCTTTGCCGAAAAGAATACGGAAACGGGAAATTTCGGTAATTTTATTCAGATTGACAATGTACGAACGATGTACCCGCATAAAGTTCGGAGGAAGCATGGCCGACAACTTTTGCAGGCTGTTCAGCGTAATGACAGGCTTAGGCCGGTCTTCCATATAAATACACACATACTCACTCATCCCCTCTATATACAGGATTTTCTCTTTGTCAATGCGTATTACCTTGTATTCGCTTTTCACAAACAGTGTACTTTTCTCCTCTTCAGGTTCGGCAGTGTTATGCGTCAGTCCGTACATTTGTCGTGCCTTTTCGGCCGCCCTCAGACATTCGGCAAAGCTGAAAGGCTTCATCAGATAATCAATGGCATTGAGCCGGAACCCCTCGATGGCATATTCCGAGTATGCAGTAGTAAAGATAACCATGGGAGGGTTCGGAAGTGAGCGGACAAAATCTATACCGTTCAGGTCCGGCATGTTTATGTCTGCAAAAAGCAAGTCAACAGGAGTGTGAGCCAGTATTTCGGAAGCCTGGCAGGCATCCTGGCACGAGGCTACCAGCGTCAGGAACGGAATACGTGAAATATACCCCGAGAGCTGAGTCAGCGCAAGCGGTTCATCGTCGATAATCAGACATTTCATGATAGCGGAGGGATTATAAGTAAAACATGGTAAGACGTATCGTCTTCAGTTGTAGTAAATGTATAATTGTTGCCGTAGAGCAGATGAAGTCTTTTCTTTATGTTCTCAATGCCGATACCGTGATGAGTATCGTGCGTACAGGCGTGTTTGCTGTTCTTGCATGCAAACAAAATACCTTCATCTACTTGTGCTATGCGTACATCGATAAACGAATCTTCACGGTAACTCACTCCATGCTTGAATGCATTTTCAAGAAGTGAAATGAACAGCAAGGGAGGAATCTGTACACGAGGTACGATTATTGGAAAGTCCGTGCAGATGGTAAGCCGTTCGGTATATCGCAACTTCATCAGCGCAATATAGTTCTCGAGAAACTGAATTTCACGTTCCAGCGAAATCTGGCTTTTGTTGGCTTCGTAGAGCACATACCTCATCAACTTCGAAAGTTCAATGATTGTTCTTTTTGCCTTTTCCGAATCGATGTCGACCAGTGCATGAATATTGTTCAGGGTATTCATGAAAAAATGCGGATTAAGCTGATACTTCAAGTACTGCAATTCCGATTCCAGATGCTGATGTTCCAGTTCCTTAAGCATTTCCTCATCGTGAAGCGATTTCAGGAAGAAACGTATGGTCAGGTTAAAACCTACCAACAAGATAGCTACCGTAATATGTATCAGCAGAAAAGGCGGATGCATCGGGCGTATCGGATGTATTTCTTTCTCATCAGAAGGAAGTACGGGAAGATGCTGCATGTGGGGCATGTCGAAGGCCGAATCCTGCACGATAAACTCTTTATGCTGACGGAATCCCGGGTGAGGATTGAACACTTGTATACATCCCGGAAGATACAGAAACAAGATACCGATGGTAAAAATCAACGACAAGACGTAGCGCGTATAGTATTTCTTGAGCAGGAGGCGTGGAATGAGTACATAGTTATGTATCAGAAACAGCAGAAAGAAAGGAAGCACCATAAGCCAGGTATCACTTACCTCTTTCCACAGTTCGCTTCCCTCCAGCGGATGATCATTGTCGAGCAGAAAACCGATGAGCGGAGTTCCCAGTATCAACACCCAAATGGAAAGATAAATAATTTGTTCGAGAAGTAGCTGTTTTTGCAGATGTTTCATTGTTGTGGTAGTTTTATGCCTGCAAAAATACGTTTGTACCTTACCCGTTGCAACTAAAATCGGCGAATGGAATGATTTTGCAGACTAAGTGTGCTTATTTTATCTTTATATACCTTTTGCTGTAAAGCCGTTTTACGGAAAATCTGATTTGTCGGGAGTTAACCGATAGAATGGGCGGGTTGGTTGATTCTATTTCCACATATAAGTCAGCGTTTTTACATTTGTCATCCGAAACAACAACCCTTAAAAACTTATTTTATGATGAAGATGAGAAAAACAATGTGGGCTGTCTGCCTGGCTGCTCTGATGCCAATTTCAGCAGAAGCCGTTGCCGCTACATCATACGATGAACCGCAACAAAAAGAAAATACTCAGAAAAAAGAAATACCTAACCCTGAGAAAACGGCACGCAGGCGTACCGATGAAATGGATAAGGTACTCAATCTTACCGAGAAGCAATATAAGAAGATTTACAAGCTTAATCTGAAAGAAGAAAGGGAAAAACTGGAGGTCCTGATAGGCCGTGGAGGAAAGGATATGAACCGTCCTCCAATGAGAGAAGGAGGACGTCCCCCGATGATGAATGGTGGAGGTCAGCCTCCAATGATGGGCGGAGGCAGACCTCCTATGATGACACCACCAGCCGGCGATGATAAGATGAAAGAAGAGATGCAAGAGCGTGCCGAAAAGAAAATAAAGAAGCTCCGTAAGATTCTGACAGACGAGCAGTACGACCTGTGGCTGACAATGAAGCCCGAGCAGCCTGTGCCACATCCGATGCCCGAAGCCGGAAGACCAGCACCTCACGAGGAAGATTTTCCTGTTGAAATGTTACAGAACGAAACAGAACACGAATGAGCATGAAAATAGTATATAGCATGGCAGTGATTATATGCGCTGCCATGTGGTTTGGCTCTTGCCAGAATGAAGAACTCGACTATTATCCCCTTGAAAAGAAACACTTGGGAGAAACCTATACCGAGTATGTTATGAATAACATAATATCCAATGATACGGTAAGCCGCATAGCCCTGAATTTCTATCCGGAAGAAGTGACCTCACTGTCGTATGTCGACTATGACGAATCCACCTGTATATTTACTTTTCACCGGGGAAACACTTCCCGATACCGGCTTTCATGGGATTATGAAACCGATGGAAGCTATGTCGAGGTACAATACGGACAGAACGGCATGTGGTATACCGTAAACGAGCAGAAGCATTCCGGCGAATATCTTCTCACGGCAAACGATGGTATGAGCGTACGTATGTGTATACAAGGCGGTGGAACCATGTTTTCCGGTGACGGACTGATAAAATATTCCATTGCCGTCACCGTAAACCGTTTCTCTATCGAAGAAGCCGATTAGAGTAAATCGATCAATGCGTCTACGTCAGCCTCGCGTGTAGCCCAGCTGGTTACGAAGCGTACCACCGTTTCCTCTTCTCCGCGTGGTCCCCATAACTCGAAGGTTGCATGTGCCGAAAGGCGGTCGATATCCGCGTTAGGCAAGCAGACAAACTGCTGGTTGGTTGGCGAATCCATATGAAGTTTATACCCTTTTTGGACAAAACCCTGTTTCAGTTTCTGTGCCAGACGGACAGCATGTTTCCCCATCTCCAGATAAAGTCCGTCAGTAAACAGCGTTTCAAATTGAATACCCAACAGGCGTCCCTTGGCGAGCAGTGCTCCGTGCTGTTTAATCAGCGGGAAAAAATGCGGCAGACGTTCCGCATGCGGAGCCACTACTGCCTCGCCGAACAATGCACCCACCTTTGTTCCCCCTATATAAAACACATCACACAGACGGGCAATGTCCTGCAAGGTGACATCTGTACCTGGAGCAGCCAGACCATATCCCAGACGTGCACCATCCATATAAAGAGGAATATTCGCCTTGCGGCATACCCGGCTCAAAGCCTCCAGTTCACTGAGCGAGTACAATGTACCATATTCAGTAGGGTGAGAAATATACACCATTCCCGGAGCCACCATGTGTTCGTAAGTTTCATCACGGTAAAAATCGGCGATATATGCTTCTACCTCCTCAGCACAAAGCTTTCCTTCATGTTGAGGCAATGTCAGCACCTTATGTCCGGAAGCCTCGATGGCTCCTGCCTCGTGCACATTGATGTGCGCTGTTTCTGCTCCCAGTACACCTTCGTGGCGGGCAAGCAGCCCGTCGATGACAGTTGCATTGGTCTGCGTACCCCCAACCAGGAAATATACTCCCGCTTCGGGCTGTCCGCATGCCTGGCGTATCAGTTCACGGGCATGGCGTGTATAATCATCGCTTCCATATCCGGATGTCTGTTCCAGATTAGTTTCCATCAGGCGGCGCATCACTTCCGGATGTGCCCCTTCCATATAGTCTGTATCAAAATGTAGCATAACTGTTATTCTTTAGTTTGTTTTCTTCGCTGACAAAGGTAGAGAAAAAAACTTTGCTCCGGCCGATATTCTTTCTTAACTTTGGCAAGAAAAAGAATATCCATATGCCCGTAATAGAAATAACCTCCCTCGAACACCCAGGAGTAGACGTGTTCGGAACCTTGACCGAAGCCCAGTTGCGTAACCGCATAGATCCCGAAAAAGGCATATTCATAGCCGAGAGTCCCAAAGTAATCCGTGTGGCACTCGATGCCGGTTATCAGCCTCTTGCACTGCTTTGTGAGAAAAAACATATCGAAGGAGATGCAGCCGATATCATTCTTCGTGCCGGTGACATTCCCGTTTATACGGGCAGCCGCGAGCTTCTGGCAAGTCTTACCGGCTACACGCTTACACGCGGTGTATTATGTGCCATGCGGCGTCCCGCTCCACGTACTTCCGAGGAAGTCTGCCGCGATGCCCGTCGTGTTGCCGTGATTCACGGTGTTGTCGATACGACCAATATCGGAGCCATCTTTCGTTCAGCGGCAGCTCTGGGCATCGATGCCATCCTTCTTTCACCCGACTCGTGCGACCCTTTGAACCGCCGTGCCGTACGCGTGTCGATGGGCTCCGTTTTTCTCGTACCCTGGACATGGCTTCCCCGTCCAGTATCTTCGCTGCGTGAAATGGGGTTCTGTACCGCTTCCCTTGCTCTGACCGACCGTTCCGTTCCCATCGATTATCCGGAGCTTAAGGAAATTCCCCGTTTGGCTATTGTGATGGGTACCGAAGGCGACGGCCTTCCAGCCGAGGTACTGTCAGAGTCCGATTATGTAGTCCGCATACCGATGTGGCATGGTGTCGACTCACTGAATGTAGCGGCAGCCTCAGCTGTAGCCTTCTGGGAGCTACGGGCACGCCGGTAAAAAATAAGGGGCGCTTTACGACGCCCCTTTTCTGTATTACCTATTCATTATTTACCGATATCCATCAGCCATTTACCATCCACCTTTATCATTTTCTGAGTATCTTCTTTGACACTTCCGTCGCCATAATGCTGCTTGTAAGTGACAATCGCCGAGTTGCCGTCTTCAGCCATTTCCTCAGAAACAATTTCAATCTCTTTTAATCCGTCCTTTTTCTCAATAGTCTTGGAACCCTTTTCCTGAATCATAGCAATAAGCCCCTCGCGTATTTCCTTAGCTTTGTCAGAGTCAGCCTCAGAGATGTTGCATCCGTCAATGAACTTCTCATAATCCTTGTCGCTTAGTGCCGACATGTAATTTTTCAGTGCGGCTCCAGGTGTACTGGGTGTACACGATACCATAGCTAGCACAGCAACCAGCATCAATCCCAAACGAATCAGTTGTTTCATCATAGTGTTTACATTTTAAAGTTAATAAATATAGAATATAGGAAAAGAAAAACCTTGAGTTTACGGAAAACTGTATAATATTTTTAATCGTTTGTTGGCTGCAATGTCGTCGGGCATGAGGTATGTTCCTCCCATTGCCGGAACATTGATTTGCGTACGCCTTCCTTCCGAAAGACAGATATCCGCTTTCTGGTAGGCAAATTCTACAAGTTCGGTACAATACATTTGTGAAGTATCTGCCAGATTGTAATCATGATCAAAAAGAGTTCCCTTTCGAGCAATCTCCCAGGCAGTATGTGCAGCCCTCGAAGCTGCAATAGAATCATCCATAATTCTGGCTATTGCGCCACGTACGGCTCTGTCTTCGGCGAAAAAACGTGATAACGGGTCTGTTTTTACACGGTCGGTGTCACCCTCAAAATCAGGCTCATCGGGGACAGCATGAATAACGAACCATTCATTGTCAATCTGTTTTAAGATTCCCACGTGCGAGTAAACCCCGTCTTTGCTGGCAGAAGTAACCACGTGACTCAGCAGTCCGGTACCGCGCCGGAATGCAAGATCACCATCAGCCAATATTCCGACAGGCACAATCCGCTTGCTCTTTGCTTTTGTATCCTTGCAGGAAACACATAAACAGAGAGCAAGCAGAGCGGGGAATATGTGAAGCAGTTCCTTCATATACGAACAAAGGTAATAAATTAATTTTTTTACCAATGCTCGATAGTATATTTTTTGTTCAGTTTTTTTGTGAATCGTACTGTAAGACCTCAATCTTTACAATTCGTTTGCTGCTTGAAGTGCAGCCTCGTAGTCGGGTTCGTTCGAAACTTCTTTTACCAATTGCGTATAACGCACTTTGCCGTTTTCGTCTATTACGATGACAGCTCGTGCCGTCAGTCCTCTTAACGGACCGTCAGCAAGCTGAATACCATATCCTTGTACAAAGTCATGACTGCGGAAAACAGATAGCGGAATCACATTTTCCAGCCCCTCGACGGTACAGAAGCGCGACTGTGCAAAAGGCAAGTCCATCGAAATACATAGCACAACCGTGTTTTCCAGTTCCGAAGCTCGGGCATTAAACTGGCGGACCGACATGGCACACGTAGGCGTATCAAGGCTGGGAAAGATATTCAGAATAACCCGCTTACCCTTGAAAGACGACAGGCTGACTTCCTTCATTTCCGCGCTGGTAGCCTGAAAGTCGGGAGCATCTACTCCAATTTGCACCATTGGACCAGATGTATGCGATTCCTGACCGCGGCAAATTACTGTTTCACCATTCTCTATACCTGCATTTCCTGCAATTGCGCGTATGGGGACCAGGTTCAGTGTCAGCAAGGCTCCCATGCATAAGATAAATTTTGTAGTCTTCATAACTATAGGCTTTTTTATTTATAAAAGCCCACTGCTCAGGAATGTTCTGTCTGTTGTGCGTTTTTTTGTTTTTTTAGTTTTTACGAATGTTGGAGGTAGAGGAATGCCCGATCCGGCTTTGAAATTGTGGGATGGGCGAGTGGAGCTGTTTATTTTGCGGACAAATTTAAGAAAAGATTTATCGGATAATCTGTATTTTTGTGAGACAATGCCTGATTAGCCATATTGTTATTCATTGACAGGCATAAAGAAGAGTTGTAGATAGAAAATAAATTTAGAAATCGAATATTCGATGTTAAAGAAAGGTATTTACGAGAATATCATCAATCAAGAAATTGAACGTGATATACATACAGCAGAGTCGCAACAAATGGTTTGCATACGTGAACAGATGGATGATGCAGAATCACCTAAAATTTTGGCTGACTATTTGGCAAAAGCGATTCGACAGAAATTGGAAGACACAGAAAACCTGCACGACAGAATGACGATAGTCAATAAAATATTGTCAGAATACGGGCTGGTAGATGATATACAGATTGCAGATACTTCCAACCTATTGATGGAGGTCATGACGCAACAAAAAGACCTGTTGCAGCGAAGCAGCCGTTCGGAAACCGTCAGACCACAATCCGGCTTCCGGGTGAGCAATTTGTTTACCGGTGGAAGTAGTGTGCTTTCATTGGGCGAAGAAATTCGAAGGGAGATTGCCAGTGCCGACGAGATTTATTTCATTGTTTCTTTCCTGAAACTCTCCGGAGTACGACTATTGTTCGATGATTTGAAGAAGTTCTGTCAACGGGAAGGCACTCGTTTGCGTATCATTACAACAACCTATTGCGGGGCGACCGAGACCAAGGCCGTGCAGCAACTTGCCGAACTTCCTCATACGGAAATTCATATTTCTTACCAAACCGACATCGAACGTCTCCATGCCAAAGCCTACATCTTTGTACGTAATTCCGGCATGCACACTGCCTATATTGGCTCGTCCAATCTTTCCAAGTCGGCTCAGACCGATGGACTAGAATGGAACATGCGCGTGACGAGTGTAGAGAATCCACACATTATCAAGACCGCTTTAGCCACTTTTAGCCTATATTGGAATAGTCCGAACTTTGAAGATTTCCGTTTGGGCGGCGTTGAAAAATTCCAACAAGAATTACATCGTAATACCTTCAAAGGGGAATCGGATACGTTCGTGTATCAGCGTTATTCTTTACTTCCCCACCAAAAGCAGATTTTGGACAAGCTGAAAGTAGAACGCGAGGAGTGTGGCAACTTCCGTAACCTGGTTGTGGCGGCCACCGGTACGGGAAAGACCGTGATTTCCGCTTTCGATTATCAAGCTTTCTGCCAGAAGCAGAAAGGAGCAGAGCTAACCAGTCGTATCCTGTTCACCGCCCATCGTGAAGAAATCCTTCGTCAGTCCCTGCACACTTACCGCAGTGTGTTACAAGACGCCAATTTCGGCACGTTGTGGGTAGGCAATGAAGCCCCTCAAACTGAGGCTGACTATGCCCATCTGTTTGTCTCCATCTCCATGTTCAATTCACGGTTTGAAGCCCTGTTTTCGCAGCTACCGGCCGATTATTACGACTATATTGTCATCGACGAAGCCCATCACAGCCAGGCTGACAGTTACCGAAAACTCTTCTCACATTTTCATCCTCAACTGTTGATTGGACTTACTGCTACTCCGGAACGTATGGACGGAAAAGACCTTCGTCCAGATTTTGGTGGACGTATCAGTGCTGAGATACGCCTTCCACAAGCCCTTCAGGCTGGACTGCTGACTCCTTTCCAATACCTGTGTGTGACTGACGATACCGATCTGAGCGATGATTCTTTATGGAACGGGCAACGCTATGTTATCGACCGTCTGGCTGACAAACTATGTGTGCCCGAACGAGCTCAACGTATTGTAGATGCTTTACACCGTTACCTGGCCGATGAATATACTTGCCGTGCCCTGTGCTTCTGTGTCAATAAGAAACATGCCGACTTTATGGCCAGTCAACTTCAGAAATACGGATTCGGTGCGCAAAGTCTGACTTCCGATACTCCGCAACCGCAACGTAAGCAACTGGCAATGGATCTTCGTAACGGATTGGTACACTACCTGTGTGTGGTCGACATTTTCAATGAAGGAGTCGATATACCCGAAGTAGATACGGTACTTTTCCTTCGTCCCACAGACAGTTTGACCATCTTCCTGCAACAGCTGGGTCGTGGCCTCCGTCTTTCTCCGGGGAAGACCGAACTTACTGTTCTCGACTTTGTGGCACAGGCCCATAAAAAGTATGATTTCGCCTCAAAATTCCGTGCCCTGACTTTGCGTCCCGAAAAGAACATCGCCCAACAGATAACGAACGGCTTTACCCTTTTACCTACCGGGTGCAGTATCATCATGGAAAAGCAGGCCCGGCAATACATTTTAGAGAACATTCAGCAAGCCATTTACAATAAAACTCGTTTAGTAAAAGAAATTAACTCTTACACCACTTTGCCTACGCTTACTCAATTCCTGGAAAATAACGGACAAGACATTCGTGTGGTATATGTGGGAAACAATTGTTGGACGTCTCTCAAGCGGGCAGCAGGACGTATTTCTTATACCGATGATGCGATTACTCGACGCCTGGAAAAAGGCATGGGTAATCTGGTACATCATAACACCGCCTCCTATTTGCATTTCGTGGCCGATTTTCTGTCGGGAAGCAAACGTTACCTGGATGAAGACCATCTGCCGTATGCCACTATGCTGTACTATAATCTCTATCAGGAACGGATTGATAAAACCGAGCTGAAGGAAATGGGTATGTATCAGGCACTGGCTTTACTGCACGATGACCGTTATCGGTATTTCAAGCAAGAAGCTGCTGAAATCGTGTCTTACTTGTTGTCACATTTGGAAATTACCACCACACCGCTTGGTTCCGATGTGTTACCTTGTATCGAACTTTACGGATACTATACACGTGAAGAAATATTTACTTTGGTAGGACGGCAAACTGAAGAGAAAAGAATGTCAGGCTCAGTATCTGGTGTGTTTAACTTACCGGAATACGATGCGACTCTGCTCTTTGTTACGTTAAATAAATCTGACAAAGATTTTTCACCTTCTACGCAATACGATGATTATGTCATCAATAAAGACTACTTCCATTGGCAGTCTAAAAACACCGACTCCCATTACAACCGGGGAGGAAAGATTTATACCGAGCAACCTCAGCGTCATAACAAGATTGTACTCTTTGTGCGAGAGGAAAAGAAAGACGGTTTTGGAAACACCTGTCCTTTTCATTGTTTTGGCCTTGTAGACTATGTTTCTTCGCATGGTGATTTTCCTATGAATATCACCTGGAAGCTGGAGAAACCTGTGATGGCGCAATACCTGAAGGTGGTATAAAAATAGGGGATGAGCTTCTTGATATTTAGAAGGTAAATCCTTGCTTTTCCCTGAAAATTGAGTTAAATTTACCTCGACACGTACGTGACGATGTCTTGACACGTTCGTGCTGATATCTCGTCACGTTCGTGTCGTGACCTTGACAGCAACGTGTTGAGGTATTTTTGTTAGAACATTTTTAGGAATTACGACTATCATATAACTAAAATGATTATGGCTATTAAATTTGACTTGTTTGAGAATCCGGTAAAAGAAGGCATATCTTCTCCAAAACTACATGCAAAAGTGATAACCAAAGATGTGGTGACCACTCGTGAAATCCGCGAAGCGATACACAAGAAATGTACCGCCTCTCCAGCCGATGTAGCAGCAGTTATCACGGCTTTGAACGATGAACTTTATGAGAAACTGAGCGATGGGTACACCGTACATTTGGACGGTATCGGCTATTTTAGTGTGAGTCTGAAATGTGCGCCAGACATCAATCCTCGATATATAAAGGATGACGATGTACAGGTGAGAAGCATCAAGTTCACGCCCGACAAAGATCTGATTAATCGTTTCCGGAATGTATGCTTGGAGCGTGAGGTAGATGATGCCCATCATTCTGCCAAGTTGGACGAGGAAGAAATGAAACAAAAGCTGGTAGAGTATTTCAAAACGCATGCTTTCTTGCAACGCCGCGATTTTGAGCAGCTCACAGGATTTAATTCGTCGAAGGCTACGCGGGTGATTCGTGAATTGGTGAAGGAAGGGATGTTGAAGAATGCGGGGACGAAGTATCAGCCGGTGTATGTGGTAAAGAAGTAAATAAAAATAAGTCTAATTATGATGCAAGAGCCTCAATATATTTCACATCTTAAACGCTTAGATATCAAAGATATAAATTCGTGGGTATTTCAGTCTAATGAGGTACATCAACAGGGAGTAGCTTTGCTTACACAGAAGTTTGCTTCAGCTTTTGGATGTGCCCGCATGGGATATATAATCGGGCAGTTTCATGATATAGGAAAAGAACAAGATTCTTTTCAGTTATATATTCGAAAAGTTTCAGGGTTTAAGCCCGATCTCAAATATACGGGTAGAACTCCCCATGCATTTATCGGTGCACTTGTAGTACGAAAGCTTTATCCCCATTTGTTTCCACTTTTATCATATCCGATAGCTTCACATCATACTGGTTTATCCGATAGCTATGATTTTAATGCGAAGATGAATGATGATATTCCTTCCGGGGTAGGATTTCCTGTTCCTGATTTTACTGAGAAAGATTTGATACCTACAGGTAAGAGTTTTGGACCTGATGATTTAAATCATTTTATCCGTTTGTTATTTTCATGCTTGGTTGATGCGGATTATCTAGATACTGAGCGATTTATGAATGAAAGTAGTTATCTCCAACGTGGTAATGGCGTTCCCTTGACAGGGTTATTGCCCCGATTGGTAACTTATTTAGCAGGATTGTCTGAGAATTCCCCTCAGACAGAATTGAATCAGCTACGGAGAAAAATACAGCATCTATGTGGTGAAAAGTCAATTAAAGAGCCTGGTTTTTACTCCTTAACTGTACCGACTGGAGGAGGTAAAACGCTGTCATCTTTATTATGGGCTGTAAAACATGCTGTAAAATATGGAAAAGACAGAATTATAATCGTCATTCCATATACTAGTATTATAGTGCAAACAGTAGCAATATTACGTAAGATTTTTGGTGATGAGAATGTATGTGAACATCACTCATCTTTTGATTTTGACGAAGTTTTGAAAGATAAGCCGGATAGCTCTCAACTGGAGTTACAGCAACGTCTGGCCTCAGAGAATTGGGATTATCCGATTATTGTGACAACCAATGTTCAATTTTTTGAGTCTTTATTTGGAAATAAGCCTTCAGTGTGCAGAAAACTTCATAATATTGCAAACAGCGTTGTTATTTTAGATGAGATACAAACTTTACCTCGTGAGTATTTACAGCCTATTGTAAATGCAATGGATAGTTATCAACGCTTGTTTGGAGTCAGTTTTCTGTTCACTACAGCAAGTCAGCCTATATTATCAGGCAATCATCAAGGAACAAATAATTTAGTTCAATTGCATGGTTTGAAGAAAGTAGAAGAACTTATTCCGAATAATTGGAATTTACATGATAAATTGCGTCGTGTTAATATTCATATTGATGACTTTCGCAGTCACTATGATGATATAGTTCATCGTCTAACTCAGTATGATAAAGTTTTGTGTATTGTAAATACCCGCAATGATGCATTTGAAATATTTAGCCGTATGCCACAAGAAGGATTGGTCTTTCATTTATCTCGCAGAATGTGTCCCTTACATATACGACAGACTATAGAACGAATTCGGGAAGCGTTAAATGATACCTCAAATAAGATTATTCGGGTAATATCCACGCAATTAATTGAGGCTGGTGTTGATATAGACTTTCCGGTAGTCTTCCGTCAGGAGGCAGGATTGGATTCCATACTTCAAGCTGCTGGAAGGTGTAACCGTGAAGGACGATTAGGTATTGCAGATACTTATGTCTTCAATCTGGATAAACCTTTGCCAAAGGGTCCTTTAAGTGAGGCGAATGAAGCTCGGAAAAGTATGGGCAAGATTGTCGATTGGCTGTCTCCGCAAGCGATGACAGCTTATTTTCGTCAGTTATATTGCCGTTGTAATAGCTTTGATGAGAAAGGAGTAACAGGACTTTTAAGACAAAATTCGAGAACCAATGAGATGGATTTTGAGCAGGCTGCACAAGCATTTAAACTGATAGAAGAAAGAGGGCGGAATGTAATTGTAAATTATGTGGATAGTTTGGAATTTATAGCTAAAATCAAGAAAAATGGTTTTTCATACGAGCTTTCAAAAAAAATCGGTAATTTTATGGTTAATATTAATGAACGTGATTTCCAATCCTTATTGAAGCAAGGGTTGCTGGAAGAAGTCATTGAAGGAATATATTTATTACCTGATAGAGAACAATATTCTGGTGAAACAGGGTTAACCACCCATAACCACTGGTTAGATGAAATTTTAATACAATAAATATTATTTATGGAATACTATGATAAGGAGTATGGCTTAGAGGTATGGGGAGATATGGCTTGTTTTACCCGTCCGGAACTGAAGGTAGAACGTGTCAGTTATGATGTGATTACTCCGTCGGCAGCTCGCGCTATTTTTGAAGCCATATTTTGGAAACCTGCAATTCGTTGGGAGGTGACGCGGATAGAAGTGCTGAGTCCTATTCAGTGGGCATCTGTAAGAAGAAATGAAGTAGGAGCGGTGGGAAGTATACGTGCGCAACAGATTTATATAGAGGAGAAACGCCAGCAGAGAAATGCATTGCTGTTGAAGAATGTACGTTATCGGATTTATGCCAAGTTGGTGTATATACCAGTTAACCAGAGGACAAACGGACAGTTGCGGGGTACTAAAGATGAAAATCCGGGTAAGTACCAAGCGATGTTTGAGCGCCGGGCTTCGAAAGGTCAATGTTTCAATCAGCCCTATTTGGGAACACGTGAGTTTTCTGCTTATTTTCGTATGTTGGAAGAGGGGGAAACTTTATCTCCTCCATTGGCCCAAGATCGGGATTTAGGTATTATGCTTTATGACATGGATTTTTCGGATCCAGATAATGTAAATGCGATGTTTTTTCGTGCAAACATGCAGGCTGGAGTTATTAATGTTCCACCTAGAAACAGTGAGGAGATTCTGCGATGATATTGAAAGCTTTATATGATTATTATCATCGAAGCCAGGAATTAGCTCGGCCAGGTATGGAATATAGAGAACTGGCTTTCTTGATTGTAATTGATGAACAAGGTAATTTTGTGCGTCTGGAAGATTGCCGGATTGACGATAAGCGCTGTAAATCTTTTCTGCTTCCGAAAGCTGTAAGCCGAAGCAGTAGTCCTGTTGCTAATATCTGTTGGGATAATTGTGCTTATGTATTGAATTATTCAGAAGCCAATTTATCTTTAAGGAATCCACCTGCTGATCCACTGAGATTGGCAGCTAAAGAGGAGGCTTTGAAAAAAGAAAGGGAAAAGAATTGGAAAAATTACACCACTTTTTGTAATAAGGTAGAGGAACTGCATGGGGCTTTGCCAGAGAATATCTCTTTAATGGCATTGCATCTTTTCTATGATAAGGGGAATGAGATTATTTTGTCTGCTTTACAAAAAGATCCGCTTTGGGGAGAGTTGTGTAAGAATCTTACTCGTAATATTTCTTTTAGAATAAATGGTGCCTTAACTATCATACCTGAAGACAAGGATGTAGTGAACTTTTATTTGGATAGTCTGTCTGCTAGTCATGCTGACAGGCAGACTCATACTTGTCTGATAACAGGTAAAGAAGGGCCTCTTGTGGAATTGACAACTGCCACACCAATCTTGGGCAGTCAGGCAACGGCTAAACTGGTTGCTTTTCAGGTAGGTTCGGGATATGATTCTTATGGTAAAGAAAAAGCGTATAATGCACCTATTTCTCAGGAGGCGGAATTTGCCTATACTACAGCATTGACACATCTGTTAAGAAAAAACTCAAGAAATATGTTTCGGGTTGCTACTAGAACTTATGTGTTTTGGGCGTCTGTAGCTTCCGAGGTTGGACTGGAAGCTGAGTCTTGTTTTTTCTCCTTAATGAATTTACAGGGAAATGAAACGGATAATCCGGATAGAGGAGTTATTCAAGTTGAAAAAGTCTTTAAATCTATTTTTTCGGGTGAAATAAAAACTCAAACAAATGATTGTTTCTTTATTCTGGGGCTGGCACCAAATGCTGCAAGATTGGCGGTAGTCTATTGGAAAGAAGTTCCTATAAAAGAATTTGCAGGAAATATTTTGAGGCATTTTGAGGATATGGAAATTGTAGATTACCGTATGGAGAAGAGATCTTATAAAGGAGTGTATAGTATGTTATCAGCAGTGGCTTTAGAGGGAAAAGTGGGTGATGTTCAGCCCAATTTACCGGAAGCTGTTATCAAGAGTATTTTTCAGCACTTACCTTATCCATATTCTCTATATTCGGCCTGTCTCAGGAGGATTCGTGCAGAGCAGAAGCTTACACAAACTCGTATTGCGTTGATAAAGGCTTATTTAAATAGACAATCTAATAATTATCATAAACTTACCGTTATGTTAGATAAATCAAATAATAATGTAGGTTATATTTGTGGTCGTTTGTTTGCCACACTGGAATATCTACAAAAGAAGAGTAATGGAATCGATAGCATCCGTCAGCGTTATTTGAATGCGGCTTCTACTACACCTGCAGCTGTTTTTGGAAACCTGCTGAATCTGTCTGTCCATCACGAGGAAAAGTTGAATAGTCCTTCGATTATTTTCTTTAGAAAGCTGAAAAATGAAATTATTGATTTGCTTTTAGCTGAAGGCTTTCCGGCTCATTTGGATATACAGGATCAAGGCCGTTTTTTTGTGGGGTATCATCATCAGATGGCTGAATTCTATAAGACCAGTGAAAAAAATGAAGACATTGTTGAATAAATAAAATTAGAATCATGGAAGAATTGCATCATAAAATAGATTTTGTGTTGTTGGTTGATGTACAGGATGGTAATCCGAATGGTGACCCAGATGCCGGAAATCTGCCAAGAGTGGATACCGAAACTGGAGAAGGTTTGATGTCGGATGTATGTCTGAAGCGCAAAGTGCGCAATTATGTGCAAATAGCAAAATCCGGAGAAATAGGGTATGATATATTCATTAAAGAAAAAGCAATTTTGAATAATCTGATTGATGAATCCTATGAAGATGAATCGGTAAAAGAGAAAGAAAAGAAAGGGAAAAAAACAGGAGAACAGGTTGATGCTGCCCGTAAGTTTATGTGCACAAAATATTATGACGTCAGAACATTCGGGGCAGTGATGACTACAGGGAAAAATGCAGGTCAGGTAAGAGGTCCGATTCAACTGACCTTTGCCCGCTCTGTGGATCCTATTGTCAGTATGGAGCATTCTATCACACGTGTAGCCGTGACAACAGATAAGGAAGCAGAAAAGCAGGGTGGTGATAATCATACGATGGGACGGAAATCGACTGTGCCATATGGTTTATACAGATGTCATGGCTTTGTATCTGCAAATTTGGCTAAACAGACCGGTTTTTCTGAAGAAGATTTGAGATTATTTTGGGAAGCATTGAAGAATATGTTTGATTGTGACCGATCCGCTTCACGAGGTTTGATGAGCACACAGAAGCTTATTGTATTTCGTCATGACAGTGAACTGGGGAATGCTCCTGCTAACAAGCTGTTTGATTTGGTTACAGTGAAGAAGAAATGTGGAGGAGCAGCCCGTAGCTTTGAGGATTATGAAGTTTCGATTGATACTTCTAAACTACCAGAGCATATTCATTTGGAAGAAATGATATAAAAAAGTTTATCATGAAATATGATGATGAAAATATGCTCATGTTGTCTGGAATACAGCATTTTATGTTTTGTCCCAGACAGTGGGGGCTAATTCATTTGTTACAGGAATGGGAAGATAACCGCCTTACAACAGAAGGACAATTATTACATAAGCGAGTAGATAACCCTTTTTATCGACAGAAAAATGGTGATATTATTACATTGCGATCTGTTCATGTTGCGTCACATACTTTGGGGTTATATGGAATCACGGATGCGATAGAATTGACACTCTCTGATTCTTCTACCAATACGATTCAACATCCACATTATCCTGGATATTGGAATGTTCTTCCCGTAGAATATAAACGTGGTAAACAAAAGCCTAACCGCTGTGATGAAGTTCAGTTAGCTGCACAAGTAATGTGCTTGGAAGAAATGTATCAGATACAGTTGGATTATGGAGCTTTATATTATCATGAGGTCCGTCGTAGGGATGTGATACATGTTAGTGAGGAATTAAGAGAGCTTACCCGGAAATGTGCAGACAAGATGCATGAAGTTTTTTCATCTATGCAGATACCAAAATCTGTTTATAGTCCCCATTGTAAGAGATGTTCACTTTATGACATTTGTTTACCGCTGGTGTGTAATAAGAGTCAAGTATCAATATATTTAAAAAAATACTTGTATGAGGAAACTACTTAATACTTTATACGTTACAACCCCTGATGCATACTTATCGAAGGATGGACTCAATGTGGTTATATCTGACCATCAAAATGAACTGTTCAGAATCTCAATTTTAAATATTGAGGCTATCGTAACTTTTGGTTATATGGGAGCAAGTCCAGGTTTGATGAAGCTATGTGTAGATAATCAGGTTTCGTTGACATTTCTTACTCCACAGGGAAGATTTATTAGCAGAGTGCAAGGAGCGACTAAAGGAAATGTTTTGCTTCGTACAAGGCAATATACTCTTGCTGGTGACAAAAATTTCTCGTTACACTTAAGTAAATTATTTATTGGAGGAAAAATTCAGAATTACCGTAACATCTTACGCCGTTTTCTCCGAGATAACGGTCCAAATGTAGAGGTTGAGAATGTAGCCTTACATTTAAATACGGCTAGAAGACGACTTTTTAACACAAGTAATCCTGATGAACTAAGAGGAATTGAAGGGGAAGCGGCTAATGCCTATTTTTCTGTTTTTTCTCAATTGATTTTACAACAACGAGGAAAATTTCCATTTCATGGTAGGAACAGACGCCCTCCCAAAGATGCGGTAAATGCTATGCTATCCTTTGTTTATACATTAATAGCCAATGATATGGCATCTGCCTTAGAGTCTGTGGGCTTAGATCCTTATGTGGGTTTTCTTCATGTACTTCGTCCAGGTAGAGTATCTTTATCACTTGATATGATGGAAGAGTTAAGAGCTTACTTGGGTGATAGATTGGTTTTGTCTTTAATTAATAGGAAACAGGTTACAGAGAAGGATTTTTTTAGCCAAGGGGATGAAAGTATTTTAATGACTGACAGTTGCCGGAAAATCTTAATTTCATCTTGGCAAAGTAGAAAGAAGGAATTAATAACTCATCCTTATTTAGGTGAAAAAATTCCTATTGGCTTGTTACCTTATTCTCAGGCAATGCTTATGGCTCGTTATATTCGAGGTGAAATAGATGATTATCCTGTATTTTTAATTCAATAAGAGTTATGATGGTTTTGATAACATACGATGTAAATACCCTTTCTGATTCTGGGAAGAAAAGGTTGCGTAATGTAGCAAATGCTTGTAAGGATTATGGACAAAGAGTGCAGAATTCTGTTTTTGAGTGTTCTCTTACTGAGTCACAGTTTCTGACACTGAGAGCTAGGCTAGAATCTATTATTAATATTGAATTAGATAGTATTAGGTTTTATTTTCTAGGGAAAAACTGGGAGAGAAGGATTGAAAAGATTGGGAAAATAACATCTTTTAATATTTCAGGTGATTTAATAATTTGAATGCGAACCTAAAGTGGCGCATAAAAGCTGGTTGGTTCGCATGCGTTGATTCCTAGATATTTAGACTTGTTTTTCTTTTTTGAAAAGCTTTTAAAAATGTAGCATATTGAGTTTCTCAGAGAGTTCTTTTCATATGACTGAATATAAGACGATTAAAGGTTTACTGTCGCACCTTACGTAGGTGCGTGGATTGAAACTAACGATGGAGGTAATACATTTACAAGTAACAACGTCGCACCTTACGTAGGTGCGTGGATTGAAACTGCTATGACTCGTGGAGGAGGTGAGTGTTCGTATGTCGCACCTTACGTAGGTGCGTGGATTGAAACTCCTCTTTTTTTGTTGGGCAAACAAGAAAAATTTAGTCGCACCTTACGTAGGTGCGTGGATTGAAACAGATTAGTGGAAGTATAGAGGTTGTTGGTAGTGTGTCGCACCTTACGTAGGTGCGTGGATTGAAACATCAATAGAAGGTTACGATTTATGGCAAAACGATGTCGCACCTTACGTAGGTGCGTGGATTGAAACAATCAAGCGGCTGCTAGTAGGGTACATCAAGAAGAGTCGCACTTTACGTAGGTGTGTGGTATTAACTGGAGTTAACATAATACATGTTCATAGTTGCATTTTAAGTAGTGTGCAGCTTAAAGCTAAGATAACCAACAGAATAGGACTTATTAAAAATCTATGTGGGTTATCACTACGACGAAAAAGACTGAAATATATTTAATGCGCATAGAATATGAAAAGCCTATAGCTCTATATTTTATATAGTATGAAAGTTGATGAAAAACCTTATCTTTGTGTTTGCAGATTTCTATTAGGTATTAATCTTTAATTTTATGCAAATTCCACAATCACAAATACTTACCACCCGATACCTTAACAGAGTATTCGATAATACCGTAGCTACCTACAAATATTATTGGTTTCTAGGCATACTTGATTTATGCGTAAAACAAGAGAAAACAAGGATGAATGTCTGGGAGATCATGATAACAATGGTTGCAAATGCTTGGTATCCTGTTAACTATTTTCGGCTTTCGTTCGGTAAATCGGAATCACTTTATGATGCTATTCTAACTTTACAGAAGGAAAACAATATTCCTATCAATTTGGGAATAAGGGAACTGATTGACTTGCTACAAGAGTTGATTCGACAAGGTGGAATACGGAAACAATTGAATTTTCTTCAAAAAAATGTGCCATTTCGATTCTTGAGGCCGTGGATTGATACTTCTGATGATCGGGAAATGGTAATTCGTTCGCAGACATTTGAAAATGGTTGTCTTTATAAATTAGAAAAGAAAGATGGTCTATTATGGATAGAATTGAATCCGGTTTGGTTAACATACCTGAAAGAGAATTACGATATTCTAAGCGCTTTTACATATTGGGGTCTGACTAATTTTCTTCAGGTGAGGAATCCAAATGTGCCGAATATACCAAATAAACTGGTAAAGAGAGAAGAGAGAAATTCGTTATCTAGTCAGCATGAATTCTGGAATGTAGTAATAAATCAAGGAATGGAAGTACGGTGCCTTTACACGGGTAAACGTTTGGAAATACGTAAGTATGATTTGGATCATTTCATTCCGTGGAGTTTTGTATCTCATGATTTACTTTGGAATTTGATGCCGTCAGATCCAAGTATCAACTGTTCGAAAAGTAATAAATTACCAGATTTGGAGTTATACCTTCCTAATTTAGCTGAAGCACATCAAAAGGCTTTGACTATTTATTTGAGAACAGGTAAACAAAATAAGTTACTTGAAGATTATCTTTCTTTGGGACATACACCGCAAGATATTGTGCAAATGGATAAAGAGCATTTGTTAGATTGTTTCTTTCAGACCTTTACCCCGATGCATCAAATAGCCTTGAACATGGGTTTTGAAATTTGGAAATATTGAGTATTATGGAACCTGAAAAAATAAATCATCCTTATCTTACTGCTATCAAGCGTACAAGTCTTTCTGTACCTACCCGTTATCTGCTTCAGCATAACTTGTTGAAAGGACGTATTCTAGACTTTGGTTGTGGATATGGCTTTGATACGGATGAATTGAGGCGTCAGGGATATGACATCGTGGGGTACGACTATTATTATCGTCCTGAATATCCAGATGGAAAGTTTGATACCATTCTGTGTAACTATGTACTGAATGTATTGGAGCCCTATGCACAGGCGGAGGTAATGATGAATGTCACAAATCTTCTTTCTCCTACGGGGACGGCCTTTTTCGCCGTGCGTCGTGACTTGACGGAAGAAGGATTCAGATTACATGCCATCTATCGTCAGTATACCTATCAGTGTAATGTGCGGTTGCCTTTCGAGAGCTTAGAGCGCAATTCGAGCTATGAACTTTATCAATATCAGCATTTCAATAAGTTGCCTCGGAAAGAAGGGGAGGCTTGTCCTTTCTGCCGTCTGTCTCGAAGAGTAGAGATAATTTGTGAAACGGCTACTTGTGTGGCGTTTTATGATGGTTATCCGGTATCGCCTGGTCATGCATTGATTATCCCCAAGCGACATGTGGCCTCTTATTTTGATCTGACTAATCATGAGCGGGAGGCTATGAATGTGATGCTTCAGTACGTGAAACAGAAGGTAGATGAGCGCTATCATCCAGATGGGTATAATATAGGCATTAATGTGAACGAGGCAGCAGGGCAGTCGGTTTTCCATGTACACATGCATCTGATTCCTCGCTACAAGGGTGATGTGCCTAATCCGAAAGGTGGGGTGAGAGGTGTGATTCCGTCAAAACAGAAATACTGATATAGAAACTGGTAATTTTATATTTTCATTAAAAAACTGCCGCAACTGTCTGACAACGAGAAGGGGACGTTTGGATGTTGGAGCAGACAGTCGCGACAAGTTTTTGATTAGTTTGAGAATAAGTTATAGCTTATTCCGGCATGAAAGGCGAAAAGAGTCTGTGGATTTTTAGAGGCTTCTTCGGCTGCTATGACAAATCCGACACCTCCGGTGATTCCTAGTCGTTTGTAAATCTGGTGAGAGTATTCGAGCATGGCTCCAAATCCTATTTCCGACTTGTTGTACTTGCTGAAATATTGGGGACCGCCATACATCCCGATTGCCAGAAACTTGGACAAGTGTAACTGGACGCCTACATTCCACAAATACTGTTTGTCGTCGATCCTTTCTGGTTTGTACTGGGTGTTGTAGCCAAAGGATGCTGTAAGACCGAACACTACGGGAGAGATGTATTTCAGGCGGATGCCGGCGTTACCGTAAGCAAATCCGTAGCCTGCTTCCAGATAGATTGAATGACTTTCGTGGTTCCATCCTTTTGCCTCTGTCAAATCAACCAGAGCTTCAGCTGTTTTTTCCGTCCACTCTGGATTAGAGAAAGAATTACGTGTGGAGGGTGTATAGCTTTCGTTGTCTGAACGAGGTGTTTCGTTGTCGGCGTGGGGGAACAGGGTGGTAAGGTAATAGATACGTACGGTCGGTTTACCGGTTCCTACGGAAACTTTTCCTCCGGTATCCATTATTTTTTTTCCCTCGCAGTCGAATGCTTCGAACCAGGAAAGAGAATTGGGTATTGTTATTTCCGTATGGATGGTGTAGTTGCCGTATGGCGTTTTCAGTGTAACAGGCGTGCAGATGTTGCTTCCTACCTTGAATATGGTATAGTATTCGTTTTCTGCATGCACTGCCAGAAGTTGCATACAAAACAACCAGATAAGTAAAATCCACTTCTTCATGATAGTTGTTGGGGTTAAAGTATGAATAGTTTTGTATATCAGAACTTATAGCCAACAGAGAGCAGGAGTGCTCTGTGTTTTCCGCCGCCGTCAACAACGGGTACGAAACCTAAATCGTAGTTCATGCCTATGTTCCATGACTGGAGTATTTCGAAACCGATTCCCAGACCGATACCGAAATCGAATCTTTTCATGGAGTCGAATGTATTGATTTCATAGCCTCCTCCAATCGAGCTGCCCCATAGACCGCTATCCATTCCCAGCTTGGATTTTCCTCCCAGCCCAAAGGCAAAATACGGACCGGCATTGAAGGTCAGATTGAAATTTTCTGCTATGTTGAGGCGATATCCTGCCATGACAGGTATTTCCAGGAAGATAGCGTTTTCTGTTGTCTCTACGGTAGCGACATCTCCATCGCCTACATTACTCGATTTGGAGCATTTGTCCCCTTTGGAAAGGAACAGAAGAGAGGGTTGGATAAAGAAGTTTTCGGAAACTTTTTCGACGGGTATTTCCAGGTCTGCACCGATCAGCCATCCTATTTTTCCATCGCTGTAGTTGCTTTTACTGATCTCGCTGTATGTAATTCCGGCGCGTACGCCTACTGATACGTCTTTGCCAAAAAGACTGAAGTTACGCTGGGCGCAAATGTGGCTGGCAGATAGAAGCATGATGACTGTCAGCATCGGGAATAACATGTGTCTGTTTAATCTCTGTCTTTTCATAATCGGTTTAGTTTAATGCCTACAGACTCTTTGATTAGGCTGGTAAATAATAAAGACGTAAGAGTCTTTTGATTAATGTTGTAACGCCTTGTGTGATTGTAATAAAGCCGGACTGTTTTTAGTCTTTTTTAGCTAAATGGGTTAAATTTATTTTATCACAAAGGAAAATAAAAAAAATGTTTCCTCTGTCACATGTTTTATGGACAGAGGAAACATAAAATTACCGACATGAAAAGTGTGTGGATAAACAAAGGTAAGTCTGTTTGATAGACTGGGTATGTTACTGTCTGTCTGACTGGGCAGCGACATGATAGATACTGAAGTTCCGGATGAGGGGTGTAGATACACACTGTTCTACAATCAGACGAAAGGCTTGTGCTTCGACTTCTGGAAAGGCTTCGATGCGTTTGTGTCCTACAGAACTGCCTTTGGCTACTGTGGTCCATTTGCCATTGATCAAGGCTTCTATGCGGTAGGCACGGATGTGTTCGCCTTCGGTTATGTCTTCCTGTATCTGGTAGTAGTTTACACGTTGTGGCTTATCGAAAGTTAGTGACAATTTCTTTTTATTTTTTCCGGAGGTTTGTGCCAGGGGAGTTCCGAAACGCCGTTGTATTTCATTTCCCCATTCTTGCAGCCGGTGTACATCACCATCGGGTATCAGTCCTTCGGGATTGGGTGTCAGTCCTACCATCAGAGTAGCATTGCGGCCTACGGATTTTTCGTACATCTTCATCAGGTTTTCCAACGGGTAAACGGCCTTGTCGTCGTCGCCCGGCTCCCAGAACCACTCGTGCCGTCCGTTATAACCGCGCAAAGGGGTATCGGCCATGGCAGGAACCCAGAACTTTCCTTCAGGATCGCCGTGGACCAGCAGCTGGTTGTGGTCGGTTATCCCGTCGGTGGCATTGCTGTGGCTGTATGGATAAGGAAAGCTCGACCAGCAGGGGTAGCCTACGGTTCCGCTTTCTGATCCTCCCCAGCGCAGGTCTGCCCGGTTGACATTGTGGTAGAACAGGCAGTCGGGTTGGTATTGGTTGACGATAGGTTCTACGTTGGGTCCCAGACCTTGGGGATCGTCGGCTCCTCCGTCGAACCAGATCATGAATAAATCTCCGTAACGGGTACAGAGTTCTGTCACCATTTTTTCGCACAACCGTTTGTACCATGCCTGACGGTTGCGGGCAAATTCTCCCTCGCCTTCGGCCTTAAAATTATGGATGCCCAGCAGGGAGTTCCATCGGATACCTATGTAGATGCCCGGCTGCAGGCCGTACTTGCGGCAGGAGTTTACAAAATCGCGTACGATGTCGCCTTTGCCATCGCGCCATTTTACTGCTTTCAGGCAATATGGGTTTACATCGCTTTGCCAGAGTCCGAAACCTGTTTCGTGTGTGGCTGTAAGGATGGCAAATTTGGCTCCGGCTGCTTTGGCTGCTTGTATCCACTGGTCGGTGTCCAGCTTGTCGGGATGGAAGATGTTGTAATCTTCAATTGGATTGATGCGGTTGTTTCCCTGACCGTACACTTGTCCGTCGAATACATGCAGGTCGTAATGGAAAACTACTCCCAGTTCGGCTTCGTGCCATTTTATCTGGTGTGGAGCTGGTTTGGGTAACTGGATTTCTGTGCCATAGGCATTGCTCAGGTTGCATGTGAAGAAGAATGTCAGCAGTGTTAATACGATTTTTTTCATAATTTATGGTTTTAGGTAAGAGCTGAACGGATCGTGTGTCTGTTCGAGCCATAATAAGAGTTTCTGGTTTAAGGAGTCGCAAAGTGAAGGCTTACGGCTTGCTAGGTTGTGCAGCTGATCGGGATCGTTTTTCCGGTCGTAAAGCCAGGTTTGCGTTTTCTTTCCTTTTTCGAATGCTACTACATAGGTGTATCGGGAAGTACGGATACCTCGTTTGCCGGATGTCGGGTCGGAAGGAACGCAATAATAATAGGGTTGAATGGTTTCCTGGGGAGTATGTATTTTCTCTTGCAGGAAGTGCTGGCTCCAGTCGTAGGATTGTACGGTTGAAGGTATTTGGTCTTTCATTCCCATGAGTGAAAGCATCGTAGGACAAAGATCGGCAAAAGCTACGGGCAGGTCGGTTTGCTGCGGATGCAGTTTGTTTTTCCAGCAGCATATCATCGGAATTCGCATGGATTCTTCGTAGAAAACGTTTTTACCTTCGATACCGTGTCCGCCCATGCATATGCCATGGTCGGAACTGAAGATGATAAGGGTATTGTCGAATACTCCGCATTCTTTCAGTGTACGGATGATACGTCCTACATTTTCGTCTACTCCGGTGATGCAGGCGTAATAGTTGCGGATATGTGTGCGGAAATAATCTCCTTCGGGAGTTCCTTTGGCGGGTATATATGGTTTCTGGGATGCCAGTGCCTCTACATCGATATGGGCATAGCGTTGCTTGAATGAGTCGGGGACAAGTTCGTATCCGGTATGTGGCGGATTCATGGAAACGACTAAGGCAAACGGCTGGTCGGACTGGCTGCTTTCCTTGCGGATAAACTCAATGGCACGGTCGGCTTCATAGGACGGTCCCCACTGGTCGACGTAATAAAAGTCTTCTCTGGCAGCTTCTGTATCCCAGTACATCGGTTTCAGATGGTTGTCGTAGGTTCCATAGGCAGTCCACTGTTCGAATCCGTGGCGGCGTTCGGGACTGCACCATTCGTTCCATGCTACTTTTCCGCGATTGTTGTATGTGTCAATGTAGGGCGGGTGAGGAGCATCGAGATGCCATTTACCGATGTAAGCTGTGGAGTATCCTGCCTGTTTCAGTACATCACTCCAGCAGATGGCTTCGGCAGATAGTTCTACCCGGTAAGGGGTATTGTAGGAATTGCAGTTGCCGGTTACACCGTTTGCAGTGGGGTACATACCTGTCATGAGCATGGCACGGGCCGGAGATGACACCGGATAGCTGCTGATGGCTTCGGTGAAAAGAATACCTTCTTCGGCCAGCTTGTCGAGATTAGGGGTTTGTACCGGTTCTTTTTGCATACATCCTAAGGCGTCGCCCCGAAACTGGTCGGCCATGATGAAAACGAGATTAGGCCGTGACTGATTTCCCTGAGGAAATACTGCAAGAGGTGTCATTGCCAGGAAGGCAGATGTGTAAAGCAAGTGTGTTGTTTTCATAATGAATGTAAAGGTTCTGATGGATATTTCCTTAGAAGTTTTGGCAGACCCAGCGATATATATTTTGTCTGGTAATTTCTGGCTTGATAGCTTCGTGAAGAGCCAGTCCTTCAGGGGTAAGTTTATCTGCCCGGGTAAATCCGGCTGTGATAAGTTTTTCTGCGTCATCGCTCTGTCCGGCTACCAGCCATACCGGAACCTGATATTTTTGAGCCCGTCGCATAACTCGTTCGGGAAGCTTCCCCATAAGAGTCTGGCTGTCGGCGTGTCCCTCGCCGGTAATGACGAGGTCGGTATCTTTCAGAAGCTCATCGAACTTTATAAGGTCGAGTAATAAATCGGCTCCCGAACATACGCTTGCACTGAGATATTGCATGAAGGCGTACCCCAGACCTCCTGCTGCTCCGGCACCGGGTTGTTGTGATGTGTCTTTTCCCATATGGCGGGCAGACTGATCGGCAAACAGCCGGGCTTGGCGGTCTAGTTCTTCTACCATTTCGGGAGTAGCTCCTTTCTGGGGAGCAAAGGTAAAGGCTGCTCCTTCTTTTCCATAAAGCGGATTGCGTACATCGCTGGCTAAGGTAAACTGGCATCCGGCTGTATGGTTGGTAAGTACATCGTCTATTGTTCCATGGGGAGCGAATATATCGGTTAGTGCCCGAAGCATTCCTTTTCCGGCATCGCTGGTTCCGCTTCCTCCCAGTCCGATGATAAACTTTTTACAGCCTTGATGTAAGGCATGGGCAATGAGTTCGCCCACTCCATAGGTTGTAGCTACCAGTGGATTTCGTTCTTCGGCTGTCATCAGCGTAAGACCGCATGCCTTGGCTGTTTCTATAACAGCTGTTCCGTCGGGTGCAATGCCGTAACTGGCAAGGATGGGGCGCATCAGAGGATCGTGTACTTCGGCCTGGATAATTTTTCCGTGCAGGGCAGAGATGAAGGCTTCAAGCATGCCTTCTCCTCCGTCGGACATGGGTAATGAGCGGACTGTCATGCCGCGGGATGACAAGGCTTGGGAGAAAATTGTTTCTACTTCTTCTGATGTAAGGCAGCCTTTGAATGAGTCGATGGCCAGAATGATTTTCATAGGGTTATATCGTTAGTTGTTTTCCTTCTTTATTTAAGTAAGATATCGTATATCTTTTCGGAGGCATCCGGTAGAATCTTTTTGAATTGACTGAGCATCCGTTCGCGTGATTCTTGTGGGGTGCGGTCGGGATGACAAGCCTCTCTTCCGAAGAGTGTTTCCGGCGTTGTGAGCAGTGACCATCCCCATCCGTATTCTCTCCCGTGGCGATCGCGAGGATAGATAAAGTCTTCTGTAACGATGTAGCCGCCCATTTCCAGACGGGTGATATATGCATCGAAACGGCTCCGCATCTTTGGTCCCGTGAATCCGCACGCTGCACGCAGTTCGCGGGTTATCAGGCTTCCTTCGTTTTTTAATACATCGAGGATACTCTCTTCGATGCTTCCTGCTTCCGGATATGGGTAGACACTTCGGCGGTAATTGCAAAAGTCAGGCCACCATTCACGGCTGATGAAAGCGGCTTTGTCTTTGAAAAACTTACCGTATGCGCAACCGCTTTCCTGCAGGATGGCACCTTTCCATTCCCAAAGTGGCCATTCCCATCCACCATCGGGCAGACGGGTGTACTGGCAGTCTTCGTCTACTACTTCTTCGGCCGACCATCCGTTGATGCCCATGCTCAGCAAGGGCAGAAAACCTGTTTCATTGATGTAGTCAATCAGTTCTGGACAAGAATGCAGAAGTTCTTTTTTCATTTCCAGATTCTCCTTATTCTAAGATATTTTTTATACAAACTTTCTTCAAAGGTATAAGTTTCATTTGTTTTTATGATAATAGCCTCGTCATTTTTTTCATTGCAGGTATTTTATATATAAATATATTGGATGTAGTGTTCAGGTCTCATAATTCGGTTGATTTTTATTCCTTTGATATTCTATGCTTCATTTGTCTGTTTTACTTATTGGATTTGTATGAAGTTTGCAAATATTTATTCTTGGTTAATTGTTTTTTTTAACTTTGTGAGAGATTGGATAAGATTGTTGAAAAACAATTGAGGATGAAATATGCATTGGGGAATTTGGGGAAGCCGATTTTTTGTGTGTTAAAGAATAGAATGGTTTCGGCTGTTGTTACCCATTATGCTTTATAGTGGGGAACTATTGGGGAAAGGTGATTTATTGGGTATAGTTTCTAAGTTTATAGTCGTGTGATTTTGTGTGAGAAAAGGTATCCTGATCAGACAGCTCATTCATTGTAAACATAGATTCTATGTGATATGGATTAAAAAGCTAATTATTGAAACAAAATGATCAATATAGGTAGATTGAAAATTTTTTCTGTAATTCTCTTTTCTAGTGTATTTACTGCTTGTTCTGATAAGGATAGTTACTATGATTATTTGTGCAAGTCGCAAGCTGAACCAGAAATGGTGGATACAGAAGTTTTTTATAAAGAGGCTATGAATTTCTGGATGGCTAGGATAGATACGCTTGAGGAGTTTTCATACAAACAGAATGATACTTTAAGACTCTTTTTAGATGTTCAGGATGCCATTCGTAATAATAAATATGATTCTCTCCGTTTTGAGAATGAAATAAAGAGGTTTGTAGAGTATGATTCGGAAAATACACTATTAGAAAATCCTATTTTATTTGTAGGAAGCTCTACTGTTAATCTTTGGAAGACAGCTTGTTATTTCCCTGGGCGGAATGTAATGAACAGAGGTTTTGGTGGAGCAAGTATAAAAGATATACAATATTATTATAATGATGTTATAGGCAAATATCATCCTTCATCAGTGGTAATATATGATGACATTGATATAGAAAATGGTGAACCTGTTGAATCTGTATTCGATGAGTATATTTCGTTGCTGGGTAGGATTCATAGAGATTTCCCAGAATGCAGGATTTTGTTTATTTCTATAAAACCAACTCCAATGGATTTTCTTCTTGGAAAGGATATTCGTAAAAATAAGAAACTGTTTAATGAGAAGTTAAAAGAATATGCAGATGATGTTTCATATGTTGAATATGTGGATCTAGCTTCTTTATTATATAATGCAGATGGTTTGCTTGATTTACGCTATTATTCTGAAGATAGAATGCATTTTAATACAAATGGTTATGAACTATGGAGTAATGAATTGAGTAAAGTTCTTTAATTACTAGATTATGAAATATGTAATAATTGTTTTACTATGCTTGTTGACTGGTTGTAAGTCGGACACAGCAGTTTTAGATAGAATAGAAAAGAATTCTAAAAGTGATGATTGCTTTCGGTGTATCAAGACATTGTCGGAGGACACTCCAGCAAGAATGTCAGGAAGCAAAAGTAATGAGGAGGCTATTGCTTTTTTGAAAAGTGAAATGGAGAAGGCAGGTGGTGATGTGAGAACAGACTCGGTAAATGTTCCATTATGGCTGCCTGGTGTTTCTTCTTTATACTATATGGATGAAACTGGTAGAAAAGAACTAAATGCTATTCCTTTGGGGATGTCTATAGGGACTGGGGGCAAGGAGCTAAACTTGAAAGTAGTAGAATTTACGAATAAGGCCGATTTTGAGAAAGCATCTTCATTGGAGGGCTGTATCGTTTTTTTTAATGAAAAAATGGATACAACGGCAAACGGGTATTCTAAAGCTGGATGGCAAAGGATGTTTGGTGCATCAATGGCTGCAAAAAAAGGTGCAGAAGCAGTAATTACTCGTTCACTTTCGCCTGTTTCCGATGATTTTCCAAGAACGGGAACACTCAGATATGAAGAAGGCGTAAAACAGATTCCTGCTTTGGCTATTTCTACTCATGATGCTGATATACTTTCCGAAAGTATCGCTAAGAATCCCAATCTGAGAGTAACTTTCTCTTCTACATCAGAATGGAAAGGAACAGCAACCGGATTCAATCTGATAGGAGAGATAAAAGGAGTAAAAAATCCGGATAAAGTGATACTTATATCTGCACACATTGATTCGTGGTTCAATAGTCAGGGAGCCCAGGATAATGCTACAGGATGTGCTCAGGCTATTGACGTGCTGAGAATATTTTCTAAAGCTGGTATCAAACCGCAAAACACAATCAGAGTTCTGATCTATCAGGATGAAGAGATATCTATGTCAGGAATGAAAAAATATATAGAAGTATATGGGGATGAGAGTTATTTGTATAATCTTGAAATTGATTCGGGAGCGGAAGAGCCAGTAGGCTTTGCCCTATTTGAAACAGAAGAGGTTTATAACAAAATAAAATTATTTTCTGATAGCCTTCGATTCACACCTGAATTGCAAAGGATGCCATTGGAAGATGCATCTTTCTGGCCTTTAAATTCAGAAAAGAAAGTCCCAGTCTATTTTTATATGGCTGATAGAAAAAATTATTTTTCTATCCATCATTCGGAAGTAGACAATATGTCGCTGATAAATAAAGATATCATTAGTCGTTCCTCTGCGATGATTACGAGTTTTGTTTATCTGACTGATAAAGTAATGTGTTCGGAAAAGTAATAGTTGCCGCATTGATATAATGAAACAATCTTATGTTTAAACTTATAGATAAAGATAATTGGAAAAGAAAGCCGTATTTTGATCATTATTTCAGTCAGATACGGTGTACATATAGCATTACTGTAAACATAGATATCTCCGGGATCATAGCGTTTAAAAACAAAAGTCGTTCGAAACTTTATCCTCTTCTGATTTATGTATTGACAAAGGCGGTAAATAATCATGAAGAGTTTCGAACAGCAATCAATGACAAAGGTGAGTTGGGAGTGTGGGATACCTTACTGCCGTGTTATACTGTTTTTCATGAGGAGAATGAAACCTTTTCCAATCTGTGGACGGAGTGGAATGATGATCTTATAGCTTTTCTTTCAAACTATGAACGGGATATTGAAATGTTTGGCGGTAATTACGGTATAGATGCCAAACCTGATACGCCAGCTAATACTTTTCCTATATCTTCATTGCCCTGGGCTACGTTTACTGGTTTCAATCTGAATATATTTGCGGATGGAACTTATTTGTTGCCAATCTTTACTTATGGAAAGTACTTTCAGCAAGATGATAAATACCTTATTCCTCTTTCTATCCAGGTCCACCATGCTGTGTGTGACGGGTTTCATGTTTCAAGACTTATTAATGAAATCCAGCAAATATGTAATGATATAAGATAGGTTATTGATAAAAATATTTTACTATTATAAAATCAAGAGAATTATGAAGAAAATAAGTTCATTTGTGTTATGTGCTTTGCTGATATCCTGTTCATTCAACAAGAATGAGAAAGGCAGTGCTTCTGATACTACAGCGAAAGAAGATATGAATATTACGAAACAGGAGGTAAGTGAAGAAGGCTTCAATAAAGAACTGACGTATCCTGGAAGCAAGATTTCTTTTATGGTAAGTACCAAAGGTGACAGTCTTATAATTCAGCCTTCCGGATTAAGCGTATCCAACGAAACATTGTATCATGATATAACCGGATATACGATTGTAAATGCTGAGATAGGTGATTTGAATGTTGACAGCTATCCGGAAGTGTTTATCTATCTGACATCGTATGGTAGTGGAAGCTACGGTAAACTAATTGGATACTCTGTAAACAATGGAAAATCGGTAAGTCAGGTATATTTGCCCGAGATCTCTGAAAACAACGAAGTAAACAAGGGCTATATGGGACATGATGAGATGGCTATCGTGGAAAATACATTTTGCCAACGTTTTCCAGTCTACAAAGAAGGCGACAGTAATGCTAACCCGACTGGCGGAACCCGACAGATACAGTATAAACTGGTAGATGGAGAAAGCGGTAGAATATTGAAAATAGATAAGGTCGTAGAATTTTAGTATGTCTTCTAATTCCTTTTAGATAAAAGATATTGATTCTCAATAATATTTGGTTTGAAAAGTACAATGTAATAAATCTAATGAACATACCAGCGAATCTATCACTCTCAATATATAGTCAAGTTGGTATATATTAGAGGCAGATATATCTTATATATAAATAAAGCCGTTAGAAAGTTCTTGCTACACAGAAGTGCAGTTCATACTTTCTGACGGCTTTATTTTTTTCTCCATTGATAACATCCATTCAATGTGCTCTTCTTTGTCATTTCTATCAGTCTGAGTATTAGGTATCATATCACAATAATAAGATCAATTTATCAAATTGAGAAAGTTGGAATAGTATTTTGCATCTGGTTTTATTTATTTAATGTATTAATATACAGATTGTTATGTGGGCTGTTTTCCCTTTGGCATACCAGTTGTATTGCTAAGAATGAATTTTAAACATAAAAAATGATGGAACTATTTACAATTGGTTTTGTAGTCTGCATGCTGATAGGTATGAGCTGCTTTTGGTTATTTGAGAAATGTATTGATTGGTTTGAAAACATTTAAGATGAAAAGGAGAAAAGATTTATGTATACGGTATTATTTATTGTGAGCCTTATCATGTTTGGCTATTTGATGTATGTCTTGGTTAAACCGAAAAATTTCTAGATAATGAATTGACAATGTATTGCAACTGTCTACTAAAAAATAATTAAAGTATGAATACAGAAATATTAGGTGTCATAGCGCAAATCGTTTTAATGGTGGCATTAAGCTATCCATTAGGAAAATATATTGCAAAAGTTTACAAGGGAAAAAAGGTTTGGAGTGATTTCATGAAACCAGTAGAAAATTTAATCTTCCGGCTTTCAGGAATCAATCCGGAAGAAGAAATGAACTGGAAACAATTTTTGAGAGCTTTGCTTGTAGTTAATGCATTTTGGTTTGTATGGGGTATAATTTTACTTGTCGTGCAAGGTTACTTGCCTTTAAATCCGGATGGAAACATCGGACAAACGGCACATCAGGCTTTCAATACTTGCATTTCTTTTATGGTAAACTGTAATGAACAACATTATAGTGGTGAAACCAATCTTACATACTTCACCCAATTGTTTGTCATTATGTTGTTCCAATTTATTACAGCAGCTACTGGTATGGCTGCGATGGCAGGCATCATGAAAGCTCTCGGTGAAAAAACAACCCAAACAATAGGTAACTTTTGGAAGTATCTTGTGCTGAGTTGTACGCGTATCCTTCTTCCATTATCGCTTGTGGTTGGTTTTATCCTTATAACACAGGGTATTCCTATGGGATTTGATGGCAAAATGGAAATAACTACTCTCGAAGGTAATTCTCAGACTATATCGCAGGGACCTGCTGCAGCTGTTGTTCCTATCAAGCAGCTTGGAACGAATGGTGGAGGATATTATGGTGTCAACTCTTCACATCCGTTGGAAAATCCTACTTATTTATCTAACATGACAGAGTGTTGCTCCATTCTTATTATTCCTATGGCAATGGTATTTGCATTTGGTTTCTATGTGGAGCGTAAAAAATTAGGTTATAGCATATATGGTGTAATGCTTGTTGCATTCCTTATAGGTGTATGTATCAATGTATCTCAGGAAATGGGAGGTAATCCAAGAATTGACGCAATGGGTATAGCGCAGGACGGTGGAGCTATGGAAGGTAAAGAGATTCGTCTTGGTGCCGGTGCAACTGGTCTCTGGAGTGTCGTTACGACTGTTACATCTAATGGCTCTGTAAACGGTATGCACGATTCTACAATGCCGCTGTCTGGTATGATTGAAATGCTTAATATGCAAATTAATACATGGTTTGGTGGGGTAGGAGTAGGTTGGATGAACTATTTTACATTCATTACGATGCAACATCGAAGCATGTTTAATTATCAGCGTTTTAGCATTTTAATCGGTACAAATAGATTTTTGACAAAGAATTCATTTTCTATGTACAAGTACAAACCTTTGTTTTTCAGCCTTTTGTTGATTTTATTTGTACCGCCTTTCTTCATTCAAATTTTGTATATCAAAAATCAAGTATAAAACATTGATTCTTTGATAGTTTTATCCCATGCGCTACATGATGATGGTACAACAAAGATAGGTCTTTTTTGTGAATTTCTCAATGTATTAATGTGGAAAATAATAATATATTTAAGTAATACTTGTGGTGTAATCCGGAGATTATTTATGTTTTTGATTATGTAACAAAATCAAAAAAAGTAAGACGATATTATATCATTATCATTTGGAACTTAATTTTTTTTCTATGTTGTTTCCAGTTTAGGATCTTTGTCGTATGTTTGTTTTCCATGTGATAAAACATATAATATGACAGATAGCATAGAAAATATAGGTTTGATGATTCGGAATGAACGTCTTCGCAAGGGACTTACTCAAGAAGAACTGGGTAAACGTATAGGAGTTGGAAAAGCTCAGATTTCAAAAATTGAGAGTGGAAAAGGACTTACAATAAAGACAATAACAAAAGTTCTTGATGCTCTTGGCATGTCTGCTTCTGTTATCTTACAAAATACGCAGGCGATTGATAAAAATGTGATTGTATATATCGTTGCCGTTATCAATGAATTTGCCAAGACTTATCATATTTCTGTTCGTGAAGCAAATAATTATTTAATACGTTTTAATGGTATTGACTTCCTTACGGAACATTATGAAGCAGAACATCTGCTTTCATTGGATGATGCCATTCAGGACCTTACTCAAGTTTGTTTAAATAATGGAGGTGGCATTCAGTGAAATTATATCACGGTTTTGATGTTGGGTGTAGCAAGCGGTAGGATATTGAAAATAGATAAAGTACTGGTATTTTAATGTGTGACTTTTCATTTTTATATATAAGAATTTATTGATTCTCAATAATATTCGTAACTTTGCAATATAATTTATATATAACAACGATGCAACATAATAGAATGAACATACCTGCAAATACATTATATCGAAGCACAAAATGCTTTGAGCGTGTGTCGTATGTTCATGCATCAAGCATTGAATCATTGAATAAATACAATTACACTTTCCAACGATCTTTATGTATATTATTGAGGTTACAATGATGCTGATAACCCTCTGATAATTATAATAGAAAGCCGTCGGAAAGTCCTGATTAAAACTTATCGACGGCTTTTTCTTTATGCCTTTTGGTGACATCCGCTCGATGCGTCCTTCTCCGTCAATTCCGTCCATGGGCAAAATACAATGTATTATTAACCGCGCAGTGATGCGCATAAATGAACAAAATTATGAATTATAAATTTGATGGAAGCAGGGTGTTCTTTACATCTGACACGCACTTTAACCATACCAATATCATCCGGTTCTGCAACAGGCCCTTCAAAGATGTAGCCCACATAAATGAAACGATAATAGCCAACTGGAACAGCGTTGTTGGCCCTGATGATATAATATTTCATTTGGGAGACTTTTGTTTGGGAGGTTCTGCCGAATGGATAAATGTACTAAATAGGTTGAATGGGAAAATATATCTTATAGCCGGCAATCACGATATAAAGAATCTCAGGCAGAATTATACGAAGTACTTTGAACAGATAACGATGCAGATGCATATTGAAGTTGATAAACAGAAAATTTATCTGAATCATTGTCCCTTCCTTTGTTATGGAGGAGCTTACAGTGATACATGGCAACTCTTCGGGCATGTACATACCAGCAGGCATAACACCGGCAAGGATGTTCCGCGGTTGAAAATGCTTTTCCCGACTCAGTATGATGTAGGTGTAGATAACAATAATTTCACACCGGTATCATTTGCACAGGTAAAGATGATAATAGAAAAACAGATAGAACAATCAAAGGAAGGAGAATGATAAAATGAGAATACAATATATGAGTGATTTGCATCTCGAATTTCAGGAGAATAGTAGATATCTGAGATATAATGAATTGCCTGTAACAGGTGATGTACTGGTGCTGGCAGGAGATATTTTCTACCTCAAGGATAAGACTGCTCCAGTTATGAATTTCTGGAAGTGGGCATCCAAAAATTACCGTCAGGTATTGATTGTTCCTGGTAATCATGAATACTATAACTATTCGGATGTGATGGAACGCGGTTTTAAATGGAAGTGGATGTTGCGGGAGAATGTGGGTTACTATCAGAATCAGGTTGTCCGCATCGATGATACGGACTTTATACTGAGTACGCTTTGGTCACACATCAATCCGAATGATGAGTATTTTGTATGGAAAGGTATGAACGACTTCCGTCAGATTAAGTTTGGCGGGAAGCTGCTGCAAGTGGAGGATTTCAACCGGATGCACGAGATCAGTATTGACTTTATTCGGAAAAACATCGAAGAGAGCACAGCAAACCATATTGTGGTGGTCACACATCATTTGCCTACACTCCAAGTAGTAGCAGCGCACCATAGAGGATCTGTTCTGAACAGTGCATTTGCAAGTGAGTATGATAATTTAATCGCCAATAGTAGGATTGATGCATGGATATATGGACATTCGCATACCAATATTGATACGGAAATAGGAGGGACCAGGGTAATCTCTAACCAAATGGGATATATTTTTGCAAATGAGTATCTGATGAATGGATTTGAATCGGGCAAGTTTATTGAAATTAAATGAGTACAGCGATGAATGAAAGAAAAATCATAGATAGAAAATACCTTTGCGATTTAGCTAAGGAAGTTGGTCTGACTACATTAGATCTGGAAGCATTAGGCGAAAATCATCATTGGGAAATTGTTGTTGAAGGAAATTTACTGGAAAGGATGATTGAGACTCAGCGTCAGTTTGAGCGTCTTGCCGTGATTGGTGATGAAGAGTATCGTGGGTTTTATATAGAGGTGCCTCGACCAACATCAGAAGACTGGGGTAATGCAGAGGAACTGATTGCTTCGGGAGAATACAGCAGCATGGATGCATATCTGTCGGACTGGCTTGCGTTCAATCCGATGGAAACGCGCTGGTTCTATGTAACCTCAAGAAAACACGGGAATAACCGGTCGATTCATGTTACCGACCGGAAATTTATCCACTTTGTTATTTCTAACCGCTCCTCGTATAATGAAAAGGAGTTCGATGATGTTTGTTGCAAGGAGAACCTTACACGTTTTTTCGACTTTTTGAATCTTATGATTGGTGTTATTATAGCAGATTCCGACGGGTTTAATGAGTATGTAGCAAACAATCTGCCATACCAACAACGTACAGGTAGGATTTCCAGAAAGAACCTGGTTCGCATAGTTCCGAGTCTTAGGATTGATGTAGAGGACCGTGAAATGACAGTTAAGGCTTTAGAGGACTCAATACAAGGGTGTTCTTTCTCTCCTATAGAGACTATGACCATACGAAAGTATTGTAAATTTTATCGTATTGCTAACGAAGCTTATAAGGCTTATCATAAGAAACGGGGTATCGGTGGACGTATCAATAAGGATTCAAAAAGAGATATCCAAAAAATCTCGGATGTGGCTTACTACAAGTATATGAAGTATGTGGATGTGGAGAACCTTTATAACGTCGACAGCCAGGAGGATTTCATACGGTTTGCAACGGATCATTACGGTGAACTTGGGCTTTCACGTTTGAATATATTAGCTTCAAATGTTCAACATCAGGGATGGAAGATTGTTGTTTCCAACAGTTATTCATCCAATGTCGGATTGGCTATGGAGGTGGCTGTCTCCCTGTATAAGGCTGATGCTCCATTACATATTTACGATGCAGAGAAACTTCTGAGTATTCTGAAGGAAGAGGATTTTGTCCGACTGGTTCCTGATTCATACCATAACTATATGGGATATCAGGAAGAAGGTACCGTCTATGAGCTTCCTTGGGAGTATGAATGTTTTGATGAGAAAAACTCTTTTCTTACTCTGGAGCAATATCATGATATTATTTCTCATACCGAATGGGAGTCTGAGAAACGTGTAGAGCCTATTTCTTAATGGAACGTCGTAATTAAAAGTTGGCTTATCTCCATGTTTATGCGTGGTTGATAAGCCATTTCTTTTGCAATCAAAACTTCATGAGGGAAATAGCGAAATTGGACATATAACAAATACAAAATATAGGATTTACAATCAATCACTATGATTTGACGATAAGTTTTCTAAGAAAAATTAGTTTTATTCTCAGAAATTACATAGTTTTGTGTTTATAATCTTCATAATAGTGAAGATTAATACTTAAAAGTATATGTAACTATCATTATAATGATATATAAATACGGTTTATATGGTAGATTTCTATGAATACTCCACGCCTGAGCTTGTAAGGCTATTAGGCAACAGATTTAAAGAATATAGAATTCGTTGCAATCTCACTCAGAAAGATGTTTCTGAGCAATCCGGAATTGGACTTACAACCATCCACAAATTCGAGAATGGTACAGCTGGCAATATTTCATTGTCAACATTTATTGTGTTGTTGAAAGTGGTCGGACAGATTAATACTATAGACAATCTTCTTCCGGAGTTGCCTGAATCTCCTTACCTGATGCGTAGGGATGATAAAAAGGTACAGCGTGTCAGACACTCTAAATAGCATAAATTATGGTACAGTCGTTAAAAGTAATACTTTGGGGTGAGGAAATTGGTAGATTGGCATGGGATGCCAGACGCAGGTTATCCTATTTTATGTATAATCCGGTCTTCTTGAAGAAAGGTCTTAACATTTCTCCATTAGCGGCACCTGTTGATGGGGCAAGAGGACTTACGCCTGTATGGGGAGAAGAGGCCAAGATTTATCAAAAATTACCGGCATTTTTAGCAGATTCATTGCCTGACTCATGGGGAAATCAACTTTTTGAATTATGGCGCCAACAGAATCACTTGTCAAACGCAGATATTACTCCTCTTGACAAACTCTCATTTATAGGAAAGCGTGGAATGGGAGCTTTGGAATTTTTGCCTGAGGTTTCAAGAGAGCGTAAGGCTGAAAAAATAGATATCAAATCATTGGCAAATTTAGCTGAGCGAATATTCTCAGAAAGAGAAAATGCCAGAATCCTACCCGAAGAGTCGGTAACAATGCAGTCATTACTTACGGTTGGTACTTCAGCCGGTGGTCGTCAACCTAAAGCCATTGTTGCCATTAATCGAAAGAATGGTGAGGTCCGTAGCGGGCAGATTTCCGGATTAGAGGAATTTGATTACTATCTGATCAAATTGGGTAATTCGCCATACAGCTCGGCAGAATTGGAGATGTCTTACTATGAACTTGCTACAATGGCAGGGATAAATATGATGCCTTCAAAACTCTATCAAGTGGACGGAAATAATCATTTCATGACAAAACGCTTTGACCGTAATAATGGAAAAAAGATTCATACACAAACTCTGGCCGCAATTAGCCCTGATGCGGACAGTTACGAACAATTGATTACAGTGTGTCGGAAGCTCCATCTGCCGGAAACAGACTGTTATGAGGTATTCCGCAGGATGGTTTTTAATGTATTGGCAAACAATACAGATGATCACAATAAGAATTTTTCATTCGTTATGAGTGAGGACGGTACTTGGCGTCTGTCTCCTGCATACGATGTAACTTATATATTTGACAATGGAGGATTCTTACCAAATGAAGATCATTGTATGTATATTAGGGCAAAACTTAGGGATATAACACGGGATGATGTTATTCAATTTGCTAAAGATAATGGAATACGTAGGCCTGATGCAATCATACGTGATATAGTTAATGCCATAAAACAATTTCGGACAGTTGCCACTAAATATGGTGTTGCTGAACAGTGGGTAGGACGTGTCGAAAACACTATATTTGACCGTCTGAAATCATGGGGAGAGTTAGATGAAATGGCTCCTGAAATATGCGAATTTGTCATAAACGGACATACTATAAAGAATATCCGTATGGAGCAGGCATATAAGGGAAATTTCCATTTGCTTGCTGAAATTGACGGTCATGAACGTAAGTTTATTATTGGTAAGAATAAAGAAGAGTTTTCACTTATTGAATCAATAGGCATAGCTAACCTGTCATCGGATCAGCTTAAGGATATGGTTGAAAAGTATTTTATTCATTAAATTAGTAGCCATCATTTCAGTAATAATTCTTATAATACTTGAACTATGAACACCTTTAAATCTATTGATGAGCTTTTGCGTGTACTTGAAAGAGAGAAACTTTTGTTGAAACAGATGTTTCAGAAAAGAGCTTCAACTTCCTTGAAATATGATTATGCACTCGAACTTACTGAATATAAAGAAGAAAGAATAAAATATCTTATTGACTACGGAATAATAAGAGATAGCGGAAATTTCCTTGAAATGGAGGATGTGTATCTTAAATTCTTCGAGGATGTTTTACAAGTCAATGAGAATATAAATGTTTCGTTTGTGGATGATTATCTGGGACGACTGAATGAGAATATTGATTATTATCTTAAAGAAGATAATGAGCAGCGGAAATATAATTATCACAAAGAAGTAAGAAGGTGTCTGAAAAATATTGCAATGATAACAGTGCGTAATGTAATAGACTTGAAACGCAACATTGACAATACTTACAAGAACGAACCAAACTATCGTGTAAAGCTCTCAAAATTGAAGAATCTTGATGAAAAACGTAAGAACATAGCACTTCTCATCAACAGGAGTGAAGATATAATAGACAACACTCAACCTGTCTTTTTCAGAGTTGCCATGGACACTCAAATGCGTATAGCGGTGAATGACGTGAAACTTCAGCTTAATGATTCCTATCATAATCTCATTGAGATAGAGAAGCAGATTATTCATTACCTGAATCTTATAGCTTATCAGAACAGGATATTCGAGAAAGTCCGCCGCTTGAAATACCTCCGTGACCAGTTCCTTTTAGACGAAAAAACTGATATACGTCAGGTTGTCAGTATGAGAAATCCTGTGTGGATGGAGCCTCAGACCAATTACAGAATAAAACTTTCGGTAGATAATCTGCGTACTTCTGCAGTGGCGTTGGAGATAATAAGAAAAATCATATCCAAAAGGAAGAACCTGGCTAAAGGTCCGAAGAATATGGCCGATGCTATACCTCAGGAATATATGAAAACAGAAGGTGAAGTTCTTGACCAGATAAACTTACAGGAAATTTATAATGCTTTCTCGGCATCAAGCAGTCACCTGTTTAAGTTTGTAATGAGCTATAATTATCATAAGAAACTGAGCACTGACGACAAAATCCTGTTTTTCTGCCAGATAGCGTCGCAGTATGCCGAAGGACTGAATTTCACCGACAAGTATGAAACAAGCCATAACGTGGAATATCCTTTGATATATTCCAGATGACTCCAAATAATTACCGATACTTCCCAATAATTACATAATCAGAATAAGCATGAAATATACAGAAGAAATATTCAATATATT
>ERZ791569.31-NODE-31-length-111419-cov-10.351137_pt1 | contig 111419 bp, 90 predicted proteins | sample MGYA00509973_ERZ791569 | MGnify/ENA primary metagenome ERZ791569 (study PRJEB30046, sample SAMN00791902) | human gut metagenome | study: EMG produced TPA metagenomics assembly of the A metagenome-wide association study of gut microbiota in type 2...
TGAAAAGGGAACACGACATTGCAGCACGTAACTGCCGTAACCGAAAAAACAAAATCATGGCTGAACGTATGCAGAACAACTGCGAGAAAATGAAGAAATACGACTACACAGAGGGAGTCTATTTTGTTCGGGGCATCCGAAGTCACGATGATCTTTTGGACGAAGCCAACCAGCAACATAACTGCGTGGCAGCGTATGGATCAAGAATTGCCAACGGCTCTTCATACATCTACGTGCTGAGAGAAGTCGCCAAACCGGACAAGAGCTTAATCACCATAGAGCTTTCTCCGGACGGACGGAACATCAGACAAAAGTACCTTGCCTACAACCAGCCTGTCCGGAACAGGTCGCAAAGTGAGTTCATAGACCGCTGGATGAAACACAACAGACTGGTAGGTTAACGAATAAGGTTCCTGCCCAATTCGGGCAGGTTTCTTTATGTCCGTATGCCGTGTTCGGAGCCCCACCATTGGGCTCCTTTTAGCTTATAAAAGGATAGGAAAGCTTAAATGAAAGAGTAGGTATCATCCCCTATCCTACTATTCCCTTTGGCTATATTTCGTTATGAGAGACCATTTATATATCTTTGTATCAAAGAATTAAATCAAACAAATATGGAATATAAAGAATTAGTGGAGCAGGAAAGCCAGCTAAAAAAGAGCCAAGTCTTGTACATCAAAGAGGTTCTCGCCCAAAACAACGGACGGGTGGAAATGAAATACAAGCCCCAAGAAGAGTTTGAGGACGAAAGTGACAATGAAACAGACTGTTTCTACGATCAGTTCCCGGTCATGATTGCCGTTCCGGGTAGACACGGTACGTTCAATCTCCATGTAACTGCGGTTTATGAGGATCATAACGGAAGCCTTCGTTGCGAAGGTATCAACGACAATACCGACTCTTTGGAAAAGAAGATATACTTCTGCGACGAATCCTATTCCTCCATCGCATATTTTCTGCATCAAATAACAAACAAATAATCCTTATTGTATGAACAAGAAAGAGATTTTACCACAGCAAGTTGTTCCTGGAAAGACCTATTCATTTTCCGGTGACATCAAGAACGGATGCTATGCCGACGGTACACCACGTATCTCTCATGAAGAGGTCACGAGAGAGGTGTCCTATGTAAAAGATAACCTGATTGTCTGCGTGTGCGGACGCCAATTTATCATTAACGAGAACTTGAAAATCCAAAAGTTCCCTTATTAAAATCCAAGACAAACAAATAAGCATAAGTATGAATATCGAGAATTTGAGAAATAGAGTGGATGCTCTTCAAAAGACAGAAAATACACTCTTAGTTCTGGCAATGCACAAAGCGGGATTGAAAAATGTGAATTGTTCCGACAAACAACTGAATCTTTGTGCCGTTCTTGCAGGGAATCCTGTCATCTTCAAAGTCAAGGAATTTTGGATGGAGGGTGATTCTGGTAAGGAAACAGTATTCTTTTTAGGATGTTGCGACCCGATTGAACATATCACCCTCAAATGCGAGGATATTCTTCCCGGAATGGTATCTAATATTCTGGAACACATACCCAATGTGAATGTTTCCGATTTGTCTGTGTAGTAAGGCTAATGAGCAACGTAACTACCGCATCTTCGAAGAGTACGCAACATTCATGATTGCCGAGGCCCGCAAGCGTAGAATCAATAAAATATTCGAACTTGACGGTCATGTTTATGCATTTGACTCTACAACGATTGATCTGTGCCTGTCAGTGTTTGAATGGGCTAAATTTCGCAAACATAAAGGCGGAATAAAGTTGCATACGCTCTACGATATTGAAGCGGAAGTACCTGCATTTGTGCATATTACACCTGCCAATATTCACGATTCAAAGGCTATGCCTGAGATTCCATATGAATCAGGAGCGCATTATATATTCGACCGAGGGTATAACGATTTCAGCAACCTTAATACAATAAATCGTATAGGTGCTTTCTTCCTTGTACGAGCCAAAACAAATGTACGGATCAAGCCTAAAACCTGGAAACGAAGATTGCCAGAAGGTGTAGTATCGGATGTAATCGGATGCTTTACGGTTTATAAAAGTTCTAAGGATTACCCTGAGGAACTTAGAAAACTCATCATTGAAAATCCTGAAGACGGTACACGATACATCTTCCTGACAAATAATCTTGACGCATCTGCGGAGTTAATATCATCGCTTTATCGAAACAGATGGAGTGTTGAACTGTTCTTCAAATGGATAAAACAACACCTCAGGATTAAGAAGTTCTGGGGAACATCGGAAAACGCTGTACGCATACAAATCTATTGTGCGATAATCACTTACTGCTTAGTAGCAATAGTCCAACACGATATGAAATTAGAACGTAGCGTCTATGAAATTCTCCAAATACTCGGAATCTCTCTGACCGACAAAACACATCTCAGTGACTTGTTTGACAAATCGAATTTCAAAAATGTCAAAGACCGATATGATTCAAGTGAACCGAATTTATTTAATTTTTAACCTTGTCCATTTTTAGTGGACAGTAGTGAATAAATTTATTAAGCTTCTGCTTTTTCTGTATCTTTCATCTTGTGTCCCATTGTCAGATATGCAACTGGAGCTGCCACGAACAATGATGACAAAGTACCAATAACAACACCCAGAATCATTGCAAAGGCAAAGCTACGAATACTATCACCACCTAAAATCAAAATACTCAACAATACGATTAAAGTACTTAATGAGGTATTAATAGTACGGCACAATGTAGTGTTCAGTGAGTCGTTAAACAGTTTAGCACGGTCACGTTTCGGATACAAGTGGAAGAATTCACGTACACGGTCGAAAATTACCACCTTATCGTTGATTGAGTAACCGATTGCGGTCAAAATAGCACCGATGAATGTCTGGTCGATTTCCAATGAGAAAGGCAGTATACCATACCAAATAGAATACATACCAATAATCAACAGTGTATCAACAGCCAAAGCAACGGTAGCACCCACACTATAGGCAATATTGCGGAAACGAATCAAAATATACAGACCGATTGCGATCAAAGCTAAAATAACAGACCAGATAGCTGAAGTCTTGATATCGTCAGCGATACTTGGACCAACTTTCTGTGAACTGATGATTGAACCACCAGTACGGTTATCACGGTCGATAAATATTTCAAGTGTAGTTCCTTTACCAAGCAAATTACCCTCTTTCAATGCATCATACAAGAATTCCTCAATTTCAGCATCGATAGTTGGAGAATCTTCTTCTATACGGTAGTTTGTTGTAACACGGATAGTCTTACCATCTGTACCCAATGCAATAGCCTGAACATTAGCATCGCCCACCTTTGGCTGCAACAAGCTACGTACAGTTTCCGGTTGTACAACCTGTTCGAACTGAACAACGAAGTTACGTCCACCGGTAAAGTCAATACTTTGTGACAAACCGCGAACAAAGAATGAAATGATACAAACAACAATTACAGCTCCCCAAATTATGAAAGAACGTTTGGTAACACCCATAAAGTTGTAATGCACATTCTGCATCAGGTTCTTCGAAATACCAGTAGTAAAGGTCAAGTTCAACCACTTATCTTTACCCATATAATGTTCGTAAACCAGACGAGTCAAGAATACAGCTGTAAAGAATGAGCAAAGAATACCGATAATCAATGTAGTGGCAAATCCACGGATAGGACCAGTACCAAAGTTAAACAAGATAATACCAGTAATAATAGAAGTCAGGTTTGAGTCGAAGATTGCTGAGAATGCATTAGCATAACCTTCCGACAAAGCTTGTTTAGTTCCCTTACCAGCCTTCAACTCTTCTTTTGTACGTTCATAAATCAATACGTTAGCATCCACCGCCATACCAAGTGAAAGCACCATACCGGCAATTCCAGACATTGTCAAGGCAGCCTGGAAAGAAGATAGAATACCTAATGTAAAGAAGAAGTTAACAAACAATGCACAGTTTGCAATCATACCCGGAATAAATCCATACATAGCACACATATAAATCATCAAGACAACCAGTGCAACTACGAATGAAATAATTCCTTGGTTAATAGATTCCTGTCCCAAAGACGGTCCTACGATATCTTCCTGTACAATACGTGCAGGTGCCGGCATTTTACCAGACTTCAGCACGTTAGCCAAGTCTTTTGTCTGTTCCGGAGTAAAGCTACCAGAGATTTCTGACTGTCCTCCAGGAATTTCACCATTAACACGTGGAGCACTATATACATAACCATCCAATGCAATAGCGATTGATCTGCCAACATTTTGTTTAGTCAAAGCAGCCCAGCGACGAGCACCTTCTGTATTCATAGACATGCTCACGCACGGTTTATTATACTGGTCGTAAGAATCTCTTGCATCAGTTACGACATCACCTTCCAAAGGAGCACGGCCATTACGCTCTGTAGATTTAATTGCATACAATTCGAAAATACGTCCGCTCTTATCGAAGTCAGCAGCAGCAACACCCCACATCAATTTCAGGTCACGAGGTAACTGCTTCTGTATTTCAGGCATACTTAAGATACGATTAACTTCAGCTGTATCGTTACGGTCAGCATAAGCAACAATAGCTCCTACGCCACTCTGGTTCAACTGAAGAACAGAAAGCAACGGATGCTCCTTCTTCATTTGTTCAATATTTGCACCAGAAGCATTAGAAGCAGTTTCACCTTTCAATGCAGCAGCTAAACTGTCTTTAGCAGAGATTGCAGGCTGAGCAGTAGCAACAGTATCTGTTTGTACAGAATCAGTAGCTGTTCCTGCAAGCAAATCACGAGCACGACTATCAGCAGAAGCTAATACCGGAACGATTTCTTTTGCTTCAAAAGTTTCCCAGAATTCCAGATTAGCAGAACCCTGCAACAATTTTCTAACACGTTCTGGTTCCTTAATACCAGGCAATTCTACCATGATACGTCCCATCTTACCTTCCAATGTCTGGATATTAGGCTGAGCCACACCAAAGCGGTCGATACGAGTACGCAATACATTATAAGAATTGCCTACCGCAGCTTTCACTTCTTCGCGTAATACAGCTTCAACCTCAGCATCAGTACTGCGTGTAGTTACTTTATCCTTTAACTGTTGAGTAGCGAATAACTCTGCCAGCTTTCCTTCCGGAGCCAGTTTCTTGTATTCACGAATAAAAATTGTGATAAAATCATCCTGACTGGTAACCTGTTGTTTTGCAGCTTCAGCAACGGCTTTATTAAATGCCTCATCTGTTTTGTTATCAGCCAAAGCTTTTACAACATCCGGTACAGAAACTTCCAGAATAACGTTCATACCACCTTTCAGGTCAAGTCCCAGTCCGATTTCCATCTCACGACATTGTTTCAGCGTATAACTGCCCAACCAAACCTTTTCATTCTGTACTGAATCAAGGTAGTGAGTTTCCCCTTTCGGATCTTCTGCCGCCTTTTTCATATGATAGCGGGTTACAAAAGAGAACGAAAGATAGAACACACATACAAGGGTCAGCAATATCGCAAAAACCTTTACGAATCCTTTGTTTTGCATGTTACTTTAATTTATATATTTACTTTTTAATTAATATACGTTTATTCAAGGTTGCAAATATAGTTTTTTTTTCATTTATAAAGGGAAAGGTTTCTAAATATTTAAGTTTTAAGCTATAAATTTCCCTTTTTCAAAGAAGCATTTCATATCAGTATTATAATTTGACAGATCAAATCGTTAGAAAACAGCTGTACTGCATAACTAAAATAAAAACAGGCCAACTTCAGAAAAGAAGTTAGCCTGTTTTCGTTGCGAATTATTATAAAACAAAGATCAATCTATAAAAAGTATTTCGCCAAAATTTGGTCTGGCAAGCATCAATAAAAATTTATTTCGTTTTTTCAAGCAAGCACCAGACCGGATAATGATCAGAAGCGTTTATGGAACGATCAATTTTACACTCCAGTATACGAAAAGCATCGCTGGCAAAAATATGGTCTATGCGGAAATAAAAACGATTCTCATAATAAGTAAAACCAGGTCCTCTACCCGCCTTTCTATAAACATCATTCAAGCCCTGTCCGACTACTCGATGAGCATACGAGATAGGAGAATCATTAAAATCACCGCAAACAAGCATATAGCGAGTACGATTTACAGCAATAGCCTGTGCAACAGAGTCCGCCTGAGGGGCACGTACAGCCACAACCTTTGCTATTTTATGAAACAAATGCTTTCCCCCATTTTTTATATTCTTTTCCCTTGGAGATTTCAATATATCATTATATACAGTCTTATCATGTGCATCAAGCTTATTCGACTCCAAATGATTATTGATTAACACAAGAGTATCATTTCCAAATTTCAACCGATAAAGAATACTGGCATTGGATTCAGTCTTATAATCTATTGTTTCTGCCGAAAGAATTGGATAGCGTGAATAACAAGCAAGTCTGCCCGGCCCCTCTCCCTTTACACGTACATGGTAAGGATAACATGCCAAAGCACGATCTATTTCCTTTTGTTTTACCTTTGCACTAGGATTAAACTCTTGCAAGCAAATAATATCAGCATCACTGTCCCGCAAGTAATTGAGAACAGGATTACCTTCCTGTTTATCATACTCTTTCGTTAACGCAATATCCTGCGTGTTATAAGTAAGCAACTTAATTACCTCTCCTCCTTCCGGTTTTTCTTCTGATCCCAGCGGACAATAGTTCCAAATACTGCTCCAGCCGGCAACAAGAACCAGAAACGGGAAAAAAGCATACTGCCATTTGATACAAACCCACACAAATATAAATAGGAGATTAGCAAGAAGCAGAAAAGGGAAAAACAGCCCTGCACACGCCCACAACGGATGACTGACCGGAGATATATACGGACTGTAAGCACTTATCAAAAAGCCAATGGCAACTAATATATTTAAGGTAAACAATACCCACCGAACCAAACATCCAATTTTCCTCATATCTACATTATTTTATATTATCAATATTGCATTCGGATATATTTTTCTTCCATTGGCAGAAGCCCAAACGAGCTTTATTTACTTTTTACTTGCATCAAACAAGCTCTTTTTTTCAGCATCAGTCAAACTACCGTAGCCAGACTTACGCAACTTATCTAATATTCTATCTATTTCCTCTGTACGTTCTTTTTTTCTGGCATTAAAATCATAGTCTTTCTGCTTGTCACTGTAATGCACTTTCATTTTAGGCTTTCTGGAAACAGGCTTCCAGCTTCCAGATAAAAAGTCGAGTATATTATTTATCCATTTTGTTGCATCATGACCCTTCTGTAACCCTGCGGCAAACCACCAACCGGCTAAAGCCCCTCCCAGATGAGCAATATGTCCACCTGCATTTCCTGAAGTCATAAACAACAAATCCAGCAACAACATGAATATAGCTACCTGCTTTAGCTTTACAGTACCGACAAACATCAACTGAATAGGATAGTTTGGCTCACGTACACCAACTGCAATTACAATAGCAAGCACTGAAGCCGAAGCTCCTAACAAATAAGAAGAATATACCGCACCAGCAAAATAGGGAAACAAATTATATGCAAGCATATACATCAATCCTCCCACAATTCCGCCTAATACATATAAGCCACGCAAATGTTTTGCCGAAAAAAATTGCAAGAACAAACGCCCAAACCAGTACAGCCATAACATATTGAACAATATATGCAGTATGCCAGCATGCATAAACATATAGGTAAACAACGACCAAGGCTGTCGGATAAAACGCTCCCACCAAGCGGGAAATTCCAAATAGTTCGTCCAAAAACCAGCAGGCTGATTAAACAAAGTCAGTACAATGTTTACCAGTGTGACAACCAGGAAAACTCCTATATTTATATATAGCAGCCGGGTTACAATATCCCCTCTCCTGAAATTGTCTTTTAGGTTAGTAATAAAACTGTTGTCCGCCGCCATTCTTCTTTCTCCAATATATAATCAAAATAAAACCAAAAAGCATTCCTCCCAAATGTGCGAAATGAGCTACTCCGTCACCTCCTGCAATACCAAGAACAAGCTCCAACACAGCATATCCGATTACAAAATATTTCGCTTTAATCGGCATCGGCAAAGGGAAGATAAACATCTGACTGTTAGGAAACAGCATACCGAAAGCTAACAAAATAGCATATACAGCACCTGAAGCTCCAACCGTATTCAGACGATTCAAGAACTCAGCCATAGGTATAACTCCCATACCTGTATCCACTCCATCGTAGTGCGACCAACTAACCAAATACTCTGTATACTGTACAGCCTCCTGTATTAGTCCGGCTCCTATTCCACATAAGATGTAGTAAAATAAAAAACGCTTAGGACCCCAAACTTGTTCAAGCACCCGGCCAAACATCCACACGGCAAACATGTTAAAAAATATATGCTGGAAGTTGGCATGCATAAACATATAGGTAATAAGCTGCGCAGGATTAAAATCAGAGGCCAGGAAAAAATGTAATCCCAACAAGTTTTCCACATCTATGCCGTAGCGTCGTGCCACTATTGTGCCAAAAAAGCACAATACATTAATAATCAATAGATTTTTAGTTACTGTAGGTAGGTTGTTCATAAGCTATCTATTATTCATGTTTTACAATACTATCACGTAGAACCAATAAACTTTCAGGTCCCATATTAAATAACAAATCTATAATACTGAGATTAGGCAGAAAATTATTTTTCTGGTCAAATACCTGATAATAAGGTTTAGGCAGAAAATCCGAATCACACTGCACATATGCTTTTTTAGGATGTATCAATTCACGAAAATCATCCATATCCTCTACATTGGCAACATAATCCTTTGTCATTACAAAAGAAGGATGTAAATCGATCTGTTCACATATCCAGTTACACAATTCCATATTAAAATCGAACAAGAATTCATATCTATGTTCATAAAACCGATGAAACTCATCAGCATAGTAATCGAAAAAAGGACTTTGCTTATAAGCTGCAACAAAAGCGTTCCAATGCACATGCCGCCAGTTGCCATGATCAGAAATACGCACATCCTTCATCAGGCATTTTAAATCATCACTTTTTTCTGTCGGGATAGTCAACGACAAACTTCCATCTGCCGAAGCTATCGTGCAACGATTACGATAAGTTTGCTTCATATAGTGGTCAAACTGCTCTATATGTATAGTATCATACGCAAACAACTTCGTATAATATTCTACTGGCGCAAGATACGCCGAACTAAGTATAACTTCTTTCTTCATTCTTATTGCACACGTTGAAAAAAACGTTCTTTACAGGAAGGAAACCAGATAAACCATGCTTTGCCAATAATATGATCTTCCGGGACAAAACCAAACAGCCGTGAATCGTACAAGTTTACAGGATCATTCGAAGCCATCCAATAATAGTCTTTACTGAATGTAAACGAAGTGGCAGGTTTTCCTTCTACCCACAACGTATCGCCCCGCACTTCAGCCTGCTTCTGCTCATGCGAAACAATTGTATTACATAACAATACTACATTCCACGGATATACTTTTACAGCTTCCCCTTTGCGAGGAACAACATAAGGATGTATCTCTTGCGAAAGTCTGTTGTTTAGCGGAACAAAATCGATTCGCTGTCCTGCTTTTTGTGAAACCAAATAAAATTCATAATGACTAAAGCTACGGATATACCCTCCATCTTCGGTATATCCTACCAGTGAATTTTCTTTCAGCCCTACTGCATCCAATATAATCTTCATCAGATCTTCTTTCGATGCAGGATATACATACAAAGCCTTACTGTCCGGACTTAAAATCTCATCTCCAGTATTTATCAACTCTCGATTCAACATCAGTGTATCTCCGGGAGTAGCAATACAACGGCTTATAAAGACACTGCGCCACTCAAGCCGTTTATTTCGCTGAGTAGCCCCCGGATCATTGAAAATTACAATATCCCCTTTCCCTACATCACAGTTTCCGATACGGTGATAACCTAAGAATGAAGGAAAAGGCATACGCAGACCATAACTCCACTTATTCACCAGCACCCCTTCGCCCTGATAAAGTGTATTTTCCATTCCCGACGAAGGAATAAAACATGATGTAACAAGAAAAGTCCTAACCAGCCATACAGCAATAATGACAAATGCCGATAGCTTCAGTCCTATTTTCCAGTCATTACTCAATATGATGCAGTATCATTTTATCGAATCGACAAACTTAAACAAGCGATTCCAACGGACTTTTCCGTCGAACCAACCTCTATCCTGATCGAGTGACAACCAGATAAAGATAGGCTTACCAACGATATGATCTTCAGGCACAAAGCCCCAGAAACGTGAATCGGCAGAATTATGACGGTTATCACCCATCATCCAGTAATAATCCATCTTAAAGGTATACTTCGTCGTTTCTTGTCCGTTTATATAGATTTTTCCGTCCTTCACCTCCAGAGAATTTCCTTCATAATTCTTGATAGGACGTTCATAAATCGGCAGGTTGTCCAGTGTCAAATCGATTGTAGCACCTTTTTTCGGAATCCATACCGGACCATAATTGTCTACAGTCCAGCCAGTCAGTTTATTTACAGGATACAATCCGCCGGCATCATCATCTGGAGTATTTTCTATAGACACTACCAGATCCTTCCGAGCCAGCAAAGCTGCTTTAGCCTTCTCTGTCAACGGCATGTTATAAACCGATTCTTCGGTGTAATACATCATCAGATCCTCCTGACTAATACCCAGTTCATGACACAAATCATCAGGAAGCATTCCCTTAGTCTTGACAAAATAACGATACTGTACATTATCCGGTTCCTTATTCGCTTTTCCGTCCAGATAAATAATACGGTTCTTTATCTCTAATGTCTGACCGGGAAGTCCGACACAACGCTTTACATAGTTTTCACGACGGTCGACCGGACGGGTAATAATCTTACCGTACATCTGCGGATTTTCATCAATATATTTGCGTCCTGCCTGATAATAGAAATCGTACACCTGACGCTGCTGTTCCAAAGTAAGGCGCGACATATCTACCGGCTGCGAAAGCTGCTGTCCTGCCTGATAACTCAACCGATACAAATCTTCAGCAGGAACGGCTGTAGCTACACTGTCACCGGCCGGAAAGTTGAAAACCACAATGTCATTCAGTTCTACCTTACCCAAACCTCCAACACGCTTGTAATCCCAATGTACCCAGTCGAGATACGACTTACAGTTGAATACCGGAAGTGTATGCTGAGTAAGAGGCATATGAAGCGGAGTCTGTGGAATACGTGCTCCATAACTCATCTTGCTGACAAACAGATAATCGCCTACCAGCAACGACTTTTCGAGTGAAGAAGATGGTATAACGTAATTCTGGAAGAAATACAGATTGACAAAATACACTGCAACCAGCGCAAATACAATTGCATCTACCCAGCTCATTACTGCCAGAACCGTTTTATTTTTCGACTTTTTCCACCATGTCCATGGAATTTTCTTTGAAATGTAAGCATCAAAGATAAAAGGAACAACAACCAGTCCCAGCCAGCTCTGCAACCAGATCAGGAAAATCAGGTACAGAACTAATACTATACTAAACTTTATCCACTGCTTACGTGATGCCTGTATCATATCTTAAAACTGAAATAAATCGTTCATTCCTAAAAATCCTTCGTGAGTTGCTGTGTACTCGGCTGCCAGTACTGCACCCAATGCAAATCCTTTGCGGTTCTTTGCATCGTGCGTAATAATGATAGAATCAGCTTCCGATTCATAACGGATAGTATGAATTCCGGGCACTTCTCCTTCACGGATTGCACTTACAGGCATTTCATCCGATGCGCACGCTGTAGTACCGGTTACAGTTCCATCCGGAGCTGTAAGTGTACCCATAACCCATTTGTTCTTTCTGTCCAGGTTCTCCAAGATACCTTCAGCAAGTGTAATTGCTGTTCCACTTGGAGCATCCAACTTATGGATATGGTGTGTTTCTACCATTGACACGTCATAATTGGGAAAGTTGTTCATAATCTTTGCCAAATATTTATTGACAGCAGAGAAAATTGCTACCCCCAAACTAAAATTGGACGACCAGAAAAGAGTTTTTCCCTCTTCTGCACACAGACGACGCATTTCTTCTCCATGCTCGCCCATCCAACCTGTACTGCCGGAAACTACCTTAACTCCGTTTTTGAAAGCTTCCAGACAGTTGCCATAAGCTACAGAAGGAGCCGTAAACTCAATCGCAACGTCTGCTGAACGGAACGCTTCCGATGCAAAGTCCTGACGATTGTCTACATCAATAATACTTACAATTTCATGTCCGCGGGCAACTGCAATCTTTTCGATTTCCTTACCCATTTTACCATATCCTATTAATGCTATCTTCATAAATCTCAAATTATTTTAGGCACAAAGATAACGTTTTTCGTTATTAATCATTACATTTAGCGAACATTTACACCTCATTAACATGGAAGAACTCTTGCACTACGTGTGGAAACACAAACTTTTCACACTGAAACCTTTGCAGACAACCGACGGACAGCCGATTGAAATTATCGATCCCGGTCTGGCAAACATGCATGCCGGTCCGGATTTTTTCAATGCAAAAATCAAGATAAACGATGTAACATGGGTAGGAAACATCGAAATACACCAGCAGGCTTCCGACTGGTTCCGCCATAATCATCATCTCGACCCGACATACGATTCGGTTATTCTGCATGTGGCTTCGGATATAGATGCTGTTCCCACACGAAGCAACGGAGAGATTATTCCACAGATGGAGTTACACTACCCACCTTATCTATTGGAAAATTATGAAGAATTAATCCGCGCCGACCGCTATCCGGCCTGTTTCCGAATCATTCCCCAACTGCCGTCTTTCCTGCTACACAGCTGGCTGTCTACGCTTCAGGTAGAGCGTTTCGAAAATAAAACGCAGCAAATAGAGAAGCACTTGCATGAATACAACCAAGACTGGGAGTACGCGTTTTTCATTACGCTGGCACGTAATTTCGGATTTGGTGTAAACAGTGATACTTTCGAGCTATGGGCGAAGAGTGTACCGCTTGCTGCTGTCAACAAACATCGTGACAATCTGTTTCAGATAGAGGCCTTTTTCTTCGGACAAGCAGGACTTCTGCAAGAGTTGCCTGTTGATGCATATACGGAAAACATGATAAAAGAATACAATTACCTGAAACAGAAGTTCGGACTACAACCTTCTTCTGATTGCCGCTGGCGTTTTCTCCGCCTGCGTCCAGGTAATTTTCCACATATCCGCATCGCACAGCTTGCCTGCCTGTACCATCGTTCACAGGGCTTATTCTCACAACTGATGGAAGCAGAATCGGTGAACGAATTACGGAATCTCCTGAAAGGTGGAACATCGGAATACTGGCTGACACACTACACTTTTGGTATACCTTCTCCTTCTCATACCAAAACCATCAGCCAAAGCTCCACCGATTTACTTATCATCAATACGGTAGTACCATTTCTTTATGCCTACGGCAAGCACAAGTCGAACGACGCCTTATGCCTGCGTGCGACCCAACTGCTAGAGGAACTGAAGCCAGAAAACAATTACATCATCCGTATGTGGAAAGAATGTGGATTGGAAGCATTACACGCAGGCGACAGTCAGGCACTTATCCAGCTCAAAAAAAATTACTGTGACCTGAAGAAATGCTTGTACTGCCGCATCGGATATGAGTATTTCAAGAAAAAAGAAATATAATTAATTTGTATTTCTTTTAGACAAAGGTATGTATACCATCAATTCCCAGCCAGACAAACGGTTGTTCGCAAAAGGGAATAAATCAAATTTCCGAGTCATTCCCCGCTTATATTGTATGGCAATTTCCATACAACCAAAGTCATAACCCAAACGTACAAACACAGGTACATTTACAAAATTTTTATCATAAAAATAATAAGCAGATTCTACCCCTACAGACAAATTCAATCCTTTATACAAATAATATCCCGCACTTCCGGAGAGAGAAACCGACAACAAATTACAAACTCCTGCATTTCCCGCATAAGTTATGTGCTCGTCCGGAGAGAGATAGCTTAATCCATACTTATAACGATGATATCCGGCTGTTATCGCAAGATCGAAAAACCATCGGGAATCAATCGGCTTCAACCGCCAACGATAACCGAAACCTAAAGAGAATCTGGAATCAAAATAAGTCTTCCCAGCATCAAAAGGAGGTACCCCGGCTGATGGAGGAACCATATCATAACCTACCATATCTTTTCCTCCATAAATTGTCAGACCTGAGGAACGGCCTGTCTGTCCGTAAGTAACTAGCCAGCCACTAAACAACAATATAAGAACAGTCAAACGCTTTATCATACAATCAATTTTTGTGTTTAATCAATTACTTCTAACTCATTCTTTCACACCATCCATCCATTCTGTCTGCATCATCCGACAGCCCCCTACTAGTCCAAAACCATTCTCTACATTGGTATAGGTAGGGCGTACAGGAGCCAATTCCGATTCTCCCAATTTATTGTTTACTTGTTCATTCATCGATTTCAGATAATGATAGAACTCTTCCGACAAACTATACAGACAAACCTTATATTGTTTCCTGTTTGTATAAACTTCACCCTGAATAGAGGTTTCATAATCGGATATATAAGTCTTGTTCAGCCGAAGTGTGTAGTTCTTCCCTTGAATCTTCTCATCGCTCCAAATATACAACTGCTCATAATACGTATAGTCACCTATAAGAATTTCATCCAAACCGGCTGAAACCTTCAGGAGCGGTTCATCATTCCAATCCATATACGCCGTATATTCTTCGTCATAATACACCCGTGAATCTCCATTCCTCCAATACTTTGCTCTTTCTTTCACCGTTACGGCATAATAGTTTACTGTACTTGCCTTATCGGTAAAGTTTATCTGAAACTGAAGCGTACCAGGATCGGATGGCTTTCGTTCCATATGAACAGAATTCAACGGAAACGGAGCTGGAATTGTCGTAACAGACGAAACTGTTTCCAAGTCTTCAGCAGAAGCTGTCAGCCGGATACGATCGCCTTCCTCGTATCTCTGCACCGTATAATAACTTTTGGCGGGAACACCCGGTAAAGCTTTGTCCGTCCACAACAGACCGACAGGTGTACCATTTACTTCCAGCCGGACATCCGTCCCTGTCAAACCAGAAACAATTGCCCCCTTGCCTGTGACTGGAAGACTGCGTGAAAAACGTACCACGGTTGTATCTCCACTCCCGGGATAACTGTATACAACTAACTTAGGGATTCCTTCCGCCTCATCCAGATCGAAATGATATACGCAAGATGTAAACAGTAAGGATACCCCAAGTATGATCATGAAAGAAATATATTTTACCATCATCCTTATTAGAATTTTAAAGTATAACTGAAAGAAGGAATTACAGGAAACAGTCCTATCGCCTTGCCTCTGAAACTACCATCGGCCTGCCGTTCTACTTGAGTATAGAAAGCATTCATCCGGCAATAGGCATTGTAAATACTGATATTCCAGATACGTTCGAAACCTCGTTTGGTTGTCCGCCGGAAATTGATGCCTACATCCAGCCGATGATAGGCTGGCAGGGTAATATTGTTCGGCTTTTCGTAGACCCAGCTTCCTGCCGCATCAGACGGCTGGACGGTTCCAGGCAAAGAAGGATTTTCTACATACTGCATAGGCACAGTAGCCCGATCGCCACTACGGAAAGTCCATGCTGCGTACGCATCGATACGGTTATTAAACTTATGACGGAACATCAGGTTCAGCTTATGACGGTTGTCAAACTTGCTGGCATACCAGTCGGGGTAAAAATCTTCGAATTTCTGCTTGCTCCACGACAGCGTATAACTGGCCTGAAAGACATTCTTCGCGTGACGGTACGCCAGTGAGGCTTCCAATCCATACGATTTTCCTTTGCCTACCCTCACCCATTTCTCCCAGTTATCGGCAGGAAGTGTCAGGTTACCACCGGTATCATATTCCAGCATACGGTCGGTAATACGGAAATAGCCTTCTATGTCCATGCTCAAGTTCCATGGAAGCTTCATATAAATACCTCCCGCCACCTGACGTGAACGCATCGGACGTATGCGACTGGTAGAAGGAACCCAGCAGTCAGTAGGAAGATTCAAATAAGAGTTCGAAAGCTGATGGGCAAACTGACTCATTTCGGTATAAGAAGCCTTCAAGGTAGCCCAATCGAAAAGCCGGTAACCGACAGATAATCTCGGTTCCAAGGAATGATAAGTCGCTCCCGTAACCCGATACAAGACATAGTGCAGACCCGCATTTACCCGCAACTTTTCGGTCAGCTGCATATCATCTTCCACATAAAAAGAGATTTCACTCCCCCGATAACGACCTTCACCCGCCGACGACAAGGTATCGGCAATCCCTGCCGTTTCTCTTATATCCTGCGAAGCGATACGCTGCGGATGATACAAATGAAACAAATAGTTGCTACCCAGACGAATATGATGACTCGCAGCCGGACGATAACTGAACTCCATCCGGTAACCCACATCATCAATCGTCGAATAATTGCTTCTTTGCATCCGTTCCATCGACACCCTCTTGTCTTGTTCATAATAGCTTTCGTCCGACAGGAAACTATACTTTGCCAGATTACGGGCATACACCAGTGATACATTGCCCGACAGTTTAGGCGTAAGCTGACCGTTCCAGTTCAATCCGACCGACAAGTTGCCCCAACGGATATGGAATGTATTCTCATCCCGTTCCTCGTACTTCTGGAACATATATCCTTCCGGAAACTGTTGCAGCACTCTCGACTTGAACAGATCACGGGCAGAATATACGCTGAGCGACAACTTGTTCCGATCGGAAAACCGATGCGTAATTTTAGCATTGATATCGTGGAAAGCGTAACGGGTCTTAATATTTTTATCTGAAAAATTTCGATTCGCTATCCACAAGGCAGGTGTGGTCAGCAGATCCATCCAGCTCCTTCGCATACCAAAACTAAACGAAGTCTTATCTTTGATGACAGGTCCTTCAAACTGGAGCCTGCCATCCAGCAGTCCGATGGAAAAAGTGCCATGATATTCTTTCATGTCCCCCTCCCTGGTACGAACATCGATGACCGATGCCGTTCTTCCTCCATAACGAGCCGGGAAACCACTCTTATAGAAGTCTACATTCTTCACCACGTCCGTATTGAATGCCGAAAACAGTCCACCCAAATGATTGACCTGATACAACGGAGTACCGTCCAGCAAAAACATATTCTCATCATTCCGACCGCCATGTACATACAGCCCGGAAAGCAATTCCGTACCGGAAGAAACACCCGGCAAGTTCTGAATGGACTTGACAAGATCCGGAGAACTCAACAGAGAGAATTCCGTATTCAGCAATTCGGGAGTAAAAGAAACCTTTCCGGTCTGAGTGGTAAAAAGCGGATCATTCAGATTTGCTGTAACCTCCACACCTGCCAGTGCCGTTGTGCTTTCCTTCAGATAAATAGTTCCAAAATAATCAGACTGCAAATCGAGTTCCTTTACCACTTCCTCATAGCCAATATAAGACACACGAAGCACATGCTTCCCCTCGGGTAAGGTAATACTGAAAAAGCCATGTTCATCAGTCAGTGTTCCGGTACGCGTAGTCTTGTCATACACCGTCACATTAATCAGTGATTCACCATTATCCCGACAGACATAACCCGAAAAGGTATACTTGTTCTGCCTGAACAGCAGCACATATTCATCCTTGATTTCCCACTTGATACCAGTCCCGCCCAAAACAATATTCAGATTCTCCGTCAGTGTCTTGTCGGGCAACGGTCTGCCCGCAGGCATCACATCGGCCAAAGCAGAATCGTATACAAAACTTACATGATATACCTCCTGCATGGTATCTATCGCTCTTTTCATCTCTGTGGATTCGGATGAAGCATTCGCCGCCACATGCAGACACAGCAGAACAGCACAGAAAAATGTTCTCATCACTTCTTCTTTTCAATTTTTACTTTCAGCACCTTTTCTATTATCTCGATTATTTCATCCAGGCTTCGGGAATTAAAATTGGCAGTCAGCCGTTTATCCGTATTGTCAGCTGTCAGACGGACATTGTAATACCTGGAAAGTTCATCGAGTACCTTTTGCAAAGGCGTATTGCTGAACACAAAGCTACCTTTACGTGTCTGTGCTCTCTGCGTAAGTACTTGAGGTTTCTGTTGTCCTTTGACAACCTGCGCCCTCATTCCACGTGTCAGAATTACCGCATCCGGTTGTCCTACAGCCGTATACTGTACTTTTCCCGCCTCAACGTGTACAAATGCCGTATCATTCCGGCTTTCATCCAGCAAGAAACGAGTCCCTAACACCCTCACTTCCGACAATCTGCCACTTACCGTAAACGGCCGGGCAGCATGATGACGAACCCTAAACGAAGCCTTTCCCCGCAAACGGACATCCCGACGGACAGACAAGTATTCACGGGAACAATAGCGGATGGAAGAATGAGGATAGAGCATTACGGCAGAACTATCCGGCAACAGACAATTGACCGAATGCCCGTATGCCGTAATCTCCGTCCATTTCGCATCAGTAAACAGGTATATCTTTATTACAAAAACCAAAAGTACAGCGGCCGCTATCCCCGCAAAAGCCACCACATACGAGCCAGGACCTGACTTGCTTTCGGGTATAGCATGTTTGTGCCTAAAAGTCTGCAATGCCTTCTGCGTATCAAGTTTATTTACACGATAATGCTTCAGTACAAACCGGAGACATTTTTCTTCTAAATCTTTCATACTTCTTCGATTTTAAGTTTCATAGACAAGACTGTACAAAGGTTGAAATTCACTATTGCCAACAAGCTAATTTTAGCCGAAAAAGAAAGTATATACTTTATATGCTCCCTCACGTATCAGTCGAAGTGCTTTCTGTATATGATTATCAACCGTATGAACGGAGATATGAAACTTGTCGGCTATGTCTTTATACTTCATGCCATCCCGTTTGTTCAACAGAAACACTTCCCTGCAACGGTCGGGCAATGAATCGATGGCAGTCCAGATACGTGCCTCCATGATCGTACGTTCTTCTACATCTTCCTCGGGTAACCTGTCTTCCAGATCGGATGGAGAAAGACTAGTATCGAACATACTACTTTGTTTCAGCCAGTCAAGGCTACGGTTTCTGACCATCGTATAGAGGTACGACCTAATATTAACGATCTCCCCACCTTCCTGTTCCATTTTTTCCCACAAAACCGAAAAACACTCCTGCACGATATCTTCAGCTGCATCTACATCGTGAATATAGTGTATGGCGTACAAGCATAAAGGTCTGTAATGGTATCTGAACAAATTATCAAAATTCATATCACTTACTTCTAGTTTTGATATTATGAATCATGTTTTACATAATGACGTACAAAAATGCCTAAGTCACTATGTTGCATTCGCAAAAAGAAGTTAATTTACCAAGAAAAATCCAGAACTATGAAAGCATAAAAGGTAAGAAGTCAAATTGATTAAAACGATGCAGAAAATACTTCTGCACATATTCAAAAAACATCAGCATATTTACTCTTTTTTTTGTACGAAAGTCCCCGTCTTTCGTACAAAAAATAAAAAAAGAAGACGATGTTTTTGTCACTTCTTGCTGATAAATTCTTATTGATTAGCGCAAGGCTTCTTCTACCGCTCTGAGATAAGTGTCCAGACGATTACTTTTTAAGATAAGCTTACGGCTCTTCTTGTCTATATCGGGAAGCAAATACTCCCACATGGTTTTCAGTTTGGCAAGCAACTGAGCCTCGCCTCCTTCAATAATCCGGCAATAATGTTCATACATCAACCCGTGCATTGCAGATACCTGACGGTATAATGTTGTTTTATCGGGAGATTGACCTTTGCGAACAGATAGAGCAAGCGAAGGATCAGCAAGCAGCCCTCTGCCTAGCATCACACCTTTCAATCGTGGATATTCCTCCAGCAACTCTTGAACAGCTTCTGGTGTACACAAATCTCCATTATACACCAATGGCAGTTCACAGGAGTCATAAAACTCCTTAAAAGCAACACGGTTCACTTCTCCCTTGTACTGCTGTTTTCCGATACGTGGATGAAGAGTTATCTGAGACACCCCTGAGCCGTTCAGTAAAGGTAATACCTGTTTCCATTCATCGGCATGTAGCCACCCAAGTCTCATCTTGACAGAGAAACGGATTTCCGGCAACTGACGCATCGCATCCAGCAACGCAGCAACTTTTTCGGGATAGGGCAATATGCCCGATCCCTTCCCACGATTGGCTATAAGCGGGAAAGGACATCCCATGTTAACGTCTATCTCCCGATAACCTTGTGAAGCCAGAAAGCCGGCTAGCTGATTCAGTTCTTCAGGTTCTAAAGCTACCAGTTGAGGTATCAGATGACTTACTGTATTTTGCTGAGGCAGTACTTCTCGCTTATCTTTGTTACGGATTTCACCTTTTTCCAAACGAATAAAAGGGGTATAGTAAGCATCTACACCTCCAAACGTCTGTTCGTGTGCATTGCGCCAGGCAGCCTCCGTAAATCCTTGCAACGGCGCTGCATAAATTGCCGGTATATTCTGTTCCATACATCCGCAAATATACGGATAATTCGTTACCTTTGTAGAATACATTAAAAAATCATCCCCATGGATAAATACATTTATGAATTGAAAATGAAGGTGCGCGATTATGAATGTGACCTGCAAGGCATCGTAAACAATGCCAATTACCAACATTACATAGAGCACACACGACATGAGTTTCTTACTTCTACAGGCATCAGTTTTGCCCGACTGCACGAAGAAGGAATAGATCCGGTTGTAGCACGTCTGACTATGGCGTTCAAAACTCCTCTGAAAAGCGGCGACGAGTTCGTTTCGAAACTGTATATGAAGAAAGAAGGAATAAAATATGTATTCTATCAAGACATATTCCGATTGCCCGACATGAAAATTGTCATTAAATCGACGGTAGAAACCGTATGTGTAATAAACGGACGACTGGGCAACAGTGAACTTTTCGATACGACTTTTGCTCCCTATCTTTCAGAATGAAAAACCATGAATTACTTTGCCGTCTGGCATTAACTCAGCTTCCGGGAATCGGTATTGCAGGAGCTCATAAGCTGCTGGATGCTACGGAAGGAAAAGCTGCTATGCTTTTTGACCATCCCAAGGATCTGGGAGATATCATTCCCGGCATTTCACCAAAGATCGCTTCTGTATTCGATGCACCAGAGGTTTTGCGGCGTTGTGAAGCAGAGCTTTCGTTCGCAGAAAAAAATCATATAGCCTGTCTTACTTGTGATGATGAAGCTTACCCCTCCCGGCTCCGGGAATGTGATGATGCTCCACTTGTCTTGTTTTACCGGGGAATAAGTGATTTGAACCAGCGTCATATCATCAGCATGGTGGGAACCCGTAATGCGACTGATTATGGAAAAGATATATGCATGCGATTTATCGGTGAACTGAAAGAATTGTTACCGGATGTAATAATTGTCAGTGGACTGGCTTATGGGATTGATATACATGCTCATCGTGCAGCCTTGCAACATAAAATGGAAACAATAGGTGTTCTGGCTCATGGTTTGGACAGAATTTATCCGTCTGTACATCGGCGTACAGCAGCCGAAATGACACAATGCGGAGGACTGCTTACCGAATTTATGAGTGGTACAAATCCCGACAAGCAGAACTTTGTCAAACGGAACCGTATCGTAGCAGGTATCAGTGACGCAACCATTGTTATCGAATCGGCAAATAAAGGGGGATCGCTTATCACGGCAGAAATAGCAGAAAGTTATCACCGCGACTGTTTCGCTTTTCCAGGACGCATTAATGATATGTATTCGGCTGGATGCAACGAACTGATACGTTCGAATCGTGCTGTATTGCTTCAGAGCGCCGAGGAATTGATAAAGGCTATGAACTGGGATAGTGAAGTACAAGCTCCTGCGGTTATACAACGGCAGTTATTCCCCGAACTCGATGAAAATGAAGAAAAAATAGTATCCTTACTCCAAAAGCACCCCGACGGAATCCAAATAAACACACTTGTTGTAGAAAGCAATATCGCCATCAACCGAATGACGGGCATTTTATTTGAGCTGGAAATGAAAGGAATAATCCGTACACTTGCCGGAGGTATATATAAACTGATATAAGATGAACCAAACATAGCCTGCAAACAAAAGGGCAAAAAAAATGGGAGAACGCTTTCTCCCAACCTTGTTAACCTTAAATCTAATACTATGAAAAAAATCACATTGCAAATGTAATAATTCGTAAGATATCACGCAAGAGCAAACAACAATATTACAAAATGTTTAAAACTATTTTACATTTAAAGACGTTTGCGCACACAAAATAACACTTTGATTTTATCAAAAAAAAGAAATCCCTGCCGAATTTTACTTCAGCAGGGATTTCTCTATCAAATAAAAGCTTTACAGCAAGGAATTAATCTTTCAACTTAGCCTTGATAAAGTCACGGTTCAAACGAGCAATATTGCTGATTGAAACGCATTTCGGACACTCAGCTTCACATGCACGTGTATTTGTACAGTTACCAAAACCAAGTTCATCCATCTTAGACAACATGGCTTTTGCACGACGCAAAGCTTCCGGCTTACCCTGAGGCAATAAGTTCAACTGGCTAACCTTAGCTGAAACGAACAACATTGCAGAACCATTCTTACAAGCAGCAACACAAGCACCACAACCAATACAAGAAGCAGCATCCATAGCTTCGTCAGCAACTGGCTTCGGAATCAGAATAGCATTTGCATCTTGAGGAGCTCCTGTACGTACACTGATAAAACCACCAGCCTGCATAATCTTATCGTAAGCTGTACGGTCTACCATCAAATCCTTGATAACCGGGAAACCAGCAGAACGCCAAGGCTCAACAGTGATTACATCGCCATCTTTGAAACGGCGCATGTAGATCTGGCAAGTAGTAGCACCAGTAGCAGGTCCGTGAGGATGTCCGTTGATATACAAAGAACACATACCGCAGATACCTTCACGACAGTCATGATCGAATACAATAGGTTCTTTGCCTTCTTCAATCAACTGTTCGTTCAAAATATCCAGCATTTCCAAGAATGAAGTATCTCCCGGGATATCTTTCATCTGGAATGTATCGAAATGACCTTTTTCTTTAGGTCCGTTCTGACGCCAAACTTTCAGCGTAAATGATATATTTTTATCCATTTTACTTAGATTCTTTAATTGTTTAACTTCACTACTGATTAGCTCTTATAGTTACGAGTCTGAACTTTAATTGCTTCGTATACCAGCGGTTCTTTATACAATACCGGAGCCTTATCATCGCTACCCTGATATTCCCAGCAAGCTACATAGAAGAAGTTTTCATCATCACGTTTAGCTTCTCCTTCTTCTGTCTGGTATTCTTCACGGAAGTGACCACCACAAGATTCGTTACGGTTCAATGCATCGTAAGCAATCAGTTCACCCATTGTAATAAAGTCATTCAAACGAATAGCCTTATCCAATTCAACGTTCATACCTTCTTTTGAACCTGGGATAAACAATTCTGTTTCGAATTCTTTACGGATTTCTTTCAAACGAGCCAAACCAGTCTTCAAACCTTCTGCAGTACGTCCCATACCAACGTATTCCCACATCACGCGTCCCAATTCCTTGTGAATAGAATCTACAGACTTCTTACCCTTGATATTCATCAAGTGATCGATCTTATCCTGAACAGCCTTTTCTGCTTCAGCAAACTCAGGCAGATCAGTAGAGAAACGAGGAACAGTGATCTGGTCAGCCAGATAGTTCTGGATAGTATAAGGCAATACGAAGTATCCGTCAGCCAATCCCTGCATCAATGCAGAAGCACCCAGACGGTTAGCTCCGTGGTCAGAGAAGTTACATTCACCGATAGCGAACAGACCCTTGATAGAAGTCTGAAGTTCATAGTCAACCCAGATACCACCCATTGTATAGTGGATAGCCGGATAGATCATCATCGGATTATAATATTTTACGCCATTGATTTCTTTAGCCAATTCACCCGGATTTACGTCGGTGATTTCTTCGTACATATCGAACAAGTTACCATAGCGCTGACGAACAACGTCAATACCCAAACGTTCAATACTTTCAGAGAAATCAAGGAATACAGCCAAACCTGTATTATTTACACCGAAGCCATGGTCGCAACGTTCTTTTGCAGCACGTGAAGCCACGTCACGCGGAACCAGGTTACCGAATGCCGGATAACGACGTTCCAGATAGTAGTCACGATCTTCTTCAGGGATATCACTACCCTTCTTAGTTCCAGCCTGCAAAGCTTTTGCATCTTCCAGTTTCTTTGGAACCCAAATACGACCATCGTTACGCAAAGACTCAGACATCAAAGTCAGCTTAGACTGCTTGTCGCCGTGTACCGGAATACAAGTCGGGTGAATCTGAACGTATGCAGGGTTAGCAAACCAAGCACCTTTACGGTAGCAAGCCATTGCAGCAGTACAGTTACAAGCCATTGCATTAGTAGACAAGAAATAAGTATTACCGTAACCACCAGTAGCAATAACAACTGCATGAGCAGCAAAACGTTCCAATTTACCAGTAACCAAGTTCTTTGCAATGATACCACGTGCACGACCGTCAACGATTACGATTTCTTCCATTTCGTAACGAGTGTACAGTTTTACAGTACCTGCACCAACCTGACGGCTTAATGCAGAATATGCACCCAGCAACAACTGCTGACCAGTCTGACCTTTAGCATAGAAAGTACGAGATACCTGCGCACCACCGAAAGAACGGTTAGCCAATGTACCTCCGTATTCACGAGCGAAAGGAACACCCTGAGCAACACACTGGTCGATAATGTTGTTTGAAACTTCAGCCAGACGGTAAACATTTGCTTCACGAGCACGATAGTCACCACCTTTTACAGTATCATAGAACAAACGATAAACAGAGTCACCATCGTTCTGATAATTTTTTGCAGCATTAATACCACCCTGTGCAGCGATAGAGTGTGCACGACGTGGAGAATCCTGAATACAGAAATTGAATACGCGGAATCCCATTTCACCAAGTGAAGCAGCAGCAGAAGCTCCAGCCAAACCTGTACCTACCACAATGATATCCAAACGACGTTTGTTAGCCGGGTTTACCAATTTCTGGTGAGCCTTATAATTAGTCCATTTCTCAGCTATCGGGCCTTCAGGAATTTTAGAATCAATTATTTTAGTCATAATGTTTTTTCAGTTTAAATCAGTTACACTTAAATTAGCAAGCACCGCAACCCATCATATTCTTCAAGAAGAACACAACAGCTACTACCATAAAACCAAGAACGATGATAGTAGAATAGATGTTAGAGATGCATTTCCAACGGTTAATCCAAATCATGTTGTTCCATCCCAAAGTCTGCATTGCACTCCAGAAACCGTGAGTCAAGTGGAACCACAAAGCAATCAACCAAATGATATACAACACGAAGAACAACGGATTAGAGAAAGTCTGCATAATATAGCCATAACCGTCGGCTGCATGAAGACCACCCAACATAGGGTTACCGATGATTTCAGCGAACTGCATTTTGTACCAGAAGTTCATAAAGTGAAGAGCCAAGCCCAGGATTACGATGATACCCAATACCAACATGTTCTGAGAAGCCCATTCTACATTCTTCGGACGAGCATTTACAGCATAACGTTCGTTACCGCGAGCTGCACGATTCTGCATTGTCAACCAGAAAGCGTAGATAATGTGAATTACAAACAAGGCAGCCAATCCCACAGTTGCTACCAGCGCATACCAGTTAGCACCCAGGAACTCACAAACCATGTTGTAAGCTTCGCCCGAGAACAAAGCAACACAGTTCATCGCCATGTGAAATGTCAGAAACAGGACAAGGGCGATACCAGTTACACTCATCACCACTTTCCTTCCAATAGATGAATTACTTAACCACATAAATGATTGAATTTAAATTATTTAATTGTTAGAACTAAAATTTCTTACTACATACATTAAAATACGATACAAAATTAGAAGTTTTCCCTATATAATACAAGGGATTACGGAAATAATTCTTTAATCTGTCCAGTGATTTAAGCAACAAAAATAATGAATGTGCTTCAGCAAGGAGAAAATAAGACTAAAGAAGTTATTGAACGTTTTACCTTCGCTGTTGGTCAATAACCATTTCATTATGAACAATTCAGGACAGATTCCATCTTTACTTCTGAAAACCGGTAAAGGAAACTTCTTTCAAGGCAAAGCAACATATTCAGGATATCCCTTATCTTAATAGCATAAAAAGAGCCGTTTTAGCTTTTTACTACATTGCTAAAACGGCCCCTTCTTACTTATAATCTAATAAATACTCTAAGCAGTTATTTACGTTCCGGGAAATTCATTCCTGGCTTCTCTAATAGTTCTACAGCCTTAAGCATACTATTATTCATGAGATTTATTACCTGAAAATACTCACTCATATCCCATAAATCACGAGCAATCAGAGCTTTCATTTGAGCTTTTATGAGTGGAAGTGCAATTTGATATTGTTTCTCATCATATTTTGCTCCTAATGTTTCACCTAACTTTCTCAGTTCTTCAAGCATGGCAGATGTCACTTCAAAATTCTTATTAAAATGTCGGAAGTCCTTATACTCTTTCAGCCATTCTTCACGATATGCATCTACCAGCTTCAAGTTCATCTGTACAATAGCTCCTTTATCGCGCAAGGCAAGATAGTAATCAGTATACATGGTTGTATCTACAGGCACAAAATAATCCGGCATGATACCTCCTCCACCATAAACAGTACGTCCCAGCTTCAATGTCTTGTATTTCAAAGAATCCGGGAAATGGATACTGTCTGCACTCAACATTTCCCCACGATTGTAACGATCTATCAAATCTTTATTGTACTGTTCAATACTCTCGTAAGGCTTCTGAATACAACGACCGGAAGGCGTATAATAACGAGCAACAGTCAGACGAATCATAGAACCGTCAGGTAAATCAATCGGACGCTGTACCAGTCCTTTTCCAAAAGTACGTCTGCCTACAACTATAGCACGGTCCCAGTCTTGCAATGCTCCTGTTACGATCTCACTTGCCGACGCAGAAAATTCATCGACCAATACAACCAAACGTCCATTTAAGAAATCACCATTTCCCTCGGCATCAAACTCAGCACGAGGATTACGACGCCCTTCTGTATAAACGATAAGTTCTTTCTTACCTAAGAACTGATTAGCCAATTCAATCGCTGCATTCAGATATCCTCCACCATTTCCTTGCAAATCGAGAATAAGGTCGCGCATACCTTCCTTCTGCAAACGATGAAGAGCATCAGCAAATTCCTTTCCTGTAGTTGCGGCAAAACGATTTACACGAATATAGCCGATTTTTTTATCAACCATATACGAAGCATCAAGGCTATATACAGGAATCTTATCGCGTTTGATAGTAAAAGGAAGTAGTTCTTTTACTCCTCGACGCATAACTTTTACGGTTACCTCTGTGCCTCGTTTACCTCGCAGACGACGCATCACATCTTCCGTACTCATTTTTACACCGGCAATCACCGTATCATTTACCTCAATAATACGGTCGCCCGCCAAAATTCCGACTTTCTCCGACGGCCCTCCGGAAACAGGCTGGATAACAAATAGCGTATCAGTAGCCATATTAAACTGAATTCCTATGCCGTCAAAGTTTCCTTGCAATGGCTCATTCAACGCTTTTACCTCTTCCGGATCAGAATAAGTAGAATGAGGGTCCAGTTGCTCCAGCATCTTTACAATAGCCGACTCTACCAGCTTATTTTCATCTACCTGATCGACATATAAGTTTGATATGGCAAACTCCGCCAACTGCAACTTGCGTGAAGGAGAGTTGAGCATCTTATTCTGTGCCACTACTGAACAGAAAAAGAAGAAGTTGCACAACAAAATCAAATAAAGTCGCTGTTTCATAGTTTTCATCATAAATTAATATCCAGTCCTTCTGGCAAAAACGGTGTTACATCTTTGCCATATTGCAATAATTCACGTACAATAGTGGAACTGATGGCTGTCAGTTCCGGCTCTGTGAAAAGCAAAATCGTTTCAATGCCGGCAAGCTTTCTATTTATGTCGGCAATGGTTTCTTCATATTCAAAATCACGAACAGTACGGATTCCTCTGATAATGAACTTAGCGTTCCTCTGTTGCGCAAAATCGACAGTCAGATTATCATACGCTTCTACTCGTATGCGAGATTCGTTTGCGTAGAGTCTTTTTATCATCTCCACACGTTTCTCGGTAGGAAACCAGGTTTTCTTATTATCATTGACACCAATTCCGATAATAATCTCGTCCATAAAGGTTAATGCACGTTTTACCACCGAAAAATGCCCGATTGTAAAGGGATCAAATGTCCCTGGAAATATCGCTCTTTTCATTTAAGCCAATAATCACAAATCAAGAGATACTTGATCTATCAATTCAACAAGTCCTCTTCTATTACCAAATTATTAATAATAAAGTTCTGTCGCTCCATGGTATTCTTACCCATGTAAAACTCCAGCAACTCTTTAACAGCATCCGTTTTACGCAAAGAAACCTGTTCTAAACGCATGTCCTTTCCGATAAAATTCCGGAACTCATCAGGCGAAATTTCTCCTAATCCTTTAAATCGGGTAATCTCCGGATTGGGACCCAACTTTTCTATTGCTGCAATTCGTTCCTCATCTGTATAGCAATAAATAGTTTCGTATACACCTTTTTTACGGTTACGAACGCGGAAAAGCGGCGTCTGCAAGATGTAAACGTGTCCTTTCTTTATTAAATCGGGAAAGAACTGAAGGAAAAAAGTTATCATCAGCAAGCGTATATGCATACCATCCACATCGGCATCAGTTGCTACGATGACTTTATTATACCGCAATCCGTCCAAGCCATCCTCGATATTCAGCGCAGCTTGCAACAGATTGAATTCTTCATTTTCGTAAACGACTTTTTTAGTTAATCCAAATGAATTCAAAGGTTTACCACGTAAACTGAATACAGCCTGAGTATTAACATCACGGCTCTTGGTTATAGAACCACTTGCAGAATCTCCCTCTGTGATAAAGATAGAACTTTCCAGACGGGGATCATTTTCTTCATCTTTCTTAGCCCCCTTCAAGTCATTCAAGTGAATACGGCAGTCACGCAACTTACGGTTATGCAGATTTGCTTTCTTGGCACGTTCACGCGCAATCTTAGTAACCCCCGCGATAGCCTTACGTTCTTTTTCCGATTCCTGAATCTTCTGAAGCAACACATCTGCTACATCGGGATGTTTATGCAGGTAATTATCTACATTCTCCTTTATAAAGTCACCGATAAACTTATTGACACTGATTCCTGAAAGTGGATAAGGATTACCATCTGAATCTTTTTCAGGAGCCATCGTCAAAGAGCCCAACTTAATCTTTGTCTGACTTTCGAAGGTCGGCTCTATTACATTAATGGCAATAGCAGCTACCAGCCCGTTGCGAATATCCTGAAATTCCATATTCTTACCATAGAATTCCTTGATAGTGCGTGCAATATGCTCCTTGAAAGCACTTTGGTGCGTACCACCCTGAGTTGTATGCTGTCCGTTGACAAACGAATAATATTCCTCTCCATACTGAGGACTATGAGTAAAGGCTATTTCTATATCTTCATCTTTCAGGTGAACAATTGGATACAAGCCTTGAGAAGTCATATTGTCATTCAGCAAATCTTCCAGACCGTTACGGCTTACAATGCGATGGCCGTTATAATATATCGATAGCCCTGTATTTAAATATGTATAGTTACGCAGCATCGTTTCGATATATTCAGGACGGAAGTGGTAGTTTAGAAACAAGGTGTTATCGGGCTCAAAGAAAATATAAGTACCATTTTCTTCCTCTGTAGATTGAGTTGTATCACTTATCAGTTCTCCTTTTGCAAAAACAGCTTCACGCATCTGCCCATCGCGTACACTTCGCGCTATAAAACGAGAACTCAACGCATTGACAGCCTTTGCTCCGACACCATTCAACCCGACACTTTTCTTAAATGCCTTTGTATCATATTTTCCACCCGTATTCAGCATAGATACGGCATCAACCAAACTTCCTAACGGAATACCACGCCCATAATCGCGTACAGAAACACGCAAATTATCTTCCATCTGTATTTCAATGCGTTTTCCTGCTCCCATTTTAAACTCGTCAATACAGTTATCTACGACTTCTTTCAGCAATACATAGATACCATCTTCCGCCTGAGAGCCATCGCCTAAACGCCCGATATACATACCAGGACGCGTACGAACATGCTCCATATCGCTCAGATGACGAATATTCTCCTCTGTATACGAAACGGGATTCGCTATTTGTTCATTGTATTCTTCTTCCATAAACAACACTCAAACGATATACTAATTTTCTTCTTTCTTTCCTGCTACTAACATCTTTTTATATGCACGGCGGCGTTTGTGCTGAACAGCTTCGAAAGCTCCCCACTGCGCCTGTACTTTCTTGTTCATTTCCAGTTCCGGATTACTTTCTCCATATTTGAATCCCATCTGTTGATAAACTGGAACTAAATCATAAAACAACAATGCATTTACTCCTTTGCTTTGATATTCGGGCTTCACACCTACCAGCAATAAATCAAGCACTTTCGGCTTTTTGATAAACAAGGCTTTAAGTAAATGGAACCAGCCAAAAGGAAGCATCTTACCTTTTGCCTTTTGCAGTGCTTCCGACAAAGAAGGCATAGAAATACCCACAGCTACCAGGTTTTCATTTTCATCTTCTACAAGCGAAACCATTCGCAAATCTATCAATGGCAAATACATCTTGATATATTGATTGATTTGTCCCTGAGTCATTTGTGAATAGCCGTACAAAGGTGCATAGGCTTCATTTATCAAATCAAAAATCTTCTGTCCGTAGTTTTTGCTCTTTATTTCACTACGTTTCAATTTTTTGATTTTCAGCTTATATTTTTCCAGAATAATTTCGGAAATACGGATAAACTTCTCGGGCAACTTATCGGGAACAGTCAACTTAAACTCTACCCAGTCGGCTTCCTTTTCGAAGCCTAAACGCTCCATATGCTGTTGATAATAAGGGTAATTATAAATAGTCGACATGGTTCCTAGCTGATCGAACCCTTCAACCAGCATACCTTCTGCATCCATATCGGTAAAGCCTAGCGGTCCGACAATAGCTTCCATTCCTCGTTCTTTCCCCCATTCTTCTACTGCTCCAAGCAATGCTTCAGAAATTTCCGGCTTATCTAAAAAGTCAATCCATCCAAAACGGACTTCCTTTTTTTTCCATGTTTCGTTCGCACGGTGGTTAATAATGGCAGCTACACGTCCTACCACTTTTTTCCCTTCATAAGCAAGAAAATAATCAGCCTCACAGAATTCAAATGCTGCATTCTTTTTCGGGCTGAACGTATTCAACATATCATCGTACAAATCAGGTACGGAATAAGGATTGTCTTTGTATAATTCGTAATTGAAGCGAATAAATGTCTGCAACTCTTTTTTAGAGCTTACTTTCTTAATGATAATGGCCATCTGTTCGTTATAGTATGAAATTTCAGGTTGTAAAGATACAATTTTTTATTCGAAGAGTAATTCTCTTATCCCGAAATTCGAGTATTGGCTCCTTCGTTTTTCCCATTTATCTATCATATAATACTTACAAACCATCATAAATGACATAAGGAACATTAACATCCTCAAATATCAGTAAAACATTGTGGAGATATTTCTCAAAATTGAGTAAAAAGTCCCCAATAAACATAAAAGCCACAGAGAGAGTCGCTTTCAACCATGTCTATAAATCAATAAGTTACATTTTTTATCGTAAGAATAAATAAAATTGGTTCAATTATTGTTACACGACATAAAAATTAGGAAACATGAAAACTAGAGAAAAAGTAAAACTATTTTTTTTATTTATTTTTTATTGTGTAATAACACAACAAGTCTTTGCTCAGAAACGAACAATCTCTGGAACAGTAACTTCAGCAGATGAAAAAGAAGCATTGATAGGTGTTTCTATCACAATAAAAGGAAATGAAGCTATCGGTACAATAACCGACCCGGAAGGGAAGTATAGCTTGCAGGTTGAACCAGACCAGACACTGATTGTTTCATACATCGGAATGAAAACAGCAGAGATTCGTGTTCCACGCAAGAATTCAGTACTGAATATTGTATTGGAACCAGAGTCAATGAATCTGGACGAAGTTGTCGTAACAGGTTATGGTAACTTCACAAAATCTTCTTTTACCGGTTCGGCTAACACACTAAAAGCCGATATGTTAAAAGACATCCCTGTCATGAGTGTGGAACAGAAACTGCAAGGTATGACAACAGGTGTCAATATTACCAGCAGTTCTGGCCAGCCGGGAGCCAACCAGAATATCCGTATCCGAGGTATGGGATCTTTTAATGCCTCTCAAGAGCCGCTGTTCGTTATAGACGGAGTACCTGTTACTTCTGGAAGCCTTAGTGCAGGCGGTTCGGATGCGGCATATATGAATAACTCGAAAACCAACATCATGAGTACGCTGAACCCTGCTGATATCGAGAATATCACAGTGATAAAAGATGCAGCAGCAGCTTCACTTTACGGTTCGAGAGCAGCAAATGGAGTCATTCTTATCACGACTAAAAAAGGTAGTGCCGGAAGAGCTCAGGTAACCTTGAATATTTCAGGCGGTTTCTCAAATGCTGCAGTCGATTTCCGTCCGACTCTGAATGGTGACCAACGTAGAGAGTTATTATATGAAGGACTGGTAAATTATGCCATCGACCAGAACATGGAATCACCAACAGCATATGCTGATCAGGAAATCGGCCAATATGCATACGTACCATCTATGGGGTATACCGACTGGCGGAAAGAATTGTTACGAACAGCTACTCAGCAGGATTATGAAGCATCTGTGTCAGGCGGAAACGAACGTTCCACTTATTATGCTTCACTGGGATACAACAAGCAAGAGGGTTTGGCTAAAAACTCAAGTCTTGACCGATATTCTGCTCGCTTGAATCTTACTCAGAAAGTAGGGAAATATGGAGAAGTAGGAGCCAACATGATGTTCACACAGATGAATCAGGAAATGAACGAGGAACGAGGATCTGCCATCAATCCGTTCCTTTGTGTAGCCATGACCATGAATCCTTCAATGACAGTACGTGATGAAGAAGGAAACTATATCGGTGCATATGAAGGTAGTACCCTCAATCCATTACGCGATATCATGACCGACTACAACCGCGTACATATGACACGTATGTTTTCTACCGGCTACGCAAGTATTGAGCCGTTAAAAGGTCTGAAGTTGAAAGAAACGATAAGCTACGACTATACAACCCAAAAAGATTCCAGATACTATAACCCGCTTAGTTCGGCAGGTCCAAAAAGTGGTAGTGACGCCCAGACTGCAAAAGGGTTTATCGAATATGGAAAATTTATCTCTTCTACTTCTTTAAACTACGTACGTACGTTTGCATACAAACATCATCTGGATGTACTGGCCGCTTATGAAATAGAAAGTTATCAGACCGACAAAGCCTCAGGAATGAAGTCTAAACTTCCTTCAGACATCTTGACAGAACCTGATAATGCAGCCGTCTTGAACAGTTTTATTTCATCTACTCAAGATTACCGCATGATTTCGTATTTGTCACGTCTTAACTATGATTATGACGACCGTTATTATCTGGCAGGAAGTTTCCGCCGAGATGGTAGTTCACGACTTTCTCCAAGCAACCGATGGGGAAATTTCTGGTCTGTTTCGGGTATGTGGAATATCAGTAATGAAGCATTCATGAAACCGGTAAAAAAGGTCTTGAATGATCTGAAAATACGTGCGTCTTATGGTGTAAACGGAAACCAGCCAGGATCTCTTTACGGATATATGGGACTGTATAGTTACGGACAGAACTATATGGGAGCATCCGGTTCGTATGAATCATCTCAACCTAATACCAATTTAGGATGGGAAAAGAACTACAACCTGAATATCGGACTTGACCTCGCTTTCATAAACCGTATTTTCGTAAGCCTGGAATATTATAATCGCGATACCAAAGATTTGCTTTACAATCTTCCTATCAGTGCTACAACCGGATTTACCAGTTATCTGGCCAACGTCGGACAGCTTAATAATAAAGGTGTAGAATTTGAATTACGTACATTGAATTTCGCTTCCAACGATTTCAACTGGACAACAGTTTTCAATCTGACACACAATAAAAACAAAATCGTTTCATTAAACGGTCAGCTTGATCAGACTATTGAAGGTACATGGTTTATCCACAAAGTGGGCTTGCCATATCACACATTCTATGTAAAAGAATTTGCCGGAGTAAATACTCAGAACGGAAAAGCAGAATATTATAAGAATAAGGTTAATGAAGACGATACAATCGACCGTAGTCTGACAACCGATCCGAATGAGGCAGAAAGCATACCATTCAAATCGGTTAACCCTAAAGTATCTGGTGGTCTGACAAATATTTTAAATTATAAATGGCTGGATTTGAGTTTCACTCTTACATATTCACTGGGAGGTTACTCATACGATAAACTAGGAACCAGCATCGAGAACGGAACAGAATCTATTTATACATCCAGATATAATCTGCCTGTATATGCTTTAGAACGCTGGCAGCAACCGGGCGACCAGACAGATGTCCCGCGTTTCGTATTTGGAGAGAAAGCAACTGTTACCAATTCATCACGCTACATCCACAGTACAGACCATTTAAGACTGAAAAATCTTACTCTCGGATTTACATTACCCGACCAGTGGACAAGCAAGGCATTGATCAACAAAGCACGTGTCTACTTCTCTGGAAGCAATTTGCTGACATGGGCCAAATGGAAACAATACGATCCAGAAACTCCTGTTAACGGCGAAGTATATTGTGAAGCTCCACCTATGCGTACATTCAGTTTTGGCGTACAATTAACATTCTAAATTCATTAACGATCATATCATATGAAGAAAATATATATTTATTTACTGGCGGCTACTTCTATTATGGGGGTATCTTGTTCCGAAGACTGGCTAAATCTGAATCCTTCTACATCCGTTACTACCGATCAGGCCCTTTCAACTTTGGAGGATATAAATGTAGCGTTAAACGGAGTTTATCGCGAAACATCACAGCACAGTTATTACGGAGATAATTACTGGTACTACGGAGACTGCCGCGCCATGGATGTACAAGCCAGAGAAAACAAAGCATCAGGCAAGCGTGTTACTCCTTATTATACATATAATGTACTGGCAACTGACAACCTGAATATAACTCTTCCTTGGAATCGCCCTTATCTGGTAATCAGACAGGCAAATAACATTATCCAAAAGATAGAACAGGGAGCAGTACAAAGCAGTGATACCAAAGAACTGGACCGCATAAAGGCGGAAGCCTTGGTGTTGCGAGGACTGGCCTTGTTCAATCTGACCAGACTTTTCGGAATGCCTTATATAAATGACAATGGTGCTTCTCTGGGAGTTCCCATCGAATTGAAACCGGAAGAACCATCCCACCAACCGAAACGGAATACAGTAGCAGAATGTTATGAACAAGTTGTCAACGACATAACAACAGCACGCTCTAGCCTAAGTACAGAAAGAACGGATGGTTATATCAATTACTGGGCAGCACAAGCATTGCTTTCAAGAGTCTATCTTGATATGGGGAAAAATAAAGAAGCTTACGAAGCTGCAGCCGATGTCATCAATAATAGTAAAGGATTGTATCAGCTTTATACACGTGACGAATATCCTACCATATGGGGAAAAGACTTTCAGGCAGAAGCTCTGTTTGAATTATACATAAGTACAACCGAACCTTCAGAATGGGGAGGTGGTACCGGTGGTGAAGGAGCTCCAATGGTTTATGCAAATGAAGAAAAGGGAGTAGACTGGAACAATCTTATCCTTACAGAAGAATTTCTGAATTTGCTTGAAGAAGATCCTAATGACGTACGTCATTGTATTACCCAGCTATCGCTTATCGAAAACAATGAAGGTCTTCCCGAAGCAGCCCGTACCCGTAAGGTATTTCTCAGTAAATTCCCAGGAAAGAGCGGTGATCCGAAAGACAATAATATCAGTATTATCCGCTTATCGGAAGTTTATCTGAATGCTGCTGAAGCCGGTGTAAAATTAGGAGGAGAATATTTGGAACCTGCAAGAGGTTTCCTGAATCAGATTGTCAGCCGTGCTAATCCGGAAAAGTCGGTCAGCGCAGAAGAATTTACTATTGAACGTGTCTTGAAAGAATGCCGGAAAGAATTGGTAGGCGAAGGACAAATTTTCTTCGACTATCTGCGAAACAAACAACCGATCGTTCGTAAAGGAGGATGGCACTTGAGTACACTGAATACATTAAATGCTGAAACAATCCAACCCAATGATCCGCGTATCGCTCTTCCTATTCCACAGTCGGAAATAGATGCTAACCCCAACATCGTACAGAATCCACAATAAGCTCCATTTGTGATTTCTAATAAAATCTCCGCTTCAGAATAACTAACTAAGTTTTTTATTCTGAAGCGGATTTTTTTACTTATTATCCGAAATAAAAATGATTAAGGAGAAGAAAATTATCTATTTTTTCTAGTTCAACCAAAGTTATAATACTTTTTCTAACACCAAAAAGAAACATAAAATCGTATTATACAATACAAATAAACAGAAATAAACAATACGGTATTTCAAAAAGAAACGAAATAAGCACTATTTAAAGAAAACATATCAAAACAAAGAGCTTCATTACTGGCAAAAAAAGATTCAAGCTGAATACTTCCCCGATTTTTTTAATTCTCAAGAGGCCCCTGCCACCAATTTTCCGGTAGAGAAAGAATCATACCGATAACTTCCGCATAATTTTTTTGTCCGGAGGGAATTTGATTACTTTTTAAATACCAGTTGTAAACTACATTCTGAAACTTTCCTAATAATTTATTATAACGGACATCCCAATATGCTTGCTTATTATACAACTGTTGTATCACTTCCGGACGTAGCATACTTAACCACTTCGAATATTCACTATCGCCAAGCAAATTACGAACATTTACCGCTACATAGGGTAACAATCCGAAATAGCCGCTATAACGTATATTGCAATCGTCAGCATGAATACATACTTGATAAGCCCAGAAATTAGCTTCAGCCTCACTGCTAACTCCAAGCAAGTGGGCAAGTTCGTGTGCGTAAGTAAACGGAAGCTGTACAGGTAGTAGCTCATGATTCACATGCGACTCATCGAAAAAAGGTCCCATATATCCCAATACCCCAACTCCCGAATACAAGGCATTACAGAAGGATTGTTTCGGATGCTGAAAACTTTCCGGATGAGTCAGTCCATATTTATCAGGAACTTCTGCATAAACCGACTTGATTTTTTGTTCTATGTCTGGCTGTGAAACATTCAAGTCTTTTTTATATGTACTGTTTAGACTATCTGTATAAATAGCAAGAAACTGCTTGAAACGTTGTTCATCATAAGAACAAGGAGTGACTTCTGCCCGCTCAAAGAAACTGTCGCGGAAATAATTCATTCCCCATCCCCAATAAAACCATACATATATCCAAAGCAAAACTTCAAGTTCTCTCCCTACGATCGATTTCCAAGTCTGTCTTCTACGCCTAGCTATAATCGGATACAGCAATAGCGCTACAACTGTCGCAACGACCAGAACTTCACAAAGAGAAAACGAAACTAGAGAAGCCAACCGCGACAAACAGCCGGAAACAGCAGGATAAATACAGCAGGCATAAAATTCACCTGCACCAGATATAAACCGAAACATACACACACCAGCCAAAAGTAAAGCCAGTATTATCCAACGAATATGTTTCCACCGAGGTTTTTTCATAAGAACAAAGTTATCATTTTCTGAATTAATTCTTTACTTTTGTCCGGTAAAGATTATTAATACTTCAAACATATTCTACATGGTTCTGAATTATATTTGGATTGCTTTTTTCCTGACCGCATTTATTGTAGCTGTAGTACGTCTTATATTTTTAGGAGATACGGAAGTCTTTCCTGCTATCATTAATTCAACATTCGATTCTTCCAAAACAGCATTCGAGATTTCACTGGGACTAACCGGAGTACTATCCCTCTGGATGGGCATCATGCGTATCGGAGAACAAGGTGGTGTTATCGGAGTTTTCTCTCGTTTATTGAGCCCACTCTTTACTAAATTATTCCCGGAAATACCCAAAGGGCATCCTGTTACAGGAAGTATTTTTATGAATCTTGCCGCCAATATGCTAGGTTTGGACAATGCTGCAACCCCTTTAGGTCTGAAAGCAATGGAGGGATTACAAGAACTGAATCCGAAAAAAGATACGGCAAGTAATCCGATGATCATGTTTCTGGTACTGAATACCTCAGGATTGACCTTGATCCCTATCAGCATTATGGTCTATCGTGCCCAACTGGGAGCTGCTCAGCCTACAGACGTTTTTGTTCCTATCCTGCTGGCGACCTTTTTTTCTACACTTGCCGGTATTATTGCAGTAAGCTTATACCAGCGCATCAACTTGCTGAACCGGACTATTCTGTTATTCCTAGGTGGTACAAGCCTAGTTATTGCAGGTATTATTTATTTCTTCAGCATGCTGTCACGTCAGCAAATCGATATCTATTCTACAACTACAGCCAATGTATTCTTGTTTGTCATTATCATCGGTTTCATAGTTGCCGGCATGAGAAAGAAAATTAATGTATACGACGCTTTTGTAGAAGGAGCCAAAGAAGGGTTTACTACTGCCGTACGCATCATCCCTTATCTGGTAGCCATTTTAGTAGCCATCGGAGTCTTCCGTGCTTCCGGATGCATGGACTATTTGATAGAAGGTATAGCCAATTTGGTGAACTTATGTGGTATCAATAGTGATTTTGTAGGGGCACTTCCTACAGCACTGATGAAACCATTAAGTGGTAGTGGAGCTCGCGGGCTAATGGTAGATGCCATGAACACATACGGAGCCGACTCTTTTGTAGGACGGTTATCTTGCATCTTTCAGGGATCTACCGATACTACGTTCTATATTCTCGCCGTTTATTTCGGAAGTGTGGGAGTTGTCCGTACACGCCATGCCGTACCATGCGGATTACTCGCCGATCTGGCTGGTATCATAGCCGCAATTCTTATTTGCTATTTATTCTTTAACTGATATACGATATGATTACTTATCAAACTGAAGGGGTAGAAATGCCCGCTATCAAAAAGCGCGAAACCACAGCGTGGATAAAAGCTGTTGCAGAAACTTACGGGAAAAAAGTAGGTGATATAGCTTACATTTTCTGTTCTGATGAAAAGATTCTGGAAGTAAACCGTCAGTATCTTCAGCACGATTACTACACTGACATCATTACGTTCGACTATTGTGAAGGGAACCGGATTGCAGGCGATTTATTTATTAGTCTTGATACAGTCCGTACCAACGCAGAGCAATTTGGAGCAACTTACGAAACAGAGTTGCACCGCGTCATTATTCACGGTATTCTGCATCTGTGTGGAATAAACGATAAAGGTCCGGGAGAACGTGAAATCATGGAAGCTGCCGAAAATAAGGCACTCGATTTGCTGAAAGATTTTCAATAATTCCATTCGGAATCTATTCAAGACCTATTACCTGAACACATTCCTAATTCGGGTAGGATTGCTGAAAATTTCCGCTGTTGTTTTCCCTGATTCATGCCGATGTTTTTTTTAAAATGTCAGCATGAATCAGGGAAAACAACAGCGGATTTTATTTCATACTTTTCAGTTCTTTACTCCCTCCTCTCCTTTCCTCTTTACTATAACTCTTTTTACGAACCTGAATCAAAGCTAAGCCACTAATTTTTCGTATTTTTGCAACAGATATAAAAACAAAAGATTAATGGACTTTAAGTATGACGTTATTGTTATAGGAGCCGGACATGCCGGCTGCGAAGCCGCTGCGGCAGCAGCTAACCTTGGCTCGAAAACCTGTCTGATCACAATGGATATGAATAAGATTGGACAGATGAGCTGTAACCCTGCCGTGGGAGGAATCGCCAAAGGTCAGATTGTTCGGGAAATCGACGCACTCGGCGGATATATGGGATTGGTAACAGACCGCACAGCAATTCAGTTCCGCATGCTGAATCGCTCCAAAGGTCCTGCCATGTGGAGTCCACGTGCACAGTGCGACCGAGGTAAATTCATCTGGGCATGGCGCGAAATTCTGGAGAACATTCCCAACCTCCATATTTGGCAAGATACAGTAGAGGAATTATTAGTAGAAAATGGTGAAGTAACCGGATTGGTTACATGCTGGGGAGTAACTTTCCATGCCAAATGTATTATTCTTACAGCCGGTACTTTCTTAAACGGCTTAATGCATATCGGACACAAGATGCTTGCCGGAGGACGTTGTGCAGAACCAGCATCCTATCATCTGACAGAATCCATTACACGCCATGGCATTACTGCCGGACGAATGAAAACAGGTACTCCGGTTCGTATTGATGCACGAAGTGTAGACTTCAGCCTGATGGAAACACAGGATGGAGAAAATGATTTTCACCGTTTCTCTTTCATCAGCGAGCCCAGACAGCTCAAGCAGCTTCAATGCTGGACATGCTATACTAACGAGGAAGTACACGAAGTATTGCGTAGCGGATTGGCCGACTCTCCCCTTTTTAACGGACAAATCCAGAGCATAGGACCTCGCTATTGCCCAAGTATCGAAACAAAGATTGTGACTTTCCCCGACAAGCCACAGCATCAGTTGTTCCTTGAGCCGGAAGGAGAAACCACACAAGAGCTTTATCTAAACGGATTCTCCTCTTCACTTCCAATGGATATACAGTTCGCTGCGTTGAAGAAGATTCCTTGCTTCAGAAACATCGTTGCCTATCGCCCGGGATATGCTATCGAATACGACTATTTCGATCCGACACAGCTTAAGCATACATTAGAATCGAAAGTCGTAAAGAACCTGTTCTTTGCCGGACAAGTAAACGGGACAACCGGATACGAAGAAGCCGGAGGACAAGGTATCATTGCTGGTATCAATGCACACATTAATTGTCATGGAGGTGAACCATTCGTACTTGGACGCGACGAAGCATACATCGGAGTATTGATTGACGACCTGGTAACAAAAGGTGTAGACGAACCTTACAGAATGTTTACCTCACGTGCAGAATATAGAATTCTGCTCCGTCAAGACGATGCCGACATGCGTCTGACAGAACGCTCATATAAACTAGGTCTGGCAAGTAAAGAACGCTACGACAGACTTTGCCAGAAGCGAGAAGAAATACAGCGGTTGGTTGAGTTTGCAAAAACCTACTCCATCAAGGCTGATAAGATAAACGACGCTTTAGAGGGACTTGGAACAGCCCGGCTTACTCATGGCTGCAAACTGATAGAGTTGCTTAGTCGTCCGCAAATCACTATCGAGAATATTGCCCCGCATGTGCCATCTTTCCAAGCTGCACTCGACAAGGTAACCGACCGGAAAGAAGAAACAATTGAGGCAGCAGAAGTGTTAATCAAATACCAAGGCTATATCGATCGTGAACGAATGATAGCAGACAAGATACATCGCTTGGAAGCCATCCGTATCAAAGGAAAGTTTGACTATGCCAACTTGAACTCTCTGTCAACAGAAGCCCGTCAGAAGCTCATAAAAATAGATCCGGAAACACTGGCGCAAGCAAGCCGTATACCAGGTATTTCTCCAAGCGACATCAATGTGCTTCTCGTGTTACTGGGACGCTAAAGCAAGCATGTTTCACGTGAAACAACAAGTTTAAGAAACAAACATAAATTACTGGATATGAATAAAGAAACATTAAAGAAAAACCTCCGTGAGATACCAGACTTCCCTATTCCGGGAATATTGTTCTACGACGTCACTACGTTGTTTAAAAATGCCGAGTGCCTCCAAGGAATGATTGACGAACTATACGAAATGTATAAGGATAAAGGTATCACAAAGGTAGTCGGTATCGAATCTAGAGGCTTCATTTTGGGAGGTGCTTTAGCTGCCAGATTAGGAGCCGGATTCATCATGGCAAGAAAGCCAGGAAAACTTCCTGCAGAAGTGGTAGAAGAAACTTATGCAAAAGAATATGGGACTGACACCATACAGATACATAAAGATGCCATTAATGAAAATGACATCGTCTTGTTACACGATGATTTGCTGGCGACCGGAGGAACCATGGCTGCAACCTATCGCTTAGTAAAAAGATGCGGTGCTAAACAGGCATTCGTAAATTTTGTAATCGAGCTGAAAGGATTAAACGGTAGAAAAGCATTTACCGACGATGTAGAAGTAACCACGCTGTTGCAACTTTAAAAGGCTGCTCAGCCGGACGGACATATAAGAGTTTAATATCTCCTATTCACAATAAATAAGGAAAAGAAGAATCCGGCAAATACATTTTTGTATATGCCGGATTCTTCTTTTATAGCAATCCTTAAACGTACAAGCTATAACATGGAAGAACTTAGTACAAACGAATACCTTCGAGGAATTGTATTAAATTTGCCAAGCACCCCCGGCATCTATCAATACCTCAACAAAGAAGGAGTGATTATTTATGTTGGGAAAGCAAAGAATTTGAAACGGCGTGTATATTCGTATTTTTCAAAAGAGCATCAATCTGCCAAGACACGTATATTAGTCAGCAAGATTGCAGACATCCGCTATATTGTTGTAAATACAGAAGAAGATGCCCTGCTCTTGGAAAATAACCTTATCAAGAAATACAAGCCTCGCTATAATGTCTTGCTGAAAGATGATAAAAGCTATCCATCTATCTGCGTCAGCAACGAGTATTTTCCACGGGTATTCAAGACAAGGCAAATTATCCGGAACGGTTCTACCTACTATGGTCCATACAGTCATATTCCTTCTATGCAAGCTGTGCTAGATCTGATAAAGAAACTATATCCGCTCCGCACCTGTCATCTGGCACTAACCCCCGAAAACATTCGTCAGGGAAAATTCAATGTTTGTCTGGAATACCACATCAAGAACTGCAAAGGTCCATGTATCGGGATGCAATCTCACGATGAATACATGGATAATATAGCCCAAGTAAAAGAGATTTTAAAGGGAAATACTCAGGCTATAAGCGACGCACTGATGAAAGAAATGATGTCACTCGCAGAGGAGATGAAATTTGAAGAAGCTCAAAAAGTAAAAGAAAAATATGAACTAATAGAAAGCTATCGAGCAAAGAGTGAAGTCGTAAGTTCCATTCTTCATAACATAGATGTATTCTCTATCGAAATGGACGAAAATTCGGCCTACATAAACTATTTGCACATCACAAACGGATGCATAAACCAGGCGTTCACATTCGAGTATAAGAAACGTCTGAATGAGACAAAGGAAGAGCTGCTCCAGCTTGGAATTATTGAAATGAGAGAACGGTATAAAAGCTGCTCCCGCGAAATTATCGTACCTTTCGAACTAGATATGGAACTGAATAACGTAACATTTACCATACCACAACGAGGCGATAAGAAACATCTGCTTGAGCTTTCTCTTCTCAATGTAAAACAATACAAAGTAGACCGACTTAAACAAGCCGAGAAACTGAATCCAGAACAGCGGAGCGTTCGCCTCTTAAAAGAAATTCAGGAGCAGCTGCAAATGGACAAAATGCCTATGCATATTGAATGCTTCGACAACTCAAACATACAAGGCTCCGATGCAGTAGCGGCATGCGTAGTATTTAAGAAAGCGCGTCCCAGCAAAAAAGACTACCGCAAATACAACATCAAGACCGTAGTCGGACCGGATGATTATGCCTCTATGCAGGAAGTAGTACGCCGGAGGTATTCCCGCATACTCGAAGAACAAGGAGAACTACCAGACCTAATTCTGACCGATGGTGGAAAAGGCCAGATGGAAGTTGTAAGACAAGTAATAGAAGACGAATTAAAATTACAGATTCCTATTGCCGGACTTGCCAAAAACAACAAGCACCGCACTTCGGAAGTTCTGTTCGGATTTCCACCGATGACTATAGGAATAAAACAAGGCACTCCCCTTTTTCATCTCCTCGAAAACATACAAGACGAGGTACACCGTTTTGCCATTACTTTCCATCGCGACAAGCGTAGCAAGAGTCAAATAGCTTCTGCATTAGACGGGATAAAAGGCATAGGAGAAAAGCGCAAAACAGCCCTGCTGAAAGAATTCAAGAGTGTGGCAAGAATCAAGCAGGCAACTGTCGAAGAACTTGCAGCAGTAATCGGAGAAGCCGCAGCAAAAAGCGTAAAAGAAGCCCTATAAAAAAGCTCTGCGAAATGACATACCAAGTCTTTCCGCAGAGCGATTATAAATATCAATATCACCCATTTCACAGTCGGCAGAATCCTACTTCCACAAAGATACAATTAAATTAAGCTATACATTTGTCATTCTTACAATTTATTCTATCATTATACTGAATATTTTCTATCTTTGTAGAAAGTATATGTTTATATGAGAGTAGTTATTCAGCGCGTAAGTCATGCTTCCGTCACGATTAATGGAACATGCAAATCAGCTATAAAGAAAGGATTCCTCGTTCTTTTAGGAATAGAAGAAGCCGACAATCAGGAAGACGCCGACTGGTTATGTAAAAAAATCATCGGATTGAGAGTTTTCGACGATGAAAACGGAGTTATGAATAAATCGATTCTTGAGGCAGGAGGTGATATTTTGGTAGTAAGCCAATTCACCCTGATGGCTTCGACCAAGAAAGGGAACCGCCCGTCGTATATCCGTGCAGCCCGCCACGAGACAGCAATTCCACTATACGAATATTTCTGCAACGAACTTAGCATCGGGCTAGGCAAACAAGTAGGAACCGGTGAATTTGGAGCCGACATGAAAGTTGAATTGTTGAACGACGGTCCTGTTACAATCTGCATGGACACCAAAAACAAGGAATAAAGATGACATTGGAAGAAGCACAAAAAACAGTAGACAACTGGATAAAAACATATGGTGTACGCTATTTCAGCGAGCTGACCAACATGGCTGTACTCACCGAAGAAGTAGGAGAATTGGCACGTGTCATGTCACGCAAATATGGTGACCAGTCATTCAAACCGGGAGAAAAAGATAACCTCGACGATGAAATGGCCGATGTATTATGGGTGCTGATCTGTCTGGCAAACCAGACGGGAGTAAACTTAACAGAAGCATTTCAACGAAACCTGGAGAAAAAGACCAACAGAGATAAAGAAAGACATAAAAACAACCCCAAATTATAAGCATTATGAAGTACAATCACGAACATGAATGTGGATGTGGAGGCGAACATCACCACCACGACCACGAATGTAACTGCGGAAACGAACATCATCACGAACATGAATGTGAATGCAACTGTGATGATGATGCCTGCGACTGCGGCTGCGAAGATGAAGATACAGAAAATCTGCACCAGCCAGATAAATATAATGAAGCATTAAGCAAATACAATACGGTTTTAAAAGATGAAGAAGTAGCTGCACAAACAGCCCATATCATCGAAAAATACGTAAAGGAAAACGATACCGTAGAAGTGAAAAAATTCCTTTTCCACTGTATTGACCTTACTACTTTAAAATGCACAGACAGCGAACCGAGCGTAATGAAGTTTACGCAACATGTCAACGACTTTGTGGATGCATATCCCGAACTTGATAACGTAGCCGCAATCTGTGTATATCCCAACATGGCCGAAATCGTAAACGATACACTGGAAGCTGACAACGTAAAAATCGCCTGCGTATCGGGAGGATTTCCTTCTTCACAAACATTCACCGAAGTAAAGGTTGCCGAAACAGCTATGGCACTTCATGCAGGAGCCGATGAAATAGACATCGTGATTTCTGTAGGCAAATTCCTGAGTGGTGACTACGAAGGTATGTGTGACGAAATAGAAGAATTGAAAGAAGTATGCGGAGATAAACACTTGAAAGTAATCTTGGAAACTGGTGCACTGGGCAGTGCTTCGAATATCAAGAAAGCCTCTATCCTGTCAATGTATTCAGGAGCCGATTTCATCAAGACATCTACCGGAAAGGAAAATCCGGCCGCTACTCCCGAAGCAGCATACGTAATGTGCCATGCCATCAAGGAATACTTCCTCGAAACCGGCCGTAAAGTAGGTTTTAAGCCCGCAGGAGGCATTAATACAGTGCACGACGCATTAGTATACTATACAATAGTAAAAGAGGTCTTAGGCAAAGAATGGCTGACTAACGAGCTCTTCCGTCTGGGAACAAGCCGCCTTGCTAACCTGCTATTGTCGGACATTGTAGGAAAAGAAACAAAGTTCTTCTAATTTAAATACGCGAAGGGCACGAAGATTCATCTTAGTAATGTTTCTCCGTGCCCTCGTTCTTTATATAACCTCAAGCTTTAGTTCGCCACAAGTCGCCCGTTCTCCCAGTGTTGATTCAGGATAACAGGAGGAGCAGTCGGCTCATGCTTTGCCTGTACAGAAATACTCCGCGAACGTCCCTGACGGTTTAAATCCCAACCGACAAATTCTTCATAGTCGAACTGCCAGCTCTCTCCATAAGCTAACTTATGGATACGGTTATAAATCGCCTCACGCGAAGGAGCATTGAAGCCTCCCACATTTGCATCCATAATACTGGTTTCCGTAGGACGATATGCGCCCTTATAATAAGTACAAGCTCCTTCAAACACACCTATGCCCTCACTCGCATAACGAGAGTCGGATATAAACTTGCTCCATACCACACTGTTCGGATCGCTTGTATAATCTACATTTCTTCCCCATCCATAATGATTTCGGGAATTAATATTATCAGAAATCTCACTTAATGGAATCGTACCCTGACTCTCATAATAATATTCATCCAGCAGTTTAGCAAATCCATGCCCACCCGCTTCATGATGAAGGACACATGCCAGTTCTTCATCACTTGTGCCAATCGGGAAATAGGCAATTCCATATCCTCTGCCATAATCACCTTGATAAGCTGTACTCGTTCCAAAATAACAAGTACCTGCATACTTAGTCGAATTCATCATAACAATAATCAGCACCTCATTCATCAATGGATCGGTCATTCCCGGGCAGGTTGAAGCATACTGCATACATTTGTTGTTATCTCCTCCTACATGTGTTCCACTGCCGAAATAACCGGAAAATGCCGTACTTCCACCATCTATATATCCTTCATTCTGGGAAACGGCCGTCACGTAATATACATTAAACAAATTCCGGAAAGAGGTATAAGGTTCCTCACTGAAGAAGGCATCGGCAGCTGTCCGCATAACCTTTTCATACGTGCCGTCGGCAACCTGCCTGTCAGAAAAAGCATCCCCCATCAATACCACATTAATGCCGTTCCCTTCGGAAGCCTTTTGTAAGGTATACACCTTTCCATCCTCCGAAAAATCGGAAGATTCGTACGGTAAATCTCCCTCACCCAAGATTTCTTTCAAGAAGTCAGGAAGCAAATTTCTCGATGTAACATCACTATGGAATATCAGTTTGCCATTCTCATCAAACGCCATAATTGTCGGGAAGCCACCAAATGAAATGCTTCTAGGATCAGACATCAGCGTAGGCCATTCCATGTTATTGCTCTCGATAGTATTAACTGCGTCTGCCGTATTCTCTGTCCCATCGTAACAAACTCCAATAATTTCAAGCGAATGATTCTTGTAACGCTGGTAAATGGACGACACCGTAGGATGGAAAGCCTTGCTATAACCACACCACGATGCCCAGATATAATACAACGTTACCTTATGAGAGGATACAATAGAAGCAGAGTTTATTGTATTTCCCTTATAATCGGTTGCAGTAAAATCGGGCATATACAGATTAAATGTATCGAAATTAAATCCGCCTGGAGAATTTTGACTGATACAAACCCAGCCACTTTTCTGCCACCAGGAAGAGGAAGTAACAGCCTGCGGTAAATCACCTGACAGCATATTTCCTCCGAAATCTATATATTCCAGTTCAGACAAGTTTCCAAGAGTTTCGGGTACAGCACCTGTCAGTTGATTATCATAAATGTAACAATATGTAAGATTCCGCATATTTCCCATTTCAGATGGGATACCCCCAGACAACTGATTTCTATACAGATATAAATTTCTGAGTTCTGTCAGCTTGCCAATGGAAGCAGGAATTTCTCCACTCAACTGATTATAAGATAAATATAAAGTCCACAAGGCTTCGAAATTTCCAATTTCATCCGGTAAACTTCCAGTCAGATTATTCGAAGACAAGTCAATTGACATAACCCTGCCCTGATAATCTGTATAAACGCCATACCATTCCGATAAATCAGCATCCGTACACCAGTTTGTATTATTCGTCCACTCATCGCCGTTCGTAGCATCGTACAATGCAATCAAAATATCTCTTTCTGTCATCTCATCCTGTTCCAGCAAGTCGTTTGTATCAACAGCCGAGAAACTGGTTATAACAGAACGGCCCACCGTAATACTCCGTTCTGTTGCCTTAGTCAATGTCTGTTGCTGACCGTTTACAGTTCCTGTAATCTTAAATGTCATACCCTTGCTGAAGACCTGAGGTGGAACAACAAAATAGAACGAAGTAGTTTGTGAAGGAGATAAGGTAACATTTCCCTGAAGTACAATTTCACTGTAACTCTCCTGCCCTCCCCCTGAAAGGCGAAACTCCGGAGCGTCCGATGCAATGTTAACCGAACCAAGTCCGGCTACAGCTTCTCCATTATTGCCTGACAAAGAGATAGACTGAATATTCATGTTTCCTTTCAGGTTTAGACGTACCAGTCCGCAAACCTGCAAAAAACGGAAAGAATTGGTGGTACTCTGAGCCACCATCGGACATACACCGGAAGCAAAACTGTCGAAGTTAAACGACTGTTCTGCTGAAAGACAGAAAGAAACATTCGTACCAGATACCATGGCATCCGCCGCATACGGATAAAAGGCATAAAACGTATTACCTCTGACGGGCTTGCTGCTTTCAAACTGAGCCTCGTCACCCGAGATGCCTGTCAAATCATAACGGGCTATAGAATCGGAAACATCACTGAAAATACCAATCGCGTCTCCATTCTCCCATATTACAGAATTACCCGAAAGAGATGTACGGCTCTTTACAACCGATGATGTCGTAGCACGAACCGACTTCAGGCTTTTATCCTGATCTCTAGAAGGCAGCAGATCATCTTGCTGGCATCCGGCAAGTAACAACAGAAATATACCTAAAAAAAGAGTTATATGCTTCATAATTTACTGTGTTTTTCAAGATTATTACCAGTCTTCTTCATTCTCTGTAAAGTCTTCTATACTTCCACCTGCAGAAGGCGTTTCTTCCTTTTTCCCAGCCTGAGTTATTTCTATAACACGAACAAGTTCCGCAGCCCGAACTGTCACATTTCCTTTCCGCTGGGAAGTCGAGGTATTTGCCCCAATAACAATTAAGTTACCATCTACGCTAATCCAACTGTTGTCGCTGCATGTGAATGTATATTGGGTATTACTGTTAACGGTAAAAGTGAATTTTCCTCCCTCGGCAGTCGCAGAAATATTCGACGGAGATACGTCCAGATAGACAGCGTCACCTTCCTGAACGACCTGCACCGTACGCACCAGATTGCCGTCTTCGGATGTGACCGTAATTGTCGCTTCACGAGAAGATGTCGATTCGTTGGTACTTACCGTAAATACAATTTCGTCTGAACTTCCCGACACAGCCTGAACCATCCAGTCTGCATCCGTATTTACCCGATAAGGTACATTCGCTTTTACAGTAAAACGAACCGTACCACCCTCTGGCAAAATATTAAAATGCTCTTGTGATACGACTAAATAGGGGGCCTCTTCCTTACCCTTTTGCATTACTTTTACCGTACGTTCTACACCATTTCCAGAGAGTATAATATTACCCTCACGCATAGCCGATCCGGTATTTTCTTCTACACTAAAATGCAAGGTCGACTGCTCCATTCCTCTGCCAACTACCTGCTTCAGCCAGCTGACGTCTGTCGTTACATCATAGCTAATATTCGCACTGACTTCAAATGAAAAAGTTCCGGATTCCGGTTCACAGATGATAGGATCTGAAGGAACAAGTATTTCGTCGGCAGCATATTGCCGGATAGTAAGCGTATCTGATAGCGATTCCGTTTCATCAATGAAAACGAACCGTGCCTCACGCATATCATACGTATCATTAGGCTGTACCGCGAAATGAAGCGTGTGCGTAGAAACAGCCCTCGAAGTGATCTCGCTTACCCATGTATATTCTGTCACAGGCTTACATATATATGAAACACTCGACTGCAACTGCACGTCTACTGTACCTCCCAAGGCCCCTACTTCAACCATATCTTCAGAGAGAAGCAACACTTCTTTTTCTTTCCCCTCCTGATAAATCCGTACAGTTTCCTGCAATTCTCCACTTCGCACAAGAATGCTTCCGCTACGCTTTTCATAGCCGTCATTCGCCAAAATGCGGAAACTTAATACCGACTTTTCAAGACTGCGTGTCGAAATCTGCTCAATCCATGTATCCGAAACCTCCACCTCGAATGTCACATTGGCTTCTACCTCCACCTCTATAAGAGATTCTCCGGCAGAGAGTTCATAACTTTGGCGTGAAACAATCAAAGCATCTTTCTGCTTCTGAGAAACAACAATCGTTTCCCGACTGTCACCGCAGTCCAGAAAAACAGAAGCAGTACGCTCATCTGTACCATCGTTCGCGGCAACCGAAATAGTGACCGATGCTTCTCCGGTCTTACCTGATGTAGGAGAAACGGTAATCCAACTGGAAGCACGTACATTGCCAACCGTAGCTTTCCAATCGGCAGTAGATGTAAAATGTAATGTTACAGTTCCGCCAGAAGCATCCAACAATGGATGTTTATCGGTACCTTCTGCAAGTGTAATCTCAGCTTCTGGAGTTTCAGGTTCATCAGGCAGATTAACTTTCTCTTCTCCACTACAAGCTACCAATACCACCGACAACAATACAAATAGAGCTTTTTGCATGCAATGCATTTTACCCCAACGAAACAAAGTGTCCATAGATTTAAGGTTTTTAATTGTGAAAATTTTTCTTATAACATAAAAGATATAACTGAGGCTTAAATTATATATTTTTTATCACTAATCAAAGATTTTTATCATATTTTCTTTACAAAATAAAGAGAAATACAGTATTATCTAGGAAATATATACAGATATATTTCATTTTATATAAGTGAGATAAAGAATAGAATAGAAAATTATAGCTGAAAAATCCGACCAGACAGGAAGTTACAATAAATATATATATTATTTACCAATATATGCCCTACTCTAACGTATCAAAAATTTATTTTATGCAAAGATTCACCCCAATAAATCAAGAAATCTTTCCCAATTTATGCTCAAGAATGCCCCAAAACATCCTGATATTTTTAGAAAATTTGTACAAAAAAAATCCCTTTATTCACGTTGTTTTCAAGTAAATAACAACATGAGTAAAGGGACATTTCTTTATATCAAAGATTATTCGAGATCTCGTTACAATAATAGAAATATTATTTATTCCGCTTAATCACATAGTCAATATAAGCTGTAAGTGCCGTACGGACCGCTTCATCTGCCGCTTCAGGAAGCAGGGCCAATGCTTTGTTACGGTAATCATACATCACCTGTTCCGCATAAGTGATACCTCCCTCCTGCTTCACATAATCTACAAAACTGGCAATTTCCTCCTTCGAAGCACTTAGTGAACGGATACGCAATGCAAGTTCTTTCTTTTCCTCATTGGCACAAGTATTCAATACATGCAGTGCCGGAAGAGTCAGCTTACCTTCCATCATATCATTTCCAGTAGGCTTACCCAGCTCTTCATTATCGAAGTAATCGAAAATATCATCTTTTATCTGAAAGGCAATACCTATCATTTCACCAAAAAGAGCAGCCTTCTCCACTTCATCTTTCGGGGCATTTACAGAAATAGCTCCACTCTCTGCACTTGCAGTAAACAGGGCTGCTGTCTTTTTACGGATAACGTCAAAATAAATCTCTTCCGAAAAATCACGGTTACTGATATTCACCAGCTGAATAATCTCTCCTTCCGATAAATCCTGTCCCAAACGTGCTACCAGGCCGACCAGTTCAATATGATTGGTATATGAAGCATGACGCAGACTGGTTGCCAGCATATAGTCGCCTACCAGCACAGAAACCTTATTGTCATACAATGCATTAACCGACGACTGTCCCCGACGTTTGTTACTCTCGTCTACCACATCATCGTGTACCAGACTGGCAGTATGAAGCAACTCGAGCGAAAGCGCAGCATGAAGGGTGGAATCGTTAATTCCACCATAAAGTTTTGCCATAAGCAAAACCAGAATAGGACGCATCATCTTTCCGTTCCTCTGCTTGATATAGCCTAAAACTTCGTCTAATAACGGGGTAGAACTTTTCAGTGAGGCATCGAAAAGAGCCTTAAATTCGCTTAATTCCTTTTCTATGGGTTTCTTGATTACTTCTAATTTATCCATGGAGATTTATTTGGATACAAAAGTAATAATAAAACAGCGAATACGGTATTTTTTTGTACTTTTACGTAGAAAACTTAATAATTTTACACGAATGGAAAAACTGTTTCTACTCGATGCGTACGCACTTATCTACCGCGCGTACTATGCTTTTATCAAAAATCCGCGTATCAATTCTAAAGGTTTCAATACATCTGCTATCATGGGATTTGTCAATACACTGGAGGATGTACTGAAAAAAGAGAACCCTACTCATATAGGTATTGCATTTGATCCGGCCGGACCTACATTCCGTCACGAAGCTTTCGAGCAGTATAAGGCTCAGCGTGAGGAAACTCCCGAAGCAATTCGTCTTTCTGTTCCTATCATTAAGGATATTATCCGCGCTTATCGTATTCCTATTCTTGAGGTAAGTGGTTACGAAGCGGACGACGTAATTGGTACACTCGCAACCGAAGCGGGAAAACGAGGCATTACGACATACATGATGACTCCGGATAAAGACTACGGGCAACTGGTATCAGAAAATGTATTCATGTATCGCCCTAAATATGGCGACAAAGAATTTGAAGTCATGGGGGTAAACGAAATCAAAGCAAAATTCGATATTGACTCACCCTCACAGGTTATCGATATGTTGGGACTTATGGGAGATACGGCCGACAACATTCCGGGATGTCCAGGAGTCGGAGAGAAAACAGCACAAAAGTTAATTGCCCAGTTCGGCAGCATCGAAAACCTGCTTGCCAACACCGACCAGTTGAAAGGAGCAATCAAAACAAAAGTAGAGAATAACCGCGAGCAGATTACTTTTTCCAAATTCCTCGCAACAATCAAAACGGATGTTCCCATCTCATTAGATATGGAAGCCTTGAAACGGGAACAACCCGATGAAGAAGAACTCCGTAAAATTTTTGAGGAACTAGAGTTCCGTACTCTGCTGGATCGTATACTCAAAACAGAAAAGAAAACTGCCGCTCCTTCGGCTCCTGTACAAAGCGATCTCTTTGGATTTTTTGCGGGCGAGAATACAGACGAGCCAAAAAATTCAAATCTCACGCGGTTAGAAGACCTTGATTTCGACTACCAACTACTTGATTCAGAGGAGAAAATAAACGATTTTTTACAAATAATCGTTACAAAAGATTTTTTCAGTCTAGATACGGAAACCACAGGAACCGACCCAATTACTGCAGAACTGGTAGGAATGAGCTTCAGCTTTGCCGAAAATCAGGCATTTTATGTACCAGTTCCGGCAAATCGTGAAGAAGCGTTGGTAATAGTTAAAAAATTCAAACCGGTTATGGAAAATGAGAAAACACTGAAAATCGGACAGAATATAAAATACGATATGCTTGTACTGGGTAATTATGGTGTCGAGGTCCGTGGCCCGATGTTCGACACCATGATTGCTCATTATGTACTTCAGCCTGAACTTCACCACGGCATGGATTACCTGGCCGAAGTATATCTGAAATATGAAACGATAAAAATAGAAGAGCTGATAGGTCCGAAAGGAAAGAATCAGAAAAACATGCGCGATCTCCCTCCTACTTCTGTCTACAAATATGCATGTGAAGATGCTGATGTTACACTGAAACTGAAAAAGGTATTAGAGAAAGAATTGATAGAAAATAATGTGAACGAACTGTTCCAGACTATCGAAATGCCGCTGGTTCCTGTCCTTGCATATATGGAACGCAACGGGGTACGCATTGACACCGAAGCCTTGAAAGAAACATCACAGCATTTTACTGCACGTATGAAGCAGCTTGAAGAGGAAGTACATCAGCTTGCCGGAATGGAATTTAATATTGCTTCGCCCAAACAAGTAGGAGAAGTACTGTTCGACCGTCTGAAAATTACAGACAAAGCTAAAAAGACCAAGACCGGCCAATATGTTACTTCCGAAGAAGTATTGGAAAGTCTACGGGGAAAGCATGAAATTGTAGGAAAAATACTGGAACATCGTGGACTGAAGAAGTTACTAGGAACCTATATTGATGCACTTCCCTTACTAATCAACCCCAAGACGGGACATATACATACTTCATTCAATCAGACTGTTACGGCTACAGGTCGACTTAGTTCGAGCAACCCTAACCTGCAAAATATTCCTATCCGTAATGAGGATGGAAAAGAGATTCGACGCGCCTTCATTCCTGACGAAGGCTGTGAATTCTTTTCTGCCGACTACTCACAAATCGAGCTGCGTATCATGGCTCATCTGAGTGGGGACCCTCACATGATAGAAGCTTTCCAGAAAGGACAGGATATTCATGCTGCTACTGCTGCCAAGATATATAAGGAGAAACTGGAAGATGTAACCCGCGAACAGAGAAGTAAAGCTAAAACAGCTAACTTCGGTATTATATATGGTATATCAGTATTCGGACTGGCAGAACGACTGAACATCGAACGTAAAGAAGCCAAAGAACTTATAGACGGATATTTCGAAAACTATCCGCATGTAAAAGAATATATGGATCAAAGTATCCGTCTGGCACAAGAAAAAGGATATATCGAAACTATATTCAAGCGTAAGCGCTACCTGCCTGATATCAATTCACGCAATGCTGTGGTCCGTGGGTATGCAGAACGAAACGCAATCAATGCTCCTATACAAGGAAGTGCTGCTGATATTATCAAAGTGGCAATGATCCGTATATACAAACGCTTCATGGAAGAGGGTATTCGTTCCAAAATGATTCTTCAGGTACACGATGAATTAAATTTCAGCGTCGTGCCCGAAGAAAAGGAAAAAGTACAGCATATTGTGATTTCGGAAATGGAAGCAGCTTACAAAATGAAAGTTCCTTTGCAGGCAGACTGTGATTGGGGTAAGAACTGGTTGGAAGCACATTGATATTTTGAATTGTTAAGATATCTTTAAATGGCAACAAATTGCTAAAATATTCATTTTTTCTTGCCAAAAAGTTAGCAACATCAAAAGGTTTTACTAATTTTGCAGCGTAATCAAAAACAAAAAGATAGTAACACCTTAAAATTAAAGAAATATGAAAAAAATGAATTTACTCAAGAGTTTATTTGTAACAGTATTTGTTTTCGCTGCTAACCTTACAGTTTTTGCTAGCAACCCAGAAACTGAGTTGATATACAATACTGAGGAAATAGATGGAGTAAAGATGTCGGAAACTGTATATAAAATGAATGAAGGTATTCTGACAAACTTTGAGAAATATAACTATAAATACAACGATAAGAAACAAGTTGTAGAAAACGTGTTACAGAAGTGGGACGAAGGTAGAGGAACATGGCGTAACCATATGTGTATCAAATATACATATAATGAAAACAGCACCACAATCCAATACTACAAATGGAACAAAAATAAGAAAGATTACATTCTCGTTCCGGAAATGACTGTAACTATGGACATGTAAAAACAACATACAAAAAAACAATATTTTCATAAACTCTCTAGTAAAAGAGGTACTTCGTGAGAAGTGCCTCTTTTTTTATTTCTTCTTCTAATCAGACAATCTATTTTGCAAAAAACATAACAATCTGTTACTAAAAACAAGATAAGAATATATCAACTTTTTCGAAAAAATTATTTTTTTAGTAAATGACAAAAAGAATGACTACCTTTGCAAACTGAAATACAATCTGATAATTAATAAGGAAATATATAAGTTTTATGGCATTACAATGTGGCATTGTCGGTTTGCCCAATGTAGGAAAATCGACTCTTTTCAACTGTTTATCGAATGCAAAGGCTCAAGCAGCCAACTTCCCTTTCTGTACAATAGAACCTAACGTTGGTGTAATCACTGTTCCAGATGAACGTCTTAACAAATTGGCAGAATTGGTTATCCCCGACCGTATAGTACCTACAACTGTAGAAATTGTAGACATCGCAGGTCTGGTAAAAGGAGCCAGCAAAGGTGAAGGATTAGGAAATAAATTCTTGGCAAACATCCGTGAAACAGACGCAATTCTTCATGTACTGCGTTGTTTCGATGATGAAAATGTTACTCATGTCGACGGTAGTGTAGATCCTGTACGCGACAAAGAAATCATTGATACAGAGCTTCAGCTGAAGGACCTCGAAACAATAGAAAGCCGTATTCAAAAAGTACAGAAACAAGCCCAGACCGGAGGCGACAAAGTAGCTAAGCAAACTTATGAAGTACTGGTTCGCTACCGTGAAGCATTATTACAGGGAAAATCAGCACGTACCGTACAGTTCGAAACTAAAGACGAACAAAAGATCGCTCATGAACTTTTCCTGCTTACTTCCAAGCCTGTAATGTACGTATGTAATGTAGATGAAGCCAGTGCTGTAAATGGTAACAAATATGTAGAGCAAGTACGCGAAGCTGTCAAAGAAGAGGGAGCAGAAATATTAATTGTTGCAGCCAAGACAGAAGCCGACATTGCAGAACTTGAAACATACGAAGACCGTCAGATGTTCCTTCAGGAAGTGGGACTGGAAGAATCGGGAGTCAGTCGTCTGATTCGTTCAGCCTATAAGCTGCTGAATCTGGAAACCTATTTCACTGCTGGAAAGATGGAAGTCCGCGCATGGACATTCCATAAAGGATGGAAGGCTCCTCAATGTGCCGGAGTTATTCATACTGACTTCGAAAAAGGATTTATCCGTGCAGAAGTCATCAAGTACGACGACTTTATCAAATACGGTTCGGAAGCAGCTGTACGCGAGGCTGGTAAACTGAATGTAGAAGGAAAAGACTATATCGTAGAAGACGGAGACATCATGCATTTCCGCTTTAACGTATAATATACCATTTTAGAAAATCGGCCGCTCATCAGCGACCGATTTCTTTTTTTAATCCTAAAACAAAAAACCATGAACTATCTTATTATAGGTACTGGCGGCGTAGGAGGAAGTATCGCCGGATTTCTTGCTCTGGCAGGAAAAAAAGTCACATGCATTGCACGGGGAAAACACCTCGAGAATATCCGTAATTATGGGCTGCATCTGAAATCAGATTTGAAAGGCGAACACTATCTGAAAGTAAACGCTTGTACAGCAGAAGAATACCAAGGGAAAGCAGATGTGATATTTGTCTGTGTAAAAGGATATTCCATCGACTCTGTCAAGGAGGTAATAGAACGTGCTTCAGCACCTCATACACTGGTTATTCCTATTTTAAATGTTTATGGTACAGGACCACGTATTGGTCGTTTGACACCTGAAGTAACTGTTCTCGATGGCTGTATCTACATCGTAGGATTTGTTTCAGGTGAAGGCGAAATCACTCAGATGGGAAGCATTTTCCGGCTGGTATTCGGAGCACGTCCGGAGCAGGGAGTTTCTCAGGAACGTATTGAAGCAATTGCAGAGGATATCAGAAGCTGCGGTATCAAAGTCGATGTTTCCGATGATATCAACCGCGACACATTTATCAAATGGGCATTTATTTCGGCAATGGCATGTACTGGAGCATTTCACGATGTACCAATGGGAGAAGTACAACACGAAGGTGAAGTACGAGATACATTTATCGGACTTTCCAGAGAAAGTGCAGAAATCGGACACAAGATGGGAATTTCTTATCCGGAAGATCCTGTTTCTTACAATTTGAAAGTAATAGATAAGCTCGACCCGCACAGTACAGCATCCATGCAAAAAGACCTTGCCCGAGGACATGCATCGGAGATACAAGGTATGTTGTTCGATATGATTGATTTGGGTGAGCGTTTGGGAATATCTATGCCTACCTATCAAAAAGTAGCTCAAAAATTCAAGAATAAATGAAACATATAGTAGATATTGAAACCTGGGAACGAAAAGACAACTATAACTTTTTCCGTGGATTTGCGAATTCATGGATTGCTATCACCAGTGAAGTAGACTGTACTGAAGCTTACAACCACGCCAAAGCCAACGGAAAATCATTTTTTTTGTATTATCTTTATGCCATATTGCGCGCTGCCAATGAGATAAAAGAGTTCCGTTATCGCTGGGATAAAAACGGACAAGTAGTCTATCATGATACAGTGGATGTCATTTCCCCTATTGCTGTACCCGGCAAAACATTTTATACGGTACGCATCCCTTATCATGTTGATTTCGAAGCATTTTATACCGAAGCCAGACACATTGTCACATCTATTCCTGAAGATGGTGATCCATACGGAACCGATAAAAGCATTTATAAACAAGGAGATTTTGATGTAATCCTGCTAAGTGCCACTCCAAAACTATATTTCACTTCGATAACCTACACCCAACAGGAAGTAGGACATCCGCTGGATTATCCGCTGATGAATGCCGGTAAGGCCATCATACGCGAAGGCAAGCGTATCATGCCTATTGCACTGACTGTAAGTCATGCTTTTACAGACGGAGCACACATTTCACTTTTCTTTGAGAAAGTAGAACAATACCTCAAGGAAATCTGCAAATAATCATACACAAAAAACCACGGGACTTCATCCTATTCAGAACCAGCCTGAATCAATCATTCAGCAGTTCTTTTCGATTGGATGCAGTCCCGCAGATTATCAGTATTATTCACATTTCAAATAATCACAAAGCTTCTGTGTAGCCCTTGCCCGATGGCTGATTTTATTCTTTTCTTCATTGCCCATCTCGGCAAATGTTTCAGTATAACCTTCGGGGACAAAAACAGGATCATAGCCAAATCCTGAACAACCGCGTTTTTTTTCGATTATTTCGCCTTTTACAACTCCTTCGAAGAGATGTTCCGTTCCACCCTCGATCAGGCAAATAGCCGTACGGAATTGGGCTTTACGGTTGGTCTTTCCTTCCAGCTCTACAAGTAGTTTTTTCATATTAGCTTCCGAATCATGTCCTTCTCCTCCAGCATATCGGGCCGAATAGACTCCCGGAGCCCCTCCCAGGGCCTCAACCTCCAGACCCGTATCGTCGGCAAAACAATCCAGACCATAGTTTTTATAAATATATTCAGCTTTCAGAGCAGCATTTCCCTCCAGCGTATCAGCCGTTTCCGGAATATCTGCCTCACAATGGATATCCTTCAGACTCAGTACCTCTACCCTATCTCCTAATATGGCACGTATCTCATCCAACTTGTGTGCATTATTCGTTGCAAAAACCAGTTTCTTTTTCATAATCAATTTTATCTATCATATTTCTTCACAAAGATACACATACTCAGGCAACCATCCTCTACTTTCCGTCTGCTATTTCGCTGCAAAAACAGTCTTCCTCATTATAAAAAAGTCCGGCTTCTTTACAGAAACCGGACTTCCACACATAGTCAGCCTATATTAATTCAAAATAATTTCGTCTACAAATAAGTATCCCGGATTACCTTTTCCACCATGCCATGCTGGAATACTCTTTTCCGACAAAGCTTTTACTTTGACATAACGTGTCTTTACCGGAGTAAAGTTCAAGGTATGTACGTAAATCTGGTTCGGATCAGTTTCCTTCATTGCCGGATAAGACTCTGAAGCGACCTGTTTGAATGCCTTATTATCATCCGAAACCTCAACAGAAATACCTCTGGCATCGAATATCCAGTCACCTTTTTCTACACAGGCACGCAATGTCATTGAACTGATTTCTGTTGCTTCTTTCAAGTCGATAACTGCCTCCATATCATTCTTATAAAACGCAATCCAATGACCAGTCTTATAATTGCGGTTACCAGTCATACCATCTACCAAGGTAGGCGCCCCATTAAATTCATATGCTTTATTAATGGGCTGAAGCATAGAAATAGGTTTGGCAGTCGATTTACTGAAAGAAATAGTATCACAAGTAATACGTGAATTGCCTTCCGGACGCACTGCTGTCATACGCAATACACAAGCCTGGTCAATTGACAGTCCATCTTCATATTTCAAAGAGGCTGCTGTCGGTTCTGTTCCGTCGAGTGTATAGTATATCGGAGCATTGTCAACGGTATATGCACTGACATCCAACTTACCTGTTTCCTGATTTGGAGCAATATTGACTTTCACATCCAAAATATGAGTAGCATAGTTCCAGCCCTTCAGCTTGTAAATATCCATCAGGCGCACTGTACGCTTCAAGAATCCCTCGTAATCTTTCTTCTTATCAGGAGCACTCCACTGAGTTTCGCAAAGAGCAGCCATACGTGGCAATACCATATACTGTGCCTGTGCAAAAGTAGGAATATATTCTGTCCACAGATTAGCTTGTACACCGGTAATGTATTTCTGTTCTTCCGGAGTCAAGGCAGACGGCATTGGCTCGTAGCTATATACTCTTTCCATAGGCAAATAACCTCCGATAGCCAACGGTTCTGTTTCTGTATCCTTAGCCTGATAATAGTCAAAATACAAGTATGTATTCGGAGTCATGATAACATTATGCTTCTGGCGTGCAGCCTCAATACCTCCGGATTCACCTCTCCATGACATAACAGTTGCATTAGGAGCCAGACCACCTTCCAAAATTTCGTCCCATCCGATAATGTTACGTCCATGTTCATTCAAGAACTTTTCTGCTTCTCTTATCACATAACTTTGCAGATATTCTTCTTTTGAATGTTTGCTGTCGCCTTTGATACCCAAAGCCTTGATTCTAGCCTGACATTTCGGACAAGTTTTCCATTTATCTTTCGGACATTCATCTCCACCTACATGAATATATTCTGACGGGAAGATTTCAATAATTTCAGCCAGCACATCCTTAATAAACTGAATTGTTTTGTCATTTCCGGCACATAGTACATTATCAGAAACGCCCCACATACGCCAAACTTCATACGGACCACCTGTACATCCTAGTTCCGGATAAGCAGCCAATGCAGCCTGCATATGCCCCGGAAGGTCTATTTCAGGAATAACGGTTATATAGCGTTCTGCAGCATAAGCAACAATCTCTTTAGCTTGTTCCTGAGTATAGAAACCACCGTAAGGCTTTCCATCGTATTTTCCCGAATTACGTCCTATAACAGTTTCACTACGTTTTGAACCGATTTCTGTCAGTTTCGGATATTTCTTTATTTCGATACGCCAGCCTTGGTCTTCAGAAAGATGCCAGTGTAAACGGTTGATATTATGCAGTGCAAGCATATCAATATACGTTTTGATTTCATCCATCGTAAACATATGACGGCCAACATCAAGCATCATTCCGCGATAGCTGAAACGCGGTGTATCGTTTATTTCTACAGCAGGAAGTTCGATTGCACCACCTCCTTCATGAACAGAAACAGATTTACGCAATGTCTGGATTCCATAAAATACACCAGCTTCTGAAGGAGCCTCAATGACAACCTTTCCTCCGTCGACAGTCTGATGGTAAGCCTCTGGAGAAGTTGCCTCCAGTCCTAATTTCAATACGATTCCGCTTTCTTTATCACCCTCCTGTACTTTCAGTTCAATACCGGTCTGTTCTTTAATAAAAGAAGCCAGGAATTCGGCATTTTTCTTCATTTTTTCATTACCGGCAGTGTAATAAATAGTTTCTCCACTCTTCAGCAAAAATCCACTTTGTTGAGGTGTGGTAATTTCAAGAGGCATAGGCACAATCTGATAATCAGCGACAGCCGTTGGCTTATCCGTACACGATGTAATCATCATTCCGGCAAACGCCAGCCCCAGACAGTTAAATTTCGAAAATGGTTTCATGATAATAATATTAAAGTTAGTAATTAGAATGACACAATATCGCTCAATTGATGCAAGCTTACGGAAATATCTTCCAAAGGTGTTCCGTCAGCCGAAGTAACCAAAATCTTCTTAGGCACTCCAGGCAGCAAGTCGAAGAAATTATCAGAGAAACGTACTCCCTGAACAGGTATTTCTACAAATACATCACGAGCCAGTTGTTTGGATTTTAATGTCAGCTCATAAGCTCCATCTTTCTTTCGTATCTTACAACTTATTTCAGGATGGGGCAAATGTTGCTTTTTGGCAAACACCGGATAATATACTTCGTCTGAAAGTACCCTCCGGTCAACATCACTACGTAAAGTCATATGTATAAATGAAGTAGTCGTATCACAAGCAGCGAATGCTTTATTCCAGTCTTCTTCATAAAAGACAGCAGAAGCATTAGCTGGCAACGTACCTTCTACCTGATGCCTGCGATATACTTTTCCATTAAAATCCATAAGTTCTATCTGCAATATTGCTTTTTCGCACTTCAATACATCCGAAAGCACATAATAGCGCAGTTTATCACCTTCACGAATTGCATCTATCAATACCGGAGCAAAAGCCCGGCGAGTCTGGTAATGCATAGCCTTCCAGTTTCCATAATAATCGATGCCCGACCATGACACAACCGGCCAGCTGTCATTTAGTTGCCAGAGCAAACTACCCATACAATAAGGTCGGTTTCTGCGATGTGCCTCCATTCCGTGACGCATTCCATGTCCCTGCAGAACAAGTCCCATATAAACTAAATCCTCAAACTTTTCCGGAACATGATAATAAATGCCCATTGTTTTCTTAATCAGGAAATTGCCAATCGTACTTTTCTGATGGGCATTCATAACCGGTGACTCCAGATCGTAGTCTGCCGGCGAAGCAAATGTACGTATCGTCTTCATCTCCGGAAAAGACTGAAAACCAAACTCACTCATAAAACGCGGAATCTCTGTATCCAGCGTTTCAAAAGGTTTCTGTCCATACCAGGTTCCCCAGTTATGACTATCGCCGATCTTCCAGCTTTCAGGCCGTCCCCAATTGGCTTCATAAGGCGATCCTTCCAGATAAAAGCGTCCCGGATCGAACTCCTTTACTTTCTCGGGCAAAAGCCGGCGGAACAATACGTCATATCCATCCAACATTTGCTGATATATCTCAGGAGCATATTTTTTCTTCCAGCCCCAATAACGCAAGCCCTCATATATTTCATTATTACCACACCACATTGCCAAAGAAGCATGATTCCGTAAACGCTTGATATTATATACTGCTTCTTCCGAAACTCGCTTCAAAAAAGCCGGGTCATGCGGATAAGGTGTACAAGCAAACATAAAATCCTGCCAGACAAGAATACCTCTTTTATCAGCTTCCTCAAAAAAGGCATCGTCTTCATAGATTCCCCCACCCCATACGCGTATCATATTCATATGCGCAGCCTGTACATCATCCAGCAGGCGAACGTATCGTTCACGGGTTACACGTGGCAGAAGAGCGTCTGAAGGTATCAGATTAGTACCTTTGGCAAACATCGGAATGCCATTCACTTCAAAATAGAAACTCATTCCTAAGCTATCCTTTTCATGGACAACACGCACCGTTCGCAATCCGATCTGGTGTTGTTTTTTTGCAACAAGCTTACCATCTACACATACCGATACTTCAAATGTATATAAGGCAGCTTCTCCCCACCCATTAGGCATCCAAAGATGCGGAGAATCAATCGATAAAGGCAGTGACAAGTTATTCACACCTGGCTGTAACCGGACAGTCTTTTCTACACTTCCAGCCTGTTCATTCCGATAAGCACAAGTCACTTTTATCTGAGCTTCCTGAACCGTTCCGGTAATATTGTTTACTTCCAGGCGGTTGTCTATTTCTGCACGTTCGGAAGTAACCGACTTCTGATGTACAAAATAATCTTCTACTACAGCCTTGTTGGTAAATTCCAGATATACAGGTCGCCAGATGCCACAGGTAACCATCCGGATTCCCCAGTCCCATCCATAGGAATAAGGGGCTTTACGGGTAAACACACTCAGTTTCTGTGGATAATGGTCGTTAGCAGCAGGATAATCAAAGCCATTGGTTTCCCATTGAGGCATTACCTCACGGATTGGGGAACGAAAACGTACAAGCAGTTTGTTTTCTCCTTTTCTTAAATTTCGCTTGACAGGAATACGATATCCGACAAACATGTTATCGGTTCTTTGTAATAATGCACCATTCAGGAATATATCCGCATAAGTATCAAGTCCTTCAAATACCAAAAAGATTTCCTCATGTGCCGATTGTTCTTCTGTTAATACAAAAGACGTACGATACAACCAGTCTTCATTCTCAACCCATTGTATTTCTTTTTCATTCATCCCATAAAAAGGATCGGGTAACTTATCGTGAGCTATCAAATCCTGATGTACTGTGCCCGGAACCTGTGCAGCAAGCCATTCGTGGCTTCCATACTTGGAAAACTCCCAGTTAGTATGAAGAAAGAGATTCTGAGCTAACGTATTGCCCCATACAGAAGTGCCAAAAGATAAAAAACTAGCTAAAAACATCATCGGAATAACTTTCCACATGCATCTCATATTACAGATTTAAGAATTATACCATTAATATGGTACAAAATAAAATAAGTTTTTCCGATAATACAAATTAAACGGAAAAACCTATTCTATTTTAAATATATCTTAGAGAAATATTTACTTTTACTTTCGTTTATTTTACTTTCAGCTTGTCGAATCCTTCTCCATACACGCCTACTACATTGCTTTGGGAAATAAACGCATCAGGATCAATATCCTTCACCAGACGGAAGATATCAAGTGATTCGCCTTTTCTTGCCAATACAACAATAACTTTTATATCTTGTTTACTGTACCAGCCCTGTCCATCAAGAAGAGTTACTCCACGGTCTATCTTGGTAGAAATACCTTCCGCAATCTGTTCATATTTCCGTGAGAATATCAGGAACTGAACCGACTGACGAGTACTGTTTATTACATAGTCGATAACTATGCTCATAATGAACAAAACACAGAAGCCAAACAAAACTCTCTTCCAGTCATGAAAGATAAAATAGCACGACGAAATGATTACAATATCGCAATACATCATCATACGTCCCAAAGTAACATCCTTGTACTTGTTGATAATCCATGCGATAATATCAGTACCTCCCGTACTACCGTTATTACAAAATACAATGCCTATTCCAAAGCCCAGTAATCCGGCTCCTATTACACAAGCCATAAACTCTTGTCCCGGGCCAAGCAGTTGCGGGAGATTTCCGTCACTGCCCCTGAACAGAACCTGAAACCACCAAAGCAGGAAAGTCAGCATGAAAATAGCATATATCGTCTTTACACTGAACTTTGGTCCCAGAATCTTCAAGGCAAACCCCAGAAAAACAGCATTAATCACAAAGTAAGAAACCTGAATTTCTACTCCTGTAGCATAATAAATAATAGCGGCAATACCACTGACTCCTCCTGTCGTGATCTGATAAGGAAGCAAAAAAGCTACCCATCCCAGTGCATAACATATCAGTCCGAAAGTAATGGCAAGGTAGTCTTTCGACTCCCTGCCAATTTTTTTCTTCAGAATCGTTTCCATAAAACGACTGCTATTAAAGTACAATATTTACAATCTTCTTCGGAACAATAATGACCTTTTTAGGAGTCTTTCCTTCAATCCATTTTTGAGATTGTTCGTCAGCCATTACAGCTGCTTGTATCGTGTCATTATCTGCATCTGCAGGGAACTCCATAGTGAAACGAGCCTTTCCGTTGAAAGAAATGGTATATTTTACACTATCCTCTTTCAGATATTCTTCATTAAATGCCGGCCATTGTGCATCACAAACAGATGTTGTATTGCCCAAAGCTTCCCACAACTCTTCTGCCAGATGAGGAGCAAATGGAGCAATGATAACAATCAAGTCGCTCAACACGGCCTTGTTACGGCACTTCAGTGAAGTCAGTTCATTCACACAAATCATGAATGCACTGATAGAAGTATTGTAAGAGAAGGTTTCGATATCACCAGTTACTTTCTTAATCAACTTATGAACAGCCTTCAACTCCTCTTTAGTCGGTTCTTCTTCTGCTGGCATGAAGTTACCCTGACGGTCGTAGAACAAGTTCCAGAGTTTCTTCAAGAAACGGTGAACACCATCAATACCGTTTGTATCCCATGGTTTAGACTGCTCTACCGGTCCGAGGAACATTTCGTACATACGCAGTGTATCAGCTCCGTATTTCTCTACAATCATATCCGGATTCACTACGTTATACATCGATTTACTCATCTTTTCTACAGCCCATCCACAGATATACTTGCCGTCTTCCAGAATAAATTCGGCATTGTTGTATTCCGGACGCCAGTTCTTGAAAGCTTCTACATCCAATACGTCATTTGAAACGATATTAACATCTACATGAAGCGGAGTCACATCGTACTGATCTTTCAAGCCCAATGAAACGAATGTGTTAGTATCCTTGATACGGTAAACGAAATTGCTTCGTCCCTGAATCATACCCTGATTAACAAGCTTCTGGAATGGTTCCTCTTTAACACTTACACCCAGATCGAACAGGAACTTGTTCCAGAAACGAGAATAAATCAAGTGTCCGGTAGCATGTTCTGTACCACCTACATACAAATCAACATTCTGCCAGTAATGGTCGGCTTTCTCAGAAACCAGTGCCTGATCATTGTGTGGATCCATGTAACGCAAATAATAAGCCGATGAACCAGCAAATCCCGGCATGGTATTCAGTTCAAGTGGGAAAACAGTTACGTTATCTATTTTGGAATTTTCTACGACTTCACCTTTAACCACATCCCATGCCCACTTAGTAGCATGTCCCAATGGAGGTTCTCCGGTTTCCGTAGGCAAGAACTTATCTACCTCAGGAAGTTCCAGTGGCAACTTGCTCTCATCAATCATATAAGGCATACCATCCTTGTAATAAACCGGGAACGGTTCACCCCAATAACGCTGACGAGAGAAAATAGCGTCACGCAAACGATAGTTTACTTTTACACGGCCCAACTGATGCTCCTTCACATATTTTTTGGTTGTGGCAATAGCTTCTTTGATAGTCAGTCCGTTCAGGTTCAAATCGCAATACGGAGTAGCTCCTGCTTTCGGAGAATTACATACGATACCTTCTTTAGCATCGAAGCTTTCTTCCGACACATCACATCCTTCTACCAATGGAACGATAGGCAAGTTGAAGTGTTTTGCAAAAGCATAGTCACGACTATCGTGAGCCGGAACAGCCATAATGGCTCCTGTACCATATCCAGCCAATACATAGTCGCTGATCCATACCGGAACAGATTCACCAGTAAACGGATTCACTGCATATGAACCACTGAATACACCGGTAACACGGCGATCGGCGATACGTTCACGTTCGGTACGCTTCTTCGTACGGTCCAGATAAGCTTCCACTTCTGCTTTCTGTGCCTCAGTTGTCAGTACAGGAACCAGTTCACTTTCAGGAGCCAGTACCATGAAAGTAACACCAAACATAGTATCGGCACGAGTAGTAAAGATGGTAAATTCCAAATCGCTGTCTTTTACCTTGAAACGTACCTCTGCACCTTCCGAACGACCAATCCAGTTACGCTGTGTTTCTTTCAGAGAATCAGTCCAATCTACAGTTTCCAGTCCGTCGAGCAAGCGCTGAGCATATGCTGACACACGCAGACACCACTGACGCATCTTCTTCTGCACCACCGGATAACCACCACGTTCAGATACGCCGTCCACTACTTCATCGTTAGCAAGTACAGTACCCAGTTGCGGACACCAGTTAACCATAGTTTCACCCAAATAAGCGATACGGTAGTTCATCAGCACTTCCTGCTGTTCCTTTTCGCTCTTAGCTTTCCATTCTTCTGCTGTAAAGCTCAGTTCCTCACTACAAGCTACATCCAGTCCTTCTGTTCCTTTCTCCTCGAAATGCTTGATCAGTTCACTGATAGGTTCAGCTTTTCCACAAGTATTGCAATAATAGCTGTTGAACATTTTCTGGAAAGCCCATTGAGTCCAGTGATAATAACCCGGCTCACAAGTACGAACTTCACGGTCCCAGTCGAATGAAAAACCGATTTTATCCAACTGCTGGCGGTAACGGTTAATATTGTTTACGGTAGTGATAGCCGGATGCTGACCGGTCTGAATTGCATATTGTTCAGCAGGCAAACCATAAGCATCGTATCCCATCGGATTCAATACATTATAGCCCTGCAAGCGTTTGTAACGAGCATAAATATCACTGGCAATGTAGCCCAGCGGGTGACCAACATGAAGTCCTGCTCCCGACGGATAAGGGAACATGTTCAGTACATAGAACTTCTTTTTCGATTCGTCTTCGACAACCTTGTAGGTTTTGTTGTCTACCCACTTTTGCTGCCATTTTTTCTCGATCTCTCTGAAATTATATTCCATAGTGATGTTATATATTTGATTTTTACTATTTCCCACAATACCGTGCAAAGATAGTAAGACTTCGGGAATAAAACCGATTTTTCCGCTAACAAATATCCGACCAATCCGTTATCTTGCAGCCTATTAACTCATACTCCTCCCCTAGTTGACATTCCTGCCGCTTTTTCCCCATTGCTCAACAGCTAATTATACTGCATCTTTTCACACTAATACTTATCAGGTTTTTAACGGAATAATCAACTATTACTAACAGGTTGTTAACACCTGTTGAAACAATAACTAAAATTCTATTTATCAGAAATATATATCTATCACATTCCTCATATAAAACAAGGATTTTAACAGAGATATTCACACTCATTTTACATCCCTGTTTATATACAAATACACTTTTCAACAAGCTTATCAAAAGAGTTTTTCCTAACAGTAGCTATACCCAAAAAGAAAATTCCCCTCTGAGCTTTCCGTTTTTCTGTAAAGCAGAAACAATAACGGAGCCCAGAGGGGAATCGATATCAGATAAATTAAAAAGTTACTTTTCGAAGTCAGCCCAGTTAGTCAGACGCATATCACCCTGTTTGATGAAAACCTGATGCATACCCAACGCTGCCGACAAACTGTGGCAAGTCTGTCCCTTGGTAGAAATCTTCAGATAATCCCACAACAGTTGTTTATAGTCCGGATGTGCGCAGTTTTCGATTACAGCCTGTGCACGTTCCATCGGACTCTTTCCACGTAAATCAGCAATACCCTGTTCGGTGATAATCACATTTACAGAGTGTTCACTATGATCGAGGTGAGAAACCATCGGCACAATTGAACTGATACATCCTCCTTTTGCCGTCGACGGACAAGAGAAGATAGAGATATAAGCACTGCGGGTAAAGTCGCCCGAACCACCGATACCATTCATCATCTTCGTACCGCAGATATGAGTTGAGTTTACATTTCCGTAAATATCAGCTTCGATGGCTGTATTCATTGAAATGACACCGATACGACGAACAACTTCCGGACAGTTAGATATTTCCGACGGACGAAGTACAAGCTTGTGACGGAAGAAATCCATATTATCATAAATGTCTTGCAGACAGTCGTTTGTAACACTGAGTGAACAAGTACTTCCAAACTTGATTCTACCCTCTTTAATCAATTTGATGACTGAGTTCTGAATAACCTCCGTATACATTTCGAACGGTGGAATACTGGGATCCTTACCCAATGCACTGAGTACAGCATTAGCAATATTTCCTACTCCCGACTGCAACGGAAGGAAAGTAGACGGAATAATTCCTCGGCGCATATCTGCTGCAAGGAAGTCAGCTACATTCTGACCAATTTTATCCGTAATAGGATCCGGCTCATGAAATCCTCTCGCTTCATCAGGCAGATTCACTTCTACCACTCCTACTATCTTTTCCGGACTTACCTGAATATAAGGCAATCCGATACGGTCGCTTGGACGTACAATAGGAATCGGACGACGATAAGGAGGGCGCTCCATTTCATACAAATCGTGCACACCTATCAGGCTTTTGCTGTGCGCAGCATTAAGCTCTACTATCACCCGGTCGGCAAGACGAGCAATTGTCGGAGTAATTCCCACACCTGCAGTCAGATAGATCCGTCCGTCTTCTGTAATTTCACAGGCTTCGATGATAGCTGTAGTTACATGACCTAAAAAACCGGAACGCAAACGCTGGGCAACCTGAGAAAGATGTATATCCGTATAATTAATTTCACCGGCATTGACTGCTTTGCGGAAGTCAGTATTCGTGGTATATGGAGCACGGAAGTGAATGGCATGAGCACGAGTGAGCACTCCGTCGCAAGAATCTCCGGTTGAAGCTCCCGTAATAATACCTACCTGAAAGTGTTCTCCCCTGGCGTGTTTTTCTTCAGCCTGCCTCGCAAGCTCTGCAGTTACGGCTTTCGGACTTCCTGCCGGCGTAAACCCGCTCAGGGCAATTATCTCTCCATCTTTTATCAAGCTGGCAGCTTCGGCTGCGGTCATAAAATTATAAGTCATGGTATTAGGTGTTTTTATAATTATTAGTATTAAACTTACAAAATCTGCTTATTAGTATTTACGGTTAAAAATCTCGGAATAAATAAATGCACGCCTTGCGTCCGCAGGTGTCTTCAACCGGACAGTGCTACCTGACTCAGGCTGTTGGGCAGTAGATAACACATCCTTCTGAGGCGCTTCTTCCGCTAGCTTCCGATGCTTTCTCCCCTCTCCTTTTCTTTTCTTATTAAGCTTATTATCAACACTTTGCTCAACACATTCATTTCGCTGACCAGCCATGATAATATCCGGCTCTACATGGACTGTTGCCGGCTTAACCATCTTCTTACGGGAGGGGTTATTCTTTTTCTTTTCCTTTTTGGCATAATTCTGATAAGCGGCGAAAGCAATAGCCGCCACTATAACAAATATTTTTATCACTTCGTCCATAGTCTGCCAAAATGTTAAGGATTTGCCCAAAGATACTAATAAATATAACACATTCATGGATTTTAGGGAAGAAACTCATATCTTTGCAAATGAATTTATTAAATAATAACATAACATTATGACAAAAGAAGCTACGGGAGCGGACTTTAAATCCGCAACCGAACTGGAAACCAAAAAACTGTTTATCGAAACCTACGGCTGTCAGATGAATGTTGCGGATAGCGAAGTCATTGCATCTATCATGCAAATGGCAGGATACAGTCCGTGCGAAAGCCTTGATGAAGCTGATGCCGTATTTATGAACACTTGTTCTATCCGTGACAATGCCGAGCAGAAAATCCTGAACCGGCTGGAGTTCTTCCATTCTCTGAGAAAGAAGCGCAAGCACCTGATTGTCGGAGTATTGGGATGTATGGCAGAACGTGTAAAAAACGATCTGATAGAAAATCACCACGTCGACCTGGTAGCAGGACCGGATGCTTATTTGACATTGCCCGATTTGATCGGCGCAGTTGAGGCAGGAGAGAAGGCTATCAATGTAGAGCTTTCTACGACTGAAACTTACCGCGATGTCATTCCGTCACGCATCTGTGGAAATCATATTTCCGGATTCGTATCTATCATGCGCGGCTGCAACAATTTCTGTCACTATTGCATTGTGCCTTACACTCGCGGACGCGAAAGAAGCCGTGATGTGGAAAGCATTCTGAACGAAGTGCACGATTTACAGCAGAAAGGGTATAAGGAAGTAACGCTGTTAGGCCAGAACGTCAATTCTTATCGCTTCGAGCGGGAAGGAGAGGTCGTAACATTCCCGATGCTGTTACGTATCGTTGCCGAGGCCGTACCCGAAATGCGTGTACGCTTTACTACTTCACATCCCAAAGACATGAGTGATGAAACACTGCATGTCATTGCTGAAGTACCTAACGTGTGCAAGCATATCCACCTGCCGGTACAGAGCGGAAGTTCGCGTATTCTGAAACTGATGAACCGCAAATATACGCGCGAATGGTACCTGGAAAGGGTAGAGGCCATCCGTCGCATCATTCCCGACTGTGGATTGAGTACTGATATCTTCTCCGGATTCCACTCCGAGACAGAAGAAGATCACCAGATGAGTCTTTCACTGATGCGTGAATGTGCATACGACTCAGCTTTCATGTTCAAATATTCCGAACGACCGGGAACATATGCTTCGAAACATCTGCCTGATGATGTTCCCGAAGAAGTTAAAATACGCCGGTTAAACGAAATGATTGAATTGCAGAACCAGTTATCTGCCGAAAGCAACGCCCGCGATGTAGGAAAGACATTCGAGGTACTGGTAGAAGGCGTATCAAAACGCTCCAAAGAACAATTATTCGGACGTACCGAGCAGAACAAGGTAGTCGTATTCGACCGTGGCACACACCGTATCGGTGATCTTGTACGTGTGCGTATCACCGAATCCAGCTCTGCTACCCTGAAAGGTATCGAAGTAACCGAATAACCCCAGACAATAAAAACAAATTTCTTATTTATAATTCAAAATCCGAAAAGAAACAATGAAAAGAAGAATCACGCTCAGTTGGCTGCTCATGGCGTTAATCTGTCTGCCCATGTTCGCCCAGATGCAAGATCCGGTACGATTCAAGACCGAATGGAAAAACCTTTCGGCCAATGAGGCTGAAATTATTTTTACTGGTACGATGGACCAGGGCTGGCATGTTTATTCTACCGACCTGCAAGAAGGAGGTCCTACTTCTGCCACTTTCAACATCGACAAGATAGAAGGAGCAGAGCTGGTAGGAAAACTTACTCCGATAGGAAAAGAAATCAAACAGATGGATCCTATCTTCGAAATGGAAGTAAAATTCTTCGAAGGCATAGCTAAGTTCTCACAGAAAGTTAAGCTCACTGGAGGTGACTATCTGATTACCGGATACCTGGAATTTGGTGCATGCAACGACCAGAACTGTCTGCCACCTACCAGCGTTGATTTTTCTTATAAAGGTACTGTAGCCGCAGCCGCTTCGGCAACAGCTGCACCAGCTAAAACAGAAGAAGCAGCTGCACCTGCCGAATCAACAGAAACAGTAGATTCTACAGCAGCCGTAACAACTGCCCCTCAGACGTTGCAGGAAGCTACCGATTACTGGAAACCGGTTATCAAAGAGCTGTCCAATTACGGAAGCACCGAAGAACAGGAATCACATTCCTGGATTTACATCTTCTTTACCGGTCTGGTAGGAGGTATTCTGGCCCTGTTCACACCTTGTGTATGGCCTATTATTCCGATGACTGTCAGCTTCTTCCTGAAACGTACTAAGGACAAAAAGAAAGGTATTCGTGACGCATGGACCTATGGTGCATCTATCGTTGTAATCTATGTAGCGCTGGGACTTGCTATTACACTGATATTCGGAGCTAGTGCACTGAATGCATTGTCTACCAATGCCATCTTCAATATCCTGTTCTTCCTGATGCTGGTTATCTTTGCGGCTTCTTTCTTTGGAGCATTCGAGATCACCCTGCCGTCTAAGTGGAGTAATGCTGTCGACAGTAAGGCTGAAGCAACAACCGGTCTGCTGAGTATCTTCCTGATGGCATTCACTTTGTCATTGGTATCATTCTCTTGTACAGGTCCTATCATCGGCTTCCTGCTGGTAGAAGTTTCTACTACCGGTAGTGTTGTAGCGCCGGCTATCGGTATGTTAGGATTTGCCATTGCACTGGCTTTACCTTTCACACTGTTCGCTATGTTCCCGTCATGGCTGAAATCAATGCCGAAATCCGGAGGTTGGATGAACGTTATCAAGGTGGTACTGGGATTCCTGGAACTGGCATTTGCCTTGAAATTCCTGTCGGTAGCCGACCTTGCTTACGGCTGGAGACTGCTCGACCGTGAAACATTCCTTGCACTCTGGATCGTTATCTTTGCTCTGCTGGGTATGTACCTGCTGGGTAAGATCAAATTCCCTCACGACGACGACAACAATAAGGTAGGAGTAGGACGTTTCTTCCTGGCACTCATCTCACTGGCATTTGCCGTATACATGATTCCGGGACTTTGGGGAGCTCCTCTGAAAGCTGTCAGCGCATTTGCACCTCCTATGCAGACTCAGGATTTCAACTTATACAAGAATGAAGTACACGCCAAGTTTACCGACTTCGATGCCGGTATGGAATACGCTCGCCAGAACAACAAACCGGTCATGATAGACTTCACCGGATATGGTTGCGTAAACTGCCGTAAGATGGAACTTGCTGTATGGACTGACCCGAAAGTAAGTCAGATGCTGAACGACGACTACGTACTTATCACGCTGTATGTAGACGAAAAGACCAAGCTTCCAGAACCGATAAAGGTTACAGAAAACGGAACAGAACGTACTCTTCGTACAATAGGTGACAAGTGGAGCTACCTGCAACGTTCTAAGTTCGGAGCCAATGCACAGCCATTCTATGTATTGCTCGACAACGAAGGCATGCCTCTGAACAAGTCATATTCTTACGACGAAGACATTGCTAAATATGTAGACTTCCTCCAGACAGGATTGAAAAACTACAAAAAATAATTATCCTCAGGATAAATAAATCAACAGGAAAGCTTCCGGAAAGTCATTCATTTGACCTCCGGAAGCTTTTTTTATTTTACGCCACAAACAAAAAATCACTGTTTTCAGTGACAAAGAATTCTCCCGGAATACCGTTTATTTGTAAGATAAACGAACCTCAAACAATCCATATCATGAAAGTAAAATTCTTATATTTATTGTGCTTGCTGACGTGTATATTACCAGCTTGCTCAAGCGATGACAATGAACCGGTAGACGAACCTGTAACAATAACAGGCGTAAGCGTTTCACCCGAAAGCATCAGTCTGGAATGTGGAGAAACAAAGCAGCTGACAGCCAAAATATCACCGGAAAATGCTACGGCAGGAGATATTACATGGACTTCATCCGATGAAGCAATAGCTACGGTATCATCCGATGGAACTGTAACCGGTATAAGCAAAGGAACAGCCACCGTTACAGCCACAGTAAGCGGAAAAAGCGGAACATGTGAGGTGACTGTCACCCAAGAAGTGCAGTCGGTAGAAATATCACCTGCTACAGCAACCTTAACCAGCAAGGGAGAAACCATACAGCTCACCGCTACAGTCCTTCCAGAAGGGGCAGGAGAGGCCACATGGACATCTTCCGATGAAGCAGTAGCCACAGTATCACCCGAAGGAATTGTAACAGCCATAGGCGAGGGGACAGCTACCATCACAGCTACAGCCGGAGAAAAAACAGCTACTTGCACAATCACTGTCAGTATCTCTATTGTAGATATCGAGGGCAACCAAGCTACATTCCATCTCGACGGAGCCAGCGCTGCACAAGTATCACAAGCCATCAGTGAAGCGGCTCAGGCAGGTGTAACCCGTTTTATACTCACAGGAGATTCCGAAGCACTGGGACTATATGATGAAAATCCTTTCAGCGGTATCCAAATCGAATTACTCGACTTATCGGGAGTAACCGGATGGCAAGACCGGGATGCAGATGGCCTTCCTGAGTTGCCGGCAGAAAGCTTCAGACATACAGGCAGTTCCGATTTCTCCGGATTACAGGAAGTCATCCTGCCTCAGGAAATACAGCAACTGCAAGATTATGCTTTCTATAAATGCAGCAACCTGACCAAAATCACCGCTCCGGGCGTAGTCAGAGTAAACAGCTTTGCTTTCCAAAGTTGCACCAAACTGGCAGAAGTAAGTATGCCTGAAGTTACTTACCTTGGTACCAATGCCTTTATGTCAACAGCCCTGCAAGTTGCAGACTTCCCCAAATTGCAAACCCTTGAGGGTAGTGTATTCTGGCTTTGTTCCAAACTGACAGAAGTCAACTTGCCGGAAGCAACGACAATCGGAAACGCGACACTGGTTTCACAAGGTGGTTCCCGTACAGGAATAAATACATTTGGCGACTGTTCACAGCTGGAAAAAGTATACTTGCCTAAAGCAACTACCATCGGAGATGATGCATTCAGCAACTGTAAGTCACTGAAAGAAATAGAGCTTCCGCAGGCAACAACTGTCGGAATCAAAGCCTTCTATAACTGTACCGCACTGACCAGCGTCAATCTGCCTCAGGCAACCGCTCTAGGTGATGATGTATTTACAGAATGTACAGCCTTAAATACAATCAAGCTGACCGCCGAAGGAAGCATTTCGGTACAAAATATAACATTCGGACCAGCCGATACCATCACAAAGAATGTCGACCTTACCCTGAATATCAATAAAAAAGGAGAAACATGGGATGAGTTCTGGCAAGAAGAAGAATGGAAAGACCATAAATGGAAAAGCATTTCCTTTGTTGAATAAGCCTTAATCCTACCATAAACGAATGCAGGTTATCCGGACAGAAGTTTCCCAGATAACCTGCATTTTTCATATCATTCCAGACTCTGATACGTCTTTCGGATCTCATTCCACAAAAACGACCGCTCATACCTGCTCCCGATCAGCTCTCTCGACTTACCTGCCATTTCCATCCTTGCATGCTCATCGGTAAGCATAAACTTCATTGCCTCCAGCAAAGCCGATTCATCGTGAGAAGGAATAATCAGACCATTCACCCCATGACAGATAATCTCGTTGCATCCATTGATATCTGTTACAATACAAGGCAATCCCATAGCTCCCGCCTGAAGCACGACATTAGGAAAGCCCTCCCTGTAACTGGGAAAAACAAAAACATCCGAAGCAGCCAGATACGGCCGGATATCATTCTGCCATCCGGCAAAAGTTATTCTACTGTTCTCCAGAAGCATACGCTTTGTCTCTGGTAATACCGGATCCAGTTTTTCCTCAAAATCACCGACCAGAAGAAGCCTGCAAGCCGGAAAATCAGCTTCCAGTTGTTTGAATGCCCTGGCAAGTTCATTCATCCCCTTGTCACCGACAATTCTTCCCACAAAACAGAACGTCACACATCCTTTTTCCCGGATATCTTCAGCCTTTCTCATGACTTCCTCCGTCCGGTCAAAATACGACATATCAATTCCGTTGATATTCCCGTTTCCGACGATATGCAACTCCTTCCGGGTAATCCCAAACCGCATCAGATCATTCTTCACACCCTCACCTTCCGGATTAATAAACGTAGCACAGGCACACGTCAGCCTGTCCGTAGCCATCAGCAACTTCCGTTTCAGTCCCGTCGAAGTAGGGAAGACCAGTCCGGTAAACATATGCATTCTAACCGGCACCCTACACATCCAGGCCGCCAGCATTCCCAGCAGACCAGCTTTCGGAGTCAGCGTATGTACCATCCAGGGCTTTTCTTTCCGTATCAGCCGGACCAAAGCAAAAAGCGACTTCAAATCCTGAATAGGAGAGATGCGTCTTTCCATACGGACAGCAACCGTTCTTACCCCCTCTCTTTTTCCGACCTCTTCCAGTTCTTTTCCGGGTGACGAAACAGCTACCACCTCATACATTTCATTCAACATCTTCAGTTGTCCCTTCAGCAGTAAATCCAGCGAAACAGGTACAGTCGTTATTCTCAATACCTTCTTTTTCATAACAGTTTCTTTATTACCTTACATCTGTTACCCACAGCCAATACTCCATCCGGAATATCTTTTGTAACCACAGAACCAGCTCCGACAACACTCCATTTTCCGATTTTCACGCCGGGAATAATAGTAGTTCCCGCACCAATCCAGGCACCTTCCCCTACATGCACATTACCGCACAGCGTAGAATGAGGCGAAATATGAACAAAGTCTTCAATGATACATTCATGATCAACCGAAGCCCCCGTATTGATGATGCAATGCTTTCCTATATGTGCACAAGCCTGCACGATAGCCCCTTGCATTACTACAGTTCCGGCCTCAATGACAGCCGAATCCGAAATAATGGCCGAAGGATGAATGGCCATACCAAATTCCGCCTTTACCTTCTCTGCTATCAGTTTTCTTGTCCTGTTATTGCCAATACTGATAATCAGCGGAGAAATGTTATCCAACTCTCCATTCACTACCTTAACTCCCATCACCTCTTTCAGGTCCTTATTATCATCTATCAGAGCCTCGATACATTTACCTTCAGCCCTCAGAATATCCATAATAACTTTGGCGTGTCCGCCAGCTCCATACAAAAACATATCTCCTCCTTTCAGTTGTTTCCGTTAAAAAACTCCGTAGTAGCCTGTCCCTCTTTCGTTATGCCTTCTCTCACCACCACCTTCTTCACTGTCAGCAAGATAATCTTCAGATCCAGCCAGAAAGAACAGTGATCCACATACCACACATCCAGTTCGAATTTCTTTTTCCAGCTAATTGCATTTCTGCCATGCACCTGTGCCCATCCCGTAATGCCCGGTCTCACGTCATGCCTTCTTGCCTGTTCTTTGCTATACAATGGCAGATACTGCGGCAATAGCGGCCTCGGACCAATCAGAGCCATATCTCCCTTGAGCACATTGAACAGCTGAGGCAATTCGTCCAGTGAGGTCGACCGGATGAACTTTCCCGTCTTTGTCAGCCGTTGGGCATCCGGCAATAAATTTCCGTTTTCATCCCTTTCGTCAGTCATTGTCTTAAACTTCATAACCTTAAAGAGCCTGCCGTTTTTTCCCGGTCTGGTTTGTGTAAAAACCACCCCGGCACCTTTATTGGCAACAGCTAGTAAAACCGCTACAGCAGCCATCACCGGCGACAAAACCACTATGGCAACCATGGCCAGGCAGCAGTCAATCATTCTTTTGAAACAGTTTTTATACATTACTCCATCATTTTTAAACCCAGAAACAACTATTTACAGTGCAAAGTTATGACAAATATTTTTATTTCATCTCTATCCATAAGCTAAATACACCACTTTAGAGGCATATTCAACACATAATTCAGCTATTGCTGGTTTATATATATTAAACATAGTCAAATCAAAAAACTTTTAATGTATTTTGTCAGAATCAGACTTGATAAAACCAAAATTTGATAGGAAATTCTATTAATTTTAGCCAGAAGGAATATATTATCTATCTTACTTTTTTTTAAAAAAAATTTAAATACAAAGCCTATCTTTTCAAAAAAATTATTACATTTGCCCCATAAATATAGAGAGTTATATAAATATGCTGAAATAGTTTATGCTATAACTCAAAAAAATATGCAAAATACGCCAATATTTTAGTATATTGCTTAATCTGGATACATAATCTGGATGTCCCCAAGGTATATCTGCGCATTTCAGTATGAAAGAGAATGATAAACATTGGTACCCTATCAGAGTTACATACTCGCAAGAGATGAAAGTAAAAAGCTATTTTGATGCTTGTCAGATTGCCAGTTTCATTCCGATGAGATACTCTGAAATACAGCGCAACGGTCAGTCAAAAATTAAATTAGTACCAGTCATACACAATTTAGTATTTGTCTATTGTACTAAAAACGAAATTGAACAAATAAAGAGAGAGAGCAGTATCTCCTCCAAGATAAGATACATAATCGACAAGGAAACCAAGCAAATCATTACTATTCCCGACAAGCAAATGCAGGACTTCATATCGGTTGCAGGGAATATTGACGAACAGATTCTTTACTTGACACCTCAGGAGGTGGCTTTAAAGAAAGGTGATTATGTCCGTATTACTGGAGGAATCTGGAAAGGAATAGAAGGGAAGCTCGTACGCATAAAAAAGAATTTGCGAGTGGTTGTTTCCCTGCAGGGAATAGCCGCTGTAGCCACTACAAGCATTCATCCTTCATTAGTTGAAAAGATAGAGAAATAATACTATGTTCAGCATTAAGATAAAAAACATCAATTTCTTTAGCAGATACATTGTTTGGGCAGCCGACTGTCTTCTGTCCGTATTGGCCACATCCTTCAGCTTTTTGTTTTTCCATTACCTGATGAAGGTCGATACAGATGTCACTACCGTTACGTCAATCCTCGTCCTCTCACTGGTGATTAGTATCTGTGCCACCTGGATATGCAAGACCTACCAGGGCATCATCCGCCATTCCAGCCTCACCGAGCTGATGCGCATCGTATATGCCATGTTCATCAAAGCCCTTGCATTCATCATCCTGTCAAATTTGCTGCTGGAATATACCGGTCTGTTCATCTATACCATCATCTTCTCCGACCTCATCATGTCAGTCTTTCTGCTCATGTTTGTCAGAGTAGTTGTCGTCAATTTCTATTATAACCTCATCGAGGCAATGGACAAGCAGACACACCGGGCACTGATATACGGCACTTCCGAGGCAGCAATCAGTCTGGCTGCATACCTGAGCAAATCTACCAACAGCCTGTACAACCTGAAAGGATTCATCACAAGAGAACAGCGGTTGAAAGACTATCGCGTACAGGGATATCCGGTTATCTACCTCTGCGATGACTGCGACCTCAACGAAAAGCTGAAATCACTCGGTGTCAATACCATCCTGTTCGTCAATACAGACGACCTGCATAAAGACAGCGCGCTGATTGAAGCAGGCATCCAGAACAATATCACCATGCGTATCGCTCCGCTGGTGGAAGACAACAGCAACATCTCCCAGCGCATCCAGATGCGTGAGGTACAGATAGAAGACCTGCTCGAACGCGAAGAAATCAAGATCGATACCGAAAAAATCAAGAAAGAAATCTCAGGCAAGGTCGTAATGGTCACCGGTGGTGCAGGAAGTATCGGCAGCGAACTGTGCCGACAGCTCTGCAAGTTCCATCCCAAACATCTGGTTATCTTCGATTTTTCCGAAACAGGAACATACCAGATCGATATGGAGCTTCGGAATACCTATCCGGAATGCAACATTACCTCAGTCATCGGAAACGTAAGAGATTACCAGCGTGTAGAGTCACAGCTCAGCCTGTACAAGCCAGATATCATTTTCCATGCCGCAGCCTACAAGCATGTTCCTATCATGGAAGAATATCCGTGTGAGGCCGTACGTACCAACGTTATGGGAACACGTATCCTCGCCGATGCCGCTGTCAGACACGGAGTAGAAAAATTCATCATGATCTCTACCGACAAGGCCGTACGCCCGTCCAATGTCATGGGAGCTACCAAACACATAGCCGAAACATACGTGCAGAGCCTGGGTAATGCCATCAAAGAAGGCAAGGTAGCCGGAAAGACCTGCTTCATCACCACCCGCTTCGGCAACGTATTGGGAAGCAACGGAAGCGTCATTCCGCTGTTCCGCCGTCAGATACTCGAAGGGGGTCCGGTCACCGTTACCCATCCCGATATCATCCGCTACTTCATGACCATCCCCGAAGCCTGCCAGCTGGTACTCGAGGCTGCTTTCCTCGGTGAAGGAAACGATATCTTCATCTTCAATATGGGAGCTGCCGTCAAGATAGACGACATGGCAAGAAAGATGATCCGCCTCTCCGGACTGATTCCGGATAAAGACATCAAGATCGAATACACCGGACTCCGCCCGGGCGAAAAACTATACGAAGAACTATTATATAAGGAGGAAAGCACACTGCCCACTTCCAATCCGGAAATCTTCCATGCAGAGAGTATCAATACGGAATACCAGTCCCTGCTGCCGTCTATCGAAGAACTGATTGCCATAGCCGGAACCGATGATAAGCTGGAAACCGTAAAATACATGAAAAAAATAACACCCGAATTCATCAGTCAGCATTCCAGATACGAAGCGCTCGACAAAGAGAATAAACAATAAAGAACGTATTAATTAAGAAAAGAGACTAACTAGTAATATTTATTTTATATGAAACAGAGAGTTTTTCTAGCATTAATGATGCCCTTCCTTTTCATCAAAGGATTCGCACAGGAGGTTAATTCTACAGTGCCTTCAGAAACCAGTGAAGATGAGAACACAACGTATTGGGTAAGCCCTGAAACAAACAATGAAAGGGTTCTCAATCCAAACAAGTTCCGCGACAACTGGTTTATCACAGTCAATGCAGGTACCTTCCTTAACTGGTGCGACAATACCAGTGACGCAAAAGGCAAACAGTTCCAGCCGGCAGCTGGTTTGTCAGTAGGTAAATGGTTATCACCTTGGGGTGGTTTCCGTGTCATGGGAATGTGGGGACGTGGATTCGGTCAGACTTACAAACCCGTTCTCGACCGTACATACAACTGGAACGTAGTAAACGGCTACATCGACGCGATGTTCAATTTGCATAACCTGTTCGGAGGTTACAAAGAAAACCGCTTCTTCCAGGTAATGGCTATCGCCGGTATCGGTGTAGAACACATGTTCGGTTTCAGCGATGAAAGCTGGTACAAGAACTACAATGTCAACACAGAAAAGAACAACCTGCTGGGATTCCGTACAGGTTTGCTGGCATCATTCAGACTGCACAGAGCGTTAGCGTTCAACGTTGAAGCCTCTATCAACTGCTTGGACGACTCATACGACGGTGTAACTTCAGACGACAAGTGGGACGGACACGTCAACCTGTTGGTTGGTCTGGTTTACCGTTTCAAGAACCACGACGGAACACACCAGTTCACTTTCACTCGTCGCGACCAGGATAAATACGATGCCCTGAACGCAGAAGTAAACCGTTTGCGCAAGGAAGTAGCCGAAATGAAAGCAGCTCCTGCCGTAGAAGTGAAGCGTGAAGTTGTAGAAAGCGAACGCGTTTCAACTCTTGTATCATTCGATCCGAACTCAACAGAAGTAAACAAACTTCAGGAAGTAAATATCTATACAGCAGCCGAAGGTCTGAAGAAGATCCAGGACGGTGACTTGTATATCACTCCTATCAAGAACAACGAAATGAGCAGCGATTTGTTCAATGGCCGTGCCAATGCTATTCGCGACATGCTTGTGAATGAATATCAGGTTCCTGCAGGACACATATTTATCGAAGAAAACAACGAGCTGGTACGCTCATTAGACCCTGCAAAGAACTGTGTAATTATCTATATTGTTAAATAATAAAACAGGACATTCAACATGAAAAAAATAGTTATTGCAGGCCTTGCAGCAGTCATGGCAGCCAATTTATATGCAAGTGAAGAAACCCCTTCAAAAAACCTTACGGTAAAAGCCGATACAGTCAGAACATTAAAGCACTATAAAGCAGGCGACAACTGGTTCTTCGGAGTATTTGCCGGAACCAATTTCTCATTGACGGAAAATATCCGTTTCGCCTCTTTCCCGAAACGTTTTGGTCCCAGTGTAGGTATTTCTGTCGGTAAATACTTCAGCCCGGCAGTAGGTGCCCGTGTACGTGTGTCATACCTGAACCAGCGCAGCCGTGCTAACAGTGAACTAGTTGATGCATATCCGGAAGTTTACGGTGACGGTGTATACAAATTCAGCATGGTTTCTACGTTTGTCGACGGTTTGTTCAACTTCAATAACATCTTCAAGCCGTATAACGAAAACAACCGTTTCAACGTAGTGGGTGTACTTGGTCTGGGTGTCAATACATCATTTGGATTCGACGATAAGATCAAGAATTGGTCACCATCTAAAGGAGGCATGTATGAAGTAGACCGTTCAACAGGAACCTATCTGGCTATCCATGCCGGTCTTCAGTTAGGCTATAAGGTAAGCGATGCAGTCGATATCAACCTCGAAGCTACCTATAACGCTACCGATGATGGATACAACGGGACTCGTTACGATAGAAAGTACGACGGTTATATCTACGTTGTAGCAGGTGCAACCTATCACTTCAAAGACCATTATGGCGACCGTCGCTTCAAGTATGTAACCATGACCGACCAGGCACAGATCGACCACCTCAATGCACAGATCAATAAAGCTCGTGCCGAACTTGCCAACAAACCGGAACCGATCGTACGCGTAGAAAAGAAGGTAGAAACCAACCGTGTACTCGATATGACCGTTTCCTTCATCATCGACAAGTACAACATCACCGACGTTCAGAAAAACAACGTACAGAAGGTAGCCGAATACCTGCTAAACAACCCGAACATCAACCTGATCATCACCGGTTACGCCGATGTTCAGACTGGTAATCCGGCATACAACCTGAAACTGTCAGAACGCCGTGCCAACGCCGTACGCGACATGCTTGTCAACGATTTCGGAGTCGATCCTTCACGCCTGCGCATCGACTACAAGGGTGATACCGTTCAGCCTTACGATCGCAAGAACGAGTGGAACCGTGTTGTAATATTTGTAACAGAGGAAAACAACAACAAATAATCATGAAGCACATCCATCTTTCACTGGCCCACATGAGCGGCAAAGAAGAAGAGTTCATCCACGAGGCATTCCTTACCAACTGGGTAGTACCTTTGGGTCCCAATGTCGACGGGTTCGAAAACGACCTCGCCGTATGGCTGGGGGAAAAATCGGCCTCTCCTCTTCATGTCGTAGCTCTCAGCTCCGGGACAGCAGCCATTCATCTGGCGCTGGTGATGCTGGGTGTAGGTCCCGGCGACGAAGTCATCTGCCAGAGTTTTACTTTCGCCGCCTCAGCCAATCCCATCGTATATCAGGGAGCCACTCCGGTGTTTGTCGACAGTGAACCCGGCACGTGGAACATGGACCCCGAACTGCTCCGTCAGGCTATTGACGACCGCCTGCGTGCGACCGGCAAACTGCCTAAGGCCATCATTCCCGTACACCTGTACGGCACTCCCGCCCGCATGGACGAAATAAACAGCGTTGCTTCCGCATACGGCATTCCGGTAGTAGAAGATGCTGCCGAGGCACTGGGTTCGGAATACAACGGCAGTTACTGCGGAACATTCGGTACTTACGGAGCCCTCTCGTTCAACGGCAACAAAATGATCACCACCAGTGGTGGAGGAGCCTTGATCTGCCCCGACGAAGAAAGTGCCCGCCGTGTCAAGTTCTATGCCACTCAGGCACGCGAGAACTTCCCTTATTACCAGCATGAGCAGATTGGCTATAATTATCGATTGAGCAACATCTCTGCCGGAATCGGCCGTGGCCAGATGTACGTGCTCGACGAGCATATCGCCCGCCGCCGTGCGATACACGCGCTTTACGTGGAAAAGTTAAAAAACACACCGGGCATTACGGTGATGCAACCACGGTCTAATGTCGATTTACATCCCAACTATTGGTTAAGTACCATTCTGGTTAATTCACAGGAAGCTGGATTCACTTATCAGGAGTTATCTGCGCGGCTTACGGCAGCCGACATCGAAAGCCGTCCCTTGTGGAAGCCGATGCACCTGCAACCCGTGTTTGCCAAGGCACCTGCCTATGTAAATGGAGTGTCCGAAGCACTCTTTGCTCAGGGACTCTGCTTACCTTCAGGACCGATGGTAACCGATGAGGATGTAGATAGAATTGTAGAGATAATCAAGAATTAATTATGAATCATTCTGTATGTTTGAAGAATCAAGACAAACATACAAAATAGTAAAGTTATGGAAAACAAAAAAGCATATATCAAACCTATTTTGGAAAGTGAAACATTTGTTCCACAAGAATATGTTGCTGCTTGTGGAGATATAAATAAAGTTTATTTATTTACATGTGATGCAGGATGGACCGCTCTAACTGGTTCTACCGTTTATACAAACGGAGCCGATGGTATACCTGAGACAAAAGATGATGTTAAATTAGGAAGTTATGGAAAATGTGGAGCGACGCATGAAGCAAGTACTACAGATGATTTTATTCCTGGATATCTTAAAAAAAACGTTTTGGGTATACCTGCAGGTCCAAGGCAAGATGTTATAATTTGGAGAGGTGAAGATGGTAACAACATACATTGTACAAAAAACCTTGATATGAACTCTTGGACAACCATAAAATCTTGATTTTATAATATACCGCATTTATTACCACAGACTGCACAAATGAATTTAAAATATAAATTTGTGTAATCTGTGGTGAATTTATTATACATACACATGGACCAACTATACGATGCAACCCCGGTAGAAAGACGCTTGGTAGATAAAGCGACTCAACTCCGAATCCCTATATCAGCTTCTTTCGAACTCACACCGCTCTGCAACCTAAGTTGTGACATGTGCTATGTCCGCATGAATGCACGCGAACTATCGATGCATGGAAGAGTACGGAGCATTGATAAATGGCTTCAGACAGCCGAAGAACTGAAAGCGATGGGCACGTTGTTCATCCTGCTTACCGGAGGAGAGCCGTTACTTTATCCAAGATTCAAGGAGCTTTATCTCGCTCTTCGTGAAATGGGGTTCATTATTACAATCAACACCAATGCAACGCTTATTACCGAAGAGGTGGCTGAACTTTTTAGTCGTGTCAAACCTCGCCGCCTCAATGTAAGCCTGTATGGAGGATGTAATGAAACCTACAAGAATCTATGCCATATCTCGAACGGGTATGACCGTTGTATACAGGGACTGCAATTGTTGAAAAAGTATCATATCGATACGAAATTAAATCTGACCATCATCCGCAAAAACCGAAAGGATTATGAAGCGGTCATCCACATGGCAGAAGAACTAGATATGCCGGCATCCATCAATTGCTACACCTCCTTGTTCTGTAGTCCGACATGTACCTCGCAACTTAATATACCGGAAATACGGTTGACACCGGAAGCAGTTGCCACTCTCGAAATCGAACACCTTAAATACAAATACAAAGCCAATTATCACGAACGGATAAAAGAGATGAATGCGGAACTTATCGGTACGGAATCTGCCGTATCCGATGGCGTTACCCTGAGTTGCCGCGCCGGAAAGAGCTCTTGCTGGATCAACTGGCAGGGCATGTTATCCCCCTGTGTGGACATGGCAACTCCTTCCATATCACTTGCCGAACATTCGGTTGCCGAAGCCTGGCAGAGCATTGTGAAGCAATGTGCTTCCTTACCGGCACACACGGAATGCAGCGGCTGTAAACTGAGCAAACTCTGCGATGTATGCTATGCCAATGCAATCAACGAGAAAAAATACTGCGGAGATACAGCTTATCTCTGCGCCATAGGCAAGACCAAAAGAAGCCTCATTGAGCAGGAAGCTCAACGATAACCCTTGTATCATGATCAGACTGACCATTGGAAATTTACATATACAGCTGGAAGGCATCGACAGAACACATCTTCCGGCAAATACCCTGCTCTTTGAATCAACGTTCGAAGAAGCAGATTTATATTACACCTTTCATACAGACCGGAATCCCCGTTTGCCGAACATACCACCCGTATACCGGAAACCGGACATCCTTGTTTTCCGGCAACCATCGGGACTGGAATCCCGCCTGTTGATTCTTCCCGACGGACAGGCTGCCTACGCCTATCTGGAAGAGACCGATTCCAATCGTACAGCAATCTACTTCAATCCGGCATATACCTCCCTGCTGAGTGCCGATACCATTTTCCACTCGATGCTGGCTCTCGAAAAGCATCTGGTCTTACAGAATTCCTTCGTTTTCCATTGTTCCTACCTCGATTTCGAAGGAAAAGCAGTTTTGTTCAGCGGTCCCAGTGGAATAGGGAAGACCACTCACACCAACTTGTGGTGTCAATACCTGCCCAACCGAGCAAAAGTCTTGAACGGCGACAAATGTCTGCTGAGTCGTGAAGGTAGCACATTTTATGCCAACGGCTGGCCGATATGCGGTTCAAGCGGTATCTGCCACAACGAACGCCGGGAAGTACGCGCTGTAGTACTGCTGCAGCAGGCTCCCGACAACAAATTGATAGAAGAAAAGAAAATGCTCACGTTCAGGCGTGTGCTCGAACAGTTTACGGTCAATTACTGGAACCGTGAGTTTACGGATGCAGCAATGACTTTTGCCGACTCCCTTGTTTCCACCTTACCTTGCTTTACGTATGCTTGCAACATCAGCCGTGAAGCGGTGGACACCCTGTACCAACAACTGATAACTGCCAACAGATGAAAAAAATTAAATCCTTTATATCACGCACCATTGCCGGCGAAACCGTACTGGTCCCTTCTGAAGAAACTGCACACGATTTCAACGGCATGATCAGCCTTACCGATACAGCTGCCTTTATCTGGGAACATATCGAAGAGGCAGCCGATTTCAACCAACTGGTCGACATGATTCTCGACGAATATGAAGTCGACCGTGAAACAGCTGCGACAGATGCCTCCGACTTCATCATGCAATTGTTACAACACGGCATGATCCAGCCGTCTGGACTAAACTGGTAAGGCCGATGGAGCAGAAAGAAATATTTGTCCGCAACGATGTGTTCTTTGCCGGTGTACAGGAGATGCTCCGCCTGGGCAAGTCAGTCCGCATCCGTGTCAGAGGAAGTAGTATGCTTCCCTTCCTCCGCCACAACGACGATGCCTTGCTGTCTCCTCCCGAAGGAAAACGCATCCGCCGGGGCACGGTAGTCGTAGCACAGACCGACGAATCGGGCATCGTGCTGCACCGCATCCGTCGGATAGACCGGAACGGACGCATTACCTTGCTTGGCGACGGTAATACCTACATTTTCGAACACACAGACCGTTCGCGGATCATTGCTGTAGTTACCCGCTACTACCGTGGCAAATACAGCTTCTCGCCCGAAAGCCCGCTGATGAGGTTTGTCGGGCTGCTTTGGTGTGACATGCACCCGTGGAGAAGACATCTCCTGACTGTGCTTTGGAAAATAAAAAAATCAATAACAACCAACAACAGATTATGAAACTCAACGAAAATCTTATCCTCCGCGAAGTAGCGGGAGAATACATGATAGTAAATCCTTTCAGTGAAACCATGGACATGACACAAATTCTTACCCTGAATGAAACGGCCGCATGGCTGTGGCAGCAGGCTGAAGGTAAAGAATTCGATGAAGCCTATCTGGTAGACTGCTTGTGCGAAGAGTACGATGTCGACCGTGAGACCGCTGCAACCGATGTTCATGAAATATGTGCACAATGGCAGAAAAACGGTCTGCTGGCATGAACGGTATCACCCGCATAAAGGATGCCTTATTCTTTCTGATCCGTCAGGGACTTTGGGGAGTCAGGAAAGATGCAGAGAAGTATTTCCCGCTTTCCCCCGAGGAATGGCAGGCTCTTTATATCCACAGCCGCCGACAGGCAGTACAAGGTATCGTCTACGATGGCATGTTACTTCTGCCCAAACCTTTGCGTCCTCCCCACGCACTCATTCTGCGATGGACAGTAGATGTCGATCAGTGGGAACGTATCAACAAGCAACACATTCAGGTGCTTTGTGCGTTGAACCGTTTCTTTACCACTGAACCGACCGTTCCTTTCGAAGTCATCAAGGGACTTGCCCTGAGCTGTTATTACCCCAATCCGCTTCATCGTGTATGCGGGGATATCGATTTGTATTTCGGCAGCCCAGAGGCTGTACGACAGGCCGCCAAAAAGCTGGAAGAATCTGGTGTATATGTCAAGTATGGAGCCAACGACGATGCCTCCTGCCTCATCGGTCAGGTCGTAATCGAACTGCATCCGGAGCTTATTGAGCTGCATAGCCCACTGATCCGCAAATCACTGCGTGAATGGGAGAAAAACGTATTCTGCACGGTTGCTCCCGCAATCAGGCCGGTCTATCAGGATGCTCCAATTAGTGTTCCTACTCCAGAAGCACACCACCTGCTGGTTTCCACACATATCTTGAAGCACCTGCTCAACGAAGGCATCGGCTTGCGCCAGTTATGCGATGCTGCCATCCTGTTGAAAGGACTGGCACAGGAAACGGACAAACAGGAATTAGAACGTCTGTGTCATCGCTTCGGCATCTGGAAATGGTCTTGCCTGCTTTATTCTTTCTTAGTTGAGCACTTGGGACTGGATGAATCCTACGTTCCTTTCCGTAAACATTACAATACCGAAACCCTGATGACCGAAATATGGGAAAGCGGCAATTTCGGTTTTTACGACGAACGGAAAGGGGAACGTCCGGAGGGGAAATGGAAAAACAAATTGTACACAAGTCGCCAGATAGCCCGCAAAGCACAACTGTTTTTCACATATGCGCCGGCAGAAACCTTCTGGTGGCCTACATTGCTTACAGTCAGACGCATCAAAGAACTCGTTATCAAGCATGAAAACCATACTGAAAAAAATACTAAGTAAACTTACCAAAGAGAATCTCTCGCAGCAATACGCCATCGGGCGCAAAGCCATGCGCTGGGTACTTCAGGTTACACAAGGATATCACTGGTTGATTACGTTCTCCATCTTTTCGGGAATCTTCGGCGTAGGAATGTCACTATTCAATGTCTGGCTTTCCAAATGGATTATCGACATTGTAACCGGCGCCCGTGAAGGAAATGTCTGGATGGCGGCAGGTGTCGTAGTCTTTTTCTTCTTCTTCGGCATGGCAGTCAAGCTGATTTCTCCCTGGATTTTCGGGAAAATCAACATGCGTATCGGCATCCGCATGCAAAACTCCTTGTCGGACGCCCTGATGATGTGTTCCTGGAAAAGCGGACAGAAATGGCATACCGGTGACCTGCTTACCCGTATCAACAGCGATGCTTCCGAAGTACTCAGCATGGGTATGGGCATCCTTCCCAACTTGCTCATCACCAGTCTTCAGCTGATCGGTTCCTTTATCTTCCTGTGGGCACTGGAGCCCCGGCTTGCCTGGTTCATTCTGGGAGCGACCCCGCTGGTACTGTTATCGAAAATCTATTTCCGCAAGGTGCGTGAGCTGAGCAAGGCACAAAAGGCCATGAGCAGCGAAATGGGTTCAGTCATGCAGGAAAACCTGTCACAGCGTGTGCTGGTACGTTCGCTGGGAGCAACCGATTACCGCAAACAAAAGCTGCATGAATCGCAGGAAAAACTGTTCAACCTCGGTATGGAACAGATCAAGTTTTCTACCTTTTCGCAGGGAGTGATGGGCTTTGTATTCGGAGGAGGTTACCTGTGTGCCTTCCTCTGGGGTATCTACCGGTTGGAACATCAGGAAATTACCTTCGGTACCATGACGGCATTCCTGCAACTGGTCGGACAGGTACAGGGACCTTTCCTCGGACTGATTGGTATTCCTCCCGCACTGGTACGTGGCTGGGCGTCTGTCGAGCGACTGATGGAACTCTTCGAAGATGTAGAACCGGACGAAACGCCGGTATATGTCGACAGCCCGCTTACGCTGGAATTCAATCAGGTTACTTTCGGCTATGAACCGGGGCAACCTGTCCTGCATAATTTTTCTGCCGTATTCCGCCCCGGTACCTCTACAGCTGTTGCCGGTCCTACCGGTACGGGAAAAACCACCATCATCCGCCTGATGCTGGCACTTATCCGTCCCGATCAGGGACAGGTAAACCTGGTAGCAGCAGACGGTTCAGTTTATCCGGACACTTCCGCTACCCGGGTAAATTTCATGTATGTACCCCAGGGAAACACTCTGCTTAGCGGAACCGTCCGTGAGAATGTACTTCTGGGAGCTCCCGATTGCAGCGATGAAGATGTAGAACAGGTATTACGCACGGCATGTGCCGACTTTGTCTTCGACCTGCCCGAAGGCATTCATACCCGTGTCGGCGAACACGGCTACGGCTTGTCCGAAGGACAGGCACAGCGTATCTCTATCGCCCGTGCCCTACTCCGTCCGGGCAACATCTGGCTGTTCGACGAGGCCTCTTCCGCCCTCGACTGCGACACCACTACAAAGTTAATAAACAACATTTTAGCGGAAGGAAAAGAAAAAACCATTATCTTTGTCACCCACGATCCACGAGTGATGGAACGGTGTGATTCAGTCATCCGGCTGAACGAAAAAGAACAACAAACAGTAGAATCCTAATAAACAGTAAAAAAACATTTATGAACAAATCAACTCTTTTCTTCTTCTTACTTACAGTATTGCTTTTCTCGTCATGTGCTACAAGAAAAGACCTGGTTTATCTCCGCGACATGGAAGAACTTAAAGAATACCCGGTGTTCCAAAAATACGAAGCAGTCATTCACCGCGACGACCGCCTCAGTATTACCGTAAGCTGCAAGAACCCGGAACTGACCCTGCCGTTCAACATTCCCGGCAGCAGTAATTACAGCATCGGTCCCGACGGAAACATCTCTACAACCGTACCTACAGGTAATGCCGCTGATAATGCCAACAAAGGATACTTGGTCGATGTCAATGGTGAGATAGACTTTCCTGTTTTGGGCAAATTGAAAGTAGAAGGACGTACCCGTGGACAGGTCACCGAAATGATCAAACAGCGTTTGATTGACGAAGACTTGATAAAAGACCCCATTGTTATGGTCAATTTCCTGAATTTCAAAATTACCGTATTGGGTGAAGTAGGAAGCCCCAACACCTACGATATTACCGGCGACCGTATTACTCTGCTCGAAGCCATAGCCAAGGCAGGCGATGTTACCGACGACGGCCGTGTAGACCGTGTAGCCGTTATCCGCGAATATGGGAACAAGCGTAGAATCATGTTCCATGATCTTCGCTCGAAAGACGTGTTCAATTCTCCCTGCTACTACTTGCAGCAGAACGATATTGTATATGTAGAGCCGTCGGCTGCCAAGACACGCGACAATGCACAGCGTACCTTCAGCACTTTCAGCATGATTTTATCTTTCGTTACAACCATCACTTCACTGGTCGTATTGGCCGTAAAATAATCACAATTTCCTGCTAGATAGATATGATACAAATGAGTGAACAGAAAGACCTTTCCCCCGATAAGAACATCAGTGGAAGTGGTTTCAATATCAACCCGATGGACATGGTGATGTACCTGGTCAACCGCTGGTACTGGTTTGTCCTCTCGGTAGTTTTGTTCGGAGGATATGCGTGGTATCAGTATGCCAAGACTCCGTTCAAATATTCCCGTTCGGCAACGGTTATAATTAAAAATGCCAATCAGCGGAGATATGATGGGCTGGAACGTTTCCAAACTTTCTCAACGACCAACGTTTCCAATGAAATCCTCCAGTTCCAGTCACACAACCTGATGCGGGAGGTAGTCAGCCGCCTGAATGCCAATATCAGTTATGCAATTTCAGACGGACTACGTGAAAAGGAACTGTATACACAGGCTCCCATACGAATTTCGTTCGTCGAATCGGAAGATTACCAGACCTTATCAGTAGATGCGACTCCGGTCAACGACCATGAGGTCCGACTGACTGCCTTTGGGGGTGATATGATTCCGGATGCTAGTAAGACACTGACAGCTAAGCTCAATGACACCATTCCGACCCCCATCGGTAAACTGGTGGTCAGTCCGACATTATATTACAGCAACAAATGGTTCGGTACTACCGTCAGTGTAAAGAAGAACAGCATCGACAACATGGCTAGTCTGTTTGGTTCTAACCTGAGTATTAATCAGGCAGAAAATGATGCTTCCATCCTGTATCTCAGCCTCAACGATTACTCTACGGTTCGTGCCGAGGACGTATTGAACATGCTGATTACGGTCTACAACGAAGAAACCATCAAGGATAAGAACCAGATAGCCATCAATACTTCCCAGTTCATCAACGAACGTCTGATTATCATCGAAAAGGAACTGGGAGGAGTAGAATCGGAAATCGAGAACTATAAGCGCCAGCATGAGATCATTGATGTATCCTCTTCGGCAAGTACATCTGTTTCCGACAAAGAACAATACGGTACACAGGCTACCGAAATGGAGCTTCAGATTGAGATGGCAAACTACATCAAGCAGTTCCTTATAGACCCGTCTAAGATTACCGGCTTGATACCGTCAAACACCGGAATCGCCGATGCCAATATCGAGGCACAGATTGTACAGTACAATACCAACAAGCTGAAGCGTGACAAACTAGTCAAGAACAGCAGCAACAAGAACCCGGTAGTACAAGAACTGAACAACACCCTGCTTGCCATCCGTCAGAATATTATCCGCGACATCGATAACCTGATTGTCAGCATCAATGCCAAACTGAAGGAAGCCCGGAACCGTACCTCCGAAGCACAACGCCGCATCGCCAGCATTCCGACCCAACAACGCCAGATGCTGTCTATCGAACGCCAACAGCGTATCAAAGAGGAGTTATACCTCTACCTGCTCAACAAACGCGAGGAGAATGCGCTCAGTCAGGCAACCACAGAAACCGATGTCCGTGTACTCGACCCCGCAGGAGGCAGCGACATGCCTTATACTCCCAATGGCAAAAACATCATTATGGGAGGAGTCATGAAAGGAATCGCTTTACCGGCTGTTATTCTGCTTGCCTTTATGTTCTTCGATACCAAAGTACATACCCGCAAGGATATTGAAGACAACCTTAGCGTACCCTTCCTGGGTGAAATACCGTTGTCGAAAAGCAAAAAAGAGCCTAGTGCAAAGGGCAAGAAAGGCATTATTGTCCGCAGTCAGGGACGTGACATCGCTTCCGAGGCCTTCCGTATCGTGCGAACCAACATGGAGTTCATGCGTGTTAAGAGCAAAGACCTGCAGGTAGTAACCTTCAGTTCCTTCGGTCCGGGAGCTGGTAAAACCTTTGTGTGCAGTAACCTGGCAGCTAGTATGGCGCAGACGGAGAAAAAAGTGATTCTGATCGACCTCGATATCCGTAAAGGTACCCTTAGTTCCCACATCCACCACCACGACAAGGGTATGACTTCTTACTTGTCTGGTAGTGCTGAATTATCGGAAATCATCAAACACGATGAGCTGGTAGAAAACCTGGATATCATTCCGGCAGGACCTGTAGCTCCTAACCCGGCAGAACTATTACTCAGTGAACGTCTGGAAACTATGATCGAAACGTTGCGCAAGCAATACGACTATATCATTGTCGACAATGTACCGGTAGGTATCATTGCCGATGCGGCTATCACCAACCGCATTGCCGACCTTACCATTTTCGTTATCCGCGCCGACCGCTTTGACCGTCGTATGCTGCCCGATTTGGAAAAGATTTACCGTACCGGCCAGCTCAAGAATATGTCCGTTATCTTGAATGGTGCCCATACCAAGAACAACGGCTATGGTTATGGATATGGTTATGGATACGGTTATGGATACGAGAACAAACGTAAGTGGTATCAGTTCTGGAAAAAATAACCCGTAAACCGACGAAAGTATATGTTTTTCAGCTTTAAGAAAAAACACAACCTGGTTAAGTCGGGTATTCTGAAAGGCATGACCGACATCCACTCCCACATTCTTCCGGGAGTGGATGACGGTTCTCCCGACAGAGCAACCTCCCTGGATCTGCTTCAGTTTCTGGAAAATCTGGGAATTACCTCCGTATGGTTGACCCCCCATGTTATGTCCGATATGCAACGCAATACCACAACCTACCTGACCGAACGTTTCAAAGCCTTCCGGAATTATTACAAGGGTCCTATCCAGTTGCATCAGGCAGGCGAATATATGATGGACGCACAGTTCACTTCCAAGCTACCTGCTGAAGTGCTTCCATTGGGCAAGAATCACCTGCTTGTAGAAACGTCCTACATGCTTCCGCCTGTCGGCATGAAAGAGATACTTGCCAGTGTCAAGCAAAACGGTTATTTCCCCGTTATCGCCCATCCGGAGCGCTATACCTACATGAATATGAATGATTACCGCCAATTGTACAATACCGACGGCTATCGCTTGCAGTTGAACCTGATGTCCTTATCCGGCTATTACGGTCCCGGTGCACGCCATGCGGCAGAAAACATCCTTGCGGAAGGCATGTACAGCTATGTAGGAAGCGATTTACACCATCTGGAGCGATATGCTCCCATGCTGGAAAATATGAAACTCACCAGCGAACAACTGGATGCCCTCAGCATACTGATAGCAAATAATGAAACGGTTTAGTTACATTCTGGCGGTTTTTACGGTTCTTTTGGCTTTGCTGACTGCTGTCATGCCCTGGTGTACTCCAGCAATTGCCGGTTATCTCTCCCCATTGGGACTGCTGGTTATACCACTGGCTGTATTCTGTACACTAGCAACAATCATCTCCGTTCTTTGCCGAAGCAAAAGCATTAGCCTGCTGTTTGGTACAGCTTGCCTCATCAGTCTGTTTCTTTGCGGAAAATCCTGGGCTATATCTTTTGAAACAGATAAACCGAACACCCATTCATTACGTCTTGTCAGTTGGAATGCAGAAGGCTTTCAGTTGAATAAAGACACCTTACAGGCAAGTGCCGCTTTCATCCGAAACCTTCATCCCGATGTTATTTGTCTGCAAGAACGTCCGCACGATAACCTTCTGCATCGCGACAGTATTTCGGCAGTTTTCGGATATCCCTATCGGGTATTCAACAGCCGGGAAGACGAAGTCTTGAATTTGGCAATATACAGCCGTTTCCCCTTATCGAATATGAAAGAATTTTACTTTCCGGACAGCTATAACAAAGTGTTGCAAATAGACCTGCAATATAATGGAAAGACCATTCGTTTGTTCAACATGCACTTACAGACCACTGGTATGACACCGGCATTTCAAGGAAACAACCTTTTGCATACCTACCAGCTCAATGCCAAGGAACGTAACCGTCAGGCACAGTTGCTGGCAGAAGCAGTAGCTTCGAGCCCGTATCCCGTTATCCTATGCGGTGACCTGAACGATACACCCATATCGTATGCCTACCGAAAGTTGACCGGACAACTCGAAGATTGCTTTCTTGAAAGCGGAAATGGCTGGGGAGGAACATATCAACCTGCAAATAACCTGTTCCGCATTGATTATACACTTTGCGCCTCAAAATTGAAGGCATCATCTTATCACTTATATAGCAACCCTTGGAGCGATCACCGAATCCAATATACAATTGTAACCCCGTTATGATAGATTTTATCCCTTTAGTAGATTATACGCCTTTTTTCCATTACAGCATCCTTATATTGGTACTGATTGCCTTCTGGCAATGCAATAATGGAATTGCATTACATAAAAACATCGTCAGCATGAATGCGATGTGGGGAGTCTTTTTCACCCTATTATTAATCTTTTATATGGGTCTACGTCCTGTATCTGCTGTTTTCGGTGATACAGTTAATTACGCAAGTAAATTTTTTGAAATACAACGTTCTTCCGAACCTTTTATCTGGACATGGGAAACAGACTGGCTATTCTATAACCTACACGCATGGTTCGCCAAACACAGTGACATCCATACTTTCTTCCTACTGTGTGCTTTCATTTACGTAGGTAGTTTATGGGTGGCTATGCAACGCATTTTTAAATCCTATTACTATATCCCCCTACTAGTCATATTCAGTATGTTTACCTTTTGGAATTACGGAGTAAACGGTATACGGAATGGTATGGGAGCCTCTGTTTTTATTTTGGCAATGACTTATATCAACCGCCTGCCAATAGCTATACTTCTAAGCATCATTGCTATTGGATTTCACAAATCCTGTCTGCTTATGGTAGGCGCATCCGTCATCGCCTGGTTTATCAAGAACAGCTATCTCTACCTGCTGGCATGGATAGGTTGTGTAGGAGCCTCGTATGCAGCTGGTATGCGTATACAAAACTATCTGGCTACTTTAGGTATTTTTGGAGAGGATGACCGATTTTCTGGCTACCTTACAGGAGAAAATATGTTAGGAGAGATTGTTCAAATGAGTATGACGTTCCGCTGGGACTTCCTACTCTATAGTGCTATGGGGGTATTTGTCGGTTATTATTTTATCTTCCGCCGCAACTTCCGCGACGAATATTATCATTGGTTATACAACACCTTTTTGATAACTAATGCTTTCTGGGTATTAATCATTCGTGCAGCCTACAGTAACCGCTTTGCCCAAATTTCCTGGTTTATTATGCCTGTAATCTTGATATACCCTTTCATGAAACAACGCTTCTGGCAAAGCCATGAAAAAATACTAGGAGCAGCCTTATTAATATTTTACGCATTCGCATTTTATTATAATATTGTAAAAGGATAATGAGAATCAACCACAGGAACCCCAAACTAAGTATTTACTAAGATAAAATTATGCCACAAGAAGTTTCATCCTCCAATAAGCGCATAGCCAAAAATGCAGTTTTATTATATTTGCGTACAGCTCTTACTGCTATTATAGGACTTTACACATCAAGAATTGTACTTAATGTCCTTGGTGTTGAAAATTATGGCATTTATGGTGTAGTAGGTGGTATTGTTGGGTTTATGGGATTCCTAAATGGTACGATGAGTGGCGCTACTTCTCGCTTTATAACATATGCACTTGGTAAAGGTGAGCTAGAAAAGTTAAAATCGACATTCATATCTGCTTTCTGGGTACATTTGGTAATAGCTGCAATTATTCTTATTATTTCAGAAACAATAGGGTTATGGTTTTTATATAATAAATTAGTAATTCCAGAAGGGCGCATGGATTCTGCATTCTGGGTTTATCAATTATCCATCGCATCTACATTAATTTCTATTACTCAAGTTCCATACAATGCAAGTATTATATCACACGAAGATTTTGATATATTTGCATATTCAGGAATAGCAATAACTATTTGCAGATTATTAATAGTTTATTTATTACAAATAGGATCATTTGACAAATTAATTCTTTATGCATTTTTGTATTTTAGTGTTACTGCTATTTTTGCAATGTTTTATCGTTGGTACAGTATTAAGCATTATAATGAATGTAAGTTAAAATTAACTTGGGATAAAAGTTTAATCAAACAAATGTTATATTTCTGCGGATGGGACTTATATGGAAATTTTAGCGTTACCACAAAAAACCAAGGAAGAACGTTATTAATTAATATGTTTTTTGGAGTCGCAATGAATGCTGCAGCAACTATAGCAAACTCAGTTGTAAGCATAGTTAATTCCTTTACTAATTCTATCAGTCAAGCTTTTAAGCCCCAAATAATAAAACAATACTCGTGCGGCAATATAATGGAAATGCAAAAGCTTGCAACAAATTCCATAAAATATTCCCTATTGTTAATGTCACTTATGATAATACCTTTACTTTTTGAAGCTCCATATGTTTTTTCATTATGGTTAGGTATAGTACCCGATTATACAGTTGATTTTTGCAGAATAATTTTATTGGGAAGTTGTCTTGATTTGATTATTGGCATTATAAATACAATAATTCATGCAACAGGTAATATTAAAAGGTTAAGTTTTATATCCGGAACATTATATTGGGTTAATCTTCCAATTATATATTTATTCTTCCTATGCAATTTAGATGCAACTTATGCTTACTTACTTGACATACTTTCATTTGGTATAATCATAATGATAAATTTAAATTTAGCAAAACAAAATATTCCACAAATGAGCAGATTGTTTTTCTTACAAGCCATATTTATAACTATATTAACAACTATACCAGCAGTGCTACTATCATGTTTAATTCATTACTCAGTAACAGAGGGATTTGCTCGTCTAACAATTGTTATTATAGCTTCCGGACTCTCCACTTCTTTGATTACATACTTTTTCTTATTTGATCAAGCTACAAGAGTAATAGTCCAAAATAAGCTTCTTAGATTTCGACATTAAATTATATAGAATCAGAAATTGATATACTGAAAATCAACAAATAAAACCTTATTCAATATATATTTAATCATTATAAAGAGAATAAAAGTTTATTTATCAATGCCTCAGTTAAGTGTAATTATCCCTATATATAGAGTAGAAAAATACATTGAACAATGTGCCCGTTCTCTGTTCGAGCAGACACTAATTGATTTAGAGTATATTTTTATAAATGACTGTAGCCCAGATCATTCTATTAAAGTTTTGCAACACGTACTGGAAGAGTATCCACACCGTAAGGCACAAGTCAAAATACTACACAATAAACAAAATCTAGGACAAAGTGGTACACGATACCGTGGAATGAAATTAGCTTCTGGTGACTACATCATACATTGTGATTCGGATGACTGGGTGGATAAAGATTATTATCAGACTATTGTTCAAAAAATAAATGAAACACAGGCAGAAATCATAATATGCGACTACATAACCGAATATGTGAATCAAAGTAGAGCTATTAAATATGATAATTTTTCACATCCACACGATCGCATACGTATGAAGCGACAATTATTGTGGTCACTATGTTGTACAGCAATCAAACGTACTCTAATAGAAAAATATGAGATCTATCCTCCTAGAGGCATTAATATGACTGAAGATTTCAATATGTTGGTCCGTGCATGTTATTACGCCAAAACCATCACTAATATGCATGGACCAATGTATCATTATAGATGTGATAGATCAGACTCAATAGTTAACACTTCAAAAAAATCACAAAAAATCCTGCTTGAACAACGTAAATCATTGCAACAAATAGTAGATTTTCTTATAGAGAAAAATTTTGATGCCGGTGAAGGAATGCTTATTTCAAAACGTAATATGCGCGACTTCTTTTTGTCCATTGATGATTATAACAATTGGAAACAGACTTTCCCTGAAGTTGTAGACTATGTATATAATGATACATCAATGCCGAAGATATATAGGATACTGTATAAATTAGGGTCTAAACATTGGTTATTGCCATTTAAAATTTATCGATTAATGTCTACGTTTAAAAAAAGTAAATAATGAATTATCCTATACATATAGCCTTTTGTGTAAACGATAAATATATCCCTTATATTTGTGTCACAATAAAAAGTATTATTGAAAACAATAAAAATAATGTTTTACATTTTCATGTAATAAGTGACAATATACCTAAGAAAATATACAGATTGCTTTATGAAACTATTGAAGAGTGCAAAACTGTAACAATTGATACATATTTAATAGATAATAGACAACTATATGGCCTTAAAGATTCATGGTCAATACATGCATGGTATCGTGTATTTTTACCCGATATATTAGGTAAAAATATACATCGCGTACTATATCTTGATGCGGATATCATTGTAGCAGGCTCTTTAAAAGATTTGTTCTCAATAGATATGACTGAAAAATCTATTGCAGCTGTAATAGATATTGAGTCGTTTAACCCTGACACATTCAAACGTTGCGGATATAACAATACAAAAAAATATGTATGTAGTGGAGTACTACTAATGAATCTCGATTATTGGCGTCAATATGAATTGACAAAACAAATTGTAAATTGGGCAAAAGAAAACAATGACAAAATAAAATTTCCCGACCAAGATACTATAAACTATATATGTCAAGATACTAAGATCTTACTACCATTAAAATATGGTATTCTAAATCCTTTCTTTTATGATAATGAAATTCTTAATAGTAAGTATTTGCTAGAAGTAAAAGAGTGTATTTCCAACCCTATTATTATTCATTATGCTGGGCAAAATCCATGGAAAATAGAACTAGCCAAACATATACAAAATGAAGAATGGAATAAGTATAATCGTATGCTCAAGCATCCGGCCAAACGTCACTATATTACCAAAGGAATTAATTTATTGAAATTGCATATATGGAATCTACTTCATCCCAATTCCCATAAGCATTTCTTAGCAAAACAAAAATATCAACTTGAAAAGATATTGAATTTATGATACCCCAAATAATACATTTTATATGGCTCGGTACAGCAGAAATGCCACAATTAATGAAAGACTGTATGGAGTCATGGCATAAGTACCTACCCAACTATGAAATTATGCAATGGGATGACAATTCAATTAAGGAAATAGAGTATCCTTTCGTTCAAGAAGCACTACAACAACGTAAATGGGCATTCGCTTCCGATGTTATTCGTCTGTATGCAATCAATAAGTATGGTGGTATTTACATGGACACCGATGTAATGGTCTATCGCTCATTTGACCCTTTATTACATCACCATGCCTTCATCGGCAGAGAAAATTCTATGCATATGTTTGGCAAATCAACCGTAAACTATCTGACAACCTGTTGTTTTGGTGCTGAGAAAGGCAATCCTTTCATAAAACGCTGCTTAGATTATTATGAAGGACGCCATTTTATCCATTCTACAGATGAAACTTTACCAGAAGACTTACGCTATGATATAAAGTTAAACTCCGAAATATTTTTCCGCTTAGCCATGCAAGAAGGTTATCAAGGAAGTGTATTAAAAAATAAACTTCAAACATGTAAAAATGAGGTATTGACTATTTATCCATCTCATTACTTTGATGCTACTAAAATTATGCCCGAAACTTATACCAGACATCTTGCTATGGGAACTTGGCGTGAAAATAAAAAAAAGCAGTATACCTATACCTGGTCGTACAAAGTTAAATGGCGTATAGTTGCAATTATAGAAAAAATTCTACGCAAGTTCAACTACACAATGATTGAATTGAAATAATATGCATAAAATAGTTGATAACATATATAGATATAAAGTGGAGATGATGGGATTGGCCATTCTTACTCTCATGGTATTTCATAGTTCTATTCCCAGTTTTTATGGCTTAAAAAATCTCCTAGAATTTGGTGTAGATATATTTCTCTTCTTAAGCGGTTTTACTTGTACTCTTTCATATTGTAAAATAAAATTAAATAATGAAAGTTGTTCGATATATTATAAGAAAAGAATGTGGCGTATTCTACCACCATATCTGATTCTATATATTTTCATCTATGGAATAGAATATCTATTCAAAGATAATTGGAATTGGACAAAGTTCTTTGGAGAACTTCTCATGTGGGATAATCTAATTCATAACAGTATTAATATGTGGTATATTCCCGCTCTTCTACTAATGTATAGTATAATACCTATTTATGTATATTCATATAAAAAATGGCAAATTGTTTTATGGCTACCATTTATTATAATATTATTTCTCATAGGAATGCTGTTTACTGAACAAATTGAAATTTTGCCATTTAGAATGGCATGGTTCAGGTTGCCTATTTTTCTGTTAGGCGTAAATACTTTTCTTTTAAAGGATAAAAACTTCCATTTAAATAGCAAATCGGTTTTACTTTATGCTATAATAGCAGTTATACTATGTTGGATATTAGAAAATATCCATCAATTAGAATTAAAACGTTTGTGTTATATACCACTTGTTATGGCAATAGTATATTTTTATGATAGGAATAAATTATATAAAAAGGTATTTAAGTGGGTAGGAACATTTTCATTAGAAAACTACTTAATACATTGGTATGTAATTAAACTATTATATAATTACACAGCAATACCAGTCATTTCAACAGTATTATCTCTACCTTATTTTTCATTATTTAATGCTCATAAACAAGGATTAGAAGCTCTTTATGCTTCTATCATGGCAATCCCATTAGCATTAATAGCAGCTTATTCATATCATAAAATATTAAATATAACAATCTATAAACAGAATAGCAAATGAATGCATTTGTAAATCAAATAAACACAAGAAAAGATAGTGAACGAGAATATTGGATTGATGCATTACGTGGATTCTGCATGTTCCTAGTGGTATTTATGCATATAGAAAATTTCTCAATAGGTCTTGGTACTAGTGAAAGTGTTGTAATGCAAGTTGTATTTACTTGCTTTTTAACAACATTTTTCTTTATTAGTGGATATGTTTCCTACAGAAAACAAGTTGTCTGGTCACTGAAATATATTATATTAAAATTAAAAGACAAACTTATTCAGTTGCTTATTCCTGCATTAATAGTCAGTAATTTATACAATATATGCTTTGAAAAAGATCTATTTTTATTCTTTTCTGAAGGGTTTCATAGATACTGGTTCTTAATAGTATTGTTTGAAACTTTTATATGCTTCTACTTTATAAATTGGATTAACTATTTGTTAAAAAATCGTTATTTTGAGATTATAATGATAACTATTACTATTTTTATTATCATTATTCCTACATTCATCACAGTAAATGGTATATGGCGAGAAATTCTCTCAATTAATAATCTAAGTATATATTTCCCATTTTTTGTAATTGGTGTACTTAGTCGTAAATATCAATTTCTATTTGAGCGTATTATATTTTCTGAATATTTAATCACTCTAGGGTTATTATCATTTGTTATCATTGAATATGTAATTTGTTCTGCACATACAACAGATATGTATGTAACATATGGAAAGATTGGATATCTAATGCAGATTACAGTAAAATACATTGCTACATATATTTTAATAGCTCTATTCTATAGAAACTCCAAAATATTCCAACAAAATACAAGATTGATAAAATCTTTATGTTTACTAGGCAGACAAACACTTGATATCTATCTCTTGCATTGGTTTTTTATTCCAACGATACCAACACTCTATATTTATGTACAAAATGGTATTAATCCAATATTTGAAATTGTATTCTCATCAATTATTGCAACAATTGTAATTCTTGCAGCTTGGACAACAGGAATAGTCATAAAAAATAGCAAATGGCTAAGTAAATGGTTATTAGGAACAAGAATTATATGAAAAAGAAAGTTTTATTCATGATAGACAGTTTGACTTGCGGTGGTGCTGAAAAAAGCTTAGTAAGTCTACTGCCTCTATTAGACTATGATAAAGTTGATGTAACACTAATGCTAGTTGGTAGAGGAGGTATATTTGAATGTTATGTTCCAAAACAAGTAAAAATAATCAATTATACCACAGGCTGTGTAACCGTAACACAAAAGTTATGGCTCCGCATCTGTCGCCTTGCATTTTCCGCACTGTTACGACTTAATAAACTCCGTAAACATCCATTAAATCCTCCCACAATGGAATGGATGACATGCAGTAGTGCTATTCAACCATATAAAGACCATTATGACGTTGCAATTGCATATCAGCAGGGATTCCCTTGCTGGTATATTTTAGAAAAAGTGAATGCAGACAAGAAATATGCATGGATCAATGTAGATATCACAAAAACTAAATTCCGTTTAGAATACTGCAAAAAATTTTATGACCGTTATGATGGTGTGATTGCAGTCAGTGATGCATTATACAAAATATTACTCAATGTAAAACTTATAGATAAAACGCGTTTACATTGTGTATATGACATTCTTAACGAAGATTTAATTCGTAAACAAGCTATAGAAAAGTTTGGAGGAGAAATCCCTAACAAGTCAGTTATTACATTGACAACTGTTGCTCGCTTAATAGCTTCAAATAAAGGACAAGATATGTGCCTTGAAGCAGCCAAGATTCTTAAAGATAAAGGCTATAAATTCCAGTGGTTTTTTGTTGGCGATGGACCAAGTCGACAAGAATTAAAAGCATCTGCTATTTCTCTGGGTATTGAAAATGAAGCTCGTTTTGTTGGTATGCAACCCAATCCATATCCTTATATAAAAGCGGCAGATATATATGTTCAATCTTCTCGTTTTGAAGGTTTTGGTTTGACTATTACAGAGGCTAAAATTTTAGGTCGAGCGATAGTCTGTACTAATTTTCCAACAGCTTTCAATCAGTTAGAAGATGGTAAGAATGGTATTATCGTCGAAATGACGGCAGAGTCTATCGCTTCAGGTATAGAAAAGTTATTAAAAGACGAGTCTTTACGCCAACAATTAATGAATGCTACAACCAAAGAAGTTAATACAACAGCCATGACAGAATCAAAAAAAGTCATGGATATAATAATTAATGGATAAAAATATGACTAAAATATCTATTATTACTCCTGTTTATAAGGCAGAACAATTTATAAAAAGATGTGTTGATAGTGTTATTTCCCAAACTTATAACAACTGGGAGTTAATACTAGTTAATGATGGCTCACCTGATAACAGTGGAGCTATCTGTAATGAGTATGCCCAATTAGATTCCCGCATAAAGGTATTCCATAAAGAAAATGGAGGAGTAAGTAGTGCACGTAATCTCGCTTTGGAACAAGTAAATAGTGATTGGATAACTTGTTTAGACGCTGATGATGAAATACAACCAACATTTTTACAATCTTTCTTCGATGGAGTCGATAACTCTATAAATATTGAATTTGCCTTCTTAAGCGATTTTATTTGCTCTAAAGGTTCTGTACAAAAATCCTCACGCATTGCTGAACCAAAGGTTTTTAACAATCAAGAATTCGTACATTTTATTGAAAATTATATTGACTACCCTGCCTTAAAAGGTGTTCATGCTAATTTTTTTAAAACTGAAATAATAAAAAATAATAATATTAAGTTCGACACCAATATCAGAAATGGTGAAGACCATATTTTTGTCTTAGAATATTTGACTCATGTTAGATCAGCACAAATTATAGAAGGTAACGGATATATTTACTATATACCATATAATTATTCTTTGAAATATGCTCCAACACTAGATGAACTAAAATATAAATTTTTCTTTATGGAAAAATTTATGCATCAACTTTCAGAAATATATAATATTAATTTAGATTGGGCAATAGAAGCTAAATGGCTTAACGGTCTTTCATGTATCGATATTTTTAAGTTGTACCAACCAACTATTTTTAAAGAATATCTAAATTTATATTACAATAAATTACATTCAAATTATGTAACAGATATTCGATGTAACAGAGATATAAGAACTATTAATACGTTAGTTCAACTTATAGATAACAAAAAAGAGAATGAGCTTTTTAACAAATTACTTAATTTATTTTTAGCTTCGCCTAAAACACCACTAAGATATATAAAAACATTTCCTATAACTTCTAGAATTGCAATTTTTATTGCCTATTTTAAACTTAAAATACTTCTAAAAGTATATCTAGTTTTAATAAAAAGAATAATAAATTTTAGAGAAGTAACCAACAAATAATATATGTTTCTCTCAATAATTATTCCCGTATATAATGTCAAGGAATATTTGCCTCGTTGTGTTAGTTCTATTATTAAAGAGTGTGCTAACATTGACTATGAAGCAATATTAGTAGATGACGGTAGCACTGATGGCAGCGATATACTTTGTGATAAATTAGCAAAAGAGGCTAAACAATTTCAAGTATTACACAAAACAAATGGAGGATTATCGGATGCCCGCAATTATGGTGTATTACATGCACAAGGCGAATATATATTCTATATTGATAGTGATGACTATTTAGCTGATGGAGGAATGAAAATAATGGTAGAAGCTGCACTGCAAAGTAAAAGTGATGTCATATGTGGAAACTTTTATTATCAATATTCTGACCATAAAACATTATTCAACCCTGAATCGCATGAAACTATAACATATAATGGCGGAGAAGAAGCCTTATCCATCCTTATTGATGGCAAGAAATATCAAAATTTTGCATGGGGAAAATTAATCCGTAAAGAGTTGGCTCAGAAATATCTTTTCCCAAAAGGAAAGTTGTTCGAAGATACTTATTGGTTTCATTTAATTTTGCATAGTGCTAACCATATAACAGTAATAAATAAACCTATAATACACTATTTACAACGTAGCGGCAGTATCTCTTTCGAATATAAACTTAAAAGTCTTGACATTCTCGACGGTTATGCAAAACGTTTAATTTTTTTCAGAGAAGCTTATCCGACATTGGTCAACAAACAAAAAAAACTAATGGCAGAAAACTGTATAGATCAGGCATGGATGATATGTCACTATTTAAATAAATCAGATAGACCTGTTGCAATTAAAAAACTTAGAAAAGTTATCAATAATTACAAATTACAAGAAAACAGCTTACTCGGTAGTAAGCAACAACTTAATTTAAAGCTGATTATGAAAAACATAATCTTATACAAATGGCTAGTAATAATAGAAAAGATAAGAAAAAAAATAATAAATAAATGATTGAATACACAAATATTGCAGATATGTTTGCTCGTATGAACAAGGCTGATTGTGAATATGTAGTACTGCGTAATTATGATAATTTACTTGAAGATGAAATCTACATGGCAGGGCATGGAGATATTGATTTACTCTGTGGAGATGTAAAACAGGTAGTAGATACAATAGACGCTAAAACTTGCAGACCACAATTAGGTCCAATGGGCGATAATATTCACTTTTTTATCATGTATAAAGGTAAAAAAGTGAATATTGATATACGAAGTGTAGGAGATAATTATTACTGTGAAAAATGGGAAGAAGCAATTCTTAAAACTCGTGTGCCATATAAATGTTTCTATGTAATGAATGAAGAAAATCACCTATATTCACTCATTTATCATGCGATTTTTCAAAAACCTGAGCTAAGTAGCGAATATCAGCAACGGCTTTCAGACATGATTGGTAAAGGAGCTATGACTGAATATCAATTAATCGACATGCTGGAAGCATATATGCGTAAGAAAGGATATAATTATGTATTCGCCAGAGATTTTTATGTACGAACTCGTATGTGCATGCACGATAAATCGCTTCTGAAATTTACATGGGCAGAACGCTGGCCACATATTAAGTTTGATACTCGGATTAGTATCATTGATTTTCTAGTAAAAATAAAACACTCATTAAAAATATAAGATGATTTTTGATAAAATACAGGAACATACCATACAGATATATGAATTGAGAAACAAACAGTATGAGATTCACGATGTACCAGCCCGCTCCTTGCTTGTTGGAGAACGTTTCGACTTATTTGCTAAGCTTTTTTATATAAAAAACCGAAAAACTAATCACGATTTAGCAATTGAAGTATACAATAATCATATCAAAGCTTTTAATCCCGATCTGAAAGAACCAGGCAGAATAGATAAAAGTGGATACGATGATTTCATAAATACTTTCGATAAACTTATCGATGATCTTGGGACCAACGGATTTAATCCCAATAAGTCTCTCATACCCGTAGATGAAAATGGGATTTTACTTGATGGCGCTCATCGGGTATGCGCTTTGGCATATGTAGATAAAACTGTGCGTATAGTGCATTTTAAAGGAGTTCAAAGTAAAGGAAAATTCAACTATGAATATTTCTTAAAACGTGGATTAAGTTGGAAAATAGCAGATATAATTGCACATGAAATGGTATTGTGGTGTCCCAATATGTTAATCGCTTGTCTTTGGCCTAGAATGGGAGGAGCAAAAGTCAAGCAAGAAACATTGAATATCCTTAATCATCATTACCCACTTTGCTACACCAAGACTATTAACACGAACCTTGAGTCTTTTGTAAATTTCATCGCTAAAGTATATAAAGATCAGAATTGGATAGGTAATGCTGATAATAATTTCGCAGGAGCAAGATCTAAAGCTCTAAGCTGTTACGGTTCTAACAGGCAAATAACCTTTGCACTCTTTGAAGCAAACGATCTTAATGCAGTCATCAATTTAAAAAATAAGATTCGTCAACATTTACAAAGTGAGAAACATTCTATTCATATAACAGATAATGTGTATGAAACCAAAGAAATCTCTAATATTGTGTTTAATGCAACAGAATTATCTTTATGGAATAAGGTTAACAATAGCTATTTACAACAAATCAAAGATATGCTAAATGAGAAAGTGTACTACTTCAAGCATGTTACGCTAATTAATTGGAAAGTAACTATAGCAGCAATAATAAATAAATTTAAGCGATAATAAAATACAAAATATATCTCAAAAAAGCAGCTCCTTTGCTTATTTAATGACTACAGTAGTATTATTTATCTTAATAAGCAACTATATTGCTCGTTGATAAATTTCTGTAACAGGGCATACGGTAAAAAACAAAAAAATATTAACAGTTAACAATGTCTTTATATTAACATCAATATGAAAAAACGCATTTTCATAGCCATACACTACTTAGAAATCGGAGGAGCGGAAATAAGCCTGATAGGACTGCTTAATGCCATAGATAGAGAACTATACAATGTGGATTTGTTTCTGTATAGCCATCGGGGAGAACTGTTGAAGCAAGTTCCGGATAAAATCAACTTATTACCGGAAATCAAGAAGTATGATGTCATTGAAAAACCGATAAAGGAAGCGATACAGAAAGGATTCCCCGATATTGCCCTAGCCAGACTATGGGCAAAATATCAGTTTGCACGATACTCTAAAAAGAACCAACTGAAAGAAGGGTCGGCAATCCTGCAATATGTATTCGATGCGGTTACTCCGCTGCTGCCAGATATCAATCCAGATACGGAATATGATTTGGCCATCAGCTTTCTGACACCGCATAACATTGTACTGAATAAGGTAAAGGCTAAAAAAAAGCTCGCATGGATTCATACAGATTACACCAAAATCAGTGTAAATGTAGAAAAGGAAATAAAAGTGTGGAGTCAGTTCGATCACATTGTTTCGATATCGGAAGATGTGACACACGCGTTCCTGAAGGTATTTCCAACTTTAGCAGGAAAGATTATCGGAATAGCCAATATTCTTTCCCCACAAACGGTCAGACAAAAAGCGCTGGCTGGTAAGGTTGATTTTCCCACTCAAGATGAACGGATCAATCTGCTTTCTATAGGACGTTTTACTTTTGCCAAAAACTTTGATAATGTACCCGATATATGCCGCCGGATAATGAAGGAAGGATGTGATGTGTACTGGTATATTGTAGGCTATGGTGGAGATGAGCATCTGATAAAGGAGAAAATTAAAGAAGCAGGCATGGAAAGTCGTGTCATCCTGCTGGGAAAACAGGAAAATCCGTATCCGTTTATCAAGGAATGCGACATTTATGTACAGCCTTCCCGATTTGAAGGAAATGCGGTTACCGTACGCGAAGCACAGATATTATGCAAACCGGTTATCGTAGCTAACTATCCTACAGCTCACAGTCAGATCAAGCATGATATTGACGGAATAATCGTTCCACAAGATAACGCTGGCTGTGCCCATGAAATAGCTCAATTTATCAAAAACAAAGAATTACAACAAAACATAATTAGTTACTTGAATGAACACGATTACGGAAATGAAAAGGAAGTACAAAAACTATATAGTTTGATGAATTAAATATTTTCATACATGTCTTCATCTAGTTTTTAATTTATATCTTTGGTAGATATAACGTATTACATATCTCCAATAGTCTGCATAGATCTAGCAAAATCTTACTACAAACTGAAGATAAAAGGAAATATACCTACGTTATAATCGCCTCACAAAGGTGAATATATCGCCCCACTTAAGTGAAACGAACGCTTCATATCAGTCAGGCGAAAGTTTCACAACGGTGAAAAGATACCTATAAAACTATATGAAACATGCCAATTCTATTTGATTTTTATGTTTCTCCGTCCGATTCGGAGAAAGAAGAAAAAGAGAAATACCACGCACGGGTGGTAAGAAGCCATACCGTACAAATAGATGATATAGTGAACAACATCAGCAAGCGCTGTACACTCTCAAAAGGAGATATCCGGGCTGTACTGGACGAACTGGGAGATGAACTGGTATATAACTTGTGTGAAGGAGATCGTATCTACCTGCCGGGGATAGGTTATTTCTACCTTTCGCTCTCGGCTCCCAAGGACGCAAATCCCAAGACTACCCGTTCACAGAACATCAGAATAAAAGCTGTAGAATTCAGGGCAGACAGCATCCTGAAGAAAGGTCTGGAGAACCATTCCCAATTCGAAAGGAGTGACATAAAAGTGCATTCTTCCAGACTTGATAGCTACGAAATAGATACCTTGCTGGTGGACTACTTTCATAAAAACGAGTGTAAGCTTCCGGTAAACCACGTATTTTCTGCAACCTCTTCGACCAGTATCTTTGT
>ERZ791569.39-NODE-39-length-101373-cov-4.103802_pt1 | contig 101373 bp, 86 predicted proteins | sample MGYA00509973_ERZ791569 | MGnify/ENA primary metagenome ERZ791569 (study PRJEB30046, sample SAMN00791902) | human gut metagenome | study: EMG produced TPA metagenomics assembly of the A metagenome-wide association study of gut microbiota in type 2...
ATCCTGGTTCCGTCCGGCGGTTTTTGCAAAAACTCAAAAACTTGCGAGTCTTATTTAAGACTAGGAGATTTGAAAATGAAAAAGACTTTGGCTGCTGTTGCAGTTCTCGGCGCTTTTGCCGGTTCCGCTCTCGCTGCTGACGTTCAGCTCTATGGCATCGTTGACACGGGTATCGGTTACAACCACGTTGACGCTGACGGTCTTGGTGAAGACACTGATTCCTTTGAAATGAAGTCGGGTCAGGCTTCCGGTTCCCGTTGGGGTCTCAAAGGTACCGAGGATCTTGGCAATGGCCTGACGGTTGGTTTTATTCTCGAAGATGGCTTCTCCTCCGATACTGGTAGTGAAGGTGAAGATGTCATGTTTAATCGTGAATCGAGCCTCTTCATCGAAGGTGGTTTTGGTAAGCTCGCCATGGGCCGCATTGGTTCTATCAACAACGGTCAGTCTTCCTGGGCTACGGTCGGCATGATTAACGCCTTTGGCACTTCCGATTGGGGTGGATACTCTGCACAAGTGGGCAATATCATGGCCACAGCCGGTGTGTGGGATAACATGGTTGCTTACCAGACTCCTGAGTTTGCCGGTTTCAAGGTCTACGCTCAGTACGGTATGGGTAACACTATCAAGGACAATGACAGCGAAGAAAACGAGTCCTCCAGTGATCGTTACTACGCCATCGGCGCAACCTATAAGAACGGTCCGTTTGCTGCCTACTTAGCTGTTGACTCTATCAACTATGCAACCTTTGGTCCCGAAGTTGCTCACGCCGATAGCATTGACGACAGCCTGTCCGTTACGTTGGGTGGTAGCTATGATTTCGAAGTTGTCAAGGTCTACCTCGGCGCCCAGTACTTTGACGAAGTCAAGGCAACGAAGTTTGGTGGTGTTATCAATAACATCGAAATGGCCGATGGCAATGACGCGATTGGAGCTAACGACAAGGTTAAGGGCTATGCGATCAGCCTGACTGGCGACGCTCCTCTGGCTGGTGGCAAAGCAATGTTTGGTGTCGGTTACCTTGATGCTGAGCAGGCTGATAGTTTCGAAGATTTCCACGGCGGCGAAACTTTTGACTTCAAGCGTTACGTCGTTAGCGTTGGCTACGACTACCCGTTTAGCAAGCGTACCGACGTTTATGCCGTCGCTTCCTATATGCAAGATCAGGTTGAAGTCGGTAGTGGCGACTCTGCCGGTGTTGATGCCGACCCCTCCGCATACACTCTGTATGTCGGCCTGCGTCACCGCTTCTAATCAGATCTCTTCTTGAGATTTACTGATTAGTTCAAACCCGCTTCAGTTCGCTGAGGCGGGTTTTGTACATCCGGGTTTTGCCAAAATTTCGGTCTCATCTCGGGCATATAATCGGACAAGAGTCTCTTTTTTCGGACTTTCCTCTCAATCCTCGTTAACACGCTTCCGAGACCATGCTCCAATCGTGCTGGATGCTTGTGGCTTCGCTTTTATTTGCGACCATGAGTTCACTTGTCAAGATTTCCGCTGCCGAAGTCGGTACGTTTGAGATCGTGTTCTACCGCTCACTGATTGGCTTGGCCTTTATCTCGACGGTGATGTTCATCCAAGGACAAACGCCGCACACCAAATATCTCTTCGGCCACATCAAACGTTCCGTTCTGGGTACGCTTGCCTTCACCATCTGGTTCTTTACGATGGGGCATTTACCGCTGGGTACCGCCGTCACGCTTAATTACACGGCTCCGCTCTTTATTGCCGCCACCTTTGTGGTCACGGCTCTCATGCATCACCAGAAAGCTCCTTGGTCGTTAGCCGCAGCCATCTGCGTGGGTTTTATCGGTGTCTGTTTGATTCTTCAGCCTTCAATTGCTTCCGACGAGCTTCCTTACGCCCTGTTGGGACTTTTTGCGGGCGCCCTGGGGCCCTTCATCTTCTTTCAAATCGCTCAGCTCGGACGTCTGCGTGAGCCGTCGCTTCGAATCGTGTTCTACTTCTCGCTTGTCGGTACGATCTGGGGCTTGGTCGGTTGCTATATCCTCGAAGGAGGGCTAAAGATGCACGGCATGGATGTCTGGCAGGGATTGCTCGGCGTAGGCATCACGGCAGTGCTCGCGCAAGTGGCCATGACGCGCGCATTCGCCTACGGCAACATGATGCTCACGGCGTGCTTTCAGTTTGCTGTCATTCCCTTCGCCGAAATCATCAGCGTGGTCTTTTTCAAAGAAGCGCTGCCACCGGTTGCTCTCGTCGGCATGCTTTTAATACTGGCCGCAGGCTGCACGGCAAGCGTCATCACCAAACGGCAGCGCCACCCAACAGCAAAGTAGCCACCGAAGATAAGCAAAACGCCCGAAATCGGGCGTTTTTGCATCATGGTTTCTGTTCTAATTTTTTGCCCTGTGCTTCGAGCCGTTCCTGTTCTGCCGCATAAGCACCGGTTTGAGCCAGACGCTCATAGACCGGATCGTCCATCGACATCTGAGATAACAGAAACTCGATGCTTTCCCGAGCCTGTGTCCAGTAACCCAACTCTAGAGAACTGATGGCATAGAGTTCTCGTGCGGACAAGAGCTTGCTGTCGATTGCAAGCGCCTGATCAAGCACCGCCAGACTCTGAATGTAAGTCTCTTTTGTTTCCTGACTAATCAGGGCCGCTGCATACTCAACCAAAACGTTAGCGTCCTTGGCCACAAATCCATTGAGATCAACCGCCTTTTTGTAAGCGTCGGCGGCTTCCTTCCAGGCCTGCTTGTGCACCTTCAGACGCGCATAGAGCACCCACGCGCGTTCATCCTTGCCGTTGTCCTTGAGGTAGGCACCAAGCGAAGCTTCGTCGTAGAGCCCTTCAGTACTGCCGAGTGTTCCGTCGGCCTGCATGATGCCCTGTTTGGGAGGTTCGGAGACAAAGTTAATGAGTGAAGGCGATCCCAGACCTTTGTAGAGCGCAAACGCGCTGCCGGCTACTACAACAGCCAAGCCGACGGCAAAGGCTTTACCTAACGGCGGAGTGCGTTTGACATGCTTTTCGTCAATCGCCAGTTCTTCGAGCGCACGGCGCTGAACGTCAGTAACACTCGACTCGTAAATCGAATCGGTGACAAGTCCTGCCGCACGTTCTTCATCCAGCACGCGCAACTGTTCTGCAAGCGCTTCTCGAGAAAGCTCCTGCGTGAGGCTGCCGTCTTCGTCCGGCGCCTTGCGCATCAGCGCCCAGAGCACAGCAAACACCGCCACGGCGCTCAAGATTGCGGCAACAATCCAGAAAATCGTTTCAAAAGTCATGTGCCCGATTTTACGTTGAAAAAAGGGCGCCTCGAAGAATCGGGGCACCCCTTTTAGTTCTAACTACGGAAGTGGATTACTTCTTGTTCTTTGCGGCAATAGCGTCGCGCAGAATCTTCGTAGCCTTCTGGGCTGCGTCAGCAGACTTGGCAAGCGAGAGCTGAGCGGCCTGCGGATTGTGGAACCATGCACCGTTCACAGCCGTCCACCATTCCCAATTGGTGTGGGCAACGGAGTGAAGTTCACGAGCCTGGTTGAGGACTTCGTCGCTAACGCCCATTGCCAGAGCAAGGTCAAAGGCGTTGAACATGTCGGTCATGCGGCTTTCAGCTTCGCGGAGCTTACCGTCGTAGTAGCCCTTCATACCGTCGATAACGCGGTTGAGCTGCTTTTCGGTCTTGTCCTTATGGCACTGCAGGCAGGTCTGCTTCATGTAGTGACGCGGAGTCGTCGACCAGTGGCTGGTGTAAACCTTGCCGGTCTTCTTATCCTTCATCTTGGGCATGTGGCAGTCTGCGCAGCCGACGCCAGCCTTGTCGTGCGTGGAATTCCAGTACGTTTCAACGTCAGGGTGCTGCATCTTGGTGAGAGCGGCGCCGGTTACGTTGTGCTTGAAGTCCTTGAAGCCGACCTTGGCGTAGAACTCGTCGATCTTCGTGACATCAACCATCGGGAAGAGGTTGGTGCGAACGTCGCTCATGCCGATAGCCTTACCGGTCTTCGGATCAAAGCCCGGGTTGCAGTTGTACTCAACGTGGCACTGAGCGCACATCAGCTTGCTGTCGGCCTTTTCCATCGTGGCGATCTTGCGGGTAAAGCCGCGAACGCCCATGTCAATCACGTTGATCTTGGTGGCCTTCGGATCTTCGCTGTAAAGGCTCGGAATATCCGTACGGGTCAGAGCCTGGATCAGACCGTCGCGAACGATACGCGGCTGGGTGCTGTGCGGATCGTGGCAGAAGTTGCAGTTGACCGCATGGTTGATACTGCGCATCACGTCAACAACGTTGGACTGACGCGAGAACTTGGCTTCGGGATGCTTTTCGCCGAGGTATGCCCAATCGAGCATCAGGTCGGTCGACTTGCAGGTCCAGCAAACCGGGTTGCCTGCAGCGGCCGTACCGGCACGACGCGGCTTCTGCGCATTGTCTTCAGGATACTTGTCGTTGATGACGTCCCAAACGCGGAAGGCACCGTCGCCCTGACCGAGGTACATCCAGCCTTCCTTCGGTTCGAAGCGGCCGCCGAAGGCGCGGTCGCAGAGATACTGGTCAAGTGCGGCAAACGCGTGGCTGCGGGGCAGATCGTGTTCCTTCGTGAAGCCGTGGGCACCCAGGGCGCGATCGAAGAACGGGTTCGGAGCAACGCTGGCGCTGTTCTTCTTGGAGAAGCGCGGAATACGTTCTTCGTTGATCTTGTACATGGAATTGAACTGCGCGGGATGGCAGGAACCGCAGGTCTTGGGATCCATGCTCGTCACCGGGCGCGTATCCTTGCTCGGAGCGCTCACGTGCTTGGTAAGGCCGGAGTGGCAGCTCGTGCAGGAAACCTTCTTGTGAGCACCGGACTTGTGGAAGCCGCCGATGTTGCTATGGCAGGCCACGCAGGTCTTGGTGTCAACTTTTTCAGGGGCTGCGTTAACGGCCGGGGCAAAAGCCACTGCCACTGCAAGTGCTACGCAAGCCTGAACGAAATTATGTTTTGTCATCTCGTCTCTCCTAATCGCGACCTCTCATACTTCGTTTGGAATCGGGAGGCGCGCTTGGGGTGTCGCTCCCTGGTTTAAAAGTCGCTATCGGATTCTCTCACAGAAAAAAACACTGTCAATGCGGCTTCTTGCCTACCGAATTGGCCTACTGTTTCAGTCGGGATTTCGGACCCAATTCTTATGCTTGCCTTAAAACCCGCATGAAATAAGCCTTAAGACAGAATTAACGTAAAAGGCCGCAGAAGACTTTCGTTCCTCTGCGGCCCTGGGCATTAGGGTAATCGCTAATTCTAATTTTATTAACGCAGATCAATCAGGCCAATTTTTACCCCCTTCAGACCAAAATGACCTACTTCTTTTGCGAGATTGGCTCAGTCCGAAATCACATGCCGACCGATCAAATCGTGCTCGCGACTGTCGGTGATGCGCACATCGACGAAATCACCCGGATTGAGATGCGCGTCGGTCGTGACATACACCACGCCGTCAATGTCGGGCGCATCGGCCGTCGTGCGGCCGACCGCCACGCCGTCTTCGTCTTCCGGCTCGTCAATAATGACGCGTTTGACCGTTCCCACTTTCTGTCGAAGGATTTCGGCCGAAATCTCGGCCTGCACTTCCATAAAACGACGGCGGCGTTCTTCTCTCACCTCATCGGGCAGCTGGCCCGGCAATGCATTGGCCTGCGCGCCTTCCACGGGACTGTAGGCAAAGCAGCCGACCCGATCGAGGCGTGCTTCGCGCAGGAAGTCGAGCAGATACTCGAACTCTTCTTCCGTCTCGCCTGGAAAGCCCGTGATGAAGGTCGATCGGATTGTGATGTCGGGGCACACCGCACGCCAAGCTGCAATGCGCTCAAGATTCTTTTCGGCACTTGCTGGACGCTTCATCGCCTTTAGCACGCGGGGATGCGCATGCTGAAACGGCACATCCAGGTACGGCAGGATCAACCCCTCGGCCATCAATTCCACAACGGCGTCGGTTGAAGGATACGGATACACGTAATGCAGGCGTACCCAGGCGTCGAGCTTGCCGAGTTCACGAGCTAGCTCGAGCAGTCGTGTCTTGACAGGGCGACCGCCCGCAAAACCGGTGCGATACTTCACGTCCAAACCGTAGGCCGCCGTATCCTGGCTGATCACCAAAAGTTCCTTGACGCCGCCCTTGACCAGGTTTTCGGCCTCGCGCAGCACATCGCCGATTGGACGGCTCACCAAATCGCCACGAAGGTCCGGAATGATGCAGAACGTGCAGTGGTGCGAGCAGCCTTCACTAATCTTCAGATAGGCGTAATGCGCAGGCGTTAGCTTCAAACCGGCTGCCGGCACAAGATCGTCAAAGGGTTCATGCGGACGCGGCAGATGCGCGTGCACCAACGCAAGCGTCTCTTCCAAACTGTCGGGACCCGTGATGCCGAGCACCTTCGGCACGCGATCCATAAGCCAGCTTTCGCCGTTGGCGTTCTTCTTGCCGCCCAAGCAGCCGGTCACGATCACGCGTCCGTTTTCCCGCAGAGCTTCCGTGATGGCTTCCAAGCTTTCGGCCACCGCCGCGTCAATAAAGGCGCAGGTGTTGACGATCACCAGATCGGCCTCTTTGTAATCGGCGGCGATGATGTAGCCTTCGGCGCGAAGTTCCGTGACGATGCGCTCGGTGTCCACCAACGCCTTCGGGCAACCCAAGCTAACAAAGCCAACGCGGCCGATTCGTCCTTTTTGCATTCCTGCCATTGTTGTTCCTTACTGTTCGATCCAGATGACTGCAGCGTGTCGTCCGGTCTGTTCGCCGTCGCGGCGATAGCTGTAGAAGCGTTCGGCATCGGCAAAGGTTGAAAGACCGCAGTCCTCAATGTCTTCAACACCGACCTTGTTTAAGGCAGCCTTGGCGTATGCGGCCAGATCCACACAAAATTTCGCGTCTTTGGCCTTGATGCCGCCGGCAACATCGGGGTACTTGGTGCGGAACACCTCGGCCACTTCAGAGCCGACTTCAAAGTCGTCAAAACCGATGCGCGGCCCGAGCCAAGCTTTGAGCTTGCAGTCGGGAACCTTGGCTCGCATGGCTTCGACGGCAGCTTCGATTACTCCGCCGGCCAGACTCTTCCAGCCGGCATGCACGGCGCCCACCACGCGACCTTCGGCGTCGGCAAGCAACACCGGCAAGCAGTCGGCCACCTGCACCACACAAACCGTCCCCGGCTGCGTTGTGACCTGCGCGTCAGCCTGTACAGATTCGTCCGTCACCTCTTCGGCGTTTACCACGGCAATGCCGTGCACCTGCGTCATCCAGCGAGGTTCCGCCGGGCACAAATCGGCCACGATCGAGCGATTCATACGAACGCAGCCGCTGTTGTCACCCACGCGGCTTCCAACGTTCAAGCCCATGATGCCGTCGGTACCGCCCCAAGGACCGGAAGAAACGCCGCCCACTCGCTCGGTAAAGAACGCCTTAACGCGGGCACCGAGTTCGGGACGAATCACCCCGAGTTCATTTTTCCAATTCATCATTTGTTTCTCTCCGTTGCAGTCCGTTTTCCCCTCCGAACCGCCTTTTGTTCCTTCTCAGTCGTCGGCTTCGCCTTCGTAGACCATCGGTCCGAAATCGGGCATCTGGGGTGCGGCATTTTCCTCAAACACCGTAACCGGCTCATCGATCGGTCCGAAATCCAAAGCTTCCATCAGTTCGCACATATCCTGCGGAGGCGCGGCAAACCATTCACAGGTCTCGCCCGTGCCCGGGTGCTTGAGAATCAAGCGGCTTGCGTGAAGCGCCTGTCGGTTGAAAGCTGCAGCAACGCCGGCTTCCTCGGGCAGCGCCGAAGCATTGGTTCGATAGAGCGGATCACCCAAAAGCGGCAAGCCGACGCTTGTCAGATGCACGCGGATCTGATGCGTGCGGCCCGTTTCCAGACGGCAGGCCACCCAGCTCACCATGCGACCGGCAATGCGGGTCGAATCAACCAGACGCACGCGGGTTTTGGCCGGACGACTGCCCTGACCGCCGCGGCAGCAGAACTTGATGGGCGAGCGCGGATCCCGGCCGATGGAGCGGTCAACGTAGCCGGCTTCGGGCGCGAGCCCCAGCACGATGGCCCAGTATTCGCGGCCAACGGTGCGCGCCTGAAGCTGTCGGACCAGGTCAGTGCGCGAAGCCTCGTTGCGTGCAACCACCATCAGACCGGAGGTTTCCTTATCCAGACGATGCACGATGCCGGCGCGGCTCACACGCGTCAATTCGGGATAGCGGAACAGAAGGCCGTTCAACAGCGTGCCGTTCCAGTGGCCTGCGGCCGGATGCACAACCAATCCGGCAGGCTTATTGACGACGATAATGTCTTCGTCTTCATAAAGCACTTCGAAATCGATGCCGTCTTCGGCCACATACGCCGTGTCTTCAGGCGCCGGCTGCGGAGTGACGATCAGTTCGTCGCCGTCGGCCACTTTCATGCGAACACCCGAGGCCGGTTCGCCGTTGACGAGCACCGCCCCGGCTTCGATCCATTTTTGAAGACGGGCGCGGCTCACCGAGGGAATCAAGACAGCCAGAACCTTGTCAAGACGTTCCCCTACAGGAAAACCTTCAATTTCATAGACATCGGGCTCTGCTGTATTATCCACATCATCTTCAGATTCAGGCGCTTGGACGGGCTCTTCGCAGATATAATCGCCCAATTGATTTTCAGGTTGCTTTTTCGTGGTCATGAATTCCAGTAACTTAGTGCGTCTTACAAAAATTTCCCTGCTCTGCACAGCTGTCGCTTTGAGCGGCTGCTCATGGCTGCAGTCCATTGAAATCGATCCTACCCGCGATTGGACCGCCAATCAGCTTTACTCCGAAGCCCGCGCGGCCGTCAGCGAAGGCACCTGGGAAGTGGCGCGCGACTACTATACCAAGCTCGAAGCTCGCTATCCTTTCGGTTCCTATGCCCAGCAGGCTCAAATTGATCTGGCGTACGTCAACTATAAGGACGATGATGCGGCCGGCGCCATTTTGCAGCTTGATCGCTTCCTGCGCGCCTATCCGAACCATCCCAACAGCGACTACGCACTTTACTTGAAAGCGCTCGCCACGCTCAATGAGCGCGACGGATGGCTCGCCGAACTCACCACGCAGGATTTGGCCGACCGCGATGCTCAGGCCGCTCGCGACGCCTTCGACATCTTCAAGGAACTCGTTGCCCGCTTCCCTGAATCCCGCTACGCGCCCGAAGCCCGTCGCCGCATGCACGAACTCGTCAACGCTCAGGCTGACCACCAACTCGCAACGGCTCGCTTCTACTACGACCGCAAGGCATATATAGCCGCCATTAACCGCGCCAAGGTCGTCATTTCAGATTTCCAAACAACGGCCGCCCGCGATGACGCATTGGTGTTGATTGCCGATTGTTATCACGAGCTTGGAATGTACGATCTTGAAAAAGATACGCGTCGCATCATCGAACTCAACAAGATCAAGCCTAAGGCAGAAGAGGACGATTCCTGGCTGCGGAGCCTCTGGTAAGGCTTGCGGACACTGTCTAACAACGCCTCGCTTGCGCGGGGCGTTTTCTTACCTACCGCTTGAGTTTCGCCTGCGGCAAGTTGCCCTGCAGATAGTCCCTTGCCCAGGCAAGCCCCACCAGGGTCTTCACGTCCGTGATTTCTCCGTTGCGGGTCATTGAGAGCGCCTCTTCAAACGGCAAACGATGCAACGTAAGGAACTCACCGGCATCAAGCTTTTGCCCGCTTTCAGCCGGATGAACGCCCTGCGCAAGGTAAATCACGATGCGTTCGTTGCTGTAGCCGATGGCATTGTGAATCGTACCGAGCTCCACCCACTTGTCAGCGGCAAGTCCCGTTTCTTCTTCGAGCTCCCGGCATGCGGTTTCAAAAGGATCCTCACCCTTGTCGATCTTTCCGGCCGGAATTTCCCAAAACGCCCGATCCAAAGGACTGCGCCATTGCCGTTCAAGTACGGTGCAATTCTCGTCATCGAGTACCACCATGGCTGCCGCCCCGGGATGCGCAATCATTTCTCGTGCGGAAATACGGCCGTCAGGCAATTTCACTTCACGACGCAGGACGTGCAAAAGTCTCCCCGAATATTCCTCCCGCTCGGAAAGAACCGTTTCTTCGAGACTTTTATCAATCGTTTCGAGTTCCCTTGTCATTGCTCGACCCTTCAGTCGTTGTAGTTCTGCCGCGGTTTACCGCTGCGCATGTCGTTTTTCATCAGTCTGGACTGATCGCGCTTCCATTCGCGCTTGCTTTCGTCATCGCGCTTTTCAAACTCTCGCTTACCGCGACCGAGCGCCAGCGCCAGCTTGACGCGCCCCTTGACAAAATGCAGATCAAGCGGCACCAGCGCATAGCCCGAGCGGTCGACCTTGCCGATCAGCCGATCAATCTCGCGGCGATGCATCAGAAGCTTGCGCGTACGGGTGATTTCAGTTTTTTCATGTGTGCACACTTGATCGGCGGGCGTAAAGCTCGCGTTGCAGAGAAACAGTTCCCCGTCGCGCACATACACATGCGACAAATTGATCGTGGCCCGTCCGGCTCTGACGCTTTTGACTTCCCAGCCGCGCAACTGCAGACCGGCCTCAAAGCGCTCCTCGATGGTGTAGTCGAAAGTCGCGCGTTTGTTGCGAATGAGCGGCGTTGCGTTGTTTTTATTTTTTGCCATTTCGTCTTTGTTTTTACTTTCCTTTTTGGATGCGGCGCAATTCTACCAAGCCCACGAGCGGCGCCGACGACAGATCCGCAAAAAGCACTCGGCATGTTTGGCGGCACCCGCAAACTTTCTTCGAAACCGAATTCTTTCAGTCAAGCTCTCTTATCTGAACAGACAAAAGTGATCACGTCCGGCTTTCGCAGAAATAGCAAAACACTGCCTGTTTTTCTCAAGATCGAGAAGTTGCCTCCTGATACTCGCCTGATCGTCCGATGATGGGTTTCACACAACCACATTCTTTTCCGGGAGAATACAAATGATGACTCGCAGACATTTCGCCTTAGCTACGGCTGCCGCTCTCGCCGGCGGCGCTGCCGGTTCAATTTCCGCCGCTCCTATCCCCAAGGATTTCGATACGGTCTTTCCACAGGGCCCGGTTAACCCTTACGGCAAATTCTTCACGGGCACGTCCTATCTCACGATGCTCAACACCGAGCCGGTATTCAACTGTCCGATCGGCAACGTGACATTTGAGCCCGGCTGCCGCACTTTCTGGCACAAACACACTGGCGGTCAGATTCTTCTGGTTCTCGCCGGCGAAGGCCTTTATCAGGAACGCGGCAAGCCGGCGCGCCGCATCAAAAAAGGCGACGTCGTTCAGATTGCTCCGGACGTCGAGCACTGGCACGGCGCCTGCGCCAAGCATCCCATGACGCACATTTCCATCGAAACCAATGTTCCTAACAACAAGGCCATTTGGCTTGAAGCCGTGACCGAAGGCGACTACGCCGAGGTTAACAAAGCCTGATTCCGATACAAAAACGCTTCCTTCGTCGGTCGGCTTCTGCAAGCGTCAGAATCCGGCCGATTGCATGATCAGAAGCGCCGTCGACATCACGGCAATCGAGATCACGACGGAGAGCGAATTAAGATTTGCACCCATGCCGACGTCACAACCGAGCTGGGCAGTATAGATCAGGCTCATTGCCGGAACAGGCGAAAGACAGATCAACACCATCGCCGTGCGCACTTCACCCTCAAACGGCATGAAATAACCGCAAGCCAGCGCAAATAGGATGCACAGCAACCAGCGGTTGGCCAGGATCTTCACGATCGTCACAAACTTTTGCCGATTCATCGAAAGTTCGATCGTCTCGCCGATCATGATCATGGCAAGCATCGTGTTGGCCTGAGCCCCCACTTTGGTGATCGTGGTCACTTCGTCGGGGAAACGCAGTCCCACGGCGCTCATGCTGACAACCAGCGCAAAAGTCATCAGAGGGCCCGAACGCACCATTTTGCCGCCGATGACTTTGAGAACGTTCAAAAGCGAGCGTTGCTTTTCGTGTGAACCGGCCAGAATCGCAAACGTCCCGCCTCCGCTCATGATGACGTTACCGACGTCAAACATGAACGCCGTCATCAAACCGGTGGTCGGATAAAAGGCTTGGATATACGGCACCGCCAACGGGCCGATGGAATATCCGCACATATTGATGCGCCAGAAGTCGCGCTTTTTCTCGTCGGTTTCCTTTCTCGTCAAAAACCAGGCGTAACCGAGCATGGCCACGTTTGCAAGAAACCCGAGAAAGACGATCAACAGCATAATTCCTTCGATCTTGATGCCGTTGAGATTCGTGATGATGATGCAGGGAATAGTGACGTAAAGAACAAGGCCGCTGACGGCATGGAAAGCACTTTCCTTCAAGATTTCTCGGCGGCGCAGAAACCATCCGAGCCAAATGAAAAAGATGAAGGCCGCAATCTTGGGAAGGCTTTCGCTCATAACTAATCCTTTACCGTTTCGTGCCCGTGCTGATGCGTATGCTCATGGTCGTGGTGGTGATCATGATTGCCGGACGACAAAGCCACGTAGTGCACGGCACCGTTTTCAATGCCCGTTTCTGCGATCATTTCCTGTGCAAGCGGCGAAATGCTCTTGTACTTGCCTCGCATCACCACCACCTCGACGCAGCGCTCGTGGGATGCGTGCACATGCATGCTCGCGATGATCGACTCGTGATGCGCGTGCTGTTGTTCGGTCATGCGGGCAGGCAAACTCCGGGTATGATGATCAAAACCGAAACTCACGACGGCCATGCACTCGGTCTCGCTCGAGTCGTGAAGCTGATCCTGCGCCAGTTCCCGACGCAACAGATCTCGAAACGCTTCGGATCGGTTTTTGTAGCCTCGTTTGGCAATCAATGCGTCAAACGCTTCGGCAATTTTGTCGTCAATCGAAATCGTCACTCGCTGCATCGTTCGTTTCGAGCGACACATCGTCAATGTGCCGCAGTAGGAGGTTCAGCAAATCCTTTTTTGGGAATGTCATTGATTCTACTCGCCGAATCTTCGCTCAAATTGCGCCTGCCGCAGGCTTTTTCTCGTTTGTTTGATAGCTTCGAGGTGTATTCTTCGGCAATCGATCTTTTTTTCAGAATCAATGACGCCCCGACAGTCTTTTTCCAGCCATCCGCGCATCCGCGACGCCGCCGCGCTCGGGTTCACCTCGAGCCTGGGGCCGTTTGCGGCCAACGGCATCATGCCTGGCTTTCACGCGATGGCAGAAGACTTCGGCGTGAGTTTCGTTGCCGTGCAGCAGTCGCTCACGATTTATCTCTTCACATACGCCTTTTTCAGTCTCGTCGCCGGCAGCTTCTCCGACAGCTACGGCCGACGTCCGACCTTTATCGGCGGCATGCTCCTCTTTGCCGCGGCCAGCATCGGAGCAGCCTTCAGTCAGTCGCTGTGGGCGCTCTACGGCTGGCGTCTGTTGCAAGGCATCGGCGCAGCCGTCGGCCAAGTCGTCACGCAAGCCATCGTGCGTGACAACTGGAGCGGCCCGGAAGCGGCCAACGTCAACGGAATGATCGCGTTTTTCTTTGCCGCGGGCCCCGCGCTGGCTCCCGTCGTAGGCGGTCAAATCGTCATGCTGTTCGGTTGGCACGCCGTGTTTCTCTTCCTGCTGGTCTATTCGCTTTCGATTGCGGCCTTCATCTACTATCGGATTCCTGAGACGCTGCACGCTACCGATCGCTCGCCCTTTAACCTGTCGGCAGTTTGCGGCAACTATGCCAAGGGGCTCACGCACGGGGCCTTCATGACGGGCGTGATCGCCCACGGCATTTTGTTCATGGGCGGTATTCTCTATTCCGCCGGATCGGCCGACTTCGTGATCAAGGTCATGGGACTTGATGTCGACGAATTCGGATGGCTTTCCATCCCGCTCATTTTTGCGTCCTTTGCCGGCGCCTGGGGTTCAATTCGTCTTGCCAAGCGTCTTCGCCCCAAACGCATGATCATCATCGTGTCAGTTCTGACGCTGGCAGGATCCGTGCTGGCCGCACTCTTTGACTACATTGCCGAGCCGGGGTTTCTTCTTTTGCTGATCGCTCCGGTGCTCTATTCGCTCGGCATGGCGCTGCTGCGTCCGGTCATGATGGCGATGAATCTCGACTATTTTCCCAAAAACCGCGGTATGGCTGCAGCCATTCAGCAGTTCTTCGTCACCGCCTCGTTTTGCTTTTCGGCTGCCGTCTGGGTGCCGATCGTGATGGGATCGGCCTGGAAATACGCACTGGCCTCCGCCTTCTGCGCCTTCCTGGTGCTGGCTCTTTGGCTCGTCTCCATGCGTCTGCGCCCCGAAGCGCTCAAACGCGCGGGCGTTCCCGAAACAATGCGCTGAGCCGCTTGCTCGGAATTTCGCATTTTCGTCCTTTTTCTTGCCTATCCGTCGACTTTTTTCAAGACGATTGCCTCAGGCATGCACTACACTTGCACTCATGCAGAAAACGGCCGACATCAAAACAGTTTTTTTCGAAACACAGGCAGACACGGAAGCCTTTGCCCGACGCATTGCCAACGCGCTTATGGCTCATGAATCCGATATTGAACAAAACGGATTCAACTTTCGCTTAAACGGCGGACTGGGCGCGGGCAAAACGACACTGACCCGTGCGTTGTTGCGCGCCTGCGGCGTCTCAGGCCGCGTGCGCAGCCCCACGTTCGAGCTTGTGGAAGACTACGAGATCGGCGCTACGCTCGCCTTTCATCATTTTGACTTCTACCGATTCGAGTCAGCCGAAGAGTTCGACGAAGCGGGCTTCCGCGAACTTTTCGGCCCGGGCATGGTCACGGCTTGCGAATGGAGCGAAAAAGCCGCACCCTATCTGCCTCAAGCCGATTTAGAAATTTCGCTTCGCGTACAAAACCTCTCGCGCGAAGCCACTCTTAAAGCCTTTACGCCTCTGGGACGTACGATCCTAGCGGAGGTTTGCGCATGAGCACCACCCGTCGAGAACTCATTCTGGGCGCCGTCGGCGCCGTTGCCGCGCAGCCGCTTCAGGCACTTGCCGCCCCTCGGCTGCAAGTGCGCATCTGGCCGGGCGATGAAAGCACGCGTATTTCGGTCGAATCTGACCGCAAGCTCAAGTACAGTTATATGGTGCTGCGCGGCAAAAAGCCCTATCGACTGGTGCTTGACCTCGAAGGCCTGCGTCTGAACGCTAACATCGAAAAGACGCTCAAGAACTTCAACAGCTCCGACAAGTTCATCGCGGGCATCCGTCCCGGACAGTTCAAACCCAACATCCTGCGTATCGTCTTCGATCTCAAGGACGACGTGCGCGCTGACGTAAACTACTCTAAGCCCATCGCTCAGTTCGGACACCGCATCATCATCGATCTGGAAGCCACCAACGCCGACACGATGCGTGAAGTCATTGCAAGAACGGGCGCCAATGAGGAACCCGCCAAAGAAGTCAAGCGCGAGCAGAGCAAACCAAACACCGTTTCGGAAACCCAGCGCGTCACAAAGAAAAAACCACCCAAGAAGTCCGGCAAAACCGAAACACTTGTGGTCGTCATCGATGCCGGCCACGGCGGCGAGGATCCGGGCGCCATCGGCAAGCGACGCAAAACATACGAAAAAACGGTGGTACTGGCCATCGCCAAGAAACTTGAAGCGCAGATCAACCGCGCACGCGGCATGCGTGCCGTGATGACCCGCACCAAGGACGTGTTCCTGCCGCTGCACAAACGCGCGGCGGTGGCAGTCAAGCAAAAGGCGCACATCTTCGTGAGCATTCACGCCGATGCGTGGATCAAGCCGGAGGCCAACGGCTCCTCGGTCTTTACGCTGAGCGTGGGTGGCGCCTCCTCCCTGCAGGCACGCTGGCTTGCTCAAACGCAAAACCGAGCCGACGAAATCGGCGGGACGGTCTTCAAAGATGTTGCTTCGCAGGCCCGCAGCACCGTCGTCGATATGCTCGCTGAAACAAAATTGCGCTACGGCATTCAGTTGGGAGACGAGGTACTCTCGGAACTAGCCAAACTCGGCCCCTTGCACAAATCGTCCGTGGAATACGCGGAATTTGCCGTTTTGAAAGCCCAGGGTGTGCCGTCGATTCTCGTTGAAACAGCGTTTTTGAGCAATCCCAAGGAAGAAAATCGCCTGCGCGATTCGCGCCATCAAGCGCGCCTTGCCAACGCCATTTTCACGGGCATTCGAACCGCCGTGCGCAAGGACCCCTCCATTCTCAAGCAAACATAAGAACACCTGCAGCCGGTTCTTACGATCCGGCTGCTTTTTTAGCACTAAACGACAGACACGATATGCCTCTTCCCGAAGCTCCCCGCAAACGCGGCACCATTCTCGATGCGAGTGCCTACGGCAAGAAAACAGCCGATGTCAGCACCAAACCGGCAACCAAGACTGCTGCCCTCAAGACCGCTGCCAAGACCAAGACAGCTGCGACTGAGGTAAAAGAAACGACTCGCGCCGCTGTAAAAACCGCCCCGAAAACCACAGCCAAAAAAGCTGCCAAACCAAGCAAAACCGTCAAGAAAACCGCCGAAGCAACGATTGTCGCCACGCCTGAAGGCACCACCGCGCACGAAAAAGCTACCAACACCGCGCGTCTTCGCAGTCCGCGTTCAAGCTCCACCGGACAAATGGCCCGCATCTTTGTGCTTGACACCAACGTGTTGCTGCACGATCCGACCTGCCTTTTCCGGTTTCAAGAGCACGACGTCTACCTGCCGATGGTCACGCTCGAAGAACTTGATAATCACAAGACGGGCACGACCGACATCGCTCGCAACGCGCGTCAGGTGAGCCGCACGATCGACCGATTGATCGAGTCGGGCACCGGCCCCATTCAAGACGGCGTGGAGCTCGCCGTACTCGGCAACAAAGAAGCTCGCGGCAAGCTGTATTTTCAGGACTTCGGATTCAATCCCCGCGAACTGCCCGCCGGTCTCCCTCACGACAAGGCCGACAACATGATTCTGGCTGTAGTGCGTGCGCTGCCTGAGCTTTTTCCCGACAAGCACGTCGTGCTCGTCAGCAAAGACATCAACATCCGTATCAAAGCGACGGCAATGGGGCTCACGGCCGAGGACTACTTCAACGACAAGACCATTGACGACGCCGATCTGATCTTTACCGGCTGCGCTTCGGTAACTCCCGACTTCTGGGAAAAGCAGACACATAACCTCAAGAGTTGGCAGAGCGATGGCAGCGTCTGGTACAGCTTCGAAGGTCCGTTGGCCATGAGTCTTTCGGTCAACCAATTTGTCGCTACCACCGACGGCTCTTTCGTGGGTCAGGTCAAAAGCGTTGCCCAAGGCGTAGCCACGCTGTGCACGATTAAAGACTACCTGCAGCCGCGCAACGCCGTCTGGGGCGTACACGCCCGCAATCTGGAACAGTCGCTCGCGCTCAATCTGCTCATGAATCCGGACATCGATTTCGTGACTCTGCTGGGACAAGCCGGCACCGGTAAGACTCTCATCACGCTTGCGGCAGCTCTTGCGCAAACGCTTGAAGATCGGCGTTTTTCCGAAATCATCTTTACCCGTGCGACCGTGAGCGTCGGCGAGGAAATCGGTTTCTTACCCGGCACGGAAGAAGAAAAGATGACTCCCTGGATGGGCGCGCTGGAAGACAATCTGGAAGTTCTCAACAAGGCCGACCGCGGTGCCGGCAGCTGGGGCCGCAGTGCTGCGGCAGACATCATCCGCAGCCGCATCCGCATCAAGTCGATGAGCTTTATGCGCGGCAGAACGTTCCTCAACAAGTTCGTCATCATCGACGAAGCGCAGAACCTCTCGCCCAAGCAGATGAAAACGCTCATCACTCGTGCGGGTCCCGGCACCAAAATCGTGTGCATGGGCAACATCGCGCAGATTGACACGCCCTATCTCACTGAAGGCTCTTCCGGCCTCACCTACGTTGTCGAGAAATTCCGCGGTTGGTCGCACGCGGGTCACATTACGCTACAGCGCGGTGAACGCAGTCGCCTTGCCGATTACGCAAGCGAAGTTCTCTAACTGCATCCGCAAAAAAAAAATCGGGAGGTCGAGCGTTTCGATCTCCCGATTTTTTTAAGTCGTTCGAATCAGAACCAAAGCGCAAAGCACATGATGCCGATCATAACGAAGGACAAACCAAGCTTGACGACGGTACCAACCATCATGCCGACCCAGGTTGCCCAGCCAACGTTGCCTGCTACGCGCAGATCGCGCTGCGCGATGTATTCTCCGATGAAGGCGCCCACGAGCGGCATAAAGAGAATGCCTACGATCCCCATGAAGAGACCTGCGATGGTTCCGATCAGAGAGCCCAGAATGCCCCACTTCGAAGCACCCGCTCTTTGCGCACCCATGGTCTGCGCCACCCAGTCAACAGCAAGTCCTATGACGGTGAGTACGCCGAGCACCACCAACGGCACCCAGGTGATGTGCTGAAAGTCTCCGATCCAAGCGGCCAGAAGTGCACCCAGAAAAATCATGGGGATACCCGGCAAAGCCGGCACCACAGTTCCGGCCACTCCGCACAGGATCAGCGCTACCACGCAGATCCACAAAATAATTCCGGTCCAGTCCACTGCAAGCAATGTGTCGATCATTTTTGTTTTCAGCACCCTTTTCCCGCACAGTCCGGGATCGGATTTGCCGCTCCGAGAAAAGACGTTATTGGTATTCAGGCGGAATGTCGCCCTCTTCAGCAAGGTTATCAAAGCGCGTGAACTGACCGTCAAAGCGCATGTTGATCACCCCCGTCGGGCCGTTACGCTGCTTGCCGATGATGATTTCAGCGAGATTCGGGTCTCCCGTTTCCTTGTTGTACACCCAGTCGCGATAAATGAACATGATGATGTCGGCGTCCTGTTCGATAGCCCCCGATTCGCGCAAGTCGCTCATCATCGGTCGTTTGTCGGCACGTGCGTCCACTCCGCGGTTGAGCTGAGAAAGCGCGATGATCGGCACCTCCATTTCGCGGGCCAAACCTTTGAGACCACGCGAAATTTCAGAAATTTCCGTAGCACGATTTTCCATCGAACTCTTGCTCGAGCCGCGCATCAGCTGCAGGTAGTCCACGACGATCAGAGATAGACCGCCCGTTTTGCGTGCCAGACGGCGCGCACGGCTACGCAGTTCGTTTACCGACAGGTTGCCCGTGTCGTCAATGTAAAACGGCGCCTGGCTCATGAGGCTCACGGTTTCCGTGTAGCGCGCCCAGTCGGCGTCGTCAAAGCGCCCGCGACGCATCTTCTGCGCGTCGATGCGGCCCACCGAGCTGATCAAACGCTTGCAAAGCTGTACGGAGCTCATTTCCATCGAGAAGATGGCCACCGGCATCTTGAGGGTCAACCCAGCATACTCAGCGATGTTCATGGCAAAGGAGGTCTTACCCATCGAGGGGCGTCCGGCCACGATGATCAAATCCCCCTTCTGAAGGCCTGAGGTCATCCGATCAAGAATCTTGAAGCTCGTCGGCAGCCCGGTGACATCGTCGGAATTGCGCATCTGGTAGAGCTGCTGCACTTCCTGCGTAACTTCGCCCGCAAGTTCCTCAAGAACGCGAAAACCGCGCTTGCCCTTGTTGGATTTTTCATCGATGGCAAAGACTTTGGCCTGAGCCTGATCGAGAAGCGTGGGAACATCGGCGGATTCCGGAGAAAGTGCGCTGGTGGCGATCTCTTCACCCGCGGTAATAAGCTGGCGCAGAATCGAGCGGTCGCGCACAATTTCAGCGTAGCGGCGGATGTTAGCTGCGGCAGGCGTGCTGTTGACGAGGCTGTTGAGATAGGCCAGGCCTCCGATTTCGCGCGCCTTGTCTTCGGCTTCGAGTTCCCCGTAGACCGTTACGATGTCGGCCGGGCGCCCTTCGGAACACATCTGCTGGATCTTTTCGTAGATCACGCGGTGTTCGCGGCGGTAAAAATCATCGGGCGTGAGAACATCGGCTACCTGATCGAACGCGTTGTTGTCGAGCATCAAGCCGCCGAGCACACTCTGTTCGCTTTCCACCGACTGCGGCGGCAGACGAACGGAAGCCACTTCCGGATCGTGAGAAGCACTCGACATCACTGGCGTCTGCGCCGACAACGGAACGTCGGGCAACATGTCCTCGGCAGGCACAGACGTCATCGTGTCAATGTCGCCAGCGGGAATCTCGTCGTCAAATCCAGCCATATCACACCTTGAATCTGCAATTTTGAAAGTGCTTAATCTTAACGGATGCTCAACTACTGCGCGCGATATCGGCAACGTGCGGTTACACGGTCCGGTGCTCGTTCACACATTCCGAACATAAAAAAAACCGAACCTCTCCCAGGGGAAAGATCCGGTTTCGTCCCAATTTTTCAGGGCACGCTCCTGACGGAGCATCAACCGAAAAAATTAGGCGGCTTCGGCAACCACGCGCACGACGATGTCGGCGGTGATGTCGGTGAGAAGGCCGATCGTGATCGTGAATTCGCCCACGCTCTTGATGGCGCCGAGCGGCGTACGAACCTGGCTCTTCTTGATCTGGAAGCCGAGCTTGTCAACAGCTTCAGCGATGTCGGCGTTGGTCACAGAACCGAACAGGCGGCCGTCAACACCGGCCTTGCTCGTGATTTCGATCACCTGGCCGTTGAGCTTTTCAGCCGTTTCCTGAGCCTGAGCGATACGTTCAGCCTGCAGGCGTTCGAGTTCAGCGCGACGAGCTTCGAATTCTTCGATCGCAGCCTTGGTAGCACGCTTGGCGTGACCCTGGGGGATCAGGAAGTTACGGGCGTAGCCATCCTTAACCTTAACGATGGCACCGAGATCACCGAGGTGATTGATCTTTTCGAGAAGAATGACTTGCATGATTAACGGGTCCCCTGGTTGTCGGTGTAGGGCAACAAAGCGAGGAAGCGAGCGCGCTTGATCGCCGTGTCGAGCTGACGCTGATAGTGCGCCTTCGTACCGGTCAGGCGAGCCGGCATGATCTTGCCGTTTTCCTGAATGAAGTCGCGCAGGGTATCGATATCCTTGTAGTCGATCTGTTCGACGTGTTCAACCGTGAAACGGCAGAACTTCTTGCGCTTGAAGAGCGCATTCTGTTGGTTGGCACGGCGGGGCTTGCCCTTACCTTTTGCACCAAAAGCCATTTTTCAACTCCTAATTTTGAATTCCGTGATGTGGACCGTCAGCTTTGAGCTTCTGAGCGAACGCTGTGCAATGAAACCTTTCATGTCGAGCGTCTTACCTAGTTCGACCTTATCGAGTCTCGCAGCCGTATCGGCAAACGACATAACCGTGAAGTCAAACTCTATTTTCCGCATCGCTCCGGCTTCGAACTGCTGCCCGGCGTAGTGACACCTAGCTTCGAAAACCGCAATTCCTGCCGGCGTGTAACACAGTTCTTTTTTTTCGACCAGAACCGCGCTGATGACGATGCTGTTGTCAGAATCCACTCTCGCGACGATCTAAAAATCTGTTTGGATTAAGCCTGTTCGGCGGTTTCAACTTCAGCCGGAGCCTGTTCAGCGGCGGGTTCGGCTGCAACCTTCTTGGCTTCTTCCTTTTCAACGCTCTTCATCATGACGGAAGGAGCGGTTTCGGCCTTCTTGGTCTTGACGACGAGGTGACGCAGAATGGCGTCGTTGAAACGGAATCCGTTTTCGATTTCAGCAAGCGTAGCGTCCGTGCATTCGATGTTCATGAGAACATAGTGAGCCTTGACGAGCTTCTGGATCGGATAGGCGAGTTGACGACGGCCCCAGTCTTCAACACGGTGGACCTGACCACCCTGTTCGAGGACGAGATTCTTGTAACGTTCGATCATCGCGGGAACCTGTTCGGACTGATCCGGGTGCACGATGACGCACAGTTCGTAATGACGCATTGATTCCTCCTTACGGAAATAAGCCACCCGAGCGTCGTATCGGTGTGGCAAGGATGTGAAAGCGCGTAATGTTATTCGGTTTTTCCTTAAAAATCAATATCCTAAGGAAAGAAACCAACAAAAAAGCCTCAAAGCACGACAATTCGGCTGTTGAGGCATTTTGTTTCCCCGTTTAAGGGAGTAAGTGGTGCCGGTGAGAGGATTCGAACATCCGACCTTCGCATTACGAATGCGCTGCTCTACCAGCTGAGCTACACCGGCACACTTGTTTTTCCTTCGAGGCGTTTGTCTCTCGAAGAGATGCGCATTTTACAGAGCTTTTCGAAAAATGCAAGAGTGCGATCAAATTTTTTAGATCATCCTCTGACTCAGTCTTTGTGAAGCCGATTCCGACGAGAGGCCCCGAACCTCGGACCTTCGTATGACGTCAATACAGCTGCAGTCCATTGGCCGTTCCGTACTCAGGCGTGAGCACGATTTCGCTCTTGATCTTGCTCTTTTCCTGCTTGACATAACCCTGCATGAGCGCGTCGGCAACCAACTCCGGCGGCAAAATGGATTCGTCCGACTCAAATTGGAAACGACCGACAGGCTGAGTTCCCTGCCCGGTAGATTCAGATCGCAAGACACCCGACAAGGTCGCACGATTGCCTTCGATCGACACCGAGAGCGGATCAAATTCGACGACCACTCCGTCATTTTGAATACCTCTCATCAGAGTCAGCGTTAACAAATCATCGTGCAAATACGATGGGCCGAGCAGAATCTGCGCAAACTGCTCACAGAGCTCCTCAGTAATACCTGTGACACGTACCGAACCGCTGACATCATCCACCGCGCCGATCTGCCCGAGTTCCAGATAAAGAGCCGGAGAAGCCGGTTTCTTGAGGCTGAAGCTCATGGTCTCAGCCCACGTTTTTGTCCCTTCTTCCGGCTTCAGATCAAGTTTGAAATCAAATCCGTCAAAGCGGGCGGCTGCGCTCACCATCGAATCTATCTTCATCGTGAGCGATGTTTCCGACAATCCCGAATTTTCGCCATTGAGCGCCTTGGCAATAGGAGCGGCGTCCGACACAAAGGAGAACTCGAACTTGCCGAGCTTCAATTCGGGCTGACCGACCGGTCGGCATGACAATCCCGGAGTCTGTGCTCGCACTTCCAATGTCTTGCCGGTTTCGATATCGAACTCAAAAGCTTCAAACGAGCACTGGCCTCCGGCCACTACCGTAAACGGTTTGATCTTGTACGTCAGTCTCGCGCTGGGCAGCGCCTGGCTGCCGGACGTCAGAGCATCCCAGGCCGTGTAGGACACTTCGATGCGATCATCGAAGTTCTGCACGCCCGCTCTCAAAAGCCCCTGCTCGAAATTGGTATCAGCCGCGCGGGTAAGTTCCACTTTCGTCGTAAGCCCGGGATAGGCCCGGCCATTGAACGTTCCGAGTTGAATGCCGCCCACGGCTTCGAACGTCACCTGGAAGGTCTTTTTGAAGAAGCCGCCCTCGTACTTGGTCACACGCGCGGCCAGCTCGGCAGGAAGCACGGACGAAAAATTACTGATAGCCGTCTCATCGAACGCTTTTCCGGCCGAATAGATTCCATAAAACCAACAGCCGCCGACAGCCGCGACAGCCAGAGCGCACGTGGCACCGGCCAAAATTTTTGTGGTGTTTTCCATCGAAAAAGACGAAAGCGAAAAGTCAGATAGGAAGCGAAGGAAAGGAAACGGCCGCTTGAAACTTATTCAGGCGGCCGCTTGATATTAACAATTTTAGGAGCACTTAAGACTCGCCAAACCACTTGGCGTAGATCTTGTCGTAGGTTCCGTCATCTTTCATGCTCTTCATGGCGGCATTGACCTTGTCGCGCAATTCCGTATTGCCCTTCTTGACCGCAAACCCGAAATATTCGCTGTCAAACTGCATGGGCTGGCGCTTGAGTCCTTTGGCGGCACGCGCATTGGTCACCAAAAAGTAGCCGATCACCGGACGGTCGGTAATCACCACATCACTACCGTTCATCTTCAGGTCCATGAAGGCTTCTGCACTTGTGTTGAAAGCCTTGATCTTGGTACCGGGGATACCCTTGGCCACTTCGGCGCCGGTCGTGCCGATCTGCACGGCAATCGTCTTGTTGTGCAGATCTTCGATCTTCTGATACTTGGCTTCATCGCCGACACGAATCATCAGACCCTGACCGGCCTGGTAATAGGGTTCACAGAAATCAACGCGCTTTTTACGTTCTTCCGTGATCGTCACACCGCTCACCACGATGTCAATGTTGTTGGTCATCAATGCGGGAATCAGGCCGTCAAACCCCATGTTGACGAATTCCACCTCAACTTTCATGCGCTTGCCGATTTCGCGGATCATATCCATATCGAAACCGACGTATTCACGACTGGAGCTGTCGAGGAACTCAAAGGGAGCAAAGGTCGGATGCGTACCGACGCGAAGCGTATCGGCAGCGCTCGCGGCAAAGGAAGCTAACGCCATGACACCGGCGGCAAGCGTGGCAAAAATCTTACTTTTCACTTTGTGTTCCTCCGTTTTTGCCCATTGGGCACTTCGTTCTTGTTATCGCAACCGCGTCATCTGAGGCATAAACGCGGGCATTTGAAAATTGCGGATTATTTTCGCACGAAATATCACTTGTGTTGCTAGGTATTTCGTATTGGACGCTAAGCTTTTTTCAAGGCAGACGGCTAATCGCCTGATCCTTAACACTTTCTAGAAAGTCGCCGGCAGGCCCCTTACCGGGAATCCGGCAGTCCGGTTCAATTTCCAAAAGCGGAACCAGCACAAAGGCACGTTCGTGCATACGCGGGTGCGGCAGAGTCAGAAAAGGCGTCTGCTGAACCACGTCACCGTATAAAAGCAGATCCAAATCCAACGTGCGCGGTGCATTGTGCACCCCCTCCGGACGAACGCGATGCGCTTCGTTTTCAATGACAAAAAGTGCGCGCAACAACGCTTCCGGTTCCAGTTCCGTTTCCACCGTCACAACAGCATTGACATAGTCCGGTCCGGAAGAATCAACTGGTGCCGTGCGATAAAAAGAGCTTACCTTGAGCAAGATCGTCTGCTCAATCTTACTGATCCTTTTGAGCGCTTGTTCAAGCGCCTTTTTGGGCTCACCCAGATTGGCACCCAACGCGATTACAGCTTCGGTCATGATTGTTCAGACTTGGATTCAGCCTTGTCGCTCTTGGGACGGCGACGGCGGCGTTTGGGCTTGGCCGAAACAACAGAAGCGGCATTGTCAGGTTTTTCTGCAAACTTCGCTTCACTTGCCTGCCCCTCGATTCCGGCCTTTTCCGCCGAAGATCGGCGACGTCGGGAGGTCTTACTGCGGGGCTCGTAACGCGTGGCCTCTTCCGTGAAGCGCTCTTCGTCGCGCTGCTCTTTTTGACGACTCTTAGAGCCGGCTCGTGCTTGGGCCGCCGTGCGGCGCGCTTCGACCTCGGCCTGAGCCACCATGTCGGCGCGCTTTTGTTCATCTGCGTCGACAAAATCTTCCCACCAGTGTACGAGACTCTCGGGAACATGCCCTAAAGCACTGCGCAAAAGCATGAAGTCATACCCAGCTCGATACTTAGGATGTTCGACAAGGGTGTACGGATTCTTGCCGGTGCGCCGTTCAAATCGAAGCTGCAGCATCCAAATAAGCTTCATGTCGGCAACAAAGCGGTACTGAATGGCAAGCTTGGCCGATTGCGTGGCGATCACTTCTTCGGCAGCCGAGTAAAGCGCCATCGCTCTTGCCGAACCCTTATTGCTTGTCGAAGACTTCTGATAGGCGTCCCAGCGCTTTTTCACTTGCGGCCACAAAAGCGTGGCAAACAGGAACGCGGGCGAAATCTTTTTACCCACGGCGATACGCTCGTCAGTGCGCTTGAGCGCGAGCATCAGAAACTTCTCGCCGTCGGGCTCATCAAGAATGACATCGAGCATCGGCAAAAGCGAACGATGCAGGCCCGCAGCACGCAGTTTGAGCAGACACTCTTCAGCGCGGCCGCACGTAAAGAGCTTGATCATTTCATCGAAAAGTCGAGCTGCAGGCACATTGCCGAGCAACGGCGCCATTTCCGCAATGGCTCGATCCGCACTTTTTTCAATCTTGAAACCCAACTTGGCAGAAATACGCACGGCACGCATCATGCGCACCGGGTCCTCTCGATAGCGCGCCTGCGGATAACCGATCATGCGCAACGTCTTGCGTCGAATGTCCTCGTAGCCCCCGTGATAATCGTAAATGTCCCCCGTCGACGGATCGTAGTAAAGCGCATTGATCGTAAAGTCGCGACGCGCAGCGTCCTCCCACATCTCCCCGAAAATGTTGTCGGAAATGACGCGGCCGGAAGCATCCTTGCGAACGCCCGAAGCATCCAGTGCTCTGAATGTCGAACATTCAACGATTTCGTTGCCGAACACCACATGCACCAGACGGAAACGACGTCCGATGATGAAGGCGCGGCGCTGAGCACGCTTGACCTGTTCGGGAGTGGCATCAGTGGCCACATCGAAGTCTTTGGGCTTGACCCCGAGCAACAAATCACGCACAGCGCCGCCCACAACGTAGGCTTTGTAGCCGCGCTGCTGCAAAATTGAGCACGTACGCACCGCGGCAAAGCTCACCATTTTCGGATCAATGCCGTGTTCGCTTGCCCTAATAATGCGAGGCTCCTTATTGACCTCGTGATTGTTGCGCCCCACGATGGAGGCGATCATGCGCTTGACGTAATCAAACACTTATTCTTTACTCCGTTCGTCCGCTCTTCTATTGATTTGCATGCGGCTCTTTTCGTTTTTCTACTTGCTTTTTCTCAAAAGACGAGGCGCATTTTCTCGATTTGCCAGCGCTTTGGCAACAAGTTGCGCCGCAAAGTCATACTCTGCCTGAGTGTAACTGTCCGTCACATGCCAGCCGCGTTCGCTCGCAATGCGCAGCAACGTCTCCCTTGCATTCACAACGCAGCATCGCCCTCCCTTTTTGTCAACATACTCAAAAAGGGCAAGATCGGCTTCGCTGTCCGACCAGAATTCGTATTCGTCGATCGTCGTGCCCTGTCGCTTCAACTCATCAACGAGTTTTTCAACGGCCGTCACTTTGCCCTGCTGATACGTGATCGGCTCAATCCAGCGACCGGTGAAATTGCCCGATTGGTCTTCCTGAGGTCTGACCGACAGCAGGTAATCCACGCCGAACAGTTCGGCGGAAGGCTGCGTGGCATAACTGTAAGTAGCCGAACAGATCGCCGTGACGGCGCCCGCTTGTTTGGCTTCATTGACAATTCTGACGGAACTTGCGGGAAGAATTTTTTCGAGCACCTCCGCGCGATAAGCTTTGCGAGCCGCATCCAAATCCGCACGATTGAACTGAGCGAGAAACTGCATCTGCCACATTTCGTACTCATCAATGTTCAATGTCTGCTCGATATATTCGCGCGTAAAACGATCAAGCGTTTCTTCTGCAGTCACACGCACAGCCTTTTCGCAGGCCCTGAGGAGCCACTTGCACCAGATATCCCCCGTATCAATGGGCATCAACGTGTGATCAAGGTCGTAAACTACAAGCTTCACAAATCCTTCCTCAGTTCTTTGAAAGAACATCTTTGAGCGTCGCATCCAACAGGACCGTGGTGATGCGCCGGTGTTCGCGGACGGCCTTTTCATCAACCGCATCTAAAAAACGCCGTAATCCGCGCATGTCTCGAGGGCAGCGAGCTTCGATCCAACGTCTCTGGGCCGAGTCGAACTCAATGCCGCGCTCATGAGCCAGACGCAAGAACTCTTCACCCGCTTCGTCAGCAGACAAATATCGCAACTGGTACGTCAGCCCCCACATCAGACGAGTCTTCACGTCGTCGCGGATTTCGAGATCAGCAGGTCGGATGGTGCCCGCACAAACAATGCGCGCCTGCGGGTGCGAACGTACATCGTTCATCAGAAAGAACAATCGTTCGAGATCTTCATCGTCAAGTCGCTCGACATTGTCAACCGTATAAAAAAGCGTCTGCTCATCGTATTCGGGAACGCGCATGCGCTGAGTCGGCGTAATGGCCCGCAACAAGTGCGAACGTCCGCTGCCGGGTGGCCCCCATATATAAATGAACTGCGGCCCCTGTCCCTTCTTGCAGTCACGCAGCGCAGCCAAAAGCTCAGCGTTGCTGCCGACACGGAAATTGTCCAGCGTCGGTGCTTCGGGCTCAACAAGATTGAGCAAAAGTTGTTCGGTAGGCTGCGCGTTCAATTGAGTTAAGCAGTGCTCGAAAAGTTAAACGGTAACCGGACACGACCGAAATTGCGTCTGCGAATACTGCACAACACAAGACAGCTTGCGTCCGAGTGGGCTAAAATGCCATATTTAATGCAAACGTCGGCACGGCGCTTAAGTTTAGCGCGAAGCCGGCTTCGGCGTTCTAAATTCTCTTGATTGCCTCATCAAAACAATGACTCAGCTTTCCTATGCCGCCGCCGGCGTCTCCATCGACAACGGCGATGAACTCGTTGATCGCATCAAACCCGCCGCCAAGCGCACCATGATCCCCGGTGTTCTCGGCTCCATCGGCGGATTCGGTGCTCTCTTTGAAATCAGCAAAGAATACAAAAACCCGGTACTCGTCTCAGGTACCGACGGCGTGGGAACAAAGCTCATGCTCGCCTTCCAGCTTAACCGTCATGATACGGTGGGTCAGGATCTGGTCGCCATGAGCGTCAACGACATCCTCGTGCAGGGTGCCAAGAGCCTCTTCTTCCTTGACTACTTCGGCTGCGGAAAGCTCGACGTTGACACGGCCGAACGCGTTGTCAAGGGCATCGCTCACGGTTGCGAACTCGCCGGCTGCGCGCTGATCGGCGGCGAAACGGCTGAAATGCCGGGTATGTACCCCGATGGCGAATACGACCTCGCGGGCTTTGCCGTGGGCATCGTTGAAAAAGACGAAATTATTGACGGCAAGAGCATCAAACCGGGCGACGTTGTGATCGGTCTGGCTAGCTCCGGCCCGCACTCCAATGGCTTCTCCCTCATCCGCAAAGTGGTGGAAGTCTCCGGCGCCGACTGGAACATGCCCTTTGACGGCGCCACGCTCGCTGACCGCGCAATGGAACCCACCCGAATCTACGTCAAGCAGGTCCTCAACGTGATGAAGTCCGTGAAGATCAAGGGCATGGCTCACATCACGGGCGGCGGTCTGGTGGAAAACATTCCGCGCGTTCTGCCCGAAGGCACCCAGTGCGTGGTGCACGCTGACAGCTGGAAGCGTCCGGCCATCTTCGACTGGCTGCAGGAAAAGGGCAACATTGACGCCCACGAAATGCACCGCGTCTTCAATAACGGCATCGGCATGGCCATCGTAGTCGACGCGGCCGACGCCGAACGCGCCAAGGCGCTCTTTGAAGCCGAAGGCGAAACGGTCTACACGATCGGCGAGATTCGCGAACTGCCCGCCGGCGAAGCTCCCTGCGTGGTCATCTAAGCGGCTTCAGACTGTTTGAAACAACCAAGCGCGGCAAAAGGCCTCGGTCTTGACCCGCGCTTTTTCATACCCGTGAACTCCATGCGCGTTTACATTTGTTGTCCCCGACGAAAAGGGGGTGCCGAGCTGCATGAACTCGACGTTTCCGAAGGAGCTGTGGTTGCCGATGCACTCGAAGCGGCCGGCTTTCCCCGCGAAACTACCTGCGGCATCTTCTGCGAAAAATGCACGCCCGAGACCGTTCTGAAGCCGGACGATCGCATCGATATTGCCGTAGCGCTTGCGCTTTCGCCCATGGAAGTGCGCCGCCTGCGCGCACAGAACAAGGAGCGCACGGCCGTCCCGCGCCCGCGTCACGGCGGCATTCATCAGCTCATCAAGCCTTTGGACGAAACAGAGGCCTGAAAATTTTTCGTCTTAAATCCGAAAACCTCTTTCAATAGGACATATTTTGTGCCTATAATGTGAGGTTAACCAAAAGCATCCGGGGCCTCTTGGGCGAACGTCCGGCACTGCGACCCGTTTTTTTTTTGCTTTGAGGTTACCGAAAATGCGTCTCCTGCAGAAGGCACTCACCTTCGACGACGTTCTGCTCGTCCCCGCCTACTCTGAAGTTCTCCCCCGCGATGTGCAACTGCGCACGCGTCTGACTCGCGAAATTACCCTGAATCTTCCGATGGTGTCCGCCGCTATGGACACGGTTTCCGAAGCCAACCTGGCCATCGCTATGGCTCAGGAAGGCGGCATCGGCATCATTCACAAGAATCTCACCGCTCAGCAACAGGCTGCTGAAGTCGCCAAGGTCAAGCGCCACGAATCGGGCGTTGTGAGCGATCCGATCACGGTCGGCCCTGACATGCTCGTGGGCGACGTGATCCGCATGTGTCAGGAACACCGCATCAGCGGCGTGCCGGTCGTCGAAGGCCGTCATGTTCTGGGCATGGTCACCAACCGTGACCTTCGCTTCGAATCCCGTATGGAAGCTCCCGTACGCGAGGTGATGACCCCGCGCGATCGTCTCGTGACTGTCCAGGAAGGCTCCAGCCTCGACGAAGCCAAGCGTTTGATGCACGAGAACCGTCTTGAACGCGTGCTCGTGGTCGATAAGGACTTCAACCTCTGCGGCCTCATTACTGTCAAGGACATCATCAAGGCTACCGAGCATCCCTATGCCGCCAAGGACAGCGAAGGCAAGTTGCTGGCAGGCGCCTCGATCGGCGTGGGTGCCGGTACCGAAGAACGTCTTGAATTGCTCGTTGAAGCCGGCGTGGACGTGGTCGTCGTCGACACGGCTCACGGCCACAGCAAAGGCGTGCTCGACCGTGTGGCATGGGTCAAGAAGAACTACCCCAACCTGCAGGTGATCGGCGGCAACATCGCTACCGGCGCCGCTGCCCGCGCTCTGGTAGACCACGGCGCCGACGCCGTTAAGGTCGGTATCGGTCCGGGCTCCATCTGCACGACCCGTATCGTGGCCGGCGTGGGCGTTCCTCAGATTTCCGCCATCAGCAACGTTGCTGAAGCGCTTGAAGGCACCGGCGTTCCCCTGATCGCCGACGGCGGTATCCGCTTTTCGGGCGACATCGCCAAGGCCATCGCTGCCGGCGCCAACTGCGTCATGATGGGTGGCATGCTCGCCGGTACCGAAGAAGCCCCCGGCGAAGTGATCCTCTACCAGGGCCGCTCCTACAAGAGTTACCGCGGCATGGGCTCTTTGGGCGCCATGTTCAAGGGTTCCGCCGACCGCTACTTCCAGGACAACAACTCGGGCAATCTCGACAAGCTCGTGCCGGAAGGCATCGAAGGCATGGTGCCGTTCAAGGGCTCCGTGGTGACGATCCTCTACCAGATGGCCGGTGGTCTGCGCTCCTCGATGGGCTACTGCGGCTGCCGCACGATCGATGAAATGCGCTCTCGCGCCGAATTCGTCGAAATCACGGCCGCCGGCTGGCGTGAAAGCCACGTCCACGACGTGAAGATCACGAAGGAAGCCCCGAACTACCGTCAGGAAAACTAATCCTGCCTAGGTAGGTTAAAATAACGCGGCGCGGGTTTTACCCCGCGCCGTTTCTTTTTACCGCCGCCTCTCAAGCAAAATTTTTGCCAGCTTGCCCGCTGACGGCGGCCCCGCTCCGCTCAAATTTCCAGACATGCTACACGATCGCATTCTTATTCTCGATTTCGGAAGCCAGGTGACGCAGCTCATCGCACGCCGTGTGCGTGAAGCTCATGTGTACTGCGAAGTGCACCCCAACGACGTTTCCGCCGACTTCATCCGCGAATTCAATCCCAAGGGCATCATTCTGTCAGGCTCTCACATGAGCGCCTACGAAGAGTCCAACGATCAGGTGAGTCCGGCCGTGTTCAGTGCCGGCGTTCCCGTGCTCGGCATCTGCTACGGCATGCAGACGATGGCCCAGCAGTTGGGCGGTCGCGTAGAAAGCGGCTCCAAGCGCGAATTCGGCTACGCCGAAGTGCGCGCCCACAACCACACCAAGCTTCTTGAAGGCATCGAAGACTTCAAAGGTCCCGAAGGCGAAGGCATGCTCAAGGTTTGGATGAGCCACGGCGACAAAGTCACCGTCATGCCCGAAGGCTTCAAGCTGATGTGCTCGACTCCGTCCTGCCCGATCGCCGGCATGGCCGATGAAACCCGCGGTTTCTACGCCGTGCAATTCCATCCGGAAGTCACGCACACCGTGCAGGGCAGCCTCATGCTCAAGCGCTTTGTCACGGACATCTGCCACTGCAAGCCCGACTGGGTGATGGGCGACTATATCGCCGAAGCCGTCGAAATGATCCGCAAGCAGACCAACGGCGAAGAAGTCATTCTCGGCCTTTCGGGCGGCGTGGACAGCTCGGTTGCCGCCGCACTCATTCACCGCGCCATTGGCGACAAGCTTACCTGCGTGTTCGTCGACAACGGTCTGCTGCGCAAGGGTGAACGCGAACAGGTTCGCGAAACCTTCGAAAAGAACATGGGTCTGAAGCTCATTGTGGTCGACGCCGTCGATCGCTTCATGGGAGAACTCGCCGGCGTCACCGATCCTGAACAGAAGCGCAAGATCATCGGTCGCGAATTCGTAAATGTCTTCCAGGAAGAGGCCGAAAAGCTCTCCAACGCCAAGTGGCTTGCTCAAGGCACGATCTATCCGGACGTCATCGAATCGGCCGGGGCCAAGACCAAGAAGGCCAAGACCATCAAGAGCCACCACAATGTGGGCGGTCTGCCCGAAACGCTTCACCTGAAGCTACTCGAACCGCTGCGTTCGCTCTTTAAGGATGAAGTGCGCGAACTCGGTGTCGAGCTGGGCCTTCCCTACGAAATGGTCTACCGCCACCCGTTCCCGGGACCGGGTCTGGGCGTTCGTATCCTGGGTGAGGTCAAGCGTGAATATGCCGATCTGCTGCGCGAAGCCGACGCCATCTTCATCGAAGAACTGCGCCGCGCCGGCTGGTATGACAAGGTAAGCCAGGCTTTCGTTGTATTCCTGCCCGTCAAGAGCGTAGGCGTCATGGGCGATGGCCGCACCTACGACTGGGTTGTGAGCCTGCGTTCCGTTGAAACGAGCGACTTCATGACCGCCAAGTGGTCTGAACTGCCGTACTCGCTTTTGGCCACCGTCTCCAACCGCATCATCAACGAAGTGAAAGGCATCAATCGCGTTGTCTACGATGTCTCGGGCAAGCCGCCTGCCACAATTGAATGGGAATAATCCGGTCAAACATCTGATCTGATTGTCCGAAGGGCGAATCCGGTGTGGTTCGCCCTTTTTTGCCTCTTTGTGCCGGACTACGTCTTTTGACGGAAGTTTCTCAAGGTTTTTATACGAGCGGTCAGATAGAATCGGCAGATATATGTCGGCTAGCCTTCACGGCACGACAAATTTTCGAAAGGATTAATTATGTATCTGAAGTCCCCGAGCCTTGAAGAAGGCTCCCGCATGCCCGCCAAGCACTCCCTTAACGGAGGCAATCTGTCTCCCGAACTTTCCTGGGGCGACTTCCCGGCGGGAACAAAGAGTTTTGCGGTCACCTGCTACGATCCGGACGCTCCGACCGGCTCCGGCTGGTGGCACTGGGTTGCACTCGACATCCCGGCCAATGTCACGACGCTGACCGAAGGCGCAAAACTTGCCGCTCCGGCACGTGAATTGACAACAGATTACGGCACCAAAGGCTTTGGCGGCGCCTGTCCTCCCTCGGGACACGGCATGCATCGCTACGTATTTACGGTTTGGGCACTGCCGGTGGAAAAACTTGACCTGCCCGACGGCGCCACCGCCGCCAACGCAGGCTTCATGCTCAACGCCATGGCTCTGGCAACCGCAAAAATCACGGCAACCTACGTCACACCGTAGTCCCTGCCCTTAATGAGACTTCTGGGCAGGTACGCGCCCGTGCATACCCTTTCGTCGAACTCAGCTGATAACTTGGATTTGATTGAGTTCGGCGAACTCACACCATAAAAAAAGTCGACTTTTCAAAAAGTTGGACCTCGGGGAGAAAAAAATGACTGCAGACTCCACACAGATGCAGCGCCCGGTGATGAATCCGCACGAAAAACGGATGCAGACGATTCAAGCCGTCCTCTATGTCATCGCCATCATTTTGGGCCTCATCAACGGCTTTTACGGTTCCGAATTTTGGATTCAGACGGGTGAATTCATCTCGACGATCTTCATTCGTCTGTTCCGTTTCATCGCGGTTCCGATCATCGCCGTATCGATCATTGCCACGCTCTCGCAGATTTCGCGTTCTACGGAATCCGGACGCATTTTCCGTCACAGCGTTTTCTACACGCTTCTGACCACAATTTTGGCCGCCTCGCTGGCAGCAATTCTTTTTGAAGTCTTTTCGCCCGCCAACGTAACCCTAAGCGACACGACCGAAGCGTCAGCCGCCATCGCAGGCATCAAAGGCAAGAGCTACTTTGACTACATCACATCCGTTGTCCCCGACAACGCGATTGCGCCGTTCTTGTCGGCCAACGTTCTTTCGGTTTTGCTGATTGCCGCCGCCGTCGGTATCGCCATTGCCAAACTGCCGCATGACAGCCGCGAACAGCGAGTGCTGATGGCCTTCTTCTCGGGCCTTCAGGCTGTGCTCTTCACGCTGGTGGGCTGGATCATCATGATTCTTCCGTTGGGTATCTTCGGCTTTTTCACGGTACTGGCCAAAGAAATCAACGCCGGTGTTGCCGTGGGCGGTCTTGGCACCTATTTCGCAACGGTGCTCACAGCCAACTTCATCCAGATGCTCATCGTGCTGCCTGCGCTTCTTTTGCTGCGCGGCATCAACCCGATTCGGGTCTTTAAGGGCATGTTGCCGGCTTTGACCGTCGCTTTCTTCTCGAAGTCGTCGGCAGGAACGTTGCCCGTAACCATGCGCTGCTCGGAAGTCAATCTCGGTGTTAAAGAAAGCGTTTCGCGCTTTGTGCTGCCGATGTGCACAACCATCAACATGAACGGATGCGCCGCCTTTATTTTGATTACGGTCGTCTACCTCATGCAAAACGCAGGTGTTGACATTACCTGGTCAACACTCGCCGTCTGGATCTTCATTGCCACGATCGCTGCGGTGGGCAACGCAGGCGTTCCGATGGGATGCTTCTTCCTTTCGGCTAGCCTGCTGGCCAGCATGAATGTCCCCATTCTGCTTATGGGCGTTATCCTGCCCTTCTACGCTGTGATCGACGCTATCGAAACAACTCTCAACGTCTGGAGTGACTCCAACGTAGCCGTTTTGGTACATAAAGATCTCTACGGAGACATTTAGTGCCGTCTCCTTGACCTGCGTCTAGCCTTCTAAGGAAAAGGCGCAGGCTCAAGGCGGGTACAATTCCAAATGCAGTGCGGGAGTTGCCTCGCGGCTCCCGTCTCTTTTTTCTGCCATGCGGCCTGCCCCGAAGCCGCAGCAATCTCTCAAAAGAAAATACGGCGTAAAGTCGAATCCGCTGATGTGACTGTGCGCCGCCAATCACAAAAAGAACCAAAGAGATGTTTTCTAATCCGACCGCCATTACTTTTACCGGCTACATGATTTTGATGGTGATCCTGGGCTTTGTCGCCTGGCGATACACCCGCAACTTCAACGACTACATTTTGGGCGGCCGTAGTCTCGGTGGCGTTGTGACGGCTCTTTCCGTCGGCGCTTCCGACATGAGCGGCTGGCTGCTGATGGGCTTGCCCGGCGCCGTGTTTCTTTCGGGCATCACGGAAAGCTGGATTGCAATCGGCCTCACGCTCGGTACCTATCTGAATTGGAAATTCGTCGCAGCCCGCCTGCGCGTATACACCGAAGTTTCTCATAATGCCCTGACGCTTCCCGACTTTTTCACGCATCGCTTTAAGGACGATACGCGCATGCTGCGCATTCTCGCGGCCGTCGTCATTTTGGTGTTTTTCACGATCTATTGTGCGAGCGGCGTTGTGGCCGGTGCCCGCCTTTTTGAAAACACCTTCGACATGAGCTATGAACGCGCTGTCTGGATCGGCGCGGCTGCAACCATCATTTATGTGTTCATCGGTGGATTCTTGGCAGTAAGCTGGACGGACACTTTCCAGGCTTCGCTCATGTGCGTGGCGCTCGTCGTAACGCCCATCGTCGTGATGACCGATCTCGGCGGCTTTTCGAGTGCCGTTGAACAAGTCAAAGCCATCGACGTCAACATGGTCAACATGCTCTCGCATCAGACCTTTATCGGCGTACTCAGTCTCATCGCCTGGGGTTTAGGCTACTTCGGACAGCCGCATATTCTGGTGCGCTTCATGGCTACGCGCTCAATCAAGGTGATTCCTCGCGCATGCCGCATTTCTCTGATCTGGATGATCTTTTGCCTTGGTGGCGCCGTCTCGGTGGGCTTCTTTGGTTCGGCCTACTTTGCTGCGCATCCGGATCAGGCCACGCTCGTTACGGAAAACCACGAGCGCGTCTTCATCGTGCTCTCGCAGGTGCTCTTCAATCCCTGGATCGGCGGCATTCTGATGGCTGCGATTCTGGCAGCTGTCATGAGCACGCTCTCCTGCCAGTTGCTGGTTTGCTCATCGACCCTGACTCAGGATTTCTACCGCGGCTTCATTCGCCCCAAGGCCAACCAATGGGAACTGTTGTGGTTCGGTCGAATGATGGTGCTGCTGATTTCGTTTGTGGCCATCTTCATCGCCATGGATCCGCAAAGCCTGGTGCTCTCGCTTGTTAGCTACGCCTGGGCAGGATTCGGTGCGGCCTTCGGCCCGGTGATCCTCATCAGCCTCTGGTGGAAACGCATGAACAAATACGGCGCCATGGCCGGTATGTTTACGGGCGCAGCCACAGTCCTGATTTGGCACCAATTCAACTGGTTCGGTCTCTACGAAATCGTTCCGGGCTTCCTCTTTGCCGCCATCGCCATCTATGTTGTGAGTCTTCTCACGGAAGCTCCCGACAACGAAATCTGCGAAACCTTTGACAAGGTTGAAGCCGAAGTTCGAGCGGGTTAAACACAATCTGGCGAAAAATTCAATCGCGGTCGGTGGTGTCTTTCCACCGGCCGCGCTTGTTTTGCAGGGAATTTTGCCTAGACGCTTTGGACTAAAACGGGAGTATTATTTTTTCGTTACGCCGCCTGCGCCTACCTCGTCGCGCAGACAGCCGGAAAGGATTCCGATAAAAAACAAACTCGCGGAGACAATTGCAAATGCAAAAGAAACCTCTTGATTGGTCCAAACTCGGATTCGCCTATCGTCCGACGGACTTTCGTTATCAAGCGAACTGGAAAGATGGATCTTGGGATGAAGGCGGTCTGGTAACTGACCCCAACATCGTCCTCTCGGAGGCAGCCTGCGTGTTTCACTATGCTCAGAGCTGCTTTGAGGGCTTAAAGGCCTACACCACAAAAGACGGTCGCATCGTCACGTTCCGCCCCGACATGAATGCCGAGCGTATGGCTAACACGGCGCGCCGTCTGGAAATGCCCGCATTCCCGGAAGACAAGTTCGTGCAGGCCGTTGTGGATACCGTACGAGCCAACGCCGCATGGGTACCTCCTTTCGGCACGGGTGCCTCTTTGTATATTCGCCCGTTCATGATCGGCTCCGGCCCGCAGATCGGCGTTGCTCCTGCTCATGAATTTCTCTTCCGCATCACGGTTATGCCTGTGGGCGCATATTTCCAGGGCGCCGTCAAGCCCTTGAAGGTGCGCGTGTCCGACTACGATCGCGCCGCTCCCCGCGGTACCGGTCACGTCAAAGCCGGTCTTAACTATGCTATGAGTTTGTATCCCACGATGGAAGCTCATCGTCACGGCTTTGCTGAAAATATTTATCTGGATCCGGCATCCCGCACTTATGTGGAAGAAGCGGGCGGCGCCAATGTCATCTTTGTCGATAAAGACAACAACCTGATTGTTCCGAAGTCCGATTCGATTCTGCCTTCGATCACCCGCCGTTCGCTCGTATATGTCGGCGAACACTACCTCGGTCTCAATGTGATCGAACGCAAGGTTGCGCTGGAAGAAGTCAAAGACTTCAAGGAAGCCGCCTTGTGCGGTACTGCTGCCGTTCTCGCACCGATCGGCGAAATTCACACCAAGGACGGCGTCATCGCACTGCCCTCCGGTATGGACAAGATGGGCGAAATCTCCGGCAAGTTGCGTGAAACGCTCACCGGCATCCAGGCGTGCGAAATCGAAGCTCCGGAAGGCTGGGTTGTTGAAGTCTGCAAAGAAAGCGACTTTGAATAATCGCTAGACTCCGCTACGAAAAAAAATCCCGCTGAAAACGTCCATGTCTTCGGCGGGATTTGTTTTTGCATCGGTCGGACAAAAAAACTTGCCCGACCGAAATTTCGGCGATCAGTACAAACCGATGATCTTCCACCATCCCATACCAACGGCAAACGTGATGAGCACACTCGTCGTCACCAGGATGAAGTTGATCTTATAGAAACGCGGACGTTCGAAGTAGCCCTGACCGAAGTAGATCGGACCGGGACCGCCGGCATATTCCGTAATGCCCCACATCGTGTTCGAGAAGATGGCAAAGCAGATGGCCACCATCATCGGAGGCGCGCCGGCACCGATGGCCACCGCGGCAAAGGGCACGTACATCGCAGCCACATGACCGGAAGCCGTCGCAAAGATGTAGTGCAAATAGATGTAGGCAAAGCCCAGAATCAGGAACGCCGTCATCCAGTCGAAACCGACAAGCATTGAGGTAAAGCCCGCCGACATCCACTTCACGAAGCCGAGCTTGGTGAGGCCCGTGGCCAGCGAAATGATCACGCCAAACCAAATGACCGTATCCCATGCCGCCTTATCGCTCAGCACTTCCTTCCACTTCACGGCGCCCGTCACAAAGAGGAAAGCCGCCAGTGCGATACCAATGGCGTTGGCGTTCAAGCCGGTAAGCATCGTTGTGCCCCAACCGATCAGAGCCAGCACGAAACCGACGGCAACCCACTTTTCACGTGTCGTCAGGGGGCCCATCTTCTGAAGCTCATCGCGTCCCATTTGCTTGGCCTGAGGGGTCTTCTTCAATTCCGGATTGAAGATCTTGTAGGACAACAACGGCATCACGAAGAAGCACACCATTGCCGGCACGACAGCCGCCCAGAACCAACCGACCCAGCTGATTTCCAGACCCAGGCCGCTTTGTGCCAACTGGGCGCACAACGGATTGGCTGCCATACCGGTCATGAACATGGCGCCCGTAATCGGCGTGAACTGGAAGCACGTCATCACGAGGAATTCGCCAATGCGACCCTGCTTGGGGCCGGGTTGAGAATCCAACACCATGTTGATGGACTTGGCCACCGGCAACACAATGCCGCCCGAGCGAGCCGTCACACTCGGCATAGCCGGCGCGAGGATGAGATCAGCAACACCCAGACTGAAAGCAATCCCAAGCGAAGATCCGCCGAACAGAGAAAGCATTTTGTAGGCAATGCGGCGTCCCAAACCGGATTCAACAAAGCCCAGAGACAGCACGTAAGCCGAGAAAATCATCCAGACCGTACCGGAAGCCAAGCCCGACAGTGCGGCACTGAAACTCAACGTATTGGTGAAGATCGTAACGGCAAGCGCTATGAACATCAAAGCGCCTGAAGCAATAGGAGCACACAGAATACCGATAATCGTGGCAACGAAAATGGCAAACATATGCCAGGCCTGAACAGTCAGTCCTTCGGGAACGGGACTGACCCAGATACCCAACAGCAAAACAATCGGAATCGCCCACTGCCACCACTTTACTTGTTTTTCAGCCATGACAATTTTCCTTTGATTTGATGCAAGACAGGCTGAACGATTTCTCATGTCGCCCAGCCCGAAAACAGTGACAGGAAGGTGCGGCATGCACCTTCCCTTTAATCACTCCGTCAGATGTTTTCCCACTTGGCGACCACGCGGTCCACGAATTCGGGTGCAAGACCGATGTAGCTGTGCGGGTTGAGCATGAGGTCAACTTCCTCTTCCGTGAAGGCTTGCGTCACTTCCGGGGTCTGCATGAGGATCTGCTTTAAGGGAACTTCCTGTTCATAGGCCTTCATGCAGCTCTTGTAGACGATCTCGTGAGCCGTCAGACGACCGAGCTTGCAAGCCAGATGCATCATTACGCATTCGCTCATCATCAGCCCCTTCTGGGCATTGAGATTGCGTTCCATATGCTTTTCGTACACGATGAGGTTTTCAAGGATGTACTTGGACTTCTGCAATGCAGCGCCGAACATATGGCAGGCACGCGGAATGGCTTCCCATTCGGACAGGAAGCAGCCCCAGTCGCGTTCGTTTTCACTCACCATCGATTCGACGATGGAGGGTGCAATGCTGCGCACATTGCGGCACAGAGCCAGCACGTTTTCCAGCACCGCCGGATTGCGCTTGTGCGGCATGGTGGAGGAACCGACCTTACCCATGAAGAACGGTTCTTCCAATTCAAGAATCTCGGTGTGCTGCAAAGAGAAGATTTCGTGGTTGATACGGCCGATCGTACCGGCGCAAATTGCAAGTGTGCTCACGAACTCAGCCTGGTTGTCGCGAGCAACGTGCCAAGCAATCGTCGGGACGTTCAAGCCCAGGATTTCCATCATGCGCTTTTGCGTTTCGAGCCCCTTTTCAGGCTGAGAAGCAAGCGTACCGACGGCACCGGCCATTTCACCGACGAACACGCGATCCTTCATCGCTTCGAGACGTTCGATGTCGCGTCCGAGTTCATCAGCCCAAACGGCAGCCTTGTAGCCGAACGTGATCGGAATGGCATGCACGACGTGCGTACGGCCGGCCTGAGCGGTATTGCGATACTTCTTGGCCAGCGTCAGGCAGTGCTTAAGGCACTCCTTCATGTCGCGCAAGATCACCTGATAAGCGTCGCGTTCGAGCAGCACCAAACCCGTGTCTACGATGTCCTGGCTCGTCGCACCCCAGTGTACGAATTCACCCGCGTTATCCGGAAGCACCTTCTTGAAAGCCTTCAGAAGCGGGACAATCGTGATGGAGCTCTTGTAGAACTCGCCGATCGAGGCCAAATCAAGCAGATTGGCATCGGCGTACTTGTTAATAATGTCGGCCTTTTCCTTCGGAATCACGCCGAGTTCGCCCTGCGCCTTGGCCAGAGCCGCCTCGGTGTCAAGCCATTTCTGTGCCCAGGACTTGTCACTGAAAATTTCGCGCATTTCGTCCGTGCTGAACAAAAAGCCGTGAATGACGCTGTCAACTGCGCTGGAAGCCATTTTTCTCTCCTGTAGCTGTTTAAAAAATCCAATGAGAACAAGCCTCAAACCGACTACGGCGTCGCTTGCCCCTTGCGGAGAATTTTCAAAAAAGAACTTTCGGAGATCGAAGAAACGCGTCAAATGATTTGATCAATATCAAGAGGTCGAGGGAGTCCGAAGATAAAAATCGTTAAAAATCAAAGGATTAATATTTGTTCCTTCTTTATTTCTGTCAATAGGTCTTTGGAACAAATGCAAAAATACCCCATCAATCAAGGCTTTCTTTGATTTTGGAAAAACGTCTTAACAGGATTTAGTGGTACAAATACCTTGTTCGAAATCCGTATCGTTTCTACGCCAAGCGGCCTACACCAAAATGCGAAAAGAACTCCTGTGGCAGAAACTCGCCAACAAACTGGCGCATCGCATTGCAACCGGACGCTATCCGCTGGGTTCTCAGTTACCCACGGAACTCATGCTTGTGGAAACAGAAAAAGTTTCGCGCAACACCGTGCGGGCGGCACTACAGGAACTCAAAGCTCGAGGACTCATTGAGCGACAGGCGCACAACGGTACTCGTGTCATTTCAACGGGCGGTGCTCGTAATTTCCATCAGAAACTGTCGTCGCTTCGAGATCTCGACGATTTCGGTCATAACTACGGACGTCGCGTCACAGACATTGATTTCGTCACAGCTGATCGGCGTTTGGCCGAAGCCATCAATTGCGCCGTCGGTGCCACCTTTCTACGCTTTGTCAACACGCGCACAAGCAACGATCCTGAAGATCCTGCCGTTGTCTGCACGAAAGTCTTCATCAACGCCGCCTACGGCGAAATCGTGACGCAAGCTCGGCAGCATCCCGAAACGCTCATCATCACCTTCATCGAAGAACTTTTTCACAAGCACTGCGTGCAAGTCAAGCAGTCCATTCAGGCTGTTGCACTGCCCGCCGACATTGCCAAAATCCTCGGCGCAACCGCCGGCGAACCGGCCTTGCGCATCCTTCGCCACTATCTTGACGCCAAAGAACAAGTCCTCGAAATTTCTGTTTCCTACCACCCGGGAAGACGCTATTCGTTCAACATGACGCTTGGAAAAAATTCGCGTTAACCGAGCATTCGCTGGGTACTGTTAAAAACAGTATTGGAATAGAACAGACTTTTGCAAAGCCAAAATGCCAAACCTCCTAAAAAACGAGAACGGTGCTAGTCTAGACGTGTACCTTTAATGCGCCGTTTTGTGCCAAAAACACAAACGCCAAGATTGTTATGGCCTACCGTTTTGACAGCCTTTATATCGGCGGCGCTTGGGTCAAGCCAAGCACCACCGATGTTCTCACTCTCGAAAATCCCGCCACACGCGCTCCCTTTGCTACCGTCCCTGATGCCACGCCTGCCGATGCCGTTGCCGCCATTGAAGCAGCGGCCTCAGCGCTACCCGCTTGGTCTGCCACGCCGCTTGACAAACGCGTTAAGCTGATGCAAAAGGCCTTGGAAATCTTCAAAACCTACCGAGACGAAATCATTCGGCTTGAAGCTCTGGAATTGGGAGCGCCCGTCAGCTATTCGGCCAACGCACACTGCGACTATCAGTTCACCCGCATCGAGTCCTACATTCGCGAAAGCCAGAAGGTCGTTCTCGAAGAACAGTTCGAACAAAGCACCGTCGTTCGCGAGCCCATCGGCGTCATCGCCTGCATCACCCCCTGGAACTATCCGCTCGGACAAGTCGTCCAGAAAATCATCCCGGCACTTTTGATGGGCAACACGGTTGTGCTTAAACCCAGCCAGCACACACCTCTGACAGCCTATCTTCTCGTGGATTCCCTTGATCGCGCCGGATTCCCGGCCGGAACCGTCAATCTGATCACGGGACGCGGATCAAAACTAGGCGACACGCTTGCCACACACCCGCTCGTCGACATGATCTCCTTTACCGGATCGACAGCTGTCGGAATCAAACTCAGCCAGAAAGCTCTTGAAAGTGTCAAACGCATTTCGTTGGAGCTCGGCGGCAAGTCTCCCTTTATCTGGCTTCCGAGCGAAGACTATGAACCGGCCATCAATCAGCTCTTTGGTTCCGTTTTCTACAACTCAGGGCAGACTTGCACGGCGCTGACTCGCCTTCTGGTTCCTGAATCAGATCTCGAGAAGGTCAAAGCGCTGCTGCTGCGCCGCATTCCGCAACTTATCGTGGGCGATCCGATGGATCCCAAGACAAACATCGGACCGATGGCTTCCAAAGCGCAATACGACAAGGTGCTCTCCTATATTGAGCTTGGCCAATCGGAAGGCGCCGAACTGCTTTGCGGCGGGCTGGCCTCCGAAGCCGGCAAAGGCTACTTCATCAAACCAGCGGTCTTTGTCAACGTCACCAATTCCATGCGCATTGCGCGTGAAGAAATCTTCGGTCCCGTACTTTGCGTGATCACGTACAAGACGGTCGATGAGGCCGTTGACATTGCCAACGATACCCCCTATGGCCTAAATGCCGCTGTTTTCGGCGAACGCGAGCTCGCTCTGTCCGTGGCCAAACGCATCAAGGCCGGCAATGTCTACGTCAACGGAGGTCCGCGCGATGTAACTGCTCCCTTCGGAGGCTACAAACAAAGCGGCATCGGACGCGAAGGCGGTCGCTATGGTTTGATGGAATTCACGCAGCTCAAAGCAACGTTTGACCGTTGATTCCCGTGATCTCACAGAAGGCGGCCTTTCAAGGCCGCTTTCTCGTTTTCGCTAGATCTGCCAGAGACTGTGGGTCACAAGATCGTCAGACAAAAACCGTTGTTGTGGCGTCATACAAATCAACGCGCCGTCACCACGGGCCTTAAACCGGACCATGCCGCCTTTGTGCTGTTTAAAGCGCGTCAGTCCGCGGTCAAGATCCTTGAGTGCCTGCTGCAAAGTCTGGGCCGGAAATTCAGACAACCAGAGGCTTGAATCATCCTTCTTCCAGCCAACCAACTGAGAAGCCAGTTCCCTGTAGGAGACAAACGGCCGTTTGTTTTCAAGCTGCCGAATCTGAATTTCAACTGCCTTGTTATAGACGTAGCGGCAATTACCTACAAACTGAGCACACTTAGCCCGCTGTTCGGGCTTCAGAATGAGTTCGAATTTGTAGGCGCAGTTGACTTTCGTGCGGAGATCTTACCAAAGAGCAGAATTTTGTATACTTTTTCCCAAATCTCAACGCCATTCATCCGCCAGCTCACGCAGGCGGTCTTCTGGCGTTAGTCAGATAAATGTGTGCGCAATGTGCTTTTCCCAACTTGTCGCATACCGCACGCCAAGACAACTTTTAAGTTTTCCGAGAGATGCGCGATTTCCTTCTCGGCCGTTCTGGGCAAATACATGACGATCCTCCTGAGCCTATTCTTTTCGGAAAAATTCTTTCATTGACTATGGAAAAATCCGATAGTCGATGATCGGAAATTTCCATCGTCAGCCTTGTCAACTCTTGCGACATTTGTCCAATGCAAAGACCTCGTTAAGCTTCGCGAAGTTTTTGGGTTGCCATAATCGGCGCTTCTTGATTCGGTTCCCCATTCTCTGCCATGTTGAAGAAAACCTGCCTTGCCGCATTCTCTCTGAGTCTTTTTGTTCCGCTTGCCAACGCCACTGCCTACACCGACAAAGTCGCTGAGATGCAGGCTAAATACGAGCTTGCCGTCAAAGGAGACAAAGCCGCGGCCGCCTACGTCTGCCGCCAAGGCAACCTGCCGCAGCTCAAAGTGCGCCTCATTGATCGCGACAAGCACGCACAAGCCTGCCGCCTGTATGCGCAAAACATCGCTTCTGATCCGCAGGTCTACCGCTGGTTTATGGAATGGTCAATGCACCTGCCCCACGAATTGATCGGACCAGTCTTTAAGAACCTCACCGACGCCGGCATCTATCCCGTCAACAAGATCAACTATCTCTTTGCCTCTTGGCTCTACGGCGAAAAGAAAAGCGTTGCCAATTTGAGCGAAGCCGAAAGCACCAAGCTCTACCAGAACTGGGTCACTGAAAACTACAAAGCCGGGCACCCCGGTTTTGCGGGCCTCTATGTTTTTCTCAAAACCGAGAAAAACGGCAAAAGCAGCCTTTCTGACGCAGAAATCGACAAAATAGTCGACAATTGCCTGCAAAAGAAGGATTTTGATTCCTTAAAACTCTTCTACTCACGCCTGGGCGAAGGCAACTACGAGGCCGTTGAAAAGAAACTCAACGGCAAGCCCACGCATTCCTCACTCGATATTGCGCGAGCGCTCACGCAAGACAAACTCAAGCTCACGCCCGAACAGTTTGCCGCCATTGTGAAGTCCGCCATTGAGTCGGCCGATGAACGCACACTCGACTCGGACTACACCACGCTTTGCAAAATTGCCCTGGAAGTCAACGACAAGTCCGTGCAAAAAACGCTTTTTGAGAAAATGCTCGCCTACCGCATTGATCCTGCGAAGATCGCCGGTGCCATGGATGCGGCAGTGCTTGAGAGCGTCGTCAAAAACGAATTCAACAAAGACGGCTGGGCCGAAGCGGCCATGGCCTCCGTTTATCTCTCCACGGACGACTATCACAAAGCCATCGAAGCCTTTCAAAAGGCAAGCAAATTGGGTTATACGGGAGAAAACCTGCTCTTTAAGCTCGCCGACAGTCTCTTTCACGACGCCAAGGGCAATGTCTCGGCTCAAGACACGCTTGACGCCTACCGGTTCCTTGCCAAGAACTTCTTTTATCCGATCGGTGATCTGGGCATGAGCTTTGAGCTCTATCAGCTCGAAAAATTTGCCAAAGCCACAGGCCAGGAAAATCGTATCGTCGAGTACTATCAAGACAAGTTCGATCATGCTTCCAGCGCCAAGGAAAGCATGGAGATCGCTTATCGCATCGCCAAACATCAGGCTCAAAGCGGTACGGTTTCACAGGGAGATCTCGCCGCTCAACTTGAAAAAGCCTACCAAGAGATCTCCGGTATCCGCTTTATTGCCGCCAATGGCGATGATCCCCGTAAAAAGCCAAGTGCCGCACAAAGCATTGCCAACGGGTTCATCGACGCGTCGCTCTTTGGCATCAACTGTTCGGAAGCCGTGAAGTGGTACCAACGCACACTCTCGGGCATTCTTGAAACAACCGATCCCAAGGACTTGGCAGCCGTCTATCAGGACATGGGACGCTGCTACCTGTGGGCTCCCGATGGCGATGCGCTCAAGCGCGATCCCATCAAGGCTCGAGAAGCATTGAAGAAAGCCTATTCTCTCGTTGAAAAGGGAGACTTTCCGGTCTACCGCGGTGAAATGCCGCACCCGGCTCGCCTGCAGGAAATTGCGACTCTGCTCACCGACAGTTGTCTGGAAACAGGAAACGAAAAAGAAGCCTTGGACTGGGCCAACCGTGCCGTCACGATCAAGTTCGGTACGAGCGACGTGATTGCCGCCGATGCGGCCTACACCGTGGGTCTTTACTTCGAAAGCAAAGGAAACTATCAGTCTGCACAACACTGGTACGGACTGCTTAAAGAAAAGAGTTCGGCCGGCAGCGACACCAATCTTGCCAACCTGTACTTCTCAGGCAAAGGCGTGAAACAAGATTTCGGAAAAGCCGCTTCGCTCTATCAGTCGGCCTTCTGCAAAGCGCCAGAACCCATGCACGCCAACAACCTGGCCCTTGTCTATGCCGAAGGCAAAGGCGTCAAACAAAATCCGAGCTACGCTTATGCGCTCTACAACCTCTCAGGAGACACCCGCGCCAAGCACGGCATGATGATGCTCGACGAGATGCTTTCGGCCGACCAAAAGCAACAGGCCCAGACGCTTAACATGAGAGAAATTCTCTGCAAATAAGCACTGTTCTCGGAAAAAGAGCCGGTTTTCAATCGAATTCCGGCTCTTTTTTGCGAAGTTTGCTGAAAACGACTACGCCTTAAGTGTTTCGGAGATGAACTTCTTCACCGCTCCGACATCGGCCGGCATCACCGTGACGTGTTGTTCGCGATTTTCGATACCGACATAGCTTGAAGGCACTTCGGGAGCCGCGCCGATCGCTTCCTGAATTGTTGCGGCGAACTTCGCCGGAAGCGCTGTTTCCAAAGAAAGCATCTTGACGCCTGCGCGCACGTATTGCCGTGCGGCAAAAATACCGTCGGCCGTGTGCGGATCCACGATGAGGCCTTCTTTTTCAAAGACTTCACGAATCGTATTGATGCGATCGGCATGGGTGCTCTTGGCCGACACGAAGCCGCTTTCGCGCACTTGCGCCATTTCGCTCTCAGTAAGGGCAAAGCCTCCCTTAAGAGCAAGCTGTGTCCAAAGTTCCCTGATGCGCCCGGCGTTGCGCCCGACGATATCGTAGATATAGCGCTCGAAATTGCTCGCCTTGGAAATATCCATCGAAGGAGAGCTCGTCACGAACGTATGTTCGCTGTCGCGCACACGGTAGACACCGGTCTTGAAGAACTCGTCGAGAACGTCATTTTCGTTTGTCGCCACCACAAGTCGTCCGATCGGCAGTCCCATCTGCTTGGCAATCCAGCCGGCCAGGATATTTCCGAAGTTACCAGACGGAACCGTGACGTCAATCACTTCACCGGGCTTTTCTGTGACTTCCAGCCAGCCCTTGAAGTAATAGACGACCTGCGCCGAAACGCGGGCCCAGTTGATGGAATTGACCGTGCCGATGTTGTACGTCGCTTTAAATCCCGCGTCCTGACTGCAGGCCTTGACAATGTCCTGCGCGTCGTCAAACGAACCTTTGACCGCGATATTGAAGATGTTGGGGTCCTTGAGGCTGTACATCTGGGCTCGCTGAAACGCGCTCATGCGTCCCTCAGGAGAGAGCATGAAGACGCGCACGCCTTTGCGCCCGCGCATGGCGTATTCGGCAGCCGACCCGGTATCCCCCGATGTGGCCCCCAAAATATTGAGTTCCGTGTTGCGTTTTTCGAGGATGTATTCAAAGAGCGCTCCAAGGTACTGCATCGCCATGTCTTTGAAGGCAAGCGTCGGGCCATTGGAAAGTTCCAAAATGCGAATCTTGCCGCCGTCAATGGACCGCGTCGGCGTGATCTTGGAAAAGTCCTCCCCTGTACGGCCGTTGTTGTAGACATCCTCGCGGTACACGCCCGCAAGCATGGTCTTGAGCGTATCTTCCTCAATATCGGTTGCAAACAAACGCAGGATCTCAAACGCAAGTTCTGCGTAGGACAAATGACGCCAATCCTCAAGATCGGTCTTGGTGACCTGCGGATAAATGCGGGGCATGAAAAGACCGCCGTCGGCCGCAAGTCCCTTGAGCACGATGTCACTGTAGCCCGCGCCCTCGTCTTCGCCGCGCGTGGACTGATAGGTCATTGCGTATTTGATTGCCATTTCTCGGCTCCGGATTAATTGAGTTCTTCCTTGCGGATCATCACCACTTTGCCCCGTGTGCTCGGCAGCGCCTCAATGGCTTCAATGGCTGCCGTCACAGATCCTTCCAGAGCGCTGTGCGTCATCGCCACGATCTCCGTGTCTTTTTCGCCGATCACCGCCTCGGGCTGCAGCACCGACTCGATCGAGATTGACTGTTCGGCAAAAATGCGAGCGACCTGTGCGAGCACGCCCGGTTCATCGGCCACAGGAATGCGCAGATAGTAAGAGCTCACAGTTTGGCTCATCGGCAACCAACCGAGTTGCGTCGTTTCCTGATTGTGTTCTGCGGGCTTAAGCGCCTGAGCGTCGCCCGCTGCCGTCATACGCACGATGTCTACCAAATCGGCTACCACGGCCGAGGCAGTGGGTTCGGCACCGGCACCGCGGCCATAAAAAAGCGTGCTGCCGACAGCGTCACCCTTGACAACCACCGCATTCATCACACCTTCGACATTGGCAAGCAGGCGGCGCATCGGCACGAGTGCAGGATGCACGCGCAGCTCAATGCCGCGTTCCGTACGCTTGGTAATGCCAAGCAATTTAATGCGGTATCCCATGTTTTCCGCGTAACGGATGTCGGTCGCCGTCAGTTTTGTGATGCCTTCAACTGTCACGGCATCAAAGTTAACGGGCGTGCCAAAAGCGAGCGCGCTCAAGAGCGTAATCTTGTGAGCGGCGTCAATCCCTTCGATGTCAAACGTGGGGTCGGCTTCCGCGTAGCCCAAGGCCTTGGCCTGCGCGAGCGCCTCCTCGAAGGAAAGCCCCTTGTCACGCATGGTCGACAAAATAAAATTGCAGGTGCCGTTGATGATGCCGGCGATCCATTCGATGCGGTTGGCGGCAAGGCCTTCGCGCAAACTCTTGATGATCGGAATGCCCCCTGCCACGGCAGCTTCATACGATACGGCCACTCCCTTTTCGGCTGCCGCCGTGAAAATTTCATTGCCATGCAACGCAAGAAGCGCCTTATTGGCCGTTACGACATGCTTGCCGGCGGCAATGGCTTCAAGCACCAGACTCTTGGCTGGCTCAATGCCGCCCATTACTTCCACGACGATGTCGATTTCCGGATCATTGACCAGATCGTGCCAGTCTTTAGAGAGCGTCACTCGTTCGTCAACGATGCCGCGAGCGCGATCAATATTGCGGCAAACCACGGTCTTGACTTCAATGGGAGCACCGGCTCGGCGCGAAAGTTCCTGTGCGTTACGCTTAAGAACGGCATACGTGCCGCCCCCTACGGTTCCGAGTCCGGCGATGCCGATTTTGACTGCTTCCATTGTTTCTTTCCTTTTGTTTTGCAATTGTTCGGGCGCTTTCGTTTGGCCGAAGACAAAAATGAATGCGCTTTCTGTGATTGTATTGATCTGTTGCGCCGCGCACCTCGGCGCTATTGCGTAACCGAGAAAAATTATGCGGCGCCTTCCAGTAACAAAGACGCCGCTTTTGTTTGCTTTGACCTATCAGCCTTTCACGGGCTCGGGACGAGGAGCATCCGGGTCGATAAGGCCGTCTTTTCTGAACATGTGTTTGATACCGTGCAGTGCCTGACGAATTCGGAATTCGTTTTCAATCAACGCGATGCGCACATGATCGTCGCCATATTCCCCAAAACCGATACCTGGGCTCACAGCCACCTTGGCGTCTTCAAGAAGGCGCTTACTGAACTCCACGGAACCGAGCTTGCGATACGGCTCGGGAATCTTGGCCCAGATATACATGGACGCCTTCGGGCACTCGACCGGCCAGCCGATTTCGTTGAGTCCCTTCCAGAGAATATCGCGGCGCTTCTGATACTTCAGCCGAACCTCCTCGACACAACTTTGATCGCCCTCAAGCGCCTCAATGGCTGCAACCTGCAGCGGCGTGAACGTTCCGTAGTCGTGGTAGCTCTTAATACGAGCCAATGCATGCACCAGCTCTTTGTTGCCGACCATGTAGCCCAGTCGCCAGCCTGCCATGTTGTACGACTTAGACATCGTGAAGAATTCGACGGCAATGTCCTTGGCGCCTGGCACCTGCATAATGGAAGGCGCTTTATAACCGTCAAAGCAAATATCGGCGTAGGCGAGATCGTGCACAACCCAAATGCCATAACGCTTACCGAGTTCAACAACCTTGGCAAGAAAATCGAGTTCCACGCACTGCGCCGTCGGGTTGGACGGGAAACCCAGAATCATCATCTTGGGGCGAGGCACGGTTTCCACAATGGCGCGCTCAAGCTCTGCCAGAAAGTCGACGCCCGGAATCATTTTGACCGAACGGATGTCTGCGCCCGCAATAATCGCACCGTAGATATGAATGGGATAAGAAGGGTTAGGTACGAGCACCGTGTCGCCACGATCCGTACAAGCAAGCATCAGGTGTGCAATACCTTCTTTGGAGCCGATCGTCACGATGGCTTCCTCATCGGGATCGATGTCGACGTCGAACTTACGCTTGTACCAATTGCTGATTGCTTTGCGCAGACGCGGAATGCCTTTGGAAACTGAGTAGCCGTGCGTATTGTCGCGCGACGCGACTTCAATCATCTTATCGACGATATGTTTGGGAGTCGGACCGTCGGGGTTACCCATCGAAAAGTCAATGATGTCTTCTCCTCGACGACGCGCTGCCATCTTGAGAGCGCCCGTAATGTTGAAGACATACGGCGGCAGCCGTTTGATGCGAGAAAAGTCGGAATTCATATGGGTCTCCCAAAAATTTTTCAATCCGAATCAATCGGATACATCGGTAGATATTAGCAGGAGCCCAAAGGCACAACACTTCGAAGTAACCTTTTCGCTGCACTCTAGATCAAACGACGCAGAGCGATACCTCCAAATAACTAGGTGGTTAATCTCAGTCGGCCAAAAGCTTTCCGGGGTTCAATATGCCCTTGGGGTCAAGGGCGCGTTTGATGGCGCCCATCAGTTCCAATTCGAGCGGATCTTTAAGCTTGAGAAAGTGCGCACGCTTGAGTTGTCCGATGCCGTGTTCGGCAGAAATCGAACCGTTGTGGCGGCTCACAACCTCGTAGACCGTCTCACGAATGCCCTCTTCATTTTCAAAGGCCAGATTAGGCGGGATGGAGCCGATATTAAAGTGCAGGTTGCCGTCGCCGAGGTGACCGAACACGGATGGATCAATCCAGTCGAAACGGGCGTTGAGCGCGGCAAGCGCCTCGTCGACAAAAGCAGCGATGTCGCTGATTTCAATGCTCACGTCATTGTGCAGATTGCCGCCCACGTGTGCGTCTGCACTCGGAATCGACTCGCGAATCGCCCAAAAAGTCTGGCTGTCCTTGACCGAATTAGACAAAAAGGCGTCTATCACATTACCTTCCTCGAACTGTTTTTCGAGGATAGATTCCAGCGGATTGCAACCGGGATCCCGAGCATAACTCAATTCCACCAGGCACCACCACGGTGCCGATGAAACATCGCCGGGCAACGTCACCGACTCGATCTGCTCGCCCACGCGCTCAATGCACTTGGCCTGCATCAGCTCAAAGCCGGTCAGCGCCGGACCGGCAGCAGTTTTCACAGAAGCCAACAGTTCGCAGGCTTTATGCGGATCTTCCACACCCACCAAAGCCGTGCAAGTGGTCTGCGGAAGATTAAAGAGTTTGACGACAGCTCGCGTGATGACGCCCAATGTTCCTTCGCTGGAAATAAAAAGCTGCTTCAGATCGTAGCCCGTGTTGTCTTTGCGAAGCCCTCGCATCATGTTGACGACACGACCGTCGGCAAGCACCACTTCCAGGCCAAGCACCAGATCGCGCGTATTGCCGTAGCGAAGAACAGCCGTACCGCCCGCATTCGTTGCAATGCAGCCGCCCAGACATGCTGTTCCTTCGGCCGCAAAGCTCAAAGGAAAGAGGCGGCCGGCCTCTTTTGCCGCTTGTTGTGCTTTTTCAAGAACCACACCGGCCTGAACCGTCATGGTGTCGTTGACCGCATCAATCTCCTCAATTTTGTTCATGCGCGAAAGCGACAACAAAATCGCGTCGCCCTTTGGCGAAGGGGTTCCTCCTCCCACCAGACTCGTGTTGCCCGACTGAGGCACCACAGGCGTGCCCGTGCGATTGGCCCAGGCAAGCACTTGGGCAACTTCTTCGGTATTGCCCGGGCGAACCACGGCAGGTGTCTTGCCGAAGAATCGGTTGCTCCAGTCGACCAAATACCCGGCGGTGTCGGCCTCCTCAGTAAGCACATTGTTTTCGCCCACAATGGCGCGCAGTTCGGCAAGCATGTCCATTTCTTCTCTGTCCCTTTTTGTGCGTTATTCGTTTTGCCTCTGATGGTCGCGGCGTAAACCCAAGCAACATCAAACGTAGCAGCCGGCAAGCAGTCCCAGAATGCGGTCGCAGCGATTCGTAGCCGATGACGTCGGGACATCTGCAGCCTGCGCTCCGGGGCGACGAGCTTTGCGAACTTGCGCCTTTTGCACGCGTACCGAACCGTCTTCGTCAATGATGAACTCCACGGCGGAACTTCCCGAAGTCAGCCCCAGAAAATCGCGGATGTTCTTCGGCACGGTCACTTGCCCCTTGATCGTTAAGCGCTGGCTCATTTTTTTCACTCCTGTTTAGCCGATTTGTCCCCATCGGACGGGTTCGGCAAGTCGGATTAAATCCACCCTGTTTTCACATACAAAAAAAGCCATCCAATCCATTTCGATCAGACGGCCGTTCTATCCGTTTGGTTGCCTAATCAAGGCCACATCCGCTGTCTCTGAGAGAAGCGTTTCCACCTTGCCCGGACGGAGCAGGTTGGCGCAGACTTTTGGTTTCTGCTTCGAAATGTACCGTTCATCTTACAGATCCGGACAACTCCGCACAATAAGGCATATTGCCTATGTCAACATGGCATTCAAAAGCACAACGTTATAGCATTTGATGACCAGATAAAACGGGCGCCTTTTCGTTTGAAGGAAAAGACGCCCTGCCAGCTTTAGTCTTGTGCGCAATTACGCTTCAGGAACCAGCTTTTCAACGCCGCCCATGTAGGGACGCAAAGCTTCGGGCACCGTCACGGAACCGTCGGCATTCTGGTAGTTTTCAAGCACAGCCACAAGCGTACGGCCCACAGCAAGGCCCGAACCGTTGAGCGTATGGACAAAATGCGTACGACCGTCGGCGTCCTTGTAGCGAGCGCCCATGCGGCGAGCTTGGAAGGCTTCGCAGTTGGAGCAGGAACTGATTTCGCGATAAGTGTTCTGAGCGGGCAGCCACACTTCAAGGTCATAAGTCTTGGCCGAGCCAAAGCCCATGTCGCCGGTGCACAGCAACACTTTGCGATACGGCAGGCCGAGCTTCTTGAGGATGTTTTCGGCGCATGCCGTAAGTTCTTCGAGGTGCTCGTAGCTGTCATCGTCGCGCACGATGCGAACCATTTCAACCTTATCGAACTGATGTTGACGAATCATGCCGCGAGTGTCACGTCCATAGGCACCTGCTTCCGAACGGAAGCAAGGCGTGTGAGCGGTGATCTTGATGGGCAGATCGCTTGCCTTGAGCATCTTGCCCGAGACGCAGTTGGTAAGCGTCACTTCAGCCGTCGGAATCAGGTAAAGGGTTTCGCCCTTGCCTTCCTGACCACCCTTCTTGGCTGCAAAGAGGTCCTCCTCGAACTTCGGCAGCTGGCCGGTGCCACGAAGCGTTTCGGCCGTCACGATATAGGGCGTGTAGCACTCGGTGTAGCCGTGTTCGGTCGTGTGCATATCAAGCATGAACTGAGCAAGCGCACGATGCAACTTTGCAACTTGCCCTTTCATGTAGCAAAAACGCGAGCCGGAAAGCTTGGCGGCCGTATCAAAGTCCAAGCCCAACGGAGCACCGACGTCAACGTGATCCTTCACGGGGAAGTCAAACGTACGAGGCGTGCCCCAGCGGTACTGCTCAACGTTGTCGTGTTCATCGCGCCCCACGGGCACAGATTCGTGCGGCAAGTTGGGAATGCTCATCAGAAGTTCGTTCAGGCGTTCACGCACGCTGTCGAGCTGAGCGGACAGAGCGTTTAGCTTTTCAGGGATGGCAGCGGCTTCGGCCATGAACTGAGCGGCATCTTCGCCCTTGCTCTTTGCAATGCCGATCTGCTTGGAGAGCTGGTTGCGCAACGCCTGCAGTTCTTCTGTCTTGGTCTGCACTTCCTTGCGCTCGTTTTCGAGTGCGTTGAATTCCTTTTCGGGGAAGTCGAAGGGACGCGTCTTCAAGCGGGCGATCACTTCGGGGAGCTGCTTACGCAGCATATTGATATCGAGCATTTCTAACCTTCGATGATTTGATTTGTCGCACTGCAGTTATGACAGCAACATTCACTGTTGCGTTTGCAGGCCGATCTATAAGAGAATCCCATAGCAATCCAGCCCCAAAGGGTCTGAATCACACATAAACAAAAATTTTAGCACCGTGCGGCTTAACGCTTCCGTGCCTTTCCCTGCTTGGCCGCCTGTTCGTTGAGTTCACGCAAGCGCGCGAGTTTTTCGCCGATCTTAATTTCAAGTCCGCGGTCGGTTGGTTCGTACCAACGCATGCCTTCGAGCCCTTCGGGCAAATACACCTCCCCCGCGGCAAAGGCTCCCGCCTCATCGTGAGCGTAGCGATAGCCGTCGCCATAGCCAAGTTCATCCATGAGTTTGGTGGGAGCATTGCGAAGGTACATCGGCACAGGCCGCGTACCGTCTTCACGAATAAAAGCGCGCACCGAGTTAAACGCTTTGTAGACGGCGTTACTCTTAGCGGCAACAGCCAGGTACACAACAGCCTGAGCGAGCGCCAGCTCGCCTTCCGGAGAGCCCAACCGCTCATATATGTCAGCTGCATCCAACGCCACCTGCATGGCTCGCGGATCGGCCAGCGAAATATCTTCCACCGCCATCCGAATCAGACGACGGGCGATGTAACGCGGGTCGCAGCCGCCGTCGAGCATGCGGCACATCCAGTAAAGCGCCGCATCCGGATCCGAACCTCGTACACTTTTGTGCAGTGCGCTGATCTGATCGTAGAAGTTCTCTCCTCCTTTATCGAAACGCCGCAGACTCGAAGGCAGCGCGCTTCGCAGGAAATCTCCATCAATCACAGTCAGCTTTCGGTCGCGCGCCATGCCGCAGGTCACTTCAAGCGCATTGAGACATCGGCGTGCGTCGCCGTCGGCCGTTCCTATCACAATCTTGCGCGCATCATCGGTGAGTTCCAATCCGGGAAACTCGCGCTCAAACGCTCGGTCGATGAGTTCCGAGACCTCTTCGGCAGACAAAGGTTCAAGGACGTACACCGCTGAGCGACTCAGCAATGCCGAATTAACCTCAAAAGAGGGATTTTCCGTTGTAGCACCGACGAAAATGAAAAGCCCGGACTCAACATGCGGCAAAAACGCATCCTGCTGGCTTTTGTTGAAACGATGCACTTCGTCAACAAACACCAGGGTTGGGATATGCCTCTGCGCCATCGTCACACGTGCTTCTTCAACGGCTTCGCGGATTTCTTTGACACCGCTGAGGACTGCCGAAATCGCAACAAAGGGAAGTCCGAAAGCATCGGCCATGAGACGAGCAAGTGTCGTCTTTCCCACTCCGGGCGGCCCCCAGAGAATCATCGAATGCGGTCGGTGCGTTTCAAAAGCCACCCGCAAAGGCTGCCCCGGCCCCAGCAGCTTTTTCTGACCGATCACTTCATCTATCGTCTTCGGGCGCATGCGTTCGGCCAACGGCGCGAGCTTATTGAGCAAAAGCGCCGCTCTTGACGCCGCCTCGCTGGCGACCGACGACCGAATCGGCTGTTCGGGCTCAAGCCCTTCAAATAAGTCCTGAGACATCGTTTTGTCCTTGTCTGCCGAACATCGCCTCAGTGCGTATCCTGCAGCACATCAGCGCCCGAGGGAATCTTGAAGTCGAATGCGCCGGCCTCAATCTTGCCATTGGTTTTCACATCTCGGAACGTAAGCGTCACTGTCTGACCGAAATGGTCAAACAGACGCATGCTCGCCATCACGCCCTTGGCATCAAAGCCGATTTCAAAGCGACGATACGTGAAGTCCTCGACGAGCGGCTCGGCCGCCACCCAATCCAGACCGCCGTCGCTTTCCATATCTTTCAAGCGAAAACTTTTCTCAATGTCACCTTTGCCAAACAAAATGGCCGCCGGCGTGGCACTCATCGCTTCGGTGAGTTTTCGCACCGTCACTTGATTAAGATCAGGATCCCACACATAAACGGTTTTGGCATCCGAAACAATCGTTTGCGGATAAGGAGTCTTCGTTTCCCAGACGAACTTGCCGGGACGTTCAAACACAAACGTCCCTGCGCTGTCACTTCCGGCCGATTCCCCCTTCTTGTCGGTCACCTTTTGAACAAACTCACCCTGCGCCGTTGTCGTCTTATCAGCAAAGGCCAACAGCGCCTCCCTGCCGGAAGCAGCCCAAACCGATGCACTCGAACATGCGGCAATAGTGAAGATCAGCGCATTAACCATTCGTCGAGTCATTACAGAGCCTCCGTATTGTCCTTGACGAGCACTTCTCGCTTGCCCGCAGGATTGGGCTTACTGACGATACCGGCCGCCTCCATGCTTTCAAGCAGATTGGCCGCGCGGTTGTAACCGATATTGAAGCGGCGCTGCACGAAGCTTGTGGCCGCACGCTTGTGCTGAATCACCATCTGCACGGCTTCATCGTAAAGCGGGTCGTTTTCGCCACTGCGCCGAGCTCCAGGACCACCGCTTTCACCCGCGGCAGAGCCCGTTTCCGGCTCGGTAACCGCGTCAACGTATTCAGGCGCACCCTGTGCCTTGAGTTCTTCCACCACGCGCAGCACTTCACTTTCGGCCACCATACAGCCCTGAACGCGCTGCACCCCCTGCCCCGGACGCTTAAAGAGCATGTCGCCCTTGCCGAGAAGGTCCTGCGCTCCGGTGTCGTCAAGCACCACCTGACTGTCAAAGCGGCTTGCCACCTGGAAGCAGACGCGCGCCACGATATTGGCTTTGATAAGCGGCGTCACGATATCCACACTCGGGAGCTGCGTGGCAAGCACCAAGTGAATGCCGGCAGCACGCGCCTTCTGAGCCAGACGCATGATCTGAGTTTCAACTTGCTTGCGGTTGATGAGAATCAAATCGGCAAGCTCGTCAATGAAGCAGACGATGTAAGCAAAAGGCTTGAGTGGAGTATGCGGTTCGGGCGCCTCGGGCGAAACATCGAACGGATCCATTATCGGATTACCGGCAGCAATGGCTGCGCTGACCTTGTCGTTGAAGCTATCGAAGCTTCTCACGCCCAGCTTACTCATCAGGTTATAACGGCGATCCATTTCGTTGACTAGCCAATTGAGCGCATTGGAGGCCTTGTTCATATCCGTCACCACCGGGCAGAGCAGATGCGGAATATCCTGATAAAGCGAAAATTCAACGGTCTTGGGATCAATCAGCACCAAGCGCAGACGATCCGGCGAGCTCTTGTAGAGTAGCGACAGAATCATCGTATTGATGCAAACCGACTTGCCCGAGCCGGTGGTACCGCCCACCAGAAGATGCGGCATCTTGGCCAAGTCGACTACCACGGGCTTGCCCGCAATGTCCTTGCCCAGGGCCAGAGACAGCGACGATTTGCTCTCAGTGAAGTCGGGGCTACCGATGATTTCCTTGAGGTACACCGCCAGGCGCTGTTTGCTGCCGTTGGGAATTTCCAGGCCCATATAGGGCTTGCCGGGAATCACGGGCACCACGCGCACCGAGTCCACTGACAGCGAACGCGTGAGGTCGCGGCGGATGTCATCAACTCGACTGCCCTTGACGCCGGGCGCAAGTTCAAGCCAATACTGCGTGATGACAGGACCGGCCTGCGCCCCCACGACGGTTGCGTCAATGCGATATGTCTTGAGTTTGGTTTCGATGAGGCGGCTGATCTTTTCTACCGTCTCTTCGCTAATACCGCGTTGATCAGAAGGCGGATCGATCAGGATCTCCAGATCAGGCCCCTTGACGCCTTCAGACGAAGTCGCGGCGGCAGCCTTGGCACGCTTGCTTCGTGCTGTAACCGCAGAGGGGCGCTTGACAACATCCTTTACTTCGGCAGGAGCAGAAAGATCAGCCTCGACTTTTTCTTCCGTCGTTTCTTCGGTAGCTTCGTCTTGTTCAGAGACAGTCTGCGGCTTTTCCTTACGACGCGGCGTAGTGATGAATTTCACGATCGTTTCGAAAATCAGACCGAGTTTTTCGGCCAGATCAAACCAAGAAAAGCCAAAAACAAATGACAGACCGACGGCCGTTAGCAGCATAAAGAGGAAGGTCGAGCCCCAGATTCCGAAAAATGGCGTCACTTGGCTCGCCACAAATTGACCGTAAAGACCACCGGCGCCGAGCGGAAGCGTCACGCCCGCGTAACCGAACTGCAGCGTCTCCAATCCGACAGAGGCGCTCATAAGAATGACAAAACCGACGCTTGCGGACCAAGGACGAAGGCTGTACTGCACAGTATTGGCGCGAGCCCACAACGCCCGCACCATCTGCACACCGGAAAAAGCGAGCACCGCCACAACCCACCAGGCCGATCGACCAACCAGCCAGTAGGAAAAATCCGCCGCCCAGGCCCCAACGATGCCGCACAGGTTGGCGGCCTTTTGAGTGCCGGTTACGGAAAATCCGGGATCTGCCGGCGAATATGTGGCGAGCGAAAGACCGAACAATACGGCCAACGCGATGCACACGACCCAACCACCGGCAATCATGAGGTAGCCGGCCGCTCCGGAAAAGCGAGCAAACGCCTCGGCACGAGCGACCCTGGCCTGCTCCCGAGCTGCTTTCTGATCGGCACGTTGCTGCGCCTCTTTGTTTTCTCGCCATTCGCTGGCGATAGCGGGTTTCTTGGTTTTACGCATAGCCGATGAATTATAAGGATTTCCGCGCTTTTCTCGCCGTTTTGGACTTGTTCCCACAGCAAGATTTTGCGGAGTTTTCAACAGCTTGGAAGGTTGCGTACATTTGGCAAAACAAAATCAGATTACTCACAAATACCTAAGTCCACTTGTCGGATATACTGCCTCCATCTCATGTCTTTTCGAGGAACGTACCGCTATGCAGACCATGCCCAACATCACGATGGTAACTGACACCAACTTTGACTCGGTTGTCGCAGAAAGCCAAAAGCCCGTACTTCTTGCCATCGGCGCACAGTGGTGTCCTGACTGCCGCCGGCTCCAACCGCTGTTCATGCAATTCGCCAAGGACTACAGCGACAAACTGGTTTTTGCCAGTTGCGATTTCGACAACAACCCCGGCATCAAGGAAAAGTTCGATGTGCGTCACATCCCTGTGTTTGTCGTTCTCAAAGACGGCCAACCGGTCGACACGCTCATTGAGCCCAAGAGCATTGCTCCGTTCAAGGAATTTGTTGAAAAAGCAGTTGCCTAACGTTGAGAAATGGCGCTTTGAACCTCCGTTCGAGGCGCCTTAGGCTCTTGCTTTCAATGTCCGCCTCGGGCATAATGCCTCCTTCGCAGGCGTATGCTTGCGGTTGAAAAATTTGATCAGTGGGGGTGTAGCTCAGCTGGGAGAGCGCTGCGTTCGCAATGCAGAGGTCAGGGGTTCGATCCCCCTCATCTCCACCAAAAACCAATCCGCCGATGTTTGTATGCATCCGCGGATTTTTTATTTTTCCTTTATTTACACGGCTTTCAGGCGATCTCCGTTTCCGTTCACTTCCGTTCGCTTCCGCAAGCATCCGCGTTTTTATGGTATAAGTTTTGGTATAAGAAACCAAAACGTGGATCGAACTCACCAGAGCGGAGTAAATCATGCCTAAGGCCGCACGCCTTCTCACTGTCAAAGAAGTCAATGCCATTACCAAACCGGGCTTAACCGCTGTTGGCGGGGTTACAGGGCTGTATTTGTACATTGACCCAAAGTCAAGCGGTAGATCGTATGTTCTGCGTTACACAAATGCATGCGGCAAGCGTTGTCACATCAGCGTAGGGCCAGCCTCAACCATCACACTAAAAGAAGCCCGAACTTCCGCTGACGAAATGCGCAGACGCCTATTGCAGGGAATCGACCCTATTGAAGACCGCCGTAATCGCGCTATAGAGGCTGAGCGAGTTCGCCAAGTTCAATCAGCGGCATTGGAAGAGGAACAACGGACCGTCGCCTTCTGTGCAGAGCAGTTCATCAATGAGCGTGCGCAATCCGGTTTTTGGAATAACAATCGGCGCGGCGAGTCAGTTGCAAGAGCTTACTTTAAAAATCACATCAATCCTGTCATTGGTCACATCCCAATTTCCAAGCTAACAGCAAAGGATGTCTACCAAATGCTACTTCCTATCTGGCAATCCACCACCGACACAGGAAAGAATTGCCGGAGCAGCGTCTTTCAGCTCTATCGTTGGGCATTAGCACGAGGCTGGTGCAATGGAGACAACCCTGCTGACTCAAAAGGCGTGCTGGCTGTGTATCTTGAACCGTTAAAGACTGCCCGAAAAAACCCTCAAAACTCCCCAGCCGCAGATTTCCGTGAGGTCCCCTTGCTCATTAGAGCTTTGATGAGCAAAAAAACATCCAGCTATTTGCTCACGGCGTTTAGCGTTGTCACAGTTTTGCGTGCAAAAATGGCCCGACTCGCCCGATGGTCTGATGTTGATCTGGAAAAACGGATTCTTCGCATACCAGAAGCTAACTTCAAAACTAAAGGTCGCGGAGATCACATCGTCTATTTATCCTCGGCAGCGATAAAAATTTTGACCCTACTGCCTAGATACTCAACTGCCGGTTACCTATTTCCCTCTCCGCGAACAATGCAAGCGCTTTCCGATAACGCCATGCGCGCTGTAATTCAGCAGTTGCATGAAGAAAAGCTTTCGAAAGATGGAATCGGCTGGATAGACCCGATCTTAAGCCAGAAAATGGGAAAGCCTTGCATGATCACCCAGCACGCTACGGCGAGAGCTAGCTTCAAAACATGGGCTAGCAGTGGGGAAAATCGCAAGAGATTCGATGTTGATGCTGTTGAACTGTGTTTAGCTCATCACCTTAAAGACGACTATAACGGTGCCTACAATAGAAGCACACTGGAAGAAGAGCGCCGTGCTGTTATGGAAGCCTGGGGGGATTATTGTCTGTCTCAAGCAGGCGATTTGCTCACATGATCCATGCGTGACAATTTTTCGAGACACACAAAAAAACCGATCAAACCCCTAAAACCTCAGTGTTAAGCGGATGCCTAGGCTCCAAGGTAAAAAGCAGGACGGAAATACGATGCAAAATCAAGCAATTTCTGACAACTTCCCCGGCCCCAAAGTATCCCTACCGGATTTCATCGTGGCCGCTTATGCACTTGATGCCAACGAGCTTCGCTATAACGTACTCGGAAGGCTATCCCCGCTGCCTCCTGATGCTCATGAGATGTACCTCAGTCTTCCTAAGAAAGTGAAGATCTCCCCAGATGGGCTAATGGGTAACAAAGCCACTTTAGGCATGGAACAATGTCGCAACTTAAGTGACCAAGACACTAAGTTAAATTGGAAATTTTCAGTTATTAGTTATCTAGAGGCAATTAACAGCATTAACTATAAAACCCCAAAAAGCAAATTTAAAGCTTACTTTCAGAGATTTATTGCATATGGTATAGAAGCACATCTAGCGTCGTTTATGCTACTTCTCTTTTTCGCATCGGTAGCTCTATTTTTGGCCGGATTTATCATCCTATATATAGAAAGCACATCTGTCACGGGCGGCCTATCTGTATTCCAATATACTCGTGCTTTATTTGCAGGAAGCATAATTTCCACATGCTGTAGCTACATCTTTCTTTGGAAATCAGGAATTTCTTGTGTTGAATCGCCCCGTAAGAAGAAAACTTACACGCCTACGGTCAACCTAGATGAAATAAGATTATGGATCATTTCCGAATCGCAAAAATTAGCCAATCCAAATGCTGAAATCTTAAAAATTATTAGCTCTGCAAAAAAACTAGCCAGCAAAGAAACATACAAAAATGGCATTCAAATTATCGATGGATTAACCTCCGAAATCGACCAACTAAAAATCACCATCGCGTCTCTCCAAGAAGAAAACAGCAAACTTAGAGATAACCTTGCCCAAAAAGAACGCCATAACAATAATCTAAACAATCAGCTGAACAATGCAATAACTTCTAATGCCCAGCTAGAACAACATATCAACTCCCTTTCCTCTCAGCTAGAAACAGCAACAACCAAAGAAAATTATAAAATCACTATTGAAACTAGAAACACTCTCTTTGCAATGACATATTTATTCTGCGACAGAATCTTAAAATGGCGCAATGAAGAGACTAAAGAGACCAATTCCACATATGAAGCCGTGAGATGGATTGCCACACAACTTCACAAATGCATGGATAAAAAATTAAAAGGATCTTCTTTAAATGGCATTCTTGGCATAATAGAAAGAGAGACAGCCAGAGTAGCTGAAATGAAAATAGATCCAACAATTGTTCATCCATCTTATGATGGATCTTGTCACAAACAATGGAAAATTTCTTATAAATCATCAAACTAATACAACCCAATTTTACAAATTAATTAAAGCCCGAATTCCATGTCTAATCTAACAGCTAGAGATCTAAATTCCGCCCTTTGGGCTGCCGCAGATGAAATGCGTCGCGTCATGTCGGCTGACGTCTACAAAGACTATCTCCTTGGTTTGGTTTTCTATAAGGCTTTGTCCGACAAAATGCTCGTTGAAGCGTATGACTTGCTCAACGACGAAAAGCCAGAGAGCCTTGACACCGCTCAGATTGCATACACCGAAGCTTTGACAGATGGCTCTTGGGAAGATCTCAGCTTGGAGCTCAATAATCGTTTTGGTTGCGTGATTCACCCCAGACGCACTTTCACAGCGTTCTACAACCAGATCAATGCTCGCACCTTCATGCTCTCTGAACTGCGTCAAGCGTTTCGTGACATCGAGGCTGCCAGCGGTGGTACTTACGAAGGGCTCTTTGAAGATTTCGACATTGATTCGAAGGACTTGGGCAAGACGCCGGACAAGCGTAACGAGATGATCTCGTCGGTTATCAAAGCGCTTGCTCATATTGACTTTAACGATTATCCGGAAGATGCCTTGGGCGATGCATACGAATACTTGATCGCTCAGTTTGCGTCGGAATCCGGCAAGAAAGCCGGTGAGTTCTATACCCCGCAGTCGGTCTCGCAAATCATTGCCCGCATTGTTACAGCCGGACAAAACGAAAAATATGGCTTTACCGTGTATGACCCTGCCATGGGATCCGGGTCGTTGCTTTTGCAGATCCGTCATCAAATCCAAAACGATGAGGCCAAAGGCATCGACAACAAAGGCGCCGTTCATTTCTTTGGCCAGGAACTGAAGAATCAGACTTACAACTTGGCGCGCATGAACATGATGCTGCACCGTGTGCCGGGCACCAATCAGCATTTGCGTAACGGCGACACACTGGACGCTGACTGGCCGACGGATGAGCCGACGAATTTTGATGCTGTCGTCATGAATCCTCCGTATAGTCAGAAATACGATGCTCGCGAGAGCCTTTTGACGGATCCGCGTTTTGCTACCTACAAGAAACTCCCTCCTGCAAGCAAGGCCGACTTCGCTTTCCTACTGCACGGCTTTTATCACCTGAAAGACACCGGCACGATGGGCATTGTTCTGCCTCATGGCGTTTTGTTCAGAGGTGGTGCAGAAGGAACAATCCGCGAGACCTTGCTTCGCAACGGCAATATCTATGCAGTGATTGGATTGCCTTCCGGAATCTTCTTCTCGACTGGCATTCCCACATGTGTTGTGATCCTCAAGAAAAACAACACTGATCGCTCTGTCTTCTTTGTTGATGCTTCAAAGGAATTTCGAAAGGAAGGGCCTCGTAACTACCTTGATCCCGAACACATTGACAAAATCGTTGATGCTGCTTTGAAGCGAGAGGATGTTGAGAAGTTTGCTCACCTCGCAACTTTTGAAGAAATTCAAGGCAACGACTTCAACTTAAATATTCCTCGCTACGTCGACAATTCTGAAGAGGAAGAGGAAATTGACATCTCAGCCACATTTGCAGATCTGGCCAAGCTGGATCGTCAGGAGGCTGAAGTTGATGCGCAGCTATCAAAGTTCTTCAAAGAACTTGGCATTTGCAATTAAGGAGCCTCAGGCATGAATCCACCATTAAGATTCTCCACGACTGAAGATTGGACTGAATGCCAATTAAAAGATATTTGCGAAATAAACCCTTCCGCAGAAAAGATGCCTGACACATTTCAATATATAGATCTAGAAAGTGTCACCAATGGCAGACTTTTGCAAACGATTCCTTGTTGCAAGTCCTCTGCCCCAAGCAGGGCTAGACGAATACTATCAAATGAAGATGTTCTTTTTCAAACAGTTAGACCCTATCAAAAGAATAACTACTTCTTCAAATCTGACAGTAACACTTCAGTAGTTGCATCCACTGGCTATGCTCAACTCAGATGTTCAAGCAATTCCGCTTATTTTTTATATACCCTAATTCATACTGATTCTTTTGTTAATCAGGTACTTCAGAAGTGTACTGGAGGAGCATATCCTGCAATCACCGCTAGCTCTTTGTCGACTGTAAAAATAAATATTCCAGTAGTCCAAGAGCAACAAAAAATCGCCTCTTTCTTCTCAACTCTGGACCAGAAGATCGAGCTAAATGAGCGAAAGCTCGAGGCTCTGGAGAAACTCAAAAAAGGGGTGATGCAAAAGATTTTTGATCATGAATTTTCCTTCAAGGACAAAGAAGGCAAGAAATTCCCTGAATGGAAAAAAACATATCTAAAAGACATTCTTCTTTTCCAGAATGGGATCAATACAGGCAAAGAAAATTTTGGGACTGGGATTAAATTAATAAGTGTTAACGAAGTTCTTTCCCCTTTCCCAATCAAATATGATGACATCTCATCAAGCGTTATGGTTGATGACGAGGTAGGGAAAAAATTTTCTGTCACTTATGGGGATGTTTTATTTCAAAGAAGCTCTGAAACTCGAGAAGATGCAGGGACTTCAAATGTTTATATAGATAACATTCGCGAAGCTGTTTTCGGTGGCTTCGTTATTCGCGGAAAAAGAATAGGAGACTACAATCCCATATTTCTTCACGAATTACTTCGAAGTCCGAAAGTTCGTCAACAGATTATCAAATATGCTCAAGGTGCACAGCATATAAATATTGGGCAAGAATCTTTGGAAAAAATCGAAATAAAACTTCCCTGTCGTGAGGAACAGGAGAATATAGCGGAATTAGCAATAGCACTGTACAAGAAGATCGAACTTCTCACGAACAAAGTCAAGAGATTGAAGAATCTCAAAAAAGGTTTCATGCAACAAATGTTCGTCTAACGCCATGCAGTCCGGATTTGTCTACATCCTTACTAACGACTCTTTCCGCGAGGATTGGGTCAAAATCGGCAAAAGTTCCCGTCCTGTCGATATCCGCTCCAAGGAACTCGACAACACGGCCGTGCCGTTGCCGTTTTCGATCTACGCCACGATGCAAACCTCCAAGTACAACGAGGTTGAGAAGCTCGTGCACAAAACGATCGATCGCTTGACCGATCTGCGTATTCGTCAAAACCGTGAGTTTTTCAATGTCTCACCGTCGGTCGCGCTGGATATTTTCCGTGACATCGCCTCAACGATTGACGACGCCAAGATCACGGTCTACCGCAATAACGTCCCGATCGACGAGGATGAGGAGAAAGAGGTTGCCAAACAAGGCAATGACTCTCAGTGTCGCCGCAAACCCTTCCGCTTCTCGATGGTCAACATTGAGGTCGGTGAAACTGTTACCTTCGCCCCGACAGGTCTTGAAGTGAAGGTTGCTGACGATAAAAAGATTGAGTACGAAGGACGCCTTTACACGCTGTCGGCTTTCGTAGGCACATTTCTCCCAGAAGAACAGCAAAACGTTTCCGGGGCTTATCAAGGCCCGAAATACTTCACCTACAAAGGCGAAACACTCTCAGATCTTCGCAACAAACTGGAAGAAGAACACTAACGAAGAAGGCAAACCAAATGGCAATGCTTGAATCTGAAATGGAAAAACTGTTGATCGAACAGTTGTGCTGTGATGTTTCGCAGTGGACCTACCGAGACGACATCAACACGGAAGCCGATCTGTGGGACAACCTGCGGCAGAAACTCAATCAGAACAACATTGCCTTGCTTGATGGTGTTCCTCTGACAGACGAAGAAATGAACCAGGTCAAAGAGTTCATTCGCGATCAGGCAGAGACAACCTACAAAGCCGCCCGTTGGCTAGCCGGTGAACATCGCGTTGCTCAGATTCCCGTTGTGCGAGAGGACGCCTCCAAGGGAACCATTTCACTTATCGCCATCAACAATCGTGAAGTGGCGGGCGGCAAATCGAGCTACGAAGTCATCAATCAGTATCGTTCCACCATCGAAGAGTCCGGCGGTTCGAGGGATCGCCGTTTTGACGTCACACTTCTCATCAATGGTTTACCGCTGATTCACATCGAGCTCAAAAACCAAGACCATCCGTTCATGGATGCCTATCGTCAAATCAAGAAATACGGCGAAGAAGGCAAATTCCGTGGCCTGATGGGGCTCGTGCAAATGTTCGTCGTGACAAACGGCTCCCAGACGCGCTATATCGCAGCCAACAACCGCGGAGAGCTCAATGAGAAGTTCCTCACGGGCTGGGTCAATGAACACAACGAACCGGTCGAGGACTACCTTGCATTTGCCAAGGCTGCTCTCAACATCCCTGCCGCGCATTTGATGATTGGAAAGTACAGTGTGCTCGATAACGAGCGCAAAAAAGTTATCTTGCTGCGCCCATACCAAATTCATGCCATCGAGGCGATCCGCAAGGCCTCGCGCGATCGAAAGTCTGGCTTTATCTGGCACACGACCGGCTCCGGAAAGACGCTGACCTCCTACACTGTCACGAAGAACTTGCTTGACATTCCCAGCGTCGACAAAACCATCTTCCTGATCGACCGAAAGGACTTGGATCAACAAACGTCCGACTCCTTTAAGTCTTACGCCGACAGTGACGATATTGACGTTCAGAACACCGATAAAACAGCTGACCTGGAAAAGAAACTGGCAAGCAAAGACCGTGACACGATCGTCACGACCATCCAAAAATTGCAGACAATCATTCGCCGATGTACGGAGAATTCTCCTTCCGAGAAATACCAGAAGCTTGCCGCGAAGATTCAAGTCAAAAACATTGCCTTTGTGGTGGACGAATGCCATCGTGCCGTAACGCCTGAAACCAAACGTCTCATTGAGAAATTCTTCTCTAAGAGCTTGTGGTACGGCTTTACCGGAACCCCAATCTTCGCCGAGAACAAACGCTCGCAGAAGGGAGACCTGGCACGCACCACGCAAGAGCTTTACGGCGAGTGTCTGCACAAATACACCATCAAAGAAGCCATTCACGACGGTGCTGTTCTGGGGTTCCAGATTCAGAGCATGGGGCACAACATCGATCAGTTCCGAACCTGGGCTGTGGAGATGGGACTCTATGATGAAGATTCTGTTATGGATGTTCGCGCCGAGACGCTGGAACAAGAAGTCGTCACAGCGTACAAAAAAGCTAACGAACGGGACTTTTACGACTCCGACGAACACCGCAACAAAGTCATTGACTACATCGTCAACCGCAGCAGCGCCAAGTTGCGTCTCAATGCCGGCGATGGGCAATCCTACGAAGGCCTTTTGACCGTTGCATCCATCGAAGATGCGCAGCGCTACTATCGTCTATTCAAGCAATTCCAGGCAGATGGGCAAGTCGCTGAGAAAATCAAAAAACTGCTTCCCGATTTTCCGAAAGTTGCCATCACGTACACAGTGGGCGAGAACGAAGACGGCGCTACGGCCAATCAGAAAGAGATGGCCGAGTCGCTCGCGGACTACAACGCGATGTTCGGCACCAACTGGGATCTTTCGACTCTCGGAGCCTACAACACAGAACTCAATGAGCGTCTGGCTCGCAAGAAGTCCAAGTATTTCAATCGTAGTGAACAGCTCGACTTGGTGATCGTGGTGGATCGCTTGCTCACGGGCTTTGATGCTCCGTGTATGTCGACGATTTTCCTTGATCGACCACCAATGAAGCCACAGCACCTGATTCAGGCGTTTTCAAGGACCAATCGCTTGTTCGATAAGAGCAAACGCTACGGACAAGTGGTGACGATGCAGACACCCTCGCTCTACGCCAAACTCATTGACGACGCCTTGGTGCTCTACTGCAATGGCGGAACAAACGATGTAGCTGCTCCGACCTGGACCGAGACCAAACAGAAGTTCAGCAAAGCTCTTACCGAACTTCGCAAAATTGCCGCGACGCCGGAAGCAGCAACAGAGCTGACGGGCAAAGATGAACTCGCCAAATTTGCCAAAGCCTTCCAAGCGGTGGATCGGTACTTCTCGGAACTGCAGGTCTACGACGAATTCAAGGAAGAAGATTTGAAGGCAGTCTTCAAGTTTGACAGAGAAGAGTTCGAACGGCTGACCGGCATTTACAAAAACGCGATCGAACAGCTCAAGACCGATCCCGAGCCAGGCCCTGAACCTGTCGGAATTGATATTGAGTACGAGCTTGAATCCGTGAAGACGGTGGAAATCGACTATCGCTATCTAGTGTCGCTTATTCAGTCGCACATGCCGACGGACAGTGACGCTGCGGGAACAATCACGGATGCGGAGGATCAACGCATCAGCAAGTACATCGAACAGTACAGCAAAGACAATCCGCAAATTGGTCAAATCCTGCGACAGATCTGGCTGGAGGTCAAATTCAATCCCGAAAGTTATCGCAATAAAGACGCTTTTACGGTTGTGCAGGAACGTGTGCGAGAGGTTTTGGATAAGGCTGTGGCTGAATTTGCTGCCAAATGGAGCGTCAATGCTGAAGAGCTGAAAGCCTTCGCGATCAATACGCCAACAACAGAAGTGGATCCCGCCACGATCAACACGGCCATGGGCGACTTCAAAGCCTATAAGGAAGCCGGCGGCAGTGGAAGCAAGCTTGCATACCTGAAAGGTCTCAGACATGCCGTGGCTGATTTTGTCAGCAACGAAATCAAACCTCTTCTGAAAGCCTGAAAAAGACGCTCGTTATAGCTCCACTTCACGTTTATTGAAGGACCAAGGCATCATGCAATTCGCAAATCCATTGGGCTCAACCGACAATACCGTCCGTATCGAACCTACTAAAGGCGCTCATGCTCTGTGTCCCGTCTGCAGGCAGGAGGTCATTGCTCGGTGCGGAACGACACGCAGGTGGCACTGGGCGCACCAAAAGAATTGTCAGTGCAGTGACCAATGGTGGGAAAACGAAACGGAGTGGCACCGTCGCTGGAAAGAGGAATTTCCTGAGGACTGGCGAGAGGTGGTACTTCAGGATGACTCCACTGGGGAAATTCATCGTGCCGATGTGAAGCTACAAAATTCAGGGTTAGTGCTGGAATTTCAGCATTCGGCCATTGATCCACAAGAATTCCAATCTCGTGTGAATTTCTACCGAAATATGGTTTGGGTCGCTGATGCAAGACCGTCACAGTTCAAGCGTTTCATGAAGCGACTCATTGGTGGAGAAGGGCATTTTGACCTGATTTTAGGTGACGAGGCTAAGTTAGACCGTCGTATCAAGGATGTTCTTCATAGGGTAGCTGTAGAGAATTTCGAGCTGTATGTGGTGCAGTACCTTGAAGAGATTTTTCCCAAAGCATGGCTCAGTAGCTCTGTGCCAGTAATCTTCGATTTTGCATCAGAGCAAGAAGCTTCGTTGGAATGCGCATCCACGGCCGTGAATCAACTGCAAGGCTGTTACTACGCATCCGGATCTTCTCCTGTGATTTCGGAAGACAGTCAGAAAGGCATCACCAAACGCCTTTGGTGCTTGTTACCCGATGAATTTGGCAGGCCTCGTTGCGTTTGCGCGTTTCACAGGAAGGACTTTGTTGCTTCACTTCTCACTAACGGATATTGGATTCGCCCACAAACTCCACAGGAAAAGGATGCATGTCAGAAAATTTTGGATGAAGAACTGCGGGCAATGAAAGCACGTAAGAAATGGCTTGAACGTCGACAATCTATTCTGGAACAAGAACTGACGATGGGGTACATCCGAACCCCCATAACCAGACGGCGCTATTGATGAGTGCTCTTCAAAATTTCGTTATCGAAAACAACAAAGCAAAATCACTCAGGCACGCGAAGCCCCACAGACACAAATGTTAAAATGTGAAAAACAACAATTCCACATTTGAACAATCAATGAAAGTTATCAGCATCCTCAATCAAAAAGGCGGCGTCGGTAAAACAACGCTGTCTATCAACCTCGCGGCCGCACTTAAGGCTCTCAATCATTCAGTGTTGCTTGTTGATGCTGATCCTCAAGGATCTTCGCTTGATTGGGCGGCGGCTCGCGAACCTACAGAACCTCTTTTCAGTGTGGTGAGCTGCCCTAAACCTACAATCCACAAAACGGTCGCCGACATTGGTGTGGGCAAGGACTTCGTCATCATTGACGGCGCTCCGCGAGTTACCGATCTGGCCCGCTCCTGCATCATGGCTTCCGACTTGGTGTTGATCCCTGTGCAACCAAGTCCTTATGACATTTGGGCTTCGCAAGAGGTTGTCAGCCTGATTCAGGAAGCTGTGATCTACAAGCCCGAACTCAAGGCCGCGTTCGTTATCAACCGAAAGATCCCCAATACGGCTATAGGTCGTGATGTTGAAAGCGCTCTTGCGGAATTCGAGTTACCTGTTCTTTCGACAACCATCGGCCAACGTGTGATCTTTGCTGAATCAGCAGCCAGTGGACTTAGCGTCCTTGAACAGGATGCTAAAAGCCAAGCCGCCGCAGAAATTACTGCACTTACCCGAGAAGCTCTCAACTTGATGGAGACTGAGCAATGACCGCCAAGAAAATCTCACTCAAACCAAAAGTTCGTACCCCGCAAGACACCGCGGCCATGAATGCATGGGTCGAGCAAGGTGCGGAAATGGCAGCACCCGTGGCCAAATCAACAGCAGAAGCCAAGGAGTCCTTGAAACGACTGTCTATTGACCTTCCGGCAAGTGTGCACAAGGAATTGATGGTGTACTGCGCAACGAACGGAACCAAAGCTGCCCAGGTTGTTCGTGGTCTGATAGAGGAACTTCTTCACAAATGAGAGAACCCACAAATGTGGATTCCCTTAGTTCAACAAAATTGCATTTTGCTCGATCAGTGGTCGTCTTTTTTGACTTTCACAAAGAACATCTGTCGATTCTTGTCTATGATCATCGGGGGAGTGCGAACCTCAGGTGTCGAATAGGTCGGCAGATAGAAGTACCGTTTTTCCGGAGAACGTTTGGCGAGTTCTTTGAAGAAGTTCAACTCAAACAACTCCGTTTTCTTGATCTGCTCATACGAAAACAGAGACGGACTTAAGAAGTAAGTCGTCCCGCCGATGTTGCGCATCGGCCAAATCAACCGCTGCTTAGCATCTAGCCATTTGGGAAGCTTGACTGGCTCCGTGCGAAGAGCATCTGTCTTGGGCATAATCCACGAGATGTCAATTTCGATTTCTTTTTCCTTGCCATCGACGTCAACTTTCTTAGTGCCCTTAAAAATAATTGGACTCCATTTGCTGTCATCGTACAATCGGGCCTTGTTGTAGCCGTGATATGTGACTTTGATCCCTTGGGCTTCGGCCGTTTCCTTCATATCTTTGAGGATATCCAGGCAGAAGGCTTCCGCAGCTTCCGACCAATTTTTGTAGCCTTTGTCTTCAACAAAAGCGCCGACATACACGGTTTCAGCTTCCTTGTTGGGGTTATTCAGAAAAAGCGGTAAAGCCATTAAGCCGTCAAACACCGACGTCGTACCCGTAATCATGCCGCCGATACTCATCGATGTCCCTGCCATACCGACGGCATCGTTAAACGTATCGAGTTGTTCTTTTGGCACTTCTGTATCTTTAATACGGGCCGCCGGATTTACATAACGTCGAATGTTGGTTGCGTAGCTTACCTGCGGGTAGTACGCCCATAACGTTTTTTCCTGTGCCTCAAGCTCTTCCGGGGTCAGAGCTCTTTCACCTAACACCGAACAGCCACTCATCAGAATAACTGTCACGCCGACGCACACAACAGACCAGATCTTTAAGTTCATTTTCCTTTTTTATCCTGTGGATATCAACCATCTGCCTACAGCAGATCTTCAGTTTGTTTTTTGTTTTCCTGTATCTGTTGTCTCTTGAGGGCCTGCATATAGTTGTATGCAGCATTTGACAAGTACATAACCGTACCTTCGAAACTCATGTGCTTATCCTCAAGCACGATCGTCGATCCCCCAACCTGAAAACGGGCGAATTGATTGCCAACAAACGCCCGTTCCTCTTCAACGGGACGGCCATACTTACGAACCAAAGGATCGTAGTAATCAGCAAACTGTGCACTTTTGCCCAGCCCCTTGTTGTAGTAGAGCTTGACAAAAAAGGCGAAGTCTTTTTGCTTGTCTCCAACGAACCGGATCTCAGCAGAAGGAGCCCCCGGAAGATCGAAACAACCGGACTCAACGATGAACATCGGTGAATCTGCTCCAACCTCATTGCTTCTGCTGTACCGGCACCCCATTTGTTTGAGACGGTTTGCCACTTCCTGGCTTGAGGTTTTATAGAGATCAATAAACCCCAAAACTTTGATTGTTGGCGAATTCTTTTCTGCGTTGGTTTGAGCAGCCAAAGACGCACTCGTAGCTGTCAGTACTGTCATTGACAGACATGTCACTAATGCCGTATGAAAATTTCTTCTGGAAACCATCTCAAAACCTCACTGAACAATCATTTGCGCATCCATTACCATATGACGTTGTTTATTGTCCTCTATGGCAAGCGTTATCGACAGCTGAGAACAGAGGTTCCGATTCAGTAACAGGACTCCATTTTGACTCCCCTGGTTTTAGTGTGTGGACGCGAGGGGTACTATTCGGAGCCAAATTGCTTGCAGTGACTGACTGCATACGCTTTTGCAATGTCGGCGAGCAGGAAATGTCGTACTTAATAACAATAGCCTTGGCATCTCCAAACTCAGGGATCGTTTCTCCTGCCCTTGCCATTACCAACAATGAGGCCCAATTGGCTTTTTGAAATGTGATGCTGACAAATTTAAGAACTTTGTCAGGTCGAGCAGGAAACGAGTCTAGCGAAAATCCCTTGCGGGCATCGAAGTAATTGAAACAGTTTGTGCAAAACCATACAAACTTACCTTCTTCTCCAGGAATCATAATAATCGGAGCCCCACTACCCTTCATAAGGCTGTAATTCAGTTTATGTCCCTCGAGTACAACCGATTGTTCTTTGGTATTAAGACTCTGGAAATCTAATTCCTGCTGACTTAATTTTTTGGTCGACTGAATTTTTTGAGGTTTATCAATCACCGACTTTTGCGCCTTGGGAGCTGATTTAGCGGAAGCTGGGTTAGATTCCGTCGTGATCTTCGGAGGTTCCAACAAAGCCATCCTCGCATCGTAAGCTTTGTCCACATTGGCAGCCTTCCAATATCGAATCCATTCTGGAGTAGCATGCCCCTTTTCTCCCAAAGGTGCGCTCACCACGATCTTTTCTCTTTCCCCCAAGACACACTTGGCCGGTTTTTCACCAGCCTTTTTGTCCCAGATCTCGTGCCAATCAAACAGCACGGTGCGATCGTTCGGACGGTAACACCAATAGTGACCTCGAATAGGCTCTGGTTTTCCCCCTTGCTGAGCACAGAGTTGACTGAGTTTTGAGCTCAAAGATTCTATCGACTTAGTATTTTTTGAACACCAATACGCTTGCAGTTGGCGTCGATCCGATAAATTTTGGACTTCTAATTTGCCGTATGGATCAATGCCATAAACATTTGCTTCAACAAACTGACGACTGAAATCGATAGGGTCAGTCGTCTGGTCCATTTTTATATTTTTGGAATTACTTCCAACTCCGTACTGCACAGCCTGACAACCGGTTAAAAAGCAGCCCAAGGCCACAGCAGTTGCGACACTTGCGCTGGTTCGTACAGCAAAACGCATCACAGAACTCCAGCTAAAGCAATCTCTTAGGGATTGATGAAATCAAAATCCATTGACTGAGAACTTTAATACGTAATTTTTACGTCTAATTCTCCAACAATTGGAGTAGATTAGCATAATTGTGTAATATTTACGCAATTTTCGGACATTTCATTCCATGCTCTGTTGCTCTTCTCGGCATGATTTTGGCAATCGAATTCCGGTTGAGACCTATTTCATGAGACTGGCAGAGCTGAAAAAATTGGCTTTTAACGACGCACGAGACTATTACAGCGTCGGAAAAATCACTCGCTTTGAAATGCTTTTCAGGGACTACTTGAATCAGGAAATCGACTGGCCTCACTACGCGCCCGAAGACGTCATTGCTTTGCGCGAAAAGCTCAATCTCACCCAGGAGGCTCTTGCCGTTTTGCTAAGGGTGTCCCCAAAAACAGTTTTGCGCTGGGAAACGAAGGGAGAAGAAATCCCGAGCACAGCCTGCATTGCCTTGTGCATTCTCGACAAGCTTGGTGACGGTGTTTTTGATCTGATGCGCGATGACGCGGGAAGCTATACGCTCATTGAATCACTCAAAGAGCAAAAGTCAGATCTGACAGCCGGAATTAACGACTCGCTCTACAACCTCTCCCTCAGAGATAAGCAGATATTGCCTGAGCCTTTTGACAAAGCTGCCGTACAAGAACTCAGAAGTCGTCTGCGTATGTCCCGCCGTGAATTAGCCGATCTTCTGGAAGTTTCTCCCAGTACCGTTGACAAGTGGGAAAGCGGAGCAGTAACGCCAAAAGGACCATCGTTAACTGTCATGAAAATCCTTTGGCTCAAAGGCAAGGAAACGTTGCCCAAATAAGCTTGCAATCCCGCAAACACATGACCGGAGATCGAGAACAAAATCCCGGAAAATTCGAGCCAAGGTCAGGCTCAATGCAAAGAAAAAACTCCGACTCCAAAAAGGCGCTCTGAACTGTCCCCAGAAAGCGAGACACTTTCTGGGGACAGTTCACTTTTTGAGCGCCTTTTTGCTTCTTGATTGCCTATGAAAACGCCTTCCGGCTAGTTTGATCAGGGTTCTCGCTAGCCAAGCCTTAAAGTCGATAGAATCGCCTGGTTACCTTCATGTGGGCTCTTTACAGAGCCAATCAGGGCTTTACTGAATGCCGTCTTCCAAATCCCGAAACAAGAAATACGTGCCCCGCAAAGTGAAAATGCCGGGTATTCTCGACAACCTTCCGGTGCCGGTAATGATGCTTAAAAAGCTCGCCAACGACATGGATAACCGTGTTCTGCGGCTTCGCTTTGCCGGCAACAACGGCAAAGATCTGGCGGCGCTTGTGATGTACTTTGCGACGGCTTGGCTCCTGGCGGGTGAAATGGATAACGGGCAAGAGTTGCGAGACAAACTGGAAAACGGCGTGCGTGAGCTTGGCAAGGCTGTGTTGTCGTCTCCTGATGCCGTTCACGGACCGATGTACGACACAATTCTCGATCTGACCGCCATCACTACCGCGGTTGTGGCCGAGAGTACAAAGAAGGAATACCGGGAAGCCAGCGAACGCATCAAATCAGACGGTGTTGTGCCTTTTGCCGACGAATTCCTGGTGGTTCTCGCGCAGGTCAATCTTCTTCATATCGACCTCGACTCAAGCACGGCATCATGGCGTAAGTAAGGAAGAAATGGACAGACACTCCTGCGCCTAACAACTCATCAATAGCATAGTCACTCTCCAAAATTGGTATCACAGTCTCAGACCAAAACAGTCATATTGCACGTTGTGCAGAAATATCAACAAAATTCCTTCTAGATCCCATCTCCCCATTGAACCGAGCTCCGCCCTGCCTTAACGACTAAAATCGCTCAGAGATACCTGGGATGAACGTGGTTTCTCCTGAAACTTAGAAGATGCCAGCACTCACGACACGAAACAGCACCGAACGAGATGATGGCGAGAAAGAAAATGATACGATCCTTGCTTCTCGCAATTTGCGTCCTAATGTACGTATGTACAGCTCAGGCAACCACCCCTACCAATGGGCACCTCACTCAGATCGTAAAAAACGGAGCGCCCGACGTAATTACCATAGGTATTGTTGATACCTTTTCTCCCGAGTTTTACATCAACTCGTATTCACCCACAATTGACCGTTTGATGACAGCTATGCCTCAAAGACAATTTCGTTTTGTCGAACTAGATTATCGCGATGTTCAAGCAGCTGTTAGGCAAGAGAAACCAGACTTTATCGTGGCAGCCGCTTCGACGTTTGCCGAACTTTCGTCAACTTGCGGAGCTCATCAAATAGGTGTGCGGAAGTCCTCCCAATCTACAGATGTTGCTCACGGAGTTTCTTCAACATTTATCGTTCGGGCAGATAGTCCATTCCGAACCCTCGCTGATCTGAAGGACCGCAAAGTGGCCGTCGTCAGCAAAGATAGTTTCGACGGTTGGCTCATTGCTCAGGGCGAACTTGCTCGGCAGGGTTTAGATCCTGACAAGCATTTTTCCGAACTGTTAGAGACTCATTACACAATTCCCGATGTAGTCACGCTCGTCATGCTCGGTGTGGCAGATGTCGGCGTGCTAATGACCGGACAATACGAAATGCTATTGCGAAATGGGCTCGTAGAACCCGGAGACCTCCGTGTAATTGACGAAAAAATCGTTTCCCAACCAGCAGGTAATGTGCGCAGTACCGATCAATATCCCGATGCAGTTTTTGCTTCCCTTCCTTGGGCTCAATCCGGGGTTGTGAGTGCTATGTCCGTTGCTCTGCTTTCTATTTCTGAGAGCTCTCTTGGATTCCGATGGGAAGTCTGCAATGACTTTGTACCGACACAAAATTTGATGAGAGTTTTGGCCATTGGCCCGTATAGTTATTTGCGTGATATGAGTATTGAAGGGCTCTTTCGACGCTATCAAACCGAGGTGGTACTACTTGGGCTTTTGACTCTTGCCGTCATCTTCCACATCGTAACAGTCAATATACTTGTGCAACGCCGTACGAGGGAATTAACCGAAGCTATCTCAACCATCCGAAAAACACACGAAGCAGCTGAAAAAACCAATGAAAAACTCCACGCTCTTGAGCGTGCAGGTGTCGTTGCACAACTTTCGAGCATGTTTGCTCATGAAATAAAACAGCCAGTGACAAATATCTCCCTCTATGCTGGGGCACTTCGCTTATATTTACAAAAAAAGGGGTTATTAACTGACAAAATTTCAGATCTGATGAACGCAATGGATAGCGAAATTAGCCGGTCATCGACTATTGTGGAACATGTGCGTTCTTACGCCAAGAAACATAAACGTGTACGCTGCCGCTGTGATCTTGTTCAGATTACCGAAGAGTCAATCAAAATTGCTGGTGCCCCGTCAGTGATATGGGACAACAAACCCCAAGCGTATGTTCTGGCAGATCCATTCGAGGTGCAGTTTGTATGTGCCAATATCATTAAAAATGCACGAGATGCCGTCAAGTCTTCAAATCATCCGTTAATTCGAATTAATATTGAAAAAAAAGGTCGAAATTGGACACTCGCGGTTACTGACAATGGTCCATATTTGCCTGATGAAGTATTTGATCGACTAGGAAAGATTGCCTCCAGTTCGAAACGCGATGGGTTAGGGTTCGGTTTGGCAATTGCCTTTGCCATTACAGAAGCAAATGGTGGTCATCTGTATTTTGAACGGGCAGAACCACATGGACTGCGTGCCATTGCTCTGTTCAGAGAATTTGACAGCACACATTCTCAAAGCAGTTCTTTGGCCCATGACTGCGAGAGCCAGCGCCAAGCCTAATGATTCGCTCGTACTTTGGATCTGCGTCTTTTTCAGAACAAGATGCGATCATCTTTAAAATCAAGCTGTGCTAACTGATGCAGTTGCTCTGCCGGAGTGATCTTCATGAGACACTTGTCTGAAAAGCAGAAAAACTTAGCCCTTATTCGTGTTGTCGATGACGATGAAACTGTACGTCAAGCGTTAAGTGTTTTCTTCACGATGGCCGACTGGCGCGTTAAAACCTATGCTGACGGCCCTTCATTTCTTGCAGACTTCAACCCGTCGGTTGCCGGTTGTGCCATTTTGGACATTCGCATGCCCGAAATGTCAGGTATTGAACTGCATAACGAAATGCTTCTGCGAGGCATCACTCTACCGGTGATTTTTCTCTCCGCACACGGCGACATCGAAATGGCCGTTGAAGCAGTGCATCGCGGGGCAAAAACCTTTCTTGTCAAACCACCTCAGAACGACAAACTACTTGCAGCAGTTGAAAGTGCTGTCCTCGACGATTTTGACGGTCGACGACAAATTCTTTACGTTAACGAACTGAGGCAACAATGGGAAAGCCTTACCCCAGCGGAAAAACGAGTGGCAGTGCTAATTGGTAAGGGCTTGTCCAACGCGACAACAGCCAGTTTACTAGGCGTTGCTGAGAGAACTGTTCGAGGGCAACGAGCTGCAATTTACGAGAAGCTTGACACGGAAAACGCCGTTGAGTTGTCTGACTTCCTTCATGAGCTAATGCTGGCTCATATCCCCATAAACAGCACCGAGTCCCCCACTGAGAATGAGAAATGAGACGGCGAACAATAATTCAAACAGTCTTATGTACGACCATTGCTGGATGTGCATCTCATCCCTTTGAGGTCTTAGCTCAGGATCTGGCCGATCTTCCTGATGAACAAGCCGATATTGTCGTAATTGGAGGCGGCGCAGCAGGTCTTTCAGCAGCCGTCTCTGCAGCACAGGCAGCAAACGACAGGCAACGTTCCCTTCGTATTGTCCTTCTGGAAAAAAACAGCTCACTTGGGGGAGATACGAGTATCTCCGGCGGCTACTTCAATGCTGTCGACCCTAAGCGCCAAATGCACTATCAGATTGAGGACAGCGTAGACCTTTTTAAAGAACAAATACTTGAAGCAGCAGGCCCCCATTGCGACCCCGCTCTTGTTGAGCGTCTTGCTACCGAAGCTACTGATGCTCTGGAATGGCTGGAATCGCTCGGCATGCGATTTTTGCCGCAGATAGATGAAATTTTCGGTAGTCCGTATCCTAGAGCTCACAAACCTGTATTGGCTCGAGGCACCGGCTATATCCGAGCCCTCACTCAAGCAGCCATGCGAGCTGACATCGACATTAAATGTTCTGCTCAAGCCTTGTCGTTGCTTACCGAGTCAGGCGTCATTCGAGGTGTTGCGTACAAAACTAACCAAGGAAAGCGGTTTTGTGCTACCTCTTGTGTAATTCTTGCTTCCGGTGGATATGGCGCCAATCGCACCCTTATCAAAAAATTCGCACCAAACCTAGCCGAACTACCTGTTGATACTCAGCCGGGATCAACAGGAGATATGCTGATTGCAGCCCAAAAAATCGGCGCTGACCTTGTCAATCTTTCTTTTATTGAATGCACCCCTGGCGCTGGCAGTGAGGTACCCTATCCGTTACGACTTGACTTCATCCCTGCTCGCATGATTTTTGTGGGAGATGACGGCTTACGTTTCGTTGACGAAACATCCTCTAGAGCCGATATTGCAACAGCGATTGCCGCGCAGCAATCGCACTCCGTATGGGCTGTAGCTGATCAAGGATTAGTGTCCGATCTTGATGTTTCGTTCCAAAAAAATCTTTACCGCGGGCTTTATGCTGGTATCGCTTTGAGAGCAAATACGACTCAAGATCTTGCGCAACAGATGGGGGTTCCAGTTCAAGCATTCTCAACAACACTGGCAAGCAATCCAGCAAAACAACGCATCCATCAGCCTCCTTTCTGGGCCGTCCCTGTGCATTTACGCATTCATTCAACTCTCGGAGGGATCCGTATCAACGACAAAGCCGAAGTTCTGAATGTTAGAGGCTCTCCGTTTCCGTATCTATGGGCTGCTGGTGCCGTTACCGGAGGCATTCATGGCCGAAATCGTATCGGCGGGAACGGCATCAACACTGCGGTAGTTTTTGGTCGAATTGCGGGCAAGCAAGCTGCGAACGTGGCTTTAACCTGAATGACAGTTTGGACGGCAGACAAATGTCATTCGCCCGTCCTTATCATTTCTCCTCAACTCTGTCAAGGGCAGAACGGCCGGTGAGGAAATTAGGCCTGCTTTCTAGACTCAACTCCAGACGAAATACTCAGATGTCTGGCCTCTTGTCACACCGATTCTGTCGGTACTCCAGCATCCGTTTTCAAGCCGTTCTAGGAGATTGAGAAATGACAAACCGTCGTTCATTTTTGAAGAGCGCTCTTACCAGCGCCGCTACCGCCGTTGCTGCCCCTGCCGCTCTTTATACGTCTGATGCAACTGCTGCCAACCTTCCTGCCAAGTGGGATATGACCACCGATGTCGTTGTCTGTGGCTATGGCGGTGCCGGAGCCGCTACTGCTATTGTGGCCGCAGAAAATGGCGCCAACGTTATCCTGCTTGAAAAAAACGCCGAAGATAATCATCTCTGCAACACTCGCATGTCGGGTGGCATCTTCCATTGCCCGGATAAAGATGGCAACAAGAAGGCTCTCAAGGATTACGCTCAAGCAATGTTCTCTGGTGAAAACATTCCTTGGAAAGAAGAGGGTGAAATTCCCGAATATTCCGAAAAACTCGCAGAGATTTGGGCAGAACTCTCTCCGACAAACCTTGACTTCATGAAGAGTCAGGATCCTGCATTTATCGGCGGTTCACAACCGGGGTTCAATAAAGCCTCGTTTAGCAATTTCCCTGGTGCAAAGGATTGCAAATACAACGCTTACCGTGCAACCTTCTGCAAGCGCATGAAGAATTTCAATCAAGTTTGCTACAAGAAACCCAAGCTTGAAACGAGCTCTGGTGAAGCCTTCTGGCTGTGCCTTTCCGAAGGGGTCAAAAAGCACGCAGACAAAGTTAAGGTGCTCTGGGAATCTCCTGTCTGCCGTCTCTACAAAAATGCCAAGGGTGAAGTTGTCGGCGTTGCAGCCAAACAGGGAACCAAAGAAATTGCTATTCGTGCCAAGAAAGCGGTGGTACTCGCGACTGGTGGCTATGAATACAACAAGGCAATGCGTCAGGCCTTTCTGGAGGGGCCGGGTGTTAGCGGTTGGGCCTTCTACGGTACTACCTCTAACACAGGTGACGGAATCAAAATTGCCAACGAAATCGGTGCCGGACTGCAAAAAGTCGGTAAGGCCGCTTCCCGTATCATCGTTCCGACGTTGGAGACCTGCAATGGCATGCGCTTGGGGTCTATCACTCCCTCCGTCGGGGCTCCCAATTCGATCGTAGTTGATAACTTTGGCAAGCGCTATGAAGCTGAAACAAAGGTGACCGACAATCCGAGCCGTTACTTCTTCTACAAGGCGGCGGTGACCTTTGACATCAACTCTCTTTCTTACCCGCGCACGCCCTCGTGGCTTATCTTTGATGAATCGTTGCGTAGTCGCATGCCGCTGGTAAATCTTGGTATCTCTACCGTAGGTTTTGGTCTCGTGAAATGGGACGCCAAAAATGAGCTGGCCATCAAAAATGGTCTCGTTCTGAAGGCGAACACACTCGAAGAACTTGGCGAAAAAATCAAAGCCAAAGAGGAAAACAAGAAGCGCATGGTTCCTGCGAACCTCGTTGAAACAGTCAAGCGATTCAACGAATTCTGTGACAAGAAAAAGGATGCGGACTTTGGCCGTCGCCCCGAAACGCTGGGCAAGATCGCTCAGGGCCCCTTCTACGCTATGCCACTTGTGGCGGGCGGTCCCAATACCAAGGGTGGTCTGCTTGCTGACGCTGATCGCCGAGTTCTCGATTGGGATGGACAGCCGATTCCCCGTCTTTATGCCATCGGTGAAATAGCCTCGGTCTTGAAGTTTGTCTATCAAGGCGGCGGGAATCTGACGGAATGTCTGGTCTATGGCCGTCACACGGGCAAAATCGTCGCCAAACTTCCTGACACCAACGCTTAATCAGATGTCCTCGCCTGCCTCCGGAAGATTTCCGGGGCAGGCCCAAAGTTCCTTGTATGGAAAGGTAACTCCATGCGCCTGACAAGAAACTGACTATTAAAAATAGGAAAGCAATCAATGTTTCGAGGCAAATTACTGATCACTGTCGCTGCCGCGTCCCTAATGAGTTTCGTTGCCGTATCCGCTGGTGCAGCAGACAAGTTTCTAGCAGACCGTCATGTGGAGCGTGGGCAAAAGTGCGACGCATGCCACACGCAAGATAACAAAATCAAACAGTCGGGAGACTACGATATCTGCGTAGCTTGCCACGGCGACTACAACGCTATGATTGCAAGAACAGCATCGAAGTATCAAGGGAAAGTTAATCCGCACGCTCAACACGAGGGAATCCTCCCCTGTGTGGAATGCCACAAGGGGCATCAAAAGAGCGTCAATTACTGTGGCGGATGTCACAGTTACATTTACGAAGTACCCTAAGGTCTGACTCTCAAGCATTCTCCTATGAAACGGTGAATCACACGCATTAGAAAACAACGATACTTAAACATCTTCCTCTCTCTTTAGCGCCGTTAATTTCTAACGAGAGGTGGGTTGTCTCCCCTCCCCCTCTCGTTGCGCTTTTAAAGTCCAGCTCTTTCAGCTATTTAATTGGTGCAGAGACTGCTCAGTCGCCCATTCCCTATATGTGTAGCATCTGGCTACCGGCCTCCATCCACGCGTCGTGCCACCGAACAGCTCCAGTCACCCCCAAAGCTGCACAAGGCGGGAATCGAACGTCAACACTTCGACCTTCGGCACCAAGCCGCTGAGCCAGATCCTTGGCCGCTTCCTCCATCCGACCGGCAGGATCTATATCCGAAAAAATAGTGACCAACTTGGCCTGTGTAGGCAACTTCAGAGTTCTCATGCCTGTCGGTCCCAAGCTCGCCCAGCACGGAATCCCTCCCGTGGCGATGCTGATAGCCATCGCACTCTCAACACCAATAGCAATTCCCAGTTCGTCAACGGGTTCACCAAAATGCACCGCACAACCGGCCACACTGGTTTTATCAAGCAACGTGTAAGTCTTGCCTACATTGGCCAGGAGTAGCAGGCCTTCAAGCTTCAGTTGCAGAATATTGATTAGTTCCTCATTGGCATTTCGAACGGCAAACGCCACTTGCGGCGGCACCTCATCAGGAGCCGACGCAAGTTTTAAATCTCTCAGATACTTATCGCGGTACGTCACAAGTGCTTCAACGTTTTGTCCTTGAAGGTACTGCCACACTCGATAGGGCATCACCCCCTGACTGCTGGGTTGCATCTGTTCCCACAATTGACAAATTTTCTTTTTTTGCATTCCGTTTCCTAACGCAGTTCATATAAGACACTGCCCCGCACAGAAAAGATTCCGTACGGGGCAGCCATTTAGTGAAGCATTGAAGTCACTCCTTGTTTGCCCTTTAGACAAAGCAAATCGTTGACGTCAATCCCTTTTTTACTTTCGGGAATCTCTTCCCGAATCGTCACGACACGAGTCGTAACGTCACGCCCTTTGAGGCGTTCTGCAAGTACTTGAGCTGCTCGCTCTCCGGTCACCGATCGGTCCTTATCCGCAAAGATCAAGACCTCTCGTACACTGTCCGGAATCTCCACGGCTTCCAGGCCATGCGCACAAATGCACGCCCAGCACGGAAGTCCCGTAGCGACCACAACCGAGAGCGCCGTCTCAATGCCTTCTGCCAAAGCCAAAACCTCGTGCGGTTCACCGAAGCGAATCGCACAGCCGGTAATGGTTCTGCCCTCAGGCAAACGCATAAGCCGCTTCGGAACATCGACATCAGCCTTGTGTCCGTCGCCGGTAAGCAACGTGCGATGGACTGTTACCAATTGCCCGGAGACATCGCGCACAGCTGCCAGCATTGCCGGAAGCCACTGCCGACTTTCGCAGTCGAAAAACTTTCGTTCAAAACGAAGATCTTTCAAAAACGATTCGTCAACATCGGCGATGGCTCGTCGTTTCAGGTACAGCTGCAACGGTTTCTGTTCCGGGTCTGACACATCAAACCTCAGAGCATCCAGCCACCGAGAGCGAATGGCACCGGCCAACTGTCTGTTGAGCTGTGCTTTTTCTGCCGAGAAAAGCTGTTCCTGCGCTTTCGACATCAAGTGCTTCACGCACCAAACGTATCGAGTACAGGAAAAGCCGTCGGCTCGGCGGACGCGCTCACGCGCAGCAAGCACGATCTCTACTCGCTCATGCGGTTTGACGCCGGCATCAGCAAGCGCCTTCTTGAGCGACCGAGTACCGAGTTTGCGAACAGAATTGGAGATCTCGTCATCAATCTCAACGAGAAATCCTTCAAACGCCCGCGGCTGCCGAACTGACGGCGTCCCCATGGACAGGATGTGGCCGCGATAGCTGCGATTCAGCGTCTCGCGTGCAACGATCTCTTCCCCTTGTCGAGGTTGAAGCCCCAACACACAAGACACCCGCTTGAGCGTTTCGGCAAAGCCCCAGCCATGCAGCCACTCCAGCGTTTCAAACCCATCACGAAATGAACCGCATGTGTTGCAGACACAGGAACCTGCCTCTGCATAGTCAGGGAAAAGGCGAAAGCCGTCCTTTCCTCCATGCACAGGACACGGCACGTGTTTTCCGGGCTGTTGCATCGCTGCCTTGAGCATCGGTGCCAGGGCACAGAAAATCGCGTCCCAATGACCTCTTGCCGCTTCTCGAACGACAGAAACATCCAATCGGTAGGTCATAACTTCCTCCTGTTGATTTGTGCATTTGCACAATTGAGGGAACCCACCTTCCCCGAAGGGAAGCAAAGTCCCCTTCGGGTTGATAAAAGTGAGTCCTCCCTCACAGGAGGAGCTTCTTGGCAAAGCCAAAAAGCTCTTGCTGCAACTCGCCGACATTGGAAATGTGCGCGGAATCAATCGGCAATCCAGTGAGGTCGTTGATGTCACCGATTTGAATCCCGAACACACGAATGCCGGCCCGTTTCAAGTCTTCGATGAGCGGCGCCGTTGCCTGCACGCTCACTCGCCCATCTGTGATCAGAATGAGCGCCTTCTTGGCTTCCCGACAAGCGGCAAGTGCAAAGCCCGCCGCCTGCAGAGCCTGTTGAAGCGGCGTGCCGCCCCAACTGGAAATGGCGCCGATTTGTCCCGGTGTCACCTGGGTAAGGCGTTCACCGTGCTTGAGTACCGTGCAGATCGCCTGTTGAGCGTGCCCGCAGGCTGCGCCCGGAAATACCGTCAGCGCCGGGTTGACCCCACGAATCGATTCCAACCCCAGAACAAGTCCGAGACTAGACCGAACCGCCAAATCGCCCCCGGCTACTCCCATGCTGCCGCTCATATCCAAAAGCACATGAACGGCGGCGTAGGGAGCCTGTCGATCTGTTCGCTCACGGAAAACGCGAGCATCCGAAACAACGAGCCGACAGAGGTGCGATGTCGATAACCGCCGCCCTCGATCGCTGATGCGATGGCCGACGCGCGTCTGAGCCTGCACAAGCCCTCGAAGAGCCAGCCGCAGCGCCACCGAGTCCTTGCGGGCTCGTTTAAGGCGCTCGACTCCCGTTTCTTCGTTGGCCGATACCGGTCGGATGCGGCCGGAGAAGTCAATCGTGAGACCGGGAACACCTTCATCCGGCCGAAGCCGCTTGAAGCTGCCCGAGACATCTAACGGATTGATCACCGGCTTGATCGTGGGCTTGAGCAGCCGATCTAGCGCCGTTTCAGAACGTTCATCGGACTCCGATGAAGAGCCTGACGGCTGTTCCGTCTTGCCGTTTTCCGACGAGAAATCCTTGTCGGCGGCAGGCGCAGTCTTGGAGTTGCCGTCACCTTCCTTTTTGGTCTGTGACGACTCCTGCCGGGCAGCTTCACGCCTCAAAAGCCGCATGATCCGCTTTCGGATTGCAACGACATCCTGCGTGCTTTTCGCGTCCTTGACTTCAAGTGCCAGCGAGGCGAGCTTCTCCGTGAGGTCGCACCCAAACATTCGGTGCATATGCTCCAGAAGTCGGGCAGTGAGCGGGGAAAGCCACTTGCGGTAAAGAAGCCTTTCTTCAGAAACAGCCAGAAGAAAAAGCGGAACCAGCGTCTGCTCGTCAAACTTTTTCCAACCGGCAATTTCATCGACCTTAACCGCATGCGCTGCCTTAAAAAGACTTTCGGCTCCCGGATAAAGCCGCCCCATCGCGGCTTCAATTCGGCAGTCTTCAAGCGCGTTGTCAATGGCTCTCTCAAGATGCGTGAGCTTTTGAGCAACGTCGCTGAAGTCTGTCAACCGAACATGCCCGGCTTCATGACAGAGAATTCCAAGCGTTTTGAGCTCATCAGCCTCAGTCATGGTTTCGGGCAGCGGCATCCAGATCGTCTTGCCGTCAGTGGCGGGCACCTGACTTCCAAACTCGATTGCCACGCCGCACAGGCGTCCGAGCGCAGCCGCCACAATGGGAAGACTTTGCTCGAACACCGAGCGCGGCTTTGATGTGTGTTGTGCTTTCATGGGATTCTCCAAAAAAATCCCGCAAAGGCACACTCCCTCCCCCGCAGGGCAATGAAGATGCCCTTGCGGGGAAAGATGACAAACCAAGGAAAAGGCGTGTCAGGTCAGAAGTACAACCCTTCGCCCACATCGACGGCCGGAACCGTGACGGGAACAACGGGTTCTGAACACTCGTGCGAAACAGCCACTTGAGAAATCGACGCCTTCTCGTCGTTGTTGCCCATGAGATCTCCTTCACTTGCAGTTGTCGTCGGGTTTTCTGACGATAACTTTCCTTGCCCAACAGGCGTATCAAAAAACTCTTCCAGTTCCCTGAAGAGATCTTTTTGATTTTCATCCCCCTTCGCGAAGCCCTGTAAATCAAGGCTTTCGAAGGAGCTCTCCTGTTGCGTTGGATCCAAGCTTTCGCTTGAATCTTTAATCGGCAAGTGCGAGTTGACGTCCCCTTGCGGCACGTCAAGATCTAATACCTCTTGAGCACTAGAGCTTTCCGTCTCCTGCACCGGAAATGCAGCTGCGGCATACGCCGGATCGTTCATGATTTCTTCGAGTAACGTGGCATCGCCCAAGGTTTTCACCAGAGCGGCCAGTTTCCAGAAGGGTTCTCCTGAGAAATACCCTTCAGAGGGCATCTCGCAGAGCACCTTGTCAATGAAGGTGATCACAGGAAGGATGCTCGAGCTCAAGAAAGCCAAGCCCTGCAGCTTCTGGCGGATCTTCACCACTGCATTTACTGTCTTGCGGCTGGCGCGGGTCTTCCCGAGGAAGCTCTCCTTGAAAAAGATCCTTGCCGAGCGCGTAACGCTCGCAATCAGTTCGGAAGCAAGACCTCCGATACTTTTTGCCAAAGCCACCGCTTTTTCCGCAGAAACAGGCTGCAGACGGAACGTCTCATAACCGGCGTTGATGCGCTCGGAAACGGCATTCACGTCAAGCTTGCCTTCCATGATCTCCTTGGAAAAAGAAGGGTTCTTATCGGCCCAATCCTTCACCAAGGCATCGTATCGACTCAAGAAGTCGGCTTTTTCCATCGAATACTGCTCAACCAGTGCGTCCAAGGACTTGAACACCTCGTCGGCCTTATCCTCCGGAATCGCCCATCCTGAGAGGTACTTCACGCCGCAGCCTTCGAGAAGCACCTCGGCCTTGTGCTTGATGCGATCAAATACACGCAACTCCTGCGTATCAATGATCGCCTTCAACCCCAGAGACTTCGTCACTTCTTTCGGCGGCAACTGCCCGCCTGTGCCGATGGTGTAGTCACCTTCGTGCATCGCGCGGGTTCCGGTCCACTGCGTAAAGCGCGGCACCACGACCACAATCTTTCCGATCAAGGCCATGTCGTTTGTGTTTTGATGATGTGTCATTTCCTTACTCCTACAAATGTTGATATGTGGGAATGTGGAAATACACTTCTCCCCAAATGGGGATTGAATGTCTTCACATCCCCTTTGGGAACTAGAACGCGTATCAGAACCACAGATCTTCTGTTGGCTGAGCCTGCATGAGAAGCGCCTCGAGCTCTTCGTCTTGAAAGTCCTTCGGAAGATTTTCGTGCGTCACCCGCACCAACCAGCTCTCCGATCCTTTCCCTCGAAAAGCTTCCAGCTCGCTTTCGGCAATGCCTTTTGCCTGCAGAAAATCCCTGTAGTTCACCGTGCCGCGCAAAGCGCGCTTGGTGATCGCAACGCCGGCAAAGTCCGCGTGCAGAAATTCGCCCATCATCTCTGTGAGCTCATCCTGGCAGCGGTTCTTGATTGCTGAGTACGCCTCGATTTGCTTTTGAAGCTCTTCGGTAGCCTGCTGTGCTGCCGCGTAATCGGCGGCAAACTGGTTCCAGCGGGCGATTTCCACGTCACCGTTGGGCACGTAGATGTCGCGGGCCGGATCCTTCGGAGGTTCCTTTCGCTTTTTGACAAACCGGTCAAAGAACTCGCGTCCTTTGCAGCGAATTTCAGCAATCAAATCCTCGTCACGCTCGATCACGAACTCAATGAGATCGTTTGTCGTGCGATCAAAGAAAACGAGCCAACCGTGCTGCGCTCCGCTTACCATCAGCTGGTGCTGAACTTGTATGCGGTACAAGCGGCAGGCATCGCTTTCCAATCCCCTTTGCTTGACGTCCGAAATGGTCGTCTCGCTTGGGCATTTGATCTCCACGGGCTCCTTCGTCGATGTGAGTCCGTCAAAGGAAGCCCGAAAGATCGGATCCTCATCGAACTCGCCGCAGGCGGGCATGACAACGTCAAGGTGCTTAAGCTCAAAGAGTTGGCGCACTTCGTCCTCATGTTCGATTCCAAAGCGAACCAACGGATTGGCTGAAAGTTCTGCCGGTTGTGCCCTGCCGACCTTTTCGCACCATAGACGCCACGGAGATTTGTACGGGCTTAAACCCAGAATCACCGCACTTTCCGTTGCCGTGATGCCGGATTGCCTCCAAGCAAGCCAAGCCTCGCTGCGCTGCTCAAGATCAAGCAAACGCATGATCGGCCTCCTCTGAAACGACTTCCGCATTCACTTCCTCAACAGGGGGAAGTACTTCGGAAGCTTCCAAAGTCGCACGCTCAACACGCAGTTTTTCCTGCGCATAAAGCTTGTCTTCGCCCGTGAGCTTGGCTTCAACCCATTTGGCTGCGCGCTCCCAGCCGTTGGGCTGGTTTTGCGCAAACACCATGAGCTTTCCAAGCATCTCGTCGAGCTTCTCACGCTCCACTGCAAGTTTCGGCACGCTCGTTTGAGCAATGGCCGGCTGTTGCACTTGGGGCGGCACCGATCCCGTGGCGACCATGCCGGAGAGATCTTCGGCAAAGTCTTCGCCTTCGTCGTAGAGTCCCGTCAGACTGAAAGCCAGACGAGCACACTGGATGAAGGCTCGGGTTCGAAGCATCCTTCTTGGCCACTTACGCCAAACAGGACTCTTGTCGTTGAAACACTCGACCATGAACTCTTGGATACGAACGGGATCGTCCACACCTTTGAGTCGAATCGAGCACTCGACGTACTCCGGCAAATCTTGGTTGACGCCAGCAACCTTGACTGTCGTCTCCGAAAATCGGAACGACACGCCGTTGAAGTCCTTTTGGCTTCGGACAATCTTTGCCCAACCGTCAAGACTCACAACCGGAACGATGTCTCCGCTCTTGCCACGGAATGCGTAGATCTCGCGGTTAAAGGGATTCAGTCCGAAGTTTTCACAGACCAAGAGAAGGACCATGAGCTCTTCGTTGCTTGGCTGCCTGCCATCCGCCTGCTTGAAGACCTGAGTGGTCAGACACTTCAAAAGCCTGTTCGGTTCAACGCCGAACTTGCCGGCCAGTCGGGCAATCAATCCTTGGGTCTGAGCCTTTGCTGCAGATGTGTCGCGGTTTTCCATGATGAATGTTTCCTATGTGGTTCGTTTCAAAAAAGAAACCCGCCACAAGAAAACACTCGTCCCCCATAGGGAAGTGTGTTTCCCTATGACGGGTGCGGATAAAAGTAATGGCTACCTTTCAGTGACCGAAGACCATGCGTCGCCAAAAACCGTGCGGCAAAGCCCCACGATGGCCTGACTTTCCTCTGGCTCGGCTCGCATCAGAAGCGCTCGCTGCAGTCCGTACTCAAGTGAGTTCGGCGAGTTGCGGAAATCCTGAGCGATCTGAGCCCAACGCACCAAGGTACGTGTGGAAAGCGTCAGAGACAAACGCCCTTCGGTGAAAAGCTTTCTGACTTCGTTGGCCAACTGCACCATGCCTCCCAAGACAGGCTTCATGGCGGGAGCGAGCATCGTCAAAAGCTCTTCTTCAACTTTGGCGTCCTGGTAGGGCACTTCCAAAAAACGGAAACGATCCAGGAATGCCAAGTTTTGCTGCTGTACACCGACATAACGACCTGAGTTGTCACCATTGCCACATGAGTTGGCCGTGCAAATGACACGGAACATCGGATGCGGCCGGATGATTTCTCCTGCGTTTTCGGCAAGTACAAGCACTCGGCCCTCGAGGATGTCGTTGAGTCCTGCGAGTTCTCCGGCATCTGCCAGATCGACCTCGTTGAGGACAAGCACGTGACCGTACTTCATCGCGACAGCCAGAGGACCGTACTGAAATCTCATCTGCGGCGCTTCACCGACTGCTGCTGCAGCGAAAGTGAAGTGACCGGTGAGTTGCGCAAATTCAAAACGGCTGCTCAGGGTGAGCGATTGAACCGGCCAGTTAAGTCGAGCACAAGTCTCTAGAACTGCACTGGTCTTACCGCTTCCTGTGGGGCCTGTGATGAAAAGCGCGTCGTGATTGGGCTTTCTGAGAAACCCAAGAAGATCCCTTAGTACCTCTCGCCTGAAAACATAGTTCTCGTGGGCTTTTGGCACGGCAGGATTTTTATCGTCTGAAAAGCCAAGAATCTGAAGAGACTTCGGCATTTCAATTTTCTTTTCATCGCCGTAGACGTTCGAAAAGACGTCAGATCCGAAATACTTGAATTCCGGTGAAAGTGCATCTTCATGCATCATGTGAGCTCCTAAAAAAAGGGAGCCCACGCCCGTCAGCCGGGAATGAACTCCCGGATTCGGGTTAATTGTTGAAGCAGTCTGTACTGCCACTGCTTCGGTAAAAGCTGGTTTTGTCTGTCGTTCAGCGCACGACCCGCGTCACAGTCATCACGGAGGACTGCCCGATCGCTTTTACGTGTCAATCGGAGAGCACGGCAGCAAGCTGCATTTGTTCTTTCGTACTGTAATCGATCAAACCTTCACAGATTGTTCCAAAAACTGCCACTTCTGGCAGATTCCTGACCTATCTGCAGTCACCGTGCCAGGTACCCTCAAAAAAATTCAACGACCTGGAGCTATACATGCCGGATTCTCGCCCCCAAAACTCAAAGAGTGCTACACGACATACAAAACTGCGCACTCACTCCGAAAACTTTGCTCACGATGCGATTCCCGACATCGAACCTCAACAGCGCAAAGTTACCGCTGACTACTCAAAGCCTGTCTTGCCCAAAACCATCGTTATCCACACCAATCAGGTGCAGCAGGCCTTCGAACACGTCTATATCCGGGTGGACTACTCCTTGTACGCCGCCACCTGTATCGCGCGCAATCAGTACCGTGCTGCTGACGCTCGCAAGGCTGAAAAAGCCCTGCACGTTCTGTTTGAGAAATTTTCTTCAAGCTTGTCCTTAACGGTCTCAGAATTGCAGAACCTGATTGAATCGCAGGTACCGGAAGAAAATCGCAAACTCGTTTATGACCACACTCGCACCTTTACGGTGCCAGTGCGCACGTCCTACTCCCTGCGCTTTCTCAACCTCACCCAGATGCTCGACACACTGGTTGCCTGGACTGACACGCTTGCGATCAACGGCGTGATGACACCTGAAAACAGCGATCGCAGCGTTAAATCTTGGATTCATCTCTATCGAGCCTTTTGCAAAGGCATTAACAAAATTCGGCTCGAGTCCTCTCCGGCAACAGCCGCCAAAAAGAAGAGCGCTTAGGCAGTCTTTCCGAGAAATTTCGTCTAAAGTCCGTTTAAGGGTCGGCGTTGCCGTTTCTGCAACAAGCAGCGCCACTTCGGCATTTCCGCAAGATTTTCTCTTCCCAAAGCGCAAAAGTCATGAGCAGTTGGCGGACTCCTTCTTACATCCCCTTTGATGAGGCTGACAAAATTGTCGAGGATTACGAGAAGGGGATCTGCATATACGGCAACGTGACCGATTGGGAAAACTCTTTGCGCGGCAAGAAAGACGATCTTGACTACAAAAATCCCGTCCAGCGGTTACTCAAGGAAATTGACGAGAAACGAGCTTGTCAGCATAAAGCCGAAGAACTGATCCGAGATTCGACGAAGCTTGATTGGTATTCTTTTCGCTACTTGACACGCGATGATGTCGTGCGCATTGTCGTGACAAATCGAGAACAAATGGGGTTGCCTACCTACCCAGCTAAAGACGACACAGAAGGCATGCTGCGGTACAACACCATTTTGGATAAGTGGGTTGTTTTGCACCCACATCAAGCCTACGGCATCAAAGTACTGATTGACTGCGAACAAGCAAGGGAAAAAAAGGCATGGGCTGCTTTGCCGTGGAAGGTACGAGCCAAGAAATTTCTCGGTGACGTTGAGCTCAGGCTGCTGGAATTCATTTTCGTCGTGATTGCATTGCCCATTGAGGTCATATCACGAGTCTTGAAATTGGATCGCAGTCAAAAAGTAATTCTCTTCAAGGACGATTTTGGTGGTTACCACAAATGGTGTGAGGCTGAAAAACATAAGTTTCATAAATACCTGTGACCACATCGACAAAAGCAAAAAAACAGTTGCGGCGCAGATGAGGTGTTGATGCCACAACCGCGCCGCTATTCATTTGCTACCGTACTCAGATTTCCTTTTGCAAGCCGCTCACCAGCTTTCCACTCAGGACCACCAGCACAATTAGCAGCAACGGAACGACATAGACGTTGACTGTTACCGGACACAAAACCGAGATAATCACTCCCATCAGGCAAAGCTTGATGCCACATGACCATTTCGTCATCTTGTAGGGCGAAGTAAAAAAGAACTTTCCCTTGTTTTCTTCTCTCTGCATCCAACCACAGAAAAGCGTAATGACAAAAGCGGGGGTGAAAACAGCTGCCCAACCACACAGCGTCACCAGTCGCAGCAAGGTAATCACCAGCAGCTGGTGCAACACATCAATACGACCGACAATCCAGTGAGCCAGCCTAACCTCAACATCGAAATTCGGCCGGTCGGCACCGCTTATCCTGACCAATTCATGCATCAGATGCTCAACACCAAAGAAATCGTAGATTTGTCTTGTCAGCCCAACAGCCCAGTATCCAAACACTTCTGTACTTTGCTGCCATTCAGTTTCCACAACGGTTCTGATGTTTTCCAACGGAACCGCCAGCAACAAAAGAAACAACATCATTAGGGCCATTGACCAGACAATCCCCGCGAGACTCGTTTCGGAACGGCCGATCCTATTTGTGTTTCCCATTACGCACCCTCCTTAAAATCCCGAGCTGTTTCCACAAGGATCGGGATGCGCCCTTTGATCACATGTCCTCCAGCCACAACGCCGAAGTACTCACAGTTTGGAAGTGCACTCAGCAATGGTGCCGGCACAAGATCCGCCTCTTCCTCCGTCACACGCTCACTGATGGAACCTCCTTCAGCGATCAGATTCCTTGCTGAAGTAGAAACACCGTGCGCTTTGACTGTCGTCCGGATCCGGGTCTTGGGGATACGCTCCATCAGAAATCTCTGAGTCTCCGGATCATTGCAGCGCAATGCAAAGAAATTGTTGAGGTTTGCCAGGATCCTCAGCGCTTCTGCCCGATCCTTTGCCTTGGCAACAAAGTCGGATATCGTCTGCGAAGCCAAGCAAATGGAAAAGTTTGCGCCGCGGGATTTGTTGAGCATTTGTGTAAGCGGTTCACAAGTCAATTCGGCCGCCTCATCAACATAAAGCATCACAGGAGCCGGAGCCGTCTCAAAGTCATAGCGGGCACCTGCAGTGGAAGCCAAATCCGCGAGCATCATGGAGCCGATTGCCCGAGCCATGCCTGAATCAGTCAACGCATCCAGCCCCAGATAGAACACACCGCGCTGTTCAATGATTTTCCTCGTGTCATAAAAAGGTTTCTTATCGTCATCTTCAGACGGCGAAAGCTTTTTGCCGAGATCCCCACTTGCCAGAGCAGTCAGCAAAAGCCAGGTGCTTTGCGTGGTTTTGCTAAAGGAATCCTCATCACATTCCGCCAGCGCAATGATGCTTTCGAGTTCCGGTGTCTCCATCCGACGTGATTGGTAGAAAACGATCAAGGTTTCAAGCCTGGAAGTAGACTTCTTTCCCGACAAAGCCTCCTCAATCACGTCAACCCCATAGGTCTTTGTCAAAACCTGGTAAAGCACCTGTTCTGCCAGTTCACGGCGGTTGGCAAAGAAGTAGTGGAGATTTCTGAATGTAGGTTTTCTGCCCAAAATTGCCAACCCAACACAGATGGTTCTCAAAGCCCCTCGTCCCATGTCGATGAAGGGCTGACTGTCGCCACCTTGTCCGGGCAATGAATCGGCAATACGAGATGCAATCTCATCTGTGCGGGTTGAATTGGCCAGAAGGTTGAGATTGATCGATTCTTCAGGGTGGCCGGGATGAAAGTACAGGTAATCTGACTGGCGTCCGGCTCTGATACAGGCTGCCCTTGTGGTTTTAACCAGCCCTTTATCTCCCTTGGGATCAATCACGATCACCGTGTAACCCATCAAAATGGCTTGGTGAATCATGAGTTCAAGAAAACGAGATTTTCCTGCGCCTGTGGTCCCGAAGACAGCTGCATGCCCTTCAAAGTTTTTGCTTGGTAGCAACAGCGGCTTTTCTTCTCCCATTGCATGAATCCACGCATAACCAGGCTGAGTCGAGACCACATCCTTCATTGTTCTTAAGACATTCAAGGAAGTCAGAGGATGCAACAGGCAATCAGCGAAATGGCCTTTCACGTAACGCAGTTTTGCCGTATTCGTCACCGCCTGGCGATAAAGCTCCCGCCAGTCCTGCTTAAGAAAGTCTACGGTGCTCTGGCAATGTTCAGCGTCCCAAGAAAAGCCATAGCCAAGCCAACGAGATTCCACACCGGCAGCCTGAACTGCCAAATGAGCAAACTCATCGTGCGTCATCCACTGCCGACGCTTGCCAAGCATGGCTGATTCAAAGCGCATTTTCACAAGCGCTTCCCGAATACCCAAAGCACTCTTAGTAGCCAGATATCCACCCACAACTCCCAAAGGTAAAGCCATCTGAGGCAAGCAGGCGGCAGCAAGGCCATAGCCGGTAGCACCAATCGCGCAAACTGCCGCCCGACGCCCTGGCAAATTAGGGCCCAGTTGACAGGCCAGATTTTGATTCTTCATTTGCATCATCCTCAACAAAAGTGAAAGAATGATCACTTGGATCAAAATCAAGCCTAAAGCTCGTTGAGATCAGCCTTAGGAGCATTTCCTGCGTTTTTTGGCCGATTTTGTGCATTTCTAAGACGGTCTCGACTTTTTGGGAGCTGCAGGTGCGCCGGCCATCCTCATGCAAGACCAAATTCTCGACAAGAAACCCCTTTCCGACCCTCATTTGCTCCACCGCGGTCGCTAACAAACGTTCCACGAACACTTTTGCTTCCTGCGGCTTCATCGCTTCTTGAGGAATTTCATCGCATTCAGCCTGAGTGACCTGCAGGGAAGCCCTCTTATTCTCCCGAGAATTTGACTCCTGAAGATATTCAGTTTGAGGAGCCATAAACCGCAACTTAGATTTTTGAGGCACTGACTCAGCTGCATCATTCTTCACAGTCTTGTTTGCATTGCAAACCGTCACGTCAATCGGTTCCGGCAGCTTATTGTGCTCAAACAACACCATCGGCTCACAGAGCTTGATGCAAGCTTGTTTGCGGTTGTTTTCCTCCCCAACTTTGACGAGCCAAACATAAGAAGGTTGGTCGTTCTCTCCCAGATGCGTATCAATCAGGTGCTGTTCCCCGAGTACACGAATCAACCCTTCCGGGGTTCCCGGCACATACGGAGCCTGCAGTTTAATGGCCGCCAGATGCACATCTGAAGCCAAACCTTCGCTAAGACGGATAAACGTTCCTTGGCTGGTCACATATACCTGAGAGTTCTCTTTGTTAACCGACCATAAGCCTGCCTCCAGAAGCTCTTTCATCGCCAACAGGATTGGCGTCACCAACGGGGAAGTCGAACGCGTGTGTTCGGCGCCAAGCTGCTTTCTGCTTACAGCATCTTGTCGAATCGACTCTGCTTCGGCCTCCTTGAGAACGGCTGCCAGCGGCCCCGTTCCAAAGACGATTGCATCGTCAATGGCTCCGGGGATTAAGTCGCCGGAAACCTCTGTCAGGTAATCCATCAGTTCTCTCGTAATCAGCCGACTGTATGCCAGTCGGACTGACCGGAGTTCATGCTGCTTATGAACCCGATCTTGTCTCCAGAGGACAAAAACCTGTTTTGCCTTGGCCTGCGTCACCCACTCCCACAAGGAACCGGCGAAAGGATTCCATTTGTCTCCGTTTTCGGTAACAACCTCCACGTCAAACACCTTCCCCACGTCATGAACAAGTCCCATGACGCCCGCAGCCACAAGCCAACGCGGACGATCCTGATAGCGTTGTCTCAAGGTTGTTCTTTCTGCCAATAACTGTCGTTCAGCTGCGGCAACGGCGGCACTCGCGCATTGAACCGAATGCGCAAAAAGCCCGCAAACTCCCGAATGGTGGTGGCTTTCTGAGGCTGGAAGAATATTCACCAAGGTTATGACCCGTGTTATTAGCGGCATCAACAGACGGTCTACTTCTTCCTTGTTCAAAGCCAGTCGATTGAAAAAGTCATGAAGCTCGTCGGCGTAGCGTTGGCAGAAGAACTCAGGCGGCTGCGGGGCAAGAGGGACCCCCACGACCTGCGGGTAACTTTCATGAATCAGCCCCAGCTTTGAACGCTCCGGAATGTCTTGATAGCGGATGAAGTTCCCACTCGGCTGTATCGGTTTTGACTGATGATCGGAAAACAAACCAAGAAAAGACTTAATCACGTCTGCTCCTCCTTGGTTTGTTTTTTCATCATCTGCTCAAAACGACATAGGCTGCGGTTCACGGCACCGATGGCTGTTGCAAGACGGCGCAGGTCCGTCAACTGTGGCTCAATAAGCGCCGCCGCTGTCTGAACCCACTCCGGCTCGTGTGTGAACTCCTTCATGGAAACGCTTTGGGTCTTCTTGAGCAACGGCACATGCTTGGAAAGCAAATAGACCCGCATCTTTGTCTTGGTTTTTGATCCTCGACGCCGTACAAATGCCTGATAGGTTCTCGTTTGTCCCTCTCTTCTCTCTGTTTGCGATGCACCTAACGGACACGCATGCCGAATTGTTCTCTCCCAATAGAAGTTAGGCGTCCCTCTCCTTTCGTCCATGCGCACTCGAGGGGCAATCAAGGTCTCCTCTGCTGAAAACGCTGTTTCGTGCTTCATAGCGTGAAAAATGTCCGTCACGCCAAGCCCTTGAATCAACAGCAACTGCCGGATCTTCGCAATGCCGTCATGCAGGTTCCGAATTTCCTTCTGCATTGCGTCCGCAACTTCTTCACTGGCTAGCGTCCGCCGCAGTTCGACTTGCTGAGGATCTGCCATCAAGTTCCAGTCACGCTGCGTCATTCCTCGCTCCCAAAGAATTATTCTTAGCGGAGCCGCAGCTGTCCGCTCCGCAATAGTTAACAAGCGTCCGCAGGTGGTTCTGCATCTTTTTTTCAAGCCAAGTAATCCAAAATCCCTCGCGACCCTTGGTGTTATCCACTCCTGTGACTCTTATGGCCGCCAAAGCCGACCACATAAAAGCTTCGATCAACATTGACGTTGTGTAAGGCCCATCGAGAGCCCGTTCCATCAGCGATTTACAAACCTGGATAATCTGTCCGATCTTTCTTGATCGGGGAATGTAGGCCGGAGCCTTTTTTGCCTGGCAGTGCCTCAAGTACTGGCGTGCCTCGTTGTAGGCGCTGCCCGAACTTCTGCCATAGAGCTGTAAGAGCCTTTGCGCCGTCGGCAAAGAAACCCCTAATTCAGCACAGGCTTCTAGCAGACGGGCTATTTCACTGTCGATTTCCTCAATTGGGGTTGCGATAAAGCTCCCCGTCAAAGCGCCTTTTACTCTGAAAGCATGCTGGACATAAGCCGTTCTTTTTTCGAGCCTCATCTTGGGCCGAGCCTGCATCCAGTCAACAAATGCAAGCTGCGCTGGATCCCGACAATCTTCATGTATCTCTTCGATTTCCCCCAAAAAGGAGAATTTCAGATGAAAGTTTCGAACCAGCACCTCTACAGACAGCCTGTCCGTTCCAATTGACTGCATCAATTGCGCTACACGCAGCCCAACCCCATAGCAAACAGCCGCCCCAACGGGACTGATCTTGGCTAAATTCACGACATTGAGCATATAAATTCTGGAAAAATCCTCCATGACCGTCTGGGGTGATTGATCAGCATCCAAACCTTGGGTAGCAGACCAAGCTAAAGCGGCGCGAATGGAAAATACTGCTGCGTTATAAGCATTAGGAGTGATAGCCATCACTTCCCGCAAGTCAAAGGGCACCACACCCACATACGGTCGATTTCCGTCTTCGCCGAACTTGAAGAGAGCGTGAATTCCCAATCCATTGATCGGGCTCTGCGCAAGAACCGACTGAGATGCAGAATTCAGAGACGCCACCGTTGACCAAAGCTCGTTTTCAGCCTTTTCGCAAGCCGAAAAGCCATTAATAAAATCTTGGCGTTTCATTTCAGCTCCTTGACCCGGTACTGAGGATGCTTACCAAGCCGCTCAAGGAGAAGCCCCTTGATCGGGAACCCTGCGAGCCCTTTTAGAAACCACCCCAGTTTTTCGCGACTAAGTTGCCCACCCTTCAAAACGCCAACGTTTGCCAATGCATCAAGCATCTGTCGCTGCTCAAGACACGCAATATCACTTACGGTGAAAGCCTCTGCCCCAAAAAAATGGCGTAATGCCTGCAGCAACTGCAGTCGATAGACCTGATCATCATCACCTTCTTCAAGAAGTTTGAGCATCGGCAAGGCAGGATCGTCATAACCCAACGCCTGTATCGGTTCCCGACAACGGCGAGACCAGTTATGCAAACCTGACAACGGCGCACAGTCCACTGTCGCACCCGATTGGAGATAAGCTGCCGCGATCCGCAAATAGTGCATTACCAGCTCAGGTCGATGCTTGCGGACAAACTCGTCGATATCCTCACGCTCGAATCGTCGTTGTTCCGGATGTTCGTCAGGTGCTACAAGTCTTATGGATAAAACACGTCGGCGCATGTCTGCAGCCGGAACGACGTAATTACCTGTTCCGACAAAAAGAGCCCGTGTAGAAACTTGTTTTGTTGACGATGTTCGCAACACGCGACTTTCGTACAACGGTTCCGTAAGACATGTGCAAAGTGCCGGGTAATCAGCCAATGTGCCCACGATATTGTCAATTAGTACACAAGCAGGAGCAGAAGCAAGTGCCGAAAAAAGAGTCCTTCCTGTTTCTTCAGCCGAGTTTGGATAGGAAATCTCTGATGGCGGCACTTCCGAAACAAGAAGAGCAAAAACACGTGCAAGAGTGCTCTTACCAATGCCTGATATGTTGGATTGAATTAGGATCATGGGAGCACGATCCAGCACCCCTCGTTGAACTGCCGTCAATCCTGCGCACAAAACTGTGCTCTTCATAGAAGGCTCTACCGCGAATTCTCGGTAGAGATCCTCGCAGAAGCGAGCCGACTCTTCAGCTTGTGATGTCGACACCTTTCCTGTCCAAGCAAATTTTCTAAAAGTGGCAGGATCAAATGCCGCCAAAACTTTCAGGTCTGCGTGGTAGCCGGGAGTCAAACAGAGAGATCCGTCGGTGAGGACAAACGGCTGCCGGACAACTCCCATTACTTGAGGCACAGCCTGCTTGTATTGCGTCGACATCAGCAAATGCACCATCCTCGCAGGCGGATCAACTGGCAAATCTGCCCTTGCTCTGGCGTCGTGCTTCAGAAAAACACCGTACTGACTCAAAAGCCGCGTTAAATCAGCTTCGTCGATCCAAGCCAGTACGCCTGAACGGTAATCGGCCGTGTAAAGCGAACGTCCACAAGCAACGACTTTTCCCGTTTCTGCAAGCAGCTCTTCGGCGGCCTCAACGACCTCATGAATGGGGATGTGGGAAATATTCAGTGTTGGACAACACCGCGCCTCGTGGAGCTTCATGTCCAATTCTTTAAGCAATTGGATAAGCGTCAGCCCACACGAACATTTGACTTCCCCATACGGCTCCTGCTCCGAGGGAACGGAATACGTGGCAATTGCTTGGCACATCGGGCAAGTAAACGTTGCCATGCGGCCATCGGTTTCCTTCAGGAAACCTGCTTTACGAAGAGCCGCAATAACAGGCACCTCTGCAGGAGAAGGGGTAACGAAATGACGTGACTTCATGCCTTTCTCCTCGCAACTAAATCGTTTACGAGAAGCACCAGCTCTGCATCTGTCGCACCCCTCGTGTAGGCGCGCACAAGCTCTTGAACTTCAGAGGCCAACCAACGAGAACTAACACCAATTTTTATTGGCGGAGGAAAAAGTCCTTTCTGGATATCGCCGTAAAGCTTCGTCTTTCCGATGCCCAGCAGCTCTAGAACTTCCGCCAAAATCAGTAACTTCAAAATCTCCATCACTTTTTCTCCAAAAGAGTCTTGGGGCCCCTTTAGGTGTCGACGGAGTCATTCTGCAGTAACGACTTTGTCAAAAATTTTTTTGACAAGCTCTGCTTTTGTCAGTCAGAGGCTTGACAAAAAGTCAGTCGATCAAATCAACAAAAATTCACTGCAATTTCAAAGAGATACACAATTACAGCCAAGTTTGGCCATTTTTCATCAGCAAGTGTCTGACTGACAAAATTCGGCGGGAGGATTGACTGGTTTCGTGGGTTTAGAGCAAAGTGACAAAAAATTGTCACTGGGAAGAGGGTCGTTTTTCCGGACTTGTTAAATCGGGCAAAGTAGGTCACGATA